>Ga0316363_10000167_pt1 | contig 103524 bp, 91 predicted proteins | sample Sb_taG_3_FD_200459 | JGI IMG/M metagenome (GOLD analysis project Ga0316363, IMG submission 200459) | Peat soil microbial communities from Weissenstadt, Germany - Sb_50d_a_PC metaG (v2) (version 2) | ecosystem: Environmental > Terrestrial > Soil > Wetlands > Peat | place: Germany: Weissenstadt...
GCCCCGCCACCGCATTCTCAATCACTTTCACCCGTTGGAACTCTTTCTGACTCAATGTCACCATCCCTCTAGGGTGACAAAGTCTGGTTGCAGTTAAGGGGTGACATTATCTTGGAGCATCTACACTGAGGTTTTCGGATATTGACGGCTGTCAGGGAAAGTGACAAAATATATAAAAGGGTTTGTAGATAGAAGGCGGGTGGGGATGCCCAGACAGTAAGAGGTGCCTATGTCTCCCGAACCCGACAGGTCTTCACAAAGAAGCAATATTCCCCGCCGAATCTCAACCGGCCCGATACTCCAAACAAAGCGCAGTGCCATAGGTGGAATCGTAGCCGCCAAGAAGAGGCGTGATTTCGATCCCCATGCATTCCTCGCAACCATCGGCGAGGGCAGGGAATTAGTGCTGTTCCAGAGGAAGCAAACAATCTTTGCCCAAGGGGACCCCGCGGACGCGGTGTTTTATATCCAGACGGGTAAGGTAAAACTCACCGTGGTCTCGAAGACTGGGAAAGAAGCGACCATCGGCATATTCAGTGAGGGAGACTTTTTCGGCGAAGCTTCGCTTGCGGGCCAACCTCTCCGCATGGGTTCTGCGGCCGCAATGACGGATTGCGCCATTCTGCGAATCGACAAGAAAGCCATGATGGAAGCACTTCATCGGGAACACGAATTCTCCGACTTGTTCGTGGCCTATTTGTTGGCGCGGAACATCCGTTACGAAGAAGATCTGGTGGATCAGCTTTTCAATTCCAGCGAAAAGAGGCTGGCTCGGATCCTTCTACTGCTCGCCCATTTTGGCAAGGAAGGCACACCCGAGACGGTGGTTCCCAAGATCAGTCAGGAGATGCTGGCGGAAATGATCGGCACCACCCGCTCGCGGGTCAGCTTCTTCATGAACCGGTTCAGGGACTTGGGTTTTATCCATTACAACGGCGGCCTACAAGTTCACAGTTCGCTGCTGAATATTGTTCTCCACGACTAGCTTCCGCGCCGCAATCCCAACAACAAAGCTCCCAGACAGCGACGAGCAAGTCAGGCACTTGCGGGATCTAATCCGGAAATCGGCGCTATTTTCGTCGCAATCAACACCTCCAACAACGTGGCGGTGTTACGAACGCTTCCTGAGATGGTGATAAGTGCTTCTGAGACGAGGGGATGTTGCTCCGCCAGCAAGTCTAGACGGTCACTCACGTTGTAGAGTTGCTGAACTTCGTGCAGGATCGCGATCGGATGCATGGGGTACGCGGCTTTCCTGAGAAGCCTAAGGAGAGAAAACTTCAGATGGGCTGACTTAGTTCAGGGAACCTGAAAGAGGAGAAGGGGGTAACCACCTCAATTGCATTATATCAGGTAAGGAGCCCGGATTGTCACCAGCCGCGCGCTTGCCTAGAACGTGCCACTTCTGGGAGTTCGATTCCTTTCCTTAGTATCGTGGGAGCCGATCTCTTTCCAGCAGCAATAGAGCGATGCTACTGCTCTTGCCTAGCCTCACGCAGCAAGCTCAAGATGTGCAGTGCCCGAGTAATAGCTTCCTGCTCCTTTCCATTGTGGCCTCGCGGCCTTGATAAACTTCGCCATCGCTTGAGAATCTCGGCCTCCGCGTCCTCTATTCGCTGCGGCAACCTGCTCCGGTCAGACTCGAGGATTGCGGCGCGGTAAAGCCTTTCCCAATCTTGCTTGACACAACGCGTAGACCGAGCGTGATCGACGTGGTCCCAATGAACAGGGCACATATTGACCTCCGCGCTGGGACGGTACGGCAGTTTGAATTATCGCTGTTCTTGCTCTTTTGTGCTCTTGGCTTTTGGGTAGTCAGCGCAAACATGCAGTGTAAACTCTTGGTCGCGCCGCAACTCAAAGTTCTGCATCATTTCATCGAAAGTTTTGCCAGCGGGCGCGCCCGAAGCGTTGAAGACCCAGGCGCATTCGGAGCAACCAAAACCCCGAAAACGCTTCTGTTCAATCCATATCAGCTTCCGATTCATGCCCCGCCTATGTCGCTGCGCCCCCAACGTTGTCTGACCGCATGCCCCGTACGCGCTTGCCGTCAAAGGACGCAGCGTTCTTCCTTCGCGTGGCGTACTGCCTGATTGCAGCAGAAAACCGTCATCCCAGTCCGGGCGTGGCGGAAGATGCATAAAGGTACAGATTTTACACGCGCCAAGTCGGAGGGTCTGTCGGGCATCCTACATACGCTGAAGATGTTTGTTCTTGTTTGCTCCCGATTTTCAAGGCCTGGTGTGAACTGGCCGAACCGCTTAAGTGTTGGTTCAGGGTCCGTGCGTCTTGAAGCGGTCAGTATTGCTCAGTATGAGGGTCGTATCCAGCGTAGTGTTGATAGGTCTTCGAGAGGAGTTCACCGCCCTCCGAGAATGCTACGCTGTTCCCACAGCATGACAGGCAAGTTCATCCCTGCATCTGCGGGGGGCAGTTCTTACCCTCGTCTGTCAGGGGTTCTTATGGAAAGCAAAGGCCTCCAAGTCGTGCAGTCTGGCGAGCGCACGAACACCGAAGGGAAACCAGTCAGCAACCTAATACTTCTATCGGCCTCCGATAGCGACTACAGCTCACTGCGTCCTGATCTCGAATACGTCAGCTTGCCAAACCACCTAGTCCTTCACGAGGGGGGTGGAAAGCTGGAATTTGTGTATTTCCCGAATCGAGGTTTGATTTCTCTTGTCGTGGTAATGCAAGATGGAAAAACCGTCGAAGCCGGCATAGTTGGCAATGAGGGTTTTATAGGAACACCGGCGTCCGTGGGCCTGAGCAGGAGCCCGCTTCAAGCGGTGGTACAAATCACGGGCGATGGGTTTCGGGTAGAGGTCGCAGCTTTGCAGAACACGTTGGAATCCACTCCACACTTGCAATTAATGTTGAGCCGCTATGCAGTAGTTCAAGGAATGCAGGTTGCACAAACAGCCGCGTGTAATCGACTGCACGATATTAAACAGCGCCTGGCACGGTGGTTGCTAATGACTCAGGACAGAGTGGATTCGGAGTCGCTGCCCATCACCCACGATTTTCTCGCAACCATGCTAGGGACCGATAGGCCTACCGTCAGCTTGGCAGCTGGTGTGTTGCAGAAGAAGAAGCTTATCGAGTACACCCGTGGCGCGGTGAAGATCGTGAACCGCAAGAAACTTGAAGACTCCGCCTGTGAGTGCTACGGGATTACCCAACAGTACAATGGCGAGCTGGGCTTGAAATAAGTCCGCAGGTGAAGACTCGCCCTGTTTTTATTGCCGACCGAGAGCGAATCGAAGCGATTTACGCGGCTGACACAGCTGTGAAACTTTTCCTGGTTCTGTTCTTGTCCTTTCTGCGTCCCTGCTTAGCTCCTGCTACGGGAGTTATGCTCCAACGGCATCAAGCGGTGTACGGCGGACCCCGTCATTATGGTGCTCCCCCTCTCATTGTTGAGCCATTGGCTTCGCCTTTTTCCTGGCTGCTGGTTTGGTCGTTTTCTTGGCTCCTGCCTGCTGGAGCAGAGTCAAGGAATCCGCAGCGTTGAAGGGGTATTCGCGTACGGACCGTTGACCCGTGGTGCTCAGGGTGATGTCTACGCGACGATTGCTGGCCAGCAGGATCGTCTTCATGTTGTCGAGCACTCTCTGGCGCTGCTCTGGGGTCAACTCGGGGTTCTTCTCAACCGCATCTTTCACCTGGGCTTCGTCTAGATTCTTCTGCTCGCCAAAGGCCTTGGATTAGAGTTGGTGCCGGTTGCTGTGCCTGTCGCCGGCTCGCCCACCATGACTTCGCTGGGATCGATGGTGCAACTTGCTGAAACCGGCGGCGGGGCTTGTTCACCACCAAACATAAATACCACCCCGCTCTGCAGTCTTACGCCTCTGACATCCGTGGCGGGAACGGTCGAGCTCGCTCCACATGAGGAGCGGCAAACTTTGGTCAGTTCGTCCAACGCTACCGCGGAGGCTACTGCGGAGGAGCGAAGCTTATTTAGGGGGATGAGAGCCCGGGAGCGTAAAGAGCAGATCATCTAACGATCGTGTGCGTGGGGGCGCTTAATCGTGGAGAACAACATTCATTGACTTCTGGGCTGGGCATTGATCTACGGGATTGATCTACTTTGCCTTGGGTCTAAGCCTGCGCGCAGAAGAATGCGTTTTTCAGCTTCTCATTTTGTGCCCGGCGACTTCGCGAAAAATGCGAGGGCTAACCCAGCCAAGCATCCAAAGTTGTTAGTGTGGCCACTTCGGGGTCGCTGACTATTTACTTTTCTGCACTCGCTATAGGCCGATCTCGATGCGGATCTGTGCGGGGTTGGCCTGTACCGAGCTCACACTTTTCTCCCGGCTTGGCGCCACAAGTGGGGCAACGAACCGCCAGAGCTCGTTTCCGTTTGGCTGTCATGGCTACATAGTGCACTGTTGCTCGGCACAAAGCTGGTCAATTGTGACCAGTACTTTCAATTCAGGACCGCAACATTCTATCGTGTTCATAAAGACCCGTTTCTCGTCAGTATCTGCAAGTCAGAACGAGTATCGCTGATATGAAGTTGCGCTTAGGTTCACACTGCAATGCCTGGCGTACCGCAACCTCGCATGCGCGGCTCAATTCGCTGGCATAGTAGGTTCGAGGTGGCTAGGGGGCGCTGCGTCCGCAGCCCCCCTCTTCCACTCCCTGTCAGACAATTCTCGAAGTTCCCAAAAGCTACGCGTGTTCTGAGGCCGGTATGGACAGCCAAATAGCCGGCTGCGAAACCTTTCCCTTCGCCCTGCAATTGGGGGTCTCTCGTAACCTTCCCGATTTCCTCCTTGATATTCCCTTGCACTTCGTGGAGCTTGCCTTCGGTCTTGTCTTGCGTGCTTGGTTTCATCATTTTCTGCTGTGTCCTTGTAGGTTATTCGCCGATTGGCCGCAAGGCCATTACGCCACCGCTTTCGTGTCAACAGGCGTTTGCACCTGCACCAACTCCTCGAACAGGGAACGGTAGTAGATCATCGCCGATCTAAGATCTTCCGTACTTGCTTCTCCCCTTCCCAGCCGCAATGCGATCGCGTGGGCTGACCTGTAATTCTCTACAACTTTAGGATGGTCGACAGAAATGTCCGCGGCACGCTGATCGAAATCGCTTACGGGATAGCCGCGAGCCTGCATTAAAGAAGACACCAGTTCGGCCGCTTCCGTGACGGCTCCTTTCGGATAATCGACAAAACGAGATTGCAATGAAACCCACTGGGCGGAAAAGCGTTCACGCTCCGCGGAGTCGAGTTCGTGGATCTTCAGCGTTTCAACCCGCTTCGCACGATCCGCCAATTTCGCTTCCGCTCGTCGTTCGGACCCGTGCGTTCGCACCGCCCGCTCGTACTCCGGCCCAAAGCGGCGCCGTATCTCTGCGCTGCTCGTTCTCCGTTTTCGGACGTATAGCCAAGCCAGCCCGGCGATGACCAGAATCACCACCCCGGCAAGCACAATCACTTTCGGATCCATCAGACTTTGATTCATTGAAACCTCCTTCATCGGGAATATTTGGAACCTCAGATTTGGTTAGCCAAGTTCGCTCTGCCTGGGCAGGGCGTTCTTGCGTCGCCATTATCAAACTTACGGTTTCTGAAAACTGGTCAGAATTGATCGCTCCGTAAGTCGGGCCTCGCCGAGCGACTTCCCATACACATCAAGCAAGACGCTTTGGATCGCGACGTGATTAACCCGCATAAGTTCAGCCTCGGTTGCTGTGGGATGACTGGTTGGGCCAGTCACCCGTGCTCGAACTGAGCATTTTTGACCAGACATGAGAATCCCGAAATGAGAAAGTCATGGCAGAACTATTTTGCGAGCGAGACGGACTGTTGCAGTACGTTTCGTCCGGAAATCGTGCCTCTCTATCCACGCAACCCGCAGCAGTAGAGCACCACCGGGCAAGCCAAGGATGAACCGGCAAGAGGAAACACTATGCGTACCATTCCCTCCATTCGTTCGCTGTTGTTCGCGCTCGTAATGCTGGCCATCTCGGCGGCATCGTTTGCGCAAATTGGAATATCCATTTCAGTTGGCCCGCCCGCGCTGCCTGTGTATGAGCAGCCACCCGTCCCCGCCGAGGGTTATCTCTGGACCCCTGGCTACTGGGCTTACGCCAACGGCGATTACTATTGGGTGCCCGGTACCTGGGTCATGGCTCCGCAACCTGGGTTCCTCTGGACGCCTGGCTATTGGGGTTGGCGCGGCGGCGGGTTCGCTTTCAATGAGGGCTATTGGGGTGAGCACGTTGGTTTCTACGGCGGAATCAACTATGGCTACGGCTACGGCGGTCGGGGCTATGAAGGCGGCCGTTGGAACAACGGACAGTTCGAGTACAACCGTTCGGTGAACAACGTGAACGTCACCAACATTCACAACACCTACAACACCACGGTGATCAACAACACCACAGTGAACCGGGTCAGCTACAACGGCGGCACCGGCGGGATCACCGCGGCTCCAACGGCTCAAGAAGAAACCGCTGCCCACGAGAGACACATCGCCCCGGTCGCCGCTCAAGCTCAACATGAACAGGCTGCCCGCGCCAACCCGCAGCAACGTGCTTCCGTAAACCAGGGCAAGCCGGCAATCGCAGCTACTCCGAAGCCGGGAGCATTTAATGCCGGCGTACCGGCCAAACAAGCAGGCGCACCTTACAAGCCTGCAGTCAAGAGTGCCGCAGCTCAGCCCGCGGCCAAGCCGTCGGCTGCGCATCCAGCGAACAGCACTCCTCGTCCCAGCGCCACGGCGCGTAGCACTCCAGCACCGCGCAATGATGTGCCTCGTCCTCCGAGCGCTTCGGAGAAGGCCAGTACGGCACGTCCGGCAGGGAACGTGGCTCAACATGAAAGCACGCCTCGTCCACAGACCACCAGGGCGGCCGCGCCTCGACCTGAGAATGCACCGCATGCCCAGGCCGCTCCTCAGAAGTCAGCGCCGCGCCCGGAGAACACACCACGCGCCGTCGCAGCGGCTCGACCCGAAAGTGCGCCTCATCCGCAGGCCGCGCCTCGGGCAGCAACACCCCGTCCGGAGAACACGCCTCGACCACAAGCAGCGGCTCGACCCGAGAATGCGCCTCACGCTCAACCGCAGGCTCATCAGGAGGCTGCTGCTCGACCTCAGGCTCAGTCCCATCCAGAGGAGAAAGAGTCTCGTCCTGAAGAACGGCGACCCTAGTAGTAAAACCGGCGCCTTCTACCACACGGCTCGTAGCCCACGCTACGAGCCGCGCTTTTTGGCCCAGGCATCGCAACCTTAATTCTTCACAGGTGAGCAATCTTGCTCAGACGCGGAAGTCTACACCTGTCATTCTTTATTCTGCTGAATGTGTCGAGAGAGCGATGACCGCCAATTCGCAGCTCTCATTCCCAGGTCGCGGCGGTTGAAGTCTCAATCAATCACATCGAAGCGGCCACATCCAGCCGATTGGCATTCATCATCCGTGTGTATGCCGTGGAAGCTCCGGCGGACACGATTCGACCCTAAAAGCTCTCGAACGCAGAGATTCGGGCAACACCTCCAAGCGGATGAGAGGCGGTAGCCCGCGAAAGAAGAAAGGTCAAAGCTTATGCCGTTAATCCAACTTCTGGAAATTCTCATCGTGGTGGGTGTTCTGCTGTGGCTGGTTAATCGCTTCATTCCTATGCAGGCATCGATCAAGTCAATCTTGAATGGCGTGGTGGTCATCGCCGTCGTGCTGTGGCTGCTGAATGTATTTGGACTGTTTCACTCCCTTTCCGCGATCCACATCGGAAAAGGATGACGAACTAGAGAGACAGCTTACGAGCACTTTGGCGCCAAGACAGGATCGAAAACAACATAACCAGGCAGACATCTGCCAAGGAGACACAAATGAAAATGAAGCTGTTGTTCGCAGCCGGAATCGCACTGAGTTTGAGCGCAGTAGCTCAAACTAATCCACAAACCACAACCGCCCTCGAGCCCATGGCTCAGACCCCGACCTTCCGCGTAGTCGTAACCAGCCGTACCACGCCGGCGGTCAACTACAAGCATCGCAGCGGATCTACGAAGGTGAATTTCGCGGGTACGGATCTCATGCCCTCAGCCGATGGTCAAGCCGAAGTCAACAGCAAGCGGGGAGCGATTGAGATCGAAGCGGAATTCGGCAGCCTACAAAAGCCCACCACTTTCGGCAACGAGTACCTGACTTACATCTTGTGGGCGATTTCGCCGGAAGGCCGCGCCGTAAATCTGGGCGAAGTGTTAGTAGGCGGCAACAGCCGCAGCAAGCTGCACGTGACCACAGACCTTCAGGCCTTCGCCCTGATCGTCACCGCGGAACCTTATTACGCCGTGCGGCAACCCAGCAACGTGGTGGTACTCGAAAATGTCATTCGCAAGGACACCAAGGGAACCATCGAGGCCGTGGACGCGAAGTACGAACTCATGGAGCGGGGCGGCTACATTCCGACCGGCTACAAGTTCGACCCCGTGGTTCTGAATGCCAAGTTGCCATTGGAATTCTTTGAGGCGCGCAATGCGGTACGCATCGCGCAATCCGAAGGAGCCGAGCAGTACGCCCCCGACAGCTATCAGCACGCCGTCCAGTTGATGAACAACACGGACGAATATGCCACCCGAAAGAACGTCCCGACCAAGCCGCTGATCGCAGTCGCTCGGGAGACCGTCCAAACTGCCGAAGACGCGCGTGCGATCGCAGTCAAGAAGATGGATGACCAACGCCTAGCCAACGAACGCCAGGCTTCAACCGACGCACAGACCTATGCCCAAGCGCAAGCCGACGACGCGACCCGGCAGAAGCAGCAGGCCCAGTCTGATGCGGCAAAGGCGCAATCGGAGATGGCCGCAAATCAGGCAGCCTCAGCAGCAGCGGTCACCGCCGCTCAAGCCGATGCCGACCAATCTCGTCTAGCTGCACAGCAAGCCGAGACCGACAAAGCCGCCATGCGCGCACGTTTGTCCGAGCAGTTGAATTCTATTCTCCAAACTCGCGACAGCGCACGCGGGCTCATCGTCAGCATGTCCGACGTTTTGTTTGACACGGGAAAGTTCTCCCTGAAGCCGGGAGCGCGGGAGAAACTGGCGAAGGTTGCCGGTATTCTGCTCGCCTACCCCGGACTCAACATTGAAGTCGGCGGCTATACAGACAATGTCGGCGGCGACGAAATGAACCAGAAGCTGTCTGAGAACCGCGCCGGCTCGGTACGCGATTATCTGGTGCAACAAGGCGTGACCACGAATTCCGTCAGCGCCAGAGGTTTCGGCAACACTTTGCCGGTAGCCTCCAACGAAAGCTCCGCGGGCCGTCAGCAGAACCGTAGAGTTGAACTTCTCGTGTCCGGCGACGCCATCGGCAATCCGGCCAACGTGACCACAGGGAGCTTGCAGTAAGGCAAGAACATTCAATGAGCTGTAATGGAGGCCACACCCATGAAACTAGTAGCAGTGATGAGTACAGCAGTTCTGTCTTTGACCCTGGGAGTCGCTGCTCCTGCGTACGCGCAGCAAGAGGAACGCCCACAGCAGGAAGAACACGTCCAGCAGCAGGAGAAACGCGCACAGCCGGACAAGCCTGCGCAACAAGAGGAGAAGAACGCGCAGCAAGAGGAGAAAAAAGCACAGCAGGAAAAGCCTGCGCAGCAAGAAGAGAAACACGCACAGCAAGAAGAGAAAAAAGCACAACAGGAAAAGCCTGCCGCTCAACACGAACAGCAGGCAGAGCGCACCAGTGGCAACCACGGTCGCATTCCTGACGACCGGTTCCGAGCCAATTTTGGCCATGAACACGTGTTCGTCATCAATCGCCCGGTCATTATCGAAGGGCAACCTCGCTTCCAGTACGGCGGCTATTGGTTCGGATTCAGTGAGCCCTGGCCAGTGGGCTGGGCTTACACCGACAACGTTTACGTTGACTACGTGGATGGCGGATACTATTTGTACAATCCGTTCCATCCCGGCATTCGCATCGTAGTCATCGTATTCTAACGTCCATACCTTTTTGGAGGATGTTGAATATTCCTGTCGAAATACAGGAACACAAGGAGCACAACATGCTTGGAACTATATTGATCGTGATTTTGGTTTTAGCACTCTTTGGTGCGTTACCACGATGGTCGCACAGCCGGGATTGGGGTTATGCCCCGACCGGCGGTCTGGGACTGGTCCTGTGCATCGTGGTCATTCTCCTGGTTCTCGGTCGCATTTAAGCCATGCACCAGCCGTCAATATCGCCAGGCGCCATAACTAAAAGATGGCGCCTGCTTTCTATCCGCGCCGTGGCATCGCTTCTCATGATGCTGATGTGCAGCGGTGTCTCGTCCGCATACTCCGTTCTGACCCACGAAGAAATCGTGGACCTGCTATGGGCCGATGAGATTCGCCCCCTGCTGCTCAAGCGCTATCCGGGATTGTCGGAGGACCAGATCAAAGAGGCACACGCCTACGCCTATGGCGGGGCCGTTATCCAGGATCTGGGATACTACCCATTCGGCAGCAAGGAATTCAGCAACCTGGTGCATTACGTTCGCAGCGGAGACTTCGTTCGCGAGCTGTTGCGTGAGAGCCAGGATGCGAACGAGTATGCCTTCGCGCTAGGCGCGCTGGCACATTATGCGTCCGATATTGCCGGCCATCCCGCTGTCAACCAATCGGTCGCGATCGAATATCCAAAGTTGCGCGCGAAGTTCGGCAAGTCGGTCCGGTATGCGCAGGATAAGACGGCGCATTTGAAAACCGAGTTCGGTTTCGACATGGTGCAAGTCGCGAAGAATCGGTACGCATCGCAGCAGTACCACGATTTCATCGGCTTTCAAGTGTCCAAGCCCCTGCTGGAACGGGCCTTCCCGGTGGTATACGGAGTGGAACTGAAAGAAGTATTGACCCACGAGGATCTTGCGATCGGTTCGTATCGTTACTCCATCAGCCGCCTGATCCCGGAGATGACCCAGGTCGCCCTGCAGACCCATAAGAAAGACATGATGCGCGAACAGCCCGACTTCGCCAAACGAAAATTTCTCTACCGTCTTTCCCGCTCGGAATATGAAAAAGATTGGGGAAAGGATTACACGAAACCCGGATTCGGCACCCGGATCCTGTCCACCCTTTTGCGGTATATGCCGAAAATCGGCCCCTTTAAGGCGATGGCATTCAACAACCCGACCCCGCAAACTGAGGATCTGTATTTCAAGAGCATTAATACAACCGTCGATCAATACCGGGCTTTTTTAGAACAGGTGCGTACCGACTCACTTCTGCTTCCCAATTGTGACCTTGATAGCGGCAAGTTGACCAAAGCAGCGGAATACTCGCTGACCGACGACACCTATGCAAAGTTGCTCTCCCAGTTGTCAGACAAGAAATTCGATTCGATGCCGTCAGAGCTGCGCGCCAACATCCTGGACTTTTATTCCGACCTCTCTGCTCCTATCGAGACGAAAAAGGATCCGGCCCGCTGGCACAACGTCCTCACATCGCTAGACCAATTGAGGTTGGTCACGCGACTCCCGGTGATCGCAAGCAGCCCCGCACATTGATCGGCTACCCGCTATAGAATTCAACCTGCACTACTGCGGCTGCGCGGCGAGTTCAGCGCACTCGAGCATACGGGACCACGACCAACATCTCCATGCAGCCATTCCGGCGAGTGTGCTGGCGGCGATCAATTTTGCCCGTGATGGGTGTGCAGAAGCCTGGTAATAAGATCATCTGGAGCGAATGCATGTGCCCACACAACATCCTCGTAGAGAAGACGGAACAGTTTGAATGCAGGACCGCGGTTGTCGTTCCCGATTTCCGAGATGATTTCGCTTGAAATCGCCAGCAGCCATTTTGATGAATGCCGTCGCGACTACGGAGCGGTCGCTGGTATCGGCGGTCGAGTGCTTGCTGATTTCTTTAAGAACCTTATCGCGGTAATGGACTGCACGTTCGACGCAGTGCTTAATGCGGTCGGTCACTTTGACTTTCACTAACGGTGAGCGCCGACGCCGTCGGGCCGTTGCGGCGCGCCATGCCCGGCGTCAGGAAAGAGCCAAGCCTCTCCTGGATGAGATCCGTGGGAGGATCGAAGCAGCGCAGTCCAGGGCGTTGCCCGCCAGTGCACTCAGCTAGGCCTGCCACTACGCGCTCGCGCTTTGGAAGAAACGTACGCGCTTCCTGGAGTATCCCGAACTTGGCGGAGAACTCGATGCGTCCCCGTGGCACTGGGTCGGAAGAACTGGATACACATCGGCAGTCCACGGGCGGGACCTAAGGTTGCGGCGATTTTCTCCGTCGTGGAAGCTGCCGCAGGTTGAAACTCCCGGTGCGCGACTATTTGACCGCGGTTCTCCCCGGTTTTGCCGATCTCCCGATCAAGCACCTCCCAGACCTTACTCCCGCTGCGTGGCTCGCCCAGCACTTCGTGAGACGCCGAACGCTATCCGTTGCGATGGCCTGAATCGCCGCCGTCGCCGCGGTCAGCCCCAATCGTGAATGCTGTGAATTACAATACATCCATTGAGCCCTGAGTCGCAGTCTTAGATACAGGAGGATGTTACGGGATGAAGCTTGGCGAAGTGCTCGATAGGTTCGAGCCTCCGTTCGAGATCTGTTGCGCTCCAGGCAGTGCGCTTTGATCTCAACCCTTATGCACTCTAGGTACTTCCGGATGTTCGCCCCGGCTGCTATGTTTTTTCTGCTGCCAGTGGGAGCAGCCAGTGGGCAAAATACGACGCTGATCACTCTTGACCAGGCCATCGATCTGGCGCTGGCGCACAACCATTCGATCAAAGCCACGCGTACTCTGATTCTGCAGAATCAGGCCCAGGAGATCACTGCGAACCTGCGCCCCAATCCGACGCTTGGGGCCGATAGCCAGTTCGTCCCGTTCTTTAGTCCGCAATATTTTTCTGGGGATAATCTGAACGAGACTCAGCAATTCGATATTGGCATCGGGTACCTGTTCGAACGCGGACACAAACGGCAGCGGCGGCTGCAGGCTGCGCGTGATCAGACCGCCGTCACTCGTGCCCAAGTCACCGACGCCGAACGGACCCTGGCCTTCAACGTAGGCCAGCAGTTCGTCAGCGTTTTACTGGCGGAATCGACTCTTCAATTCGCGCTTCAAGACCTAAAGGGCTTTCAGCAGACGGTCGATATTAGCGAGGCACAACTCAAAGCGGGATACATCGGTGAGGGCGATTATCTTAAGATCAAGCTGCAGCTTCTGCAGTTTCAGACCGACGTGTCCTCTGCCCGGCTGGCCAAAGTGCAGGCGCTTGTCGGCCTGCGTGAGTTCTTGGGATACAACGCGGTACCGGCCGATTATGACGTGATGGGCGATCTGGCGTACCAGCCACTCAAAGCGAACTTGGAAGATTTGCAGACCAAGGCAATGCGCGAGCGTCCCGACTTCCGGGCCGCGGAATTAGGGATAGCCGCGGCACACAGCCAAATCCTCCTCGCCAAAGCAAACGCCAAGGTGGACGTCAATGGCACCTACGACTTTACCCATGTTTCCGGCGAGAACACGGCTTCGATCTTTGTGAATTTTGAGTTGCCGATCTTCAACCGCAATCAAGGAGAGATCGCACGTACCGGTTACGCATTCACCCAGGCACAGGAGCAGCAGCAAGCGGCCAGCGACACGGTTCTCTCCGATGTTTCCAATGCCTACGAGGCGGTCAGGAGCAACGACGAAGTGGTGCAACTCTATACTTCCGGCTACCTCAAGCAGGCGCAGGATTCGCGCGACATCAGCGAGTATGCGTATAAACGCGGTGCCGCCAGCCTGTTGGATTTTCTCGACGCCGAGCGCAGCTACCGGTCGGTTCAGTTGGCCTATCGCCAGGCGCTGGCCTCCTATATGACCGCATTGGAGCAGTTGAAGGAAGCGGTGGGGACGAGGAACCTGCCATGAACGTGCGTACGCATCTTTGGCAGGGGTTGGCTGCATTCGCGGCCATATCGTCGATCACGCTTGTGCTCCCGGGCTGTGAGGGCTCGGGATCGAATGCCGCTGCCAACTCGGTCAACGCGAGAAACTCAAACAATCCCGAGCTGTTTACCATTCCGCAGGACCAGATGTCGCATGTCCAGGTACTGACCGTTCAGCTCACAACGCTGACTCGGTCTCTGCGGCTAACGGGGGCCGTGGCTTACAACAGTTTTCGGACGACACCGGTCATCACCCAGGTGAGTGGACCGGTCAGCAGGGTAGTGGTCGTTCCCGGACAGAAAGTAACTCAGGGCGAGCCCATGTTGTATGTGGCGAGTCCAGATTATTCGCAGCTCCGCACCAACTATCTGAAGGCCAAGGCTGCATACGCTTTGGCACAAAAGGCCTCTGTCCGAGCGCAGGACCTCTACGAACATCACGCGATCGCCGAACAGAATTTGGAGCAGGCGCAGTCGGCCGAGGTGCAGGCGAGCGGCGACCTCGTAGCGGCGCAAGCGGCATTAAAAGTCATGGGGGTCACTGATCCTGACGCGCTCGTGCAAGCCCCGCCTTCTTTTGAGGTTCCGGTAAAGGCGCCGATTGGCGGCTTGGTCATGGAGCAGGATGTTTCTGCGGGGCAACTCATTCAGCCCGGCACCACGCAATGTTTCATGATTTCTGACGTCAGCACAGTCTGGGTGCTGGTCAATGTTTATCAAAAGGATTTGCCCTACGTGCGCGTGGGAGATCAGGTCACAATTCAGACGGATACTTATCCTGAAGTCTTCCACGGGCGCATTTCTTACGTCGCAGCCTCGCTGGATCCAAATACACGTACGCTGCAGGCGCGCATCGAGACTAATAATCCCGGCGAGAAATTGAAGAAAGATATGTACGTGGTTGCCACCGTAAACGCTGGCACGATTCAAAATGCCATTGCGCTCCCCGATGCGGCTGTCCTGCGCGATAGTGAGAACCAGCCCTTCGTTTATGTCGAAGCACCTTCGAGCCAGTTTGGCAGACGCTCCGTGACTCTCGGCGAAAGCTTGAATGGACATACGGAGATTACCAGCGGACTGAAAACGGGCGACCAGGTTGTCGGAAATGGCAGCTTGTTCTTGCAGTTTGCAAATTCGTTGCAGCGCTAGCCGACTCGTGCCAGCTTTGAACCATGTTCCAAGAATCTGGCAAGGATAAAGATAGTGTCTACCCCAACTGAATGATCCACCAAATAGTCCAAGCGGCGCTGCGTCAAAGGTTCCTCGTGCTGATGCTGACCGCGTTCATCACGGTTGGGGGGATCATTTCATTTCAGCGGATGCCCGTGGACGCCTATCCCGACCTCTCACCTCCCCAGGTCGAAATCATCACCCAGTGGCCAGACCATGCCGCCGAAGAAGTGGAACGCTTGGTGACGCTTCCGCTCGAACTTCAGATGAACGGCGTTCCGCGCATGGTGGTGATGCGTTCCATCTCGCTCTATGGTTTGTCGGATGTAATCCTCACCTTCGAAGAAAGCACCGACAGCTATTTTGCGCGGCAAATCGTGTTTGAAAGGCTCGCTCAGGCGACGTTGCCGACGGGAGTGACACCAAGCCTCGCACCCCTGTTCAGCCCCAGCGGCCTGGTGTATCGCTATGTGCTGGAAAGTCCCGACCGCAGCCCGCAAGAGCTGAAAACGTTTGAGGATTGGGTGATTGAACGGGCCTATCGATCGGTGCACGGCGTAGCTGACGACTCAGGCTTCGGCGGAACGGTAATGCAATACCAGGTGCTACTTGATCCAGCGCGGATCTACGGGTATCACTTGACTATTCCGCAAGTCACCGCTGCTCTAGCGGCCAACAACTCGAACGCTGGAGGCGGCTTCTATTCTCAGGGCGGACAGTTCTACTACGTTCGCGGCATCGGGCTGGTACGGAACACAGAGGACATTGGAAACGTCGTGGTGGGCGCCAACAAGGGCGTGCCCATCCGAGTGCGTGATGTAGGAGATGTAACCATCGGGCACGCACCGCGCCTTGGCGAATTCGGCTTTCAGAAAAATGACGATGCGGTTGAGGGCGTCATCCTCATGCTGCGTGGTGAACAGACGCAGAACGTTTTGAAAGGAGTTGAAGCAAAAACTGAGGAACTGAACCGCCAGATCCTACCGCCTGACGTCAAGATTCATCCTTATTATGACCGCAGCGAACTGGTCGACCTGACCACGGACACGGTGGAAGCGAACCTGCTTCGTGGCATGGTGCTGGTTCTAGTCGTACTGATTTTCTTCCTGGTCAGCTTCCGCGCTGCTGTTATCGTTGCCCTCACCATTCCGCTTTCGCTCTTGTTTGCCTTTATCGTGCTGCACGCGCATGACGTCGCCGCGAATTTGCTTTCCATCGGAGCCATTGACTTTGGAATTGTCATCGATGGCACCGTGGTGATGATTGAAAACATCTACCGCGAGTTGGCTCTGAGGGAGGGACAGAAGTACAACCTGAACGAAGTCATTCTTCTAGCTGCGAAGGATGTGGATCGCCCGATTTTTTATTCCGTGGCCGTCATCCTCGCCGGTTATCTGCCGATTTATGCCTTGAGCGGAGCCTCGGGGAAACTGTTCCACCCCATGGCTGAGACCATGTCGTTTGCCTTGGTGGGCGCGCTCATCCTGACGCTCACGCTGATCCCCGTGCTCGCGTCCTATTGGTTCAAGAAGGGTGTGCATGAAAAGCCGAATCGCGCCTTTGAATGGATGAAGCGGAAATACGCCGTTCAGTTGGATTGGGCTCTCAACCGGCCCAAGCTCACTATGGTGATCGCGACTCTGATTTTCGGGGCGACCCTGCTGCTGGTGCCCTTCATCGGCGGTGAGTTCATGCCTCACCTCGACGAAGGCGCGCTCTGGGTGCGAGCTACCATGCCTTACACCATTTCTTTTGAGGAGGCCAGCAAGATCGCTCCGCAGATACGCGACATTCTGATGTCTTATCCCCAAGTGACTGTCGTGGGTTCAGAATTAGGGCGGCCCGACGACGGCACTGATCCCACGGGCTTTTTTAACTGCGAGTTCTACGTCGGCCTAAGAGCGTACAAGGATAAAGCTTGGACCGGCGGGATCAGCGAGAAAAAGCAACTCATCGAATCGATCAACAAAAAACTGACGGCCTTCCCTGGGATTATTTTCAACTATACCCAGCCCGCCGAAGATGCCGTGGACGAGGCACTAACGGGTCTCAAAAGTTCTTTGGCAGTCAAAATATATGGAGACGACCTGAACGTTCTGCAGGACAAAGCGATCCAGATCAAGAACACGCTCTCCAATGTGCCCGGCTTCACCGACCTCACGGTGGTACGAGAACTCGGCCAGCCCAGCCTCCTGGTCGACGTCGATCGCAACAAGATTGCGCGGTACGGGATCAATGTTGCGGATGTGGAAGCTGTGATTTCGGCCGCAGTAGGCGGACAGGCGGTCACTCAAGTCATTCAAGGGGAAAAGCTGTTCGATCTGGTTGTCCGCATGCAACCCCAATTCCGCAGCAGCGCCCATGAGATCGGAAATCTGTTGGTTGGTACACCAGACGGGCAGCAGATCCCCCTCAGCCAGCTTGCCAATATCAGCCAGGGAAACGGCGCGTCCTTTATTTACCGCGAGAATAACTCCCGCTACATCGGCGTGCAATACAGTATCGAGGGGCGTGATTTGGAGCGCGCCGTCCGAGACGCCCAGGCCGCAGTCAAGAAGGCCGTGACCCTGCCGCAGGGTTACCGGATGGAATGGGGCGGCGAATACAGCCAGTTTCTCGAAGCCAAGTCGCAGATGTATTTTATTGGCCCACTCGCCGTCGTAATAATCTTCATGATCTTGTTTGCCCTCTACGGAAATTTCAAGTTCCCCGTCACCATTGCCCTGGGAGTAATCATGACCGAACCGGTGGGAGCGCTAGTTGCCCTCAAACTTACTCACACTCCCTTTAGCGTTTCCTCAGTCTTGGGCCTTCTGGCGTTGCTCGGGGTTTCCGTGGAGACTGCCGTCATTCTCGTCTCCTACATCAACAAGCTGCGGCAGGAGGGAATGGATATCCGCATGGCCACACGGGAAGCTTCGCTCTTGCGACTCCGTCCGATCATGATGACGGCTCTGGTGGCCTGCCTGGGGTTGCTACCAGCGGCCCTTTCTACCGGCATCGGCTCGGATACTCAGAGGCCGTTCGCCATCGTCATCGTTGCTGGCCTGATCTCTCGCCTCTTTATCGGCTTCTTCGTCAATCCCGTGTTGTACGAGATGGTCGCCCAAGAAGGCGATGTTCTGCAGGTATAGAGCGAGAAGGACATTTCTTGACACTTTTCCGTCTGGATTGGGAGTAGATGTGGGCTTCTCTCGCAGAAGCGGTACCTGTCAATCGCCAACTACCCCGGACCGAGTCCTTGTCTTAACGTTACATTCTAGTGTTGCAACAACAGCCAGGGAAACCATTGCATTTGGGCCGACGGTTGCAAAGTGGCCGTGTCCCGGCGACAATCGCATGGATGGAGAATCAGAGCGACGGGCTTGCGTACATGGGCGGTAATCCGTTCCGTCCCGGCATCATGGTGCTGGTTACGCTGGGCAATCCGAGGGAGAAGTTTTGGGGGGCCATCCTTTCCCTTACTCCGGAAGGGTTGAGTCTCTGCGGCGTCGAATTGGCTTCGTTCGATGACCTGATATCGCTGGTCAAGGATGGTGAGCCCTTTTCCCCCGGCGTGGTCTTTCTCCCGATGCATCGTGTAGAGCGCATGGAACTCGACCTGCCCGACGGCAGCATCCCGTCACTATCACAGCGCTTCACCAGCAAGACCAGTCTCAATCCTGCTGCGGTGCTCATGCGTCATGTTGCACCGAATCCACAAACACTTGAGGAGCAGAAGTGAAGCTCTCGCAACTTCTGACTGCTCCCAATCAGCTCACCCTGCTGCGCATGATGTTCGTGCCCTTCGTCGTGATTAAACTGGTCGAAGGCCACTATTCATCGGCGCTGATTCTGTTTGTGCTGGCCGGACTCAGCGACGGGCTCGACGGCTTGCTGGCCCGCACTCTCAAGCAGCAGACGGTGTTGGGACAGTATCTTGATCCCATTGCTGACAAGCTCCTGCTCAGCACCATGTTTCTGGTGCTTTCGATCTTGCACAAGATTCCGTGGAAATTTACCGTCCTGGTGTTCAGCCGCGACATTTCCATTCTGTTTGCCAGCGCCGTGCTCTACGCCATCGCCGGGCTCCGCGACTTTCGTCCCAGCATCTTTGGCAAGGCAAACACCTTCGCGCAGGTTGCGGCGGTTTTCTTTGTGCTGCTGTTCGAAATAAACCGATCGCGATGGGTTGCCATTGCGCGCCTTTCGTTTTTGCGCGCGACCTTTGCCTTCACTATCATTTCTGCAATGCACTACGTGTTCGTCGTGGGCCAGCGGCTGCGAGCCATTCACCATGTCTCAGCCGCGCCGTCCACGGGCGACAGGATCTGACGGGGAGTTTGTCTGTTTTCCGCTTTTCCCGCGGCTGTGGGAGGCCTTGGGCGGCGGCGCGACCAGCGTATGGACTATGAGAACGCTCAGATCGCAGAGATTTACGACCTCGTTAACTCGCGGGCACAGGACACCGACTTCTACCTCTCCCTCGCCGGACCGCGCCCATGCAGTGTTCTCGACCTGGGTTGCGGTACGGGCATGCTCTGCTGCGCCCTCGCCGAACGTGGTCACCGGGTGACGGGTGTTGATCCCGCAGCGGCGATGCTGGCTGTGGCCAGAAGCAAATCTCACGCGGAACAGGTTGAGTGGGTCGAGGCCTCGGCGCAGAGCTACAAGGCGCAGCGGCGCTTCGACCTGATCGTCATGACCGGACATGCTTTTCAAGTCCTGCTTACCGACGCCGATGTGCTGGCGGTCTTGGAGACCATGCGTGCGCATCTCACGGAGCGCGGCAGGGTTGCGTTTGAGACTCGCAATCCGCGCGTGGATTGGGCTGGCGAGTGGGCGGGGCGGGCCCGCAGGTTGCCTGGCGGAAAACTTCTAGAGACCTTGGAGATCACTGGCAAGGACGGTGAATTCATCTCGTTCCAGACTTCCTGCCGCCTTCCGCACGGGACGCTGACCACGAGCAGCACACTGCGGTTTCCTTCGCGAGAGCATGTAGAGGCGCTGATCGCCCGTTCGGGCCTCGCGGTCCGTGAAGTGTTCGGAGACTGGCACGCGGGCCCGTTCGACCCCGCAAGCTCGCGAGAAATCATCTTTACCGGCCAGATCGCCGGGTGAGTTCAGCTTGTTTCGCCTGGGGCATGAATCCCCACTTTTGCAGCGTAAAGGTGGGCCAGCCACCACGCCGGTGGTATCAGGCTTCGACCTTTCCTTAAAGTCGTCCGACAACCCGGCTGGCAAGATCCTTTAGCTGCTTCTCGACTGTCGGAGCGGAATTCACGGGATCAAGATTCAGATAGAAGCGAACTTTGCCCTTGCGAACATGGAGCGCATGCTGCGGGTCAAAATACGCTTCGTCGCCGAGGCCGGCTACCAGGGTTTGCGGACTATAAAACTTGCCCAGTTTGGCGAACAGTTCCGCCGCGGCAGACGGCGAGGGATCAACGTATGCTCTGAACCAGAGCTTGCTGCCTTTTGCGGGATAATTGCAATCCGTTCCCGTGGCGGTGTTTGCGTAAGGACGGGGAGCGACGCTCTTTTCCGGGGAACCGTAGGCCTGTCCTAAGGCCTTGCTCACTTCGGCAGCCGGCAGCAGCAAGCAGAGGTCAGCGGGAGGCTCGGCTGCCTTTGCCGACTGAACCGCGCAGGTAGTTAGAAGAAAAGCTGCAGCAATCAACGACGGTTTACTCAAGTGAGCCATGTGGCACGCCCTTCCTAGCCTCGAAGCCGACGACATTCTATAGCAGTGGAAGATTATAGGGCAAAGGCTAGCTCTGCTTGGAGGCCGGGCGCTGCTCCGCGTCCAAAATGCTCAGGAGGCATGGCCAGCCCGCCTCAAAAACGTAAAGGTGGGCCAGCCACCGAGCGGCCTCCAGTGTGGAAATGTGGGAGATCATTCGGCGCGGAGATAGCGGCGTAGCTGATCCAGACAATAAGGGCTAAGGTGTACGCGGCGATGTTAAGCAAATTTCGATAGATTTCACCGCCAGAGACCTGCGTAAGGCCAAGCAGTTCGACTCCTGCGAACCAGCCGAAACCCAGAGCGATGCCAATGCTTTGACGCCGCCAGGATACCCCCAGATACCGAGAGTCCAGCAAGAGAAAGAGGATCAGGGCGCATTGAGTAAAACGCACGCAACGCTCCAGAGCGATCATGATGTTCAGTAACGACGTCAGTGGACCTGCAGCGGACGCGCAAAACACGATAGCCGAGAGTAGCAGCACAAGTCCAGTCCACCTCATCATCACCGTTCCTATGTCTTTCGGAGCATAAAAAGGACGAAATACATCCGAGAAGGCTTCATGGAGGATCTTGAACCCGAAAATCCAGCAGACAACGGCGCTGAGCCAGTAAGCCAGGAGATACTCTATGCGGCGGTTCGAGCGAAAGATTGGAAACAAGATGAAAAACTGCACCACTTGAAACAGAATGTAGCAGAAGAACACAGGAAACCGGCGGTGAAGGTTGCGCCAGTACATGATTCCCGCGAGTGGGATTTCTATGACTGGATGAGAAACCCAGAGTGCTTCGACAATATTGATGCCAGCGTGCATGGGGGTTTAGCTCCTGGGGCGGCTGCCTCCAGAGACTGCAACTTTTGGCTAGGATGCCAATACACGAAGGCGGTCATTGGAAGGTATTACTGGGAGCCAGCGGCGGCGCGCGGGCGATAACAGTTGAACGTAATGCAATGAATGCACCTGTCTGCTGATACCTCTTCAGTCCCCAGGGCATGGGGATGAGATTGCTTCCTTCTTGCGAAGATCCGATGTGACGGGCGAACACCCTCTAGGCTCGAAATCCACGATCCTTGCGTCGCGGTTAGGCCCCAAAAGCCCCGCCCTCTCGCAAAGGACGCGAGAAGGACGGGGCACCCGTGTTTTGTGTATCGGGCCTCCGGGATTTGACCCTCGTTCTTTCGTCCCCCTAGAATGAACGGTTCCGCTTTCGGCCCCGGCTCTGACTATGGCGCTTCATCTTTACAACACACTCTCTGGCAAGGTGGAAGAGTTCCGGCCGCTCGACGATCACGAGGTCCGAATGTATGCTTGCGGGCCCACGGTTTACGATTATGGCCACATCGGCAACCTTCGGACATTCATTGCGGTGGACATCCTGCGCCGTTTTCTGCGCCAGAGTGGCTACAAGATCCGCCACGTGATGAACATCACCGACGTCGATGACAAGATCATTCGCAATTCGACGAAAGCCGGGGTGAGCGTCAAGCAATACACGGCAAAATATGAGAAGGCCTTCCTCGAAGATATCTCAAGCTTGAACATAGAACAGCCGACACTGGTGCGGGCTACAGATCACATTCCAGAGATGGCGCAATTTATTGCCGAACTGCAGGAGAAAGGATTCGCTTACCGCACCGAGGACGGGTCTTACTACTTCAGGATTGCGAATTTCCCTGGTTACGGCAAACTTTCGAAGAAAGATTTCGCTGGGATGGAAGACGGTGCACGTGTGGATGTGGACGAATACGAGAAAGACAGCGCGCGCGACTTCGCGCTCTGGAAGGCGCCGAAACCCGGCGAGACTTCGTGGGAGACATCCATCGGTCCTGGGCGGCCGGGCTGGCACATCGAGTGTTCGGTTATGGCGATGGAAGAGTTGGGCGACACCTTTGATCTGCATGCCGGCGGCGAAGATCTGATCTTTCCCCATCACGAAAACGAAATCGCACAGTCCGAGGCGCTCAGCGGAAAGCCGTTCGCACATTTCTGGTTTCACGTGCGGTTTCTGCTGGTCGAAGGCGAGAAAATGTCTAAGAGCCTGGGCAACTTCTACACGCTGCGCGACCTGGTACTCAAGGGACACAGGCCATCGTCGATCCGGTTTCTGCTGGCTTCGGTTCCGTACCGCAATCAGCTGAACTTCACTTTCGACGGGTTGAAGCAGGCCGCCGTGTCGGTGGAGCGGTTGCGGAACTTTCAACTGCGTTTGACCACTGGACAGTTTCCAGCGGGCGCGACCCCGAGCATGGCTGAACTGGCACGTGAAACCGCGGAACGTATGCGAGCCGGCATGGACGACGACCTTAACACTGCACAGGCTCAGGCGGCGATCTTTGACATGGTGCGGAGGGTGAATGCTGCGATGGATGCGGGACAATTCAAGAACGATGACATTCCGCCGCTGCTCGCCTCGCTTCAGAGCTTTGACGAACTATTCGCGGTGCTGAAGGACGACGATGCGCCGAAAATTCGCAGCATCGTGGAGTGGGCGAAAGCAGAGGGTCGTGAGAATGAGATAAGCAAGGAACTGCTCGAAACTGTCGAAGCACAGCAAGTCTCCGACGCGGAAATTGAGAAGAAAGTGGCGCAGATGGAAGCGGCGCGTCGATCCCGTAATTTCAAACTCTCTGACGCTATCCGTGCAGAACTCGGCACCATGGGCATCGCTGTGGAAATCACGAAAGACGGTGTGCGCTGGAAACGCAAGTGACGCTAGGAACGGTTCGCTAACTCTCCTCGCAAACTCTTGCCGTCGTCCCAGCGTTTCTTGAGACGACCTTTTCTGAATAGTAGCGTCGGTGTCGCGGACCCCGTTCCTCCTGTATGATTCTCGATCGAGGGGGAATCAAAGTATGAGATAGGAGACAATTGTGGACCTGAACCGGGCAATTCAGTTAGGACTATTGGTGAAGGCAGCGGAAGCCGTACTCCCCGAGAACACTGCCAATGCGGCAGGTCAAACGGTTGCTGCCATGTATGACCCCAACAACGTTGGCTACAAAGTGGTCAGTGCGATTTATGGTAACGATCTCGCGACGGATATGAATCCGGACCGCGGCAATCAGATTGTGTCGTTCGGATTCATCCTGCAAGCTCCTAATAACGATGTGGTCATCGCCATTCGCGGTACGGCGGGCATTTGGGAGTGGATTCATGATGGCGAATTCCTTGCCGTGAAGTGTCCATTCCTGGCCGGAGCTGGGAGCACGGAAGACGGTTTCACCGCGATCTACAACTCTCTCCGCATTGGCGCGGCCGCTACGTCCTCTCGGTTGGTGGATGCGCTGACAGCGCTCCCATTCAATCAAGCCACCAACGCTTTGACGATCTGCGGACACAGCCTGGGAGGCGCGCTGGCCACGTTGCTCGCCCTTGATGTGGCAGCCAATACCAACTTCAAGAAGCCGACAGTCTACACTTACGCCAGTCCCCGGACGGGAGACCCGCTGTTTGTGAGTACGTACAACCAGGTCGTCCCGAATACTTGTCGGATTGCCAATCGGGTCGATCTTGTTCCCAAGCTACCTTTGCCACCTCTCTACGACCATGCGCTGGACCTCTACGAGTTAAACTCGGTCACGCTGGTCCCCCCGAAGTTTCTGGTCAAGTTTGAGGTCGCTTGTGAACACCACATGACTTCGTATCTGCATCTTTTGTCGCTGCTGGCAGGGGGAACGGTTCAAGCGCTAGACGATGGGTGTGTTCCGTGAGCATTCGGCCGGCAAGCGCACGGGACAAAGCCTCCACCCGCGCGACCAGCGCAGGTAGAGGCATGGTTGCCACGACGGAAGATCGCGGCGTTATCTGGCTGTGCAGCCTGCAGCGCTGAAGTCCAGCGCGGAGTTGCTAGTCGGTCCGCACACTTGCTGATTCCACTGCTTCTTCAAGTCGCTCGCTTTGGGGATGGCGAGTTTCGGGTGGGCCACCTTTTGCGCCGTGAGTTGTGACGAGGTCTGTGGGATGAGGGCAGCGAAGCTGGCGACCGTAGTCAGGATCAGATTGACTCCCGCTGCGACTCGGGCCGATAGAACCGGATCACCGATGTGCGCCGCCTGTAGAAGCACCGGCAGGCTCTGGTTGATGTCCGCGATCACGCTCTGAATCTTCTGCAGGGCGCTCGCGCTCGGGTTCGCTTTGTATTCGCTGTAGAGTGCCTCCAACAAATTTAAATCTTTGCTGGCTTGGGCCGACATGTTCTGGATGGCAACGGCATCTGCAGAGCCGATCTGTTTGCCGGTCTGCAGCGTATTAATGATTGTGCCGAGGTTGAGCGCCATCTGGGTTAGCACCGGCAAGTCGGCCAGAGCAATACTGATCCATTGGGCGCTGCAACCGGTTGCCAGCAGCGAAATCGACAACACAATCGCGAGAACCGTTCGGGATTTCGCAATTGAGCTTAGGATGGGGTTTGAGCTTGACTTCATGATGAAATTCTCCTTGGTTTTGGTTGTATTGGTTTTTGAGTCTGACTCTTTGCGATTCGCGGACTACAATGCAAATGCAGCCGGCAACCGGCAACTAGCAACTGAAATGAAATCGCTCGACGAATATCTTCAGGAGGCGGAACAGGCGCATGGTCATCTCTGCGCCGGACAGGTTCTCGGCGTCCGCCTAGCCATGCTCGGCCTGACCAAGCTCGGCATCGACGATCCTCGCGGCAAGGATCGAAAGCGCCTGGTCACTTTTGTGGAAATCGATCGTTGCGCGACGGATGCCGTCGCTGTGGTTACGGGCTGCCGTTTGGGTAAACGTGCCCTGAAGTTTCGCGACTGGGGCAAAATGGCTGCGACTTTCGTCGACGTGAGCACTGGCAAAGCCGTGCGCATCGCCGCCAAGGAGTCATCAAAAGCCTTGGCCCGGCAAATGCATCCTGAGCTCGAAAATAAAAATAGCCAGCAGATGCTGGCTTATCGGGAAATGCCCGAGGACGACTTATTCACCACCCAATGGGTGAAAGTCAGCTTACCCCCGGAAGAATTTCCCGGATACAAGGGCGAACGTATTGTGTGCGAAGTCTGTGGCGAAGGAATTAACTTTCGCCGTGAAGTGCACCGTGATGGAAAACTGCTCTGCCGTGCCTGTGCCGGCGAACGATATTACGAGACAGTCTAAAGCGAGAGCGGTTTCACAGTTGCTGTATCCCATTACGAACTGTCATCCGAGCAAAGCGAGGGATCTAGGTTCTTGCCTGCGCCACGAGGATCGCCGCCGCCAGCAAACACCCAGATCCCTCGCTTCGCTCGGGATGACGAGCGTTTTTTGATCCACGCTTTGTCTGCCAACAATCTAGCCCAGTGCGCTGGCTTTGGACGGACGAGGCGCCCTCCTCCACACAGTTCTTGCTAATTTTTCATTCCGTGTTCGGTTTCGTAGGCATGTGCCACCCGCAAAATTGTGCTCTCGTCGAAGTGCTTGCCCAGAATCTGCAGTCCGATCGGCAGGTTCTCTTTTGTCTTTCCGCAGGGGACCGAAATTCCCGGAATGCCCGCCAGGTCCGCGGTGACCGTAAAGATGTCGGCGAGATACATCGCCAAGGGATCATCGACCTTCTCACCCAGCTTGAATGCGGCTGTAGGACTGGTTGGAGTCACAATCGCATCCACTTTCTTGAACGCCTCCTCGAAGTCGCCGACCAGCAGGGTGCGAACCTTCTGCGCCTTGAGGTAGTAGGCGTCGTAGTATCCCGCGCTCAGCGAATACGTACCTAACATGATGCGGCGCTTCACTTCGGCACCAAACCCGTGATCGCGACTGCGACGGTACATTTCGGCAAGTGTGTGCGCATCGCGAGCCCGGTACCCGTAGCGAACGCCATCGAAGCGGGCCAAGTTGGACGACGCTTCGGCAGTGGCCACAATGTAGTAGGTCGGAATCGCATATTCCGTGTGCGGCAGCGAGACTGGAACGATCTCGCAGCCTGATTCCGCCAGCTTTTGAATTGCAGCTTCGACCGATTGTCGAACTTCGGAATCCAATCCTTCTCCGAAATACTCTTTTGCCACACCGAGTTTGAGCCCGCGCACGGGCTTCTCCAGTTCCGCCACGTAGTCGGGAACTGGCACATCGGCGGAAGTGGAATCCATGTGATCGCGGCCGGCGATGGTCCGCAGCACGGTGGCCGCGTCCTTTACGGTTTTTGTGAGTGGTCCGATGTGATCGAGCGACGACGCGAACGCGATCAGTCCGTAGCGCGACACCCGTCCGTAGGTCGGCATTAGCCCGACCACGCCGCAAAACGATGCGGGTTGCCGGATTGAGCCGCCGGTGTCCGATCCCAACGCTGCCACTGCCATGTTCGCTGCCACAGCAGCGGCTGCTCCTCCCGAAGAACCTCCGGGCACGCGGCTCAGATCGCGAGGATTGTGAACCGGATGCCAAGCCGAGTTTTCGTTTGACGACCCCATGGCAAATTCGTCGCAGTTGAGCTTGCCCAGCACCACCGCACCCGCAGCTTCCATCCTAGCCACCGCCGTGCAGTCGTACGGCGGAATATAGTTGCCTAGAATCTTCGACCCGGCCGTGGTACGCACGCCGCGCGTCACCATCACATCCTTGATGCCAACTGGAACCCCGCCCAGCGGCGGCAACTGCTCTCCCCTCGCGGCCAGCGAATCCATCCGCGCCGCCTGTTCCAGGGCGCGCTCCTGCGAGAGTGTGAGGTATGCGCCAATTTGCGGATCATCCTTTCCGATCTTGGAAAAGAACGCCTCTGCCAGCGACATGGCGGTGGTCTTGCGCTCCTGCACAGCCGAGCGAGCGGCATCGATTGTGAGTGAGTTCAAGTCCATAAGAAATGGTTAGTGAGTAGCCAAGGCTGCTGAATGGAAACAAACAACTGGCTGCGATTCTCGGCTACCTCTCGATCACCTTGGGTACTTTGAAGAATGTACCATCCGAATCCGGAGCGTTTTGCAGCGCCACCTCATGTGGCAGGGATTTTCGAAGACCTTCATGAACATCGTCTCGGCCGGCGTAGGCAAAGCGCGCGCTTCCAGTTTGCGACTGGTCAACCCCGTACCTGTCCGACACCTGCGCCATCGGCGGCACGTCCGTTGTATCCAACTGGTTCAGCCGATCGATGTAATCGAGAATAGAGTTCAGATCACGCAGCAGGACGCAGCGTTCCTTTTCCGTCAACTCCAGATTCGCCAAGTCCGCGACGTAGGCGACATCTTTTTCAGTGACTTTCATCTTGGTGTCGCGCCTAGACTCCTGCCCGCTTTTTCGTCCGCGCAAACCCTAACTCGATTCGTTTAGCGCTTTTCCCTATATTTTTAGAATAGCAGTTCGGATAGGGTAAACCCGCCACACTTTCCAACAATATATTTCCATTGTTGTCAGTGTTTTAGCCAAAATCAGGCTACCGCAGGGGCTTGACAAGATTTTGCTTCCACAGGCATTTTGCACCTTTTTCGGTGCAATTATGTTTGGATGAGCTCGCCACGCAACCCCAGTTCGTAGGTTCTTGATGAACTCTAGATTCCGGTCTTGCTTCCTCTCGGAAACTCGCTCCCGACAAACCCCATTGCTTCGTCCCTGGTGCGCAGACGTCCTTCCAACTGTCCATCCTCCACCGTTGAAAGAATTTCCCTGAACAGCGGTCCAGGTAGATAGCCGGCCGCGATCAAGTCGTCCCCAGTGATCAGGGGTGCAGGGCGCATAATTTCCGGCGGCATGGAAGCCATCTTCTCGCGCGTGAAATTGTACGAGCTAAGATCTCCATGGCTGGACTGACAATCCATCCGATGCAACTGTAAGTGTTCGTTGAAGCGCGCCATCCGGACAAACCTTTTGAACGTGGATTCCTTCATCTGCTGTACCTGCGCGAAGCGCATGTGGTTGTCGATCAGCGCAAGAATCTGGTCGGTGTCGTCATTCGAGAAACGCAGGCGGCCACAGATTTCTTCCGCCATCTTGACGCCGATGTCGACGTGCCCATCGAAACGGATGCGGTCGGGCGCAACTCGAAATGTCGCCGGCTTGCCCACATCGTGCAGCAATGCGCCCCAAGCCAGCGTAATCGGACAGGGATGTGGCAACTTGTCGAGCAATAGCAGCGTGTGCACAAATACGTCGCCTTCGGGGTGAAACTGCGGCGGCTGCTCCACTCCCTTCATGGCTTCGATCTCGGGCAAGACTTCGTGCAGCAACCCGGTTTCGTCGAGAAGAAGGAAAGCCTGCCGCGCGCGGCCTTCAGTCAGCATTTTGCCAAGCTCATCTCGCACGCGCTCCCGCGAGACCTGACTAATCTGCGGTGCCAGCTTTTGAATCGCCTGAAATGTTTCGGGCTCAATAGCGTAGCCAAAACGCGCTGCAAAACGCACAGCACGTAGCATGCGGAGCTTGTCCTCGGCGAAGCGGCGCTCCGGGTCACCAATGGTTCGAATGATCCCGGCGTCGAGATCTTTGCGTCCGCCGACGAAATCCAAAACTTCGTTTGTGACCGGATCGAGCAGCAGCCCGTTGATCGTGAAATCGCGGCGCTCCACGTCTTCCCGCGGATCTTTGCTGAAACGAACCTGGTCGGGATGGCGGCCGTCGCTGTATCCGATGTCGCTGCGAAACGTTGCAACCTCAACCACGTCGCTTGCAACGTCTGTCTTAGGCAACGGCACCAGCACGACCCCGAACTGGACGCCCACCGCGTAGGTAAGGGGAAAAATGCGCATCACCTCGTCCGGAACGGCGCCGGTGGTGACATCGTAATCGGCGGGCTCGCGGCCGAGCAGTAGATCGCGCACGCATCCCCCAACTAGGTAGGCTTTGTGGCCTCGCTCTTGCAGGGTGCGGACAATCGAGATGGCAAAGTCTTTGAGCATGGCAGCGCGATGGGCTCTAGCAGATAATATATGGCTTATGCCGGACGCCTACATCCTCGGCATCGAAACTTCCTGCGACGAGACAGCAGCCGCAGTCGTACGCTCGGGCGAGCAGATCGTTTCCAATGTTGTGTTCTCGCAAATCGCCACTCACCAGCCTTACGGCGGAGTGGTGCCCGAACTGGCATCCCGGGAACATTTGCGTGCGATTGTGCCCGTCGTCCGCAAGGCGCTGGCCGATGCTCGACAGACTTACCAATCCATCGACGCCGTGGCCGTCACTCAGGGGCCCGGACTCGCCGGCGCGCTTCTTGTCGGCATCAGCTATGCCAAGGCGCTGGCCTTTGCTCTCGACAAGCCGCTCATCGCGGTGAACCATCTCGAAGGCCACATTCATGCGGTCCTCCTGGAAGAGCGTCGGAAGGGAAATCACGAACTGCGGTTCCCGGTGCTGGCGCTGGTCGTCTCCGGCGGCCACACCCATCTTTATTTGGCAAAGCGGGAGGACAATAGTTGGTCGTACCAGAACATTGGCCACACCCGCGATGACGCTGCCGGAGAAGCTTTCGACAAAGTCGCGAAGTTGCTGGGTCTGGGATACCCTGGCGGGCCCATCATTGACAGGCTCTTTGCCCACGGCAATCCTGACGCAGTGAAGTTTCCGCCATCGCAGCTCAAACACAGAGATCGCAACGACCGAAACGCCGGGCGGACCCAGGATGGCCCACGCTTTGATTTTTCCTACAGCGGGATCAAGACTGCCGTCTTGCGCTACGTGGAAACCCACAACATGCAAAGTTCGATCGCCGAGCGGCGCCAAGTGCTCTCGGCGATTCCGCAGCCCAAACTCGAAGACTATCTATCCTGCTGTGACAGAGAGACGCTCGACCTTGTGGCTTCGTTCCAGCGAGCGATGGTAGAAGACCTGGCGGGAAAGACTCTAGCTGCAGCTCGAGCCTATGACGCGGCTACGTTGTTCATCACTGGGGGCGTGGCGGCGAATCAAGAATTGCGCCAGCACTTTGAGAAAGAAGCGGCCGGAGAAGGCCTCTCCGTGTATTTCCCTTCGCGTCCCCTGTCAACGGACAATGCCGCCATGATTGCAGCCGCAGCTTACCCCAAGTATCTGGCTCGCGATTTTGCGCCGATGAATTTCTCGGCGGAAGCAGGAATGGTGTTGAAGTGAGACAGCACTTAGCATTTAGCATTCAGCTAAATGCTGCTTCTCGCTGGCTGTGCTTTTGCGCCAAAGATTGCCTGCAGCGCTTTAGCCAACTGATTCTCGATATCAATATCTTTGAAAATCGTGTAGTTGGCGTGCTTTTCCGTGTCCTCGAAACCACTCTTTCTGCCGGCAACGATTACGATCGGAATATCAGCCAGAGCGGGGTCGTTTTTCACCGCGGTGATGAGTTCGCTACCGTTCATCTTGGGCATCTGGATATCGGTGATGATAATGTCCGGCCGGACCCTTTTCAGAGCTTCAAGTGCTTCCTGCCCGTTGGTCGCTGACTCCACCGCAAAGCCCCGCACCTCAAGGAAGCGGCACACGGTGTGCCGGATGAGCATGGAGTCGTCCACAACCAAAGCCACCACTGACATGACCGCTCCGCGGGCAATTGTTCCCAGGCTGACACTAACAAACTGTAAATAGTCCAACAAGGAGAACCTCCCTCGGAAGATTACCTTCGTCACTCCTTGTCGTCTTTCGAGTTGGCTTGCTTCTGATCTGGGATGTCAGGAGACACACTTCAACTCTCCGCCTGAGTACGCTGGCGGTTCACGACGAAACATCCTTCGCAAACGATGGGGTAGCTTCAGAGATCTTTCTTCAGCCGGGTGTCTTCGATCATCATGTCCTTAAACTCACTGGACTCGAAGATGTCGCCGCACTCCAGGCATTCGACGAATTCGGCGTCTTCCTCGCGGGCCACAATCTGCACACGCGGATGCTTGCACTCATTCATGGTGCTTCTCTTATCGGGGGGTGGCGACGGCGGGATTGAATTCATAAACCCGGGCGATCACGCTCGGCCTGGCGAGGCTGACGTGAAGTTTGCCGGAAATTGGCAGGTATTTTAGCCTGACTGGTTGGCTTGTCAAGTCTTTTCGGCGAAAATTCGATTCTAGGCTGACGCCCAGTGTTCAGACGGCGACCCAGTAAGGCTTCCTGAATCTGCCCGCATGAATTCTCACGCAGTTAAAAATACGACCGAAAAGATCGCCATCCTCTAAACCGCTAAGTACAATATAGTTACCGTTAGATTGCAAATCCAGCCGTTCCCTGCATAAGGTTGCAATTGCCAGTCAACCCCGGCTATAATAAGCATATCCGACTGAAAAGGTCGGATTTAACGCTCGGACCTGGGATGCTGAAGCTAACGAAGAAAGCGGACTATGGCCTGATGGCCATGAAGCACCTGGCCGAGCACGCCCCTCACAATGCTTGCAGTGCCAAAGATGTCGCCGAGGCCTACGGCATCCCGCAGGAAGCTCTCGCGAAGATTCTGCAGCGACTGGTCAAGGCCGGGCTGCTGCACTCGCAGCACGGAATGAACGGCGGCTACACCCTGGCGCGCGATCCGGGAACGATTAGTGCGTTTGAGGTGATTCGGGCCATTGATGGTCCGTTGTTCATCACTTCCTGCATAACCGTGCGAGGGGAATGCGATCAGACCGATCGCTGCACAATTCGGGAGCCGTTGCGGCGGGTCAACGAGAGCATCGAACAAGTATTACGGCGCATCAGTATCTCGGAGATGAAAGAAGAGACGCATTCGCACGAAGATTCGGACGCAAAGAAGGCGGCTGAACTGGTGACGATTACATAAAAAAGTAGGAGAGCAATCATGAGCACTGACGTAAAGACGATCCCCCAGGCAGAGCACCTAGCCCCCAACGGAGTCAAGTTGCCCGTCTATATGGACAACCACGCCACCACACCCATGGATCCTCGGGTGCTGGAAGAGATGCTGCCCTATTTCATGGAGAAGTTCGGCAACGCTGCCAGTCGCAATCACTCATTTGGTTGGGCGGCTGAGGAAGGCGTGGAAACCGCGCGTGAACAGATTGCCAAACTGGTTGGCGCCACCACCAAGGAAATTATCTTTACGTCAGGCGCGACCGAAAGCGACAACCTGGCCATCAAGGGCGTGGCCGAGATGTACAAGGAAAAGGGAAATCACATCATCACGGCCGTGACCGAGCACAAAGCCGTTCTCGACACCTGCAAGCGTCTGGAGAAATACGGCTATCGTGTTACTTATCTGCCAGTGCAAAAAGACGGCTTGGTCGATCTTGACGAACTGAAGCGTGCCATGGACAACAAGACGATCCTGGTCACGATTATGTTTGCCAACAATGAGATTGGAGTGCTGCAGCCGGTTGCGGAAATCGGCAAGCTTTGCAGAGAGCGGGGAATCATTTTCCACACCGATGCAACCCAGGCGGTGGGCAAGGTCCCGGTCGATGTGAACAAACAGAATATCGATGTAATGTCAATCTCGGCGCACAAGATGTACGGGCCCAAGGGTGTCGGCGCTTTGTATGTGCGGCGCAAGAATCCTCGAGTGCAGATTTCCGCCATCATCGACGGCGGCGGCCACGAGCGCGGCATGCGCTCGGGAACGCTTAACGTGCCTGGAATTGTTGGTCTGGGCAAGGCGTGCGCGATCGCGTACGAAGAAATGCCCAAGGAAGCTTGTCGCCTGGCCGGACTCCGCAACCGGCTTCGCGACAAAATCATGGGCGGACTTGACGAGGTCTACATCAACGGTTCCATGGACCACCGTCTGCCCGGCAACCTGAACATCAGCTTCGCCTACGTGGAAGGCGAATCGTTGCTGATGGGCATCAACGACATCGCGGTTTCGAGCGGTTCGGCCTGCACGTCGGCGACGCTGGAGCCATCTTATGTATTGAAGGCTCTGGGCACTGGGGATGATCTGGCGCATAGCTCCATCCGCTTCGGCATCGGACGTTTCAACACCGAAGCCGAGGTTGATTACGTGGCCGATCGAGTTGTGGAAACGGTAACAAGGTTGCGCGAACTCTCGCCGCTCTATGAGATGGCGAAAGAAGGCGTGGATTTGAAGAGCGTGAAGTGGGCGGCAGAGTAATTGGGTGCAGAGATATCGTTCTGAACGAGTTTAAGGAGAAAGCAAATCATGGCATACAGCGATAAGGTTCTAGACCATTATTCCAACCCGCGCAATGTAGGATCTTTGGACAAGAGCAGTCCTGAAGTTGGGACTGGTCTAGTCGGCGCGCCCGAATGCGGCGACGTGATGAAGCTGCAGATCAAAGTCAACCCGCAAACCAATGTCATTGAAGACGCGAAATTCAAGACATTCGGTTGCGGCTCGGCCATTGCGTCTTCGTCCCTGGCCACCGAGTGGGTGAAGGGCAAGACCGTCGACGAAGCATTGCAGATCAAGAATACCGAAATCGTGAAGGAGCTTTCGCTGCCTCCAGTGAAGATTCACTGCTCGGTGCTCGCCGAAGATGCGATCCGCGCGGCCATCCACGACTGGAAGAAGAAACAGGACGTAGCGAAGCCAACAGCGGTCGCCGCACAGTAGCTTTGTTGGAGAACGGGCGTCTCGCCCGTTTCTCTCGCAAGACGGACAAGAACGCCCGTCGATTCAAGCACAGCATGATCGAAACCGAAACCAAAACGGCGGCGCCGAAAGCCCCGGCCAAAGGCGTCCAGGTAACGGACAAAGCTTTGGCCAGGATCCGCACCGCCATTGTGAAAGAAGGCATCTCGCCCGAGCAGGGAGGATTGCGTCTCGGCGTGCAAGGCGGAGGATGCTCCGGGCTAAGTTACAACATTCGCTTCGACACGCAACCGCGCGAGCGCGACCGCATCTTCCAATTCGGCGACGTGCGAGTCTTCGTCGATCCGAAATCGTTTATCTACCTGCACGGCATGACCCTCGATTACCAGGAGACGCTCATGCAGCAAGGCTTCGTGTTCGTGAACCCGAACTCATCGAAGACATGCGGTTGCGGCACGTCGTTCTCGGGCTGACGGCGATTGTGTGTGGCGCGGGCACCTCGCCCGCGAGGGTTTGTCCAGCACCGCTCGTGCAGCCGAATAAGCCCATGCGAAAAGGCAAACGACAGATTTGTCGATGACGATTGAATCCAATACGAGTTCTTCTCTGATCATGTCAGCCGATGCTACGGCCACGTGCTGGTCGTGCGGCACCATGCGCGCTGTTCACTTCTGCAGCGCCTGCGGCAAGGTCCAGCCCCCGGTACCTGTGGATTACTTCACGTTTTTCGCCCTACCCCGCAAGCTGAATCTCGATAGTGCGCTTCTGGAGCGCGAGTTCTACGAGCTCAGCCGGAAGCTTCATCCCGACCTCTGCGCCCGAGCTGACAAACGGGAACAGGAATGGTGCCTGGAGCAGAGTTCGCGACTTAACGACGCCTACCGCACTTTGAAGGATCCAATCAAGCGTACCGAATATTTGTTGCGGCTGGAAGGCGTGGAACTCGAGGAGCAGTCGAAGACAGCCACAGAAAAGGCGCGAGCCACGGGTGAGATCAAGAAGCAGGTTGTGCCTCCAGACCTGCTGGAGGAAGTTTTTGAACTCAATATGCAACTCGAAGAGCTTCGCATGCAGAAGAAGCTCGGCGAAGACGATCCTGCTCTGATTGAGGAAATAGGCAAGCACAGGCTGGAACTGGAAAAGAAGCACGACTCCCTCTTAGAGGAGTTAAGAACCTATTGGGGCGATTGGGACCGTCTCTCCGACGACGCCGCTGAAGAAAGTCGGCGGAAGGTCCGCGACCAAATGGTGGACCTGTTGAATCGCCGGTCTTACATCAGAAACCTGGTTAGGGATGTAAATGAAGCATTGGAGAATTGAGCAATTGTGTAATCGGGCAATTTTGTTTTCGTGCGCGAGTTTTCAAATTACTCAATTACCAAGTTACTAATTTACAAAATGTCTACCGATCGCATCGTCGGCATCGATCTCGGAACCACCAACTCTCTGGTGGCTTTCATGCGGGGGGAGAGCCCGGTCGTGATCCCCGGCGAGGACGGGCTGAACCTCGTTCCCTCCGTCGTCGCTCTCGATGAACGCGATCAGATCATCGTCGGCAATGCCGCACGCAAATATCTGATCGAGACCCCGGAGCGTGCGGTGTACTCCATCAAGCGCCTCATGGGGCGAGGACTTGAAGATATTCAGCAAGAGCTGGAGTTGTTTCCATTTCGTCTGGCACAAGATCTCCAGGCCGGAGAAGTTCTGCGCATCACGCTGGGACAGAAAACCTTCACCCCGCCGGAAATCTCCGCCTTCATCCTGCGCCAGCTCAAACGTAACGCCGAGCGCTTTTTCAATGCCCCGGTCGCCAAGGCAGTGATCACCGTTCCTGCCTACTTCAACGACGCTCAGCGGCAGGCCACCAAGGACGCAGGCCGCATCGCCGGCCTCGAAGTGTTGCGCCTGGTAAACGAGCCCACGGCCGCCTCTCTCGCCTACGGCCTGGACAAGAAGCAGAACGGAATCGTCGCGGTTTACGATCTCGGCGGCGGCACTTTCGATATTTCCATCCTCAAGCTGCACGACGGGATCTTCGAAGTCATCGCGACCAACGGAGACACCCACCTCGGCGGCGATGATATCGATAACCTGCTGATCAAAATTGCCATCGACGACATTCGCGGCGATTTTGGCATTGATGTCTCGCGCAATGGCGAAGTCGTGGCCACTATACGCAAGGCGGTCATCGAAGCCAAGATTGCCTTGTCCTCGCAATCCGCGACCAAGCTGGACATTGATTTGCTAAACATGGAGTTGCCGCAAGGCAAGCGCTACCAGCGCGAGATCACACAAGCACAGTTCGAGCAACTGATCCAGCCAATCGCTGATCGCACCGTCGGACCTTGCAAACAGGCTTTGAAAGACGCCGCCCTAAAGCCTCAGCAGATCGATGAAGTCGTGCTCGTCGGCGGCTCCACGCGCATCCCCAAAATTCGCGCGCTGGTCGAGGAATTATTCCAGCGCAAGCCGCACACCGATCTCAATCCCGATGAAGTCGTGGCTCTCGGCGCAGCGGTGCAGGCCAACATTCTCGGCGGCGGCTCTGAAGCTACAGAGAACATGCTGCTGCTCGACGTCACACCGCTTTCGCTGGGCATTGAAGTCGCGGGCGGCGTGACCGACAAAATCATTCTGCGTAACTCGACCATTCCGGCCTCAGCCACGCAGTACTACACCACGCAAATTGACGGTCAGGCCAACGTTGCTATCCATGTCCTGCAAGGCGAGCGCGAACTAGCGAAGGACTGCCGCTCCCTCGCACGCTTTGACCTCAAAGGAATTCCACCAATGACCGCCGGCATGCCGCGCATCGAGGTCAAGTTCCTGATCGACGCCAACGGCATCCTGCACGTCTCCGCACGCGAGCAACGCAGTGGCAAGGAATCCGAGATCGAAGTGCAGCCCAGCTACGGATTAACCGACGATCAAGTCGAGAGCATGATCCTCGATTCCTTCGATTACGCCGAAGAAGACTTCCGCCAGCGCCAAGTGATCGAAGCCCGCAACGAAGCGGACACGATTCTGGCGGCGCTCGAGAAAGGCAAAAAGGGTCCGGCCTGGGGCCAACTCACCAGCGACGAGAAGAAGAAGATCGCCAAATTGGAAAAAGCATTGATGGAAGTCAAAGCGGAAGATGACCACCCGGCGATCCGAAAAGCGATCGACCTTTTGAACCAGGGCACAATGCGCCTCGCGGAACTGATGATGGACACCGCCGTCAGCACCGCGCTCAAGGGCAAAACCATGGATGAAGCCGACATGGGCGAGGGCCCGGAAGCGGGACATCCGATGGCCCGAGCAGACTTTGAGTGAATGGTTTTGAACACGTAGCCCCGGACGCCCTCGTCCGGGGAGCCGAGCAAAGCTCGGCAGGTTTTTGGGGTATGGATTCAAGGAGCAGTCATGGCAGATGAAAAGACGCAAGGATCGGGAACTGCAACCGTGGACTCACCCGGCGAAAACATCGTCCAGCTGACTTTCTTGCCCGAGGGCAAGACCGTCGAGTTCGAACCCGACAAGCTTCCCTACAAGGATCACGGCAAAGAGTTGTCGATCCTCGATGTGGCCCTGAACTACGGCGTCCGCCTCGACCACGCTTGTGGCGGCAACTGTGCCTGCACCACATGCCATGTGTGGGTGAAAGAAGGCGCGGAAAATCTCTCCGAAATGGACGACGACGAAGCCGATCGTCTGGACATGGCCGCCGATTTACAGTTAAACTCCCGTCTCGGATGTCAGGCCGTCATCACCAAGCCTGGCAAGGTCGTGGTGGAGATCCCATCGTGGAATCGTAACTATGTATCGGAAGAACACTAGGAAGATCAGCAGTTAGCACTTGGCAACTAGCAATTAGTCAACAGAGATTTTCGCCGACATCGGCAAGATCGCACAGGGACTTAGTGCTAAGTGCCAAGTGCCGAACTCATCAAGGAGTCCACATGCCAAGAGATCTAACCTGGGATGACGCCGAAGACATCGGTATTTTGCTTTCGGAAGCGCACCCGGAACTCGAGCCGCTCTCCGTCCGTTTCACCGATCTGCATACCTACGTAACCGCACTGCCCGAGTTCAAGGACGATCCCAAGCGGTCCTCTGAGGGCAAGCTAGAGGCCATCCAAATGGCCTGGCACGAAGAGTTCCTGGACAGAACCCAAGCCTAATCCGCCCCATTCCCTCTCAAAAGACCGTCTCGTGACGCTCTTTTTACTTCAACGTGACAACGCTTCTATGCCCCGCTCCTATTCTGTTGTCACCTCCTGAGTTTCACTGGGGTTGGGGGATACAGTCTTCTCTGCTCACGTGAAAAGGGCACGGCGCATACCGTGCCCATTTTTGGTGTGCCATAAGACGCTTTTTCTGTTTAGAGGGACCCCTACCCTACGGTCGCGGGCACCGGCTCCTCTACGCTGGCCTCACGTAGGAACTTCGCTGCTTCCTCCGGCGGAGTCGGATTGATATAGAATCCCGTGCCCCACTCGAATCCTGCCGTCTTGGTCAACTTGGGCATGAATTCGATGTGCCAGTGGTAGTGATCGTTGGTTGGGTCTTGCACTGGCGAAGTATGAATCACCAGGTTGTACGGCGGATTATCCAGCACCCGGTCCGCCTTCGTCAGCAGCGTCTTGAGCGCCTTGGCCAGATTCTCAAACAGTTGCGAAGAAGAATTCTCAAACGCCGACTCATGCCGCTTCGGCAAAATCCACGTCTCAAACGGGAACCGCGGAGCGTACGGAGCCAAGGTGAGGAAGTCCTCATTCTCGGCAACCACGCGAGTACCCGTCTCCGTCTCCTGCCGGATCACGTCGCAAAACACGCAACGCTCCTTATAGATGTAGTACTGCTTCGCCCCTTCCAACTCCTCGACTACGTAGATCGGAAGAATCGGCAATGCGATCAACTGCGAGTGCGCATGCTCCAACGACGCCCCTGCTGCCTCCCCGTGATTCTTGAAAATCAGGATGTACTTGAACCGCCGGTCCTTCTTCAGATCAAGAATACGGTCGCGGAAGGTCCAAAGCACATCTTCGATTCTTTTGGGAGGCAGTGTCGCCAGGCTGGCGGTGTGGTCGGGAGTCTCAATGATGACTTCGTGGGCCCCCACCCCATTCATTCGGTCGAACATGCCCTCCGCCTGCCGGCTCAAGCTGCCCTCGATCCCCAGGGCAGGGAACTTGTTGGGAACCACTCGCACCGTCCATCCCGGCGTGTCGCGCTGCGGTGGAGGGCCCCCGTTCGGATTCGGCCGATAAGCCTGAATCTCCGGCGGCGTCTTGCTCTCATTGCCATAACAGAACGGGCAAAAGCCCCCTTTTAGTTTCACTCCGTCACGGGCGAAGTCAGTTGGACGTTTGGCGCGGTCCGTCGAAATAATTACCCATCGGCCTACAATCGGATCTTTTCTAAGCTCAGGCAAGGATTAAATCCTTTCAATAAGGGCGTGTACATCTTGGTCGAAGCCAAACCGGGTAAACGCTAAACCTTTATATTACGCTACGGGGAAGGCATTCCGAAACAGCTCAATTAACGGCTGGCTGGACTGCTGGCTATAATACACGGTCACCACATCGAAGCGCCACCGGCACGAAGGTGCCATATGGCGAAGGTACTCGTCGGCCACTGCGGCCAGTCCACGCTGTTTGTCGCGATCCACTGCCGCTTCGGCGGGCTTTACGTCGCGCGTGGTGCGCGTCTTAACTTCGACAAAACACAAGACATTCTTGTCCCACCCAATCAGGTCGATTTCTCCCCGTCGACGCGACGACCGAAAGTTGCGCGCCACCATCACGTACCCCAGACGCCGCAGGTAGAAGTACGCATCTTCCTCGCCCCGCCGCCCCGTCCGCTGATGCATGGGGGTATCGTCGGCCGGAAGCGTTCGCTCCGCCACCCAGTCCAGCGCCCGAACCGCAGCCTGCGTAACCCGCCCTGAAAATCCTGAAAGAGAAAACTCTGAAAACATGACCGGCCCAACCCACTAATCCTAAAGCCAGCTACATTTATTGGATGTGACCCGCATCACACGAGGGCCAAAGCGCTGACGGCAAGTGACCGCTGTTCTGGAGCCTGCGTCCTTGACTGGCGTTCCGGCGGGGAAGTTATTGAAGATTATGCAGATGGGTTTCAGCCGCGTTCAGCTCCGGCGCTCGTCGCCTCTCTGAAGCATGAACTGAGGCGTGCGTCAGAGAATTCTCCTATCGAAGCGGAGGAAGATCAACCCGTACGTCGGCCACTCACAGCCTCAAATATCCGAAGACGTATACGGCCAGGAGTACGACCCCGACGAGAAAACCTAACATGAAATTCCTGACCAAGTCTCTCCTTTCCAGCCCCAGGTTCTAGAACGGCCGCCCCGGAAAAGCGTTCAGCCAACACAGGTTCAGGCTGTTCGGATCTGCAACCGGTGATTTCGTCGACTCGCTGAGAGTGCATTTCCCACCCTTCGCGGTCACTTCGACGATCCCGATGTAGGATGGGGAAGAACCGAAGCTGTCTTCGGCGACCCATAGCACCGATCCCGTGCCAGTCGTGGATTCTGTGGCGATGGCGCTGGAGAACGTCCACTTGGTTCCGTGGCCGCGAAGCGGTTTTGAGATGCACCCAAAGTGAAGTGTGCCCGCAGTCTTGCTGAAATGAGCGGCCGTGACCTGGCCCGACAAATTGTCGCTCACATACAGCAGCGTCTCGTCCGGGCTTAACCAGACATTGTTTGCCGCGAGGCCGTGGCCAAGGCTCCCGCCGGGCCCGCCGTATTTCTTGGTTGCTACCAGCTTGCCAGAGGAAATGTCAGAAACTTCTACCTCGCTGAAGCCTCCCGAGGCGTCGCCGAAGATTGCGTAATGGCCGTCCTTGGTAATGTCGACGCCATCCGGAAATACGCGATCCTTGAGGAAACCGGTTGAGAGTTGCAGGTCGTTGTTTGAAACCGGTGTACCGCTTGAAATGTTGAAAGACCCGATGGAACCGTCTCCGTAGGCGACCACCAGAATGTTCCCCTTCGCAGCCATTCCGTGAGGAAATCCCTGGTTCAGTCCCACTGCGCCGACATCGTCTAGAAATGTCAGGGTGCAGCCCGAGCCAATCCGAAATGTCGCGATGGTGTTCGAGGCTGAAAAAGCCGCGTACAAGTACTTGTCGTCCGAACTCACGGCCAGGCCCATACCACCTGGACCGTTACTGTCAGTGCTGGACCCCTTGTAGTTGCCCACGACTTTCCCAGAGCTGAAGATAATAGCGGCAACGTCGTTGCTTCCACCATCCGCAGCAAAAACGCACTCATCCTTGCCATCCTGGACCAGCACCTGCCGCACCAACCCGAAGTATCCACCAGTCAGTCCGGCACCGCCGGTTTTAATGGTTTTGACTCGGGTCAGTTTGGGTGCAGAAGCTGTACCTCCTGCCAGGTAGACCGTGACCGTGTTCGGCCCGCTCACGTCGTCATTGGTCACAACATAGTGCTTGCTCGCCGCACCAGCCTCGGCGGGACGAAACCCGCAGATAGCGGCCATTAACGCCACCATCGCAAACGCTTTGAAAAAATCCCTCATTCTGCACCCCCCTTTTCGATCTGTGTCGAACTGCCCGATTTCTTTTCCGCGCTGAAATGCGAGTGTGCCGCTCGGACCTATTCGGGCCAACCGCAGAAGCAGCAACCCCTTTGCAGCGACCACAGCCACCGTGCCTATTTAACTAGCTTGAGAGAAAACCCCAACGGATTTGGGGCAAAGCGCGTCGAGGCAGGGGCAAGAAGGATGCAGCGACGGCCAGTTGGCAGCAGAAATGAGCGCAGTTTAGAGAAACTGGCCCAGCGGCCCGGCCAGCCTTTCCCGGTAGCTGCGGCTAAGGCTCAGTTCCGTGCCGTCCAGCAGCTTGACGACGTAGTCCCCATGGAACAGCGGTTGCAACTCCTGGATGCGATCCACATTGACCAGGGTAGAGCGATGGATGCGAAGGAATCGGGAAGGATCGAGGCGGCCCTCGATCGACTGCAAGGTCTCGCGGACCAAATGGGATTCGCGGCCTACGTGGATGCGCACGTAATTATCAGCTGCTTCCACCCAATCAATCTCGTCTACGCGGAGAAAAAAGATTCGACCCGCGGATCGGATGACCAGCCGCGTCAAGCGTTTCTGCCGCGTCTGCAGGTCTTCGAGCAACCCCGTCAACCGTTCGTTCCAAAGGCCTTCCCGCGACCCGCGGATTTGCTCCTTCGCCCGCCGCAAGGCCCCCTGAAATCGCTCGCGGTCAAAAGACTTCAAAAGATAGTCCAACGCGTGCACTTCGAAAGCCTTTACCGCGTAGCGATCATAGGCCGTCACAAAAATGATGGCCGGCATCCGCTCGCCGGCAATGGCGTCGAGGACCGCGAATCCATCCATTTCCGGCATCTGCACATCCAGGTACACCAAGTCGGGCCCGGTTCTCTCGATCGCAGCAACGGCTTGTTTTCCATCCGAACACTCGCCCACAACTTGGATCTCCGCATCATCGCGAAGAAGAGTCCGAATGCGCTCCCGGCCCAGAGGTTCGTCGTCCACGATAAGCGTTCGGATTTTCAACGACGCCCTCCCTCTTTGTTGGATGCATTCGCTGGGAGTGGCATCAATCGATAGGGGAAAGCCAGCTTCACCGTCAAGCCACCTTCCGGTGCGTTGCTCAATTCGAACCTGTGCGCATCCCCGTAAAGCCTCTCCAGTCTTCCTCGCGTGCTCGAAATCCCGATCCCATTGTTCGAGGCCGCTGCGGACTTCATTCCCGGACCATCATCTTTCACTTCCAGGACAAGCATACCGGCATCCCGAACCGCCCGCACGATGACGCAGCCCGGCGAGGAGCGAGCCGCAATCCCATGGCGAATCGCATTCTCCACCAGCGGCTGCAGGATAAGGTAGGGAGTGCTGGCATCAAGCGTTTCGGGAGCAACCTCGATCCGAACCACCAGCCGGTCGGAAAATCGCGTTCTCTCGATCTCCAGATAGCCTTCCAGAAATTCCAACTCTTGCGCCAGCGGGACTTCCTGCACGCCTATATTGTCGAGCGTGAGCCGCAGCAGGTCGCTGAGCCGCGCCGTCATCCGGTCGGCCGCATCGGGATCCTTGTGAATCAAAGCAGCGATGGAATTCAAGGTGTTGAACAAGAAATGGGGATGAAGCTGCATACGCAGCGCCTGCAGCTGGGCTTGCGCTAATTGCGCGGAGAGTTGTGCCGATCGCAACTCCCCTTGCCGGTAGCGCTGATAGTAAAAATATCCCTGAGTTGCCGCCACCAGAACCGAGTAGGTCAACAAATTGCCATGGAACACGTAGATCAGTGAAACACCACTCGGAAGCCCCAGGGCATGTTGGCGGAAGAGATTGTCCAACCACCATTTCAACAGCGCGATGCCCACACCCGCGATTAAATGCACGGGCGCGCTTCGCGCCCAATGCTCTCGGTCCAGCAAGAACCGGCGTGCCAGCCAGATGATTCCCGGTGCCAGAAGGCCCCACAAGTACCAGTCAGCCAGATTGAGCTTCAGAACAATTCCTAGGTGGGCTTGGCCCCCGGAATACCTGTACGTGAGATAAGTCTGGCTGGCAAAAAATAGTCCTACAGAGGTCCATCCCCCAAAGATCAAGGTCCACCGGAACCACCGCCGCTGCAACATGGACCTGATTCTCCCACGTCTACCTCATTCCGCAAAGCTATACCAAAACAAAACCGGCGAACTCGGCCGTGCTGGATGCTCTCCCGCCACGCGGAACATCTCTCAAATTGTTTTATGAAGCGAAATGATCCAAAAGTATGGGGCGGATCAAATGAATGACCCGCCCCACGCAGCCAGCACAAGGGAGGAGATCCCGCCCGGCTGTCTAAGCCGCTTGGTTCACAATCGAAATGCACTCCTCGAGCACATCCATGGCGACATCCGCTTCCTCTTTGGTCACGATGAGCGGCGGCGCGATGCGGATGGTGCTTGGGCCACAGCCCAGGAAGAGAATGCCATGCTCGAAAGCCAACTGGATGATGCGGTCACGCTGAGCCGCGCCATACTCTTTAGTCTTCTTGTCTTTGACAATCTCGACCCCAATCATCAGCCCACGGCCGCGAACGTCCCCGACCAGCCGGTGCTTGCTGGGCCAGTTCGCCATACGCTTCAGCATGTGATTGCCAACTTCGCTTGCGTTGTGCAGCAAGCCCTCGCCCTCGATCACATCCAGAGTAGCCATCGCTGCCGCGTTGCACACCGGGTTGCCTCCAAACGTAGACGCGTGCGAGCCCGGAACCCAGTCCATGATCTCGGCTTTGCTGATGGTTACACCTAGCGGCATGCCCGAGGCGATGCCTTTCGCCGAACAGACAATGTCGGGCTGCACGCCAGTGTGCTCGATGGCCCACCATTTCCCGGTGCGTCCGATGCCACTCTGGACTTCGTCGGCCACCAGCAAGATGCCGTGTCGATCGCAGATGCGCCGCAGTTCCTGCATGAAAACGGTGGGAGCGACTACATATCCGCCTTCACCCTGCACCGGCTCAACAAAGATCGCCGCCACTTCCTCGGGTGCGAGCGAGGTCTTAAAAAGTTTGTCTTCGATGAAGCGAGCACAGCCCAGCGCGAAGGCTTCGGCATCCTGCGGCCCACCCTCGCATCCGCGATACACGTCGGGATAACGAATGTGCGTTACCCCCGGAACGAACGGGCCAAAGCGCCGCTTCTGTTGCGGCTTTGAAGCGGTAAGCGAAAGCGCCCCCATGGTGCGTCCATGGAACGCGCCGTAAAATGCAATCACGTTCTGCCGCTTGGTGTGATAGCGGGCCAGCTTGAGGGCGCACTCGATGGCTTCCGTCCCCGAGTTGCCGTAGTAAATTTTGTGCGGCCCGGGCATGGGCGCAATCTTCGACAAGCGCTCCGCCAGGGTCACCATGTTTTCATAATAGAAATCGGTGCCCGACATGTGGATCAGTTCGGCCGCCTGCTTCTGAATCGCCGCGACCACGTGGGGATGGCAATGGCCGGTCGACACCACCGCGATGCCGGCAGAGAAATCGAAGAATTCATTTCCGTCCACGTCCGTGACTACCATGCCGCTTCCGTGCTGGGCAACCAGCGGATAAGACCGCGTGTAAGAAGGAGAAATGTATTTGCTGTCGCCGGCGAGAACGCGCATGGCGTTCGGACCCGGCAGAGCCGTGATGATCTTGGGGCCGATAAGAGTTTGGGTTAACATGGCATCCTCCAAAAGTGGTCGTTGGTCGTTCGTCTTTGGTCGTTGGCCCGAGCGGTGAATCGCTGAATAAGCGGACGCCAGCCTAAGCCAGAATCGGACGAGGAGGATGGAAGAGTTAGTCGCTACCGAACAAGCTGGGACGCGCCTGCGAGGGCAACACTGCCAGATAGCGGCGCGGGCACACCAGAAAATGGAGCCAGCACTCGGGCAGGTGCGAATTGGGATTTTTGCGGCGCATCGGGAATCATTCCAACATTATTATAGCGCGCCGCGAGTGGTTGCGTAACCCCCAATCGGTCCATGATCGTTAGTCATCTCCCGAACAGTACCCTTGCGGACTTTCCGGTACAGTTTCAAATATCCCGCATCTCCCCTCGCCTTTGCTGTGTCTGATACTTATCGGTTGATTCACGATCCCATGACCAACGCCCAGCGCCAAAGCCGGTTCGCCGTCGCCCTAGCCTTCGGGCTGGTGTACTTCTTCTGGGGATCGACGTATCTGGCGATTGACATCGCGGTGGAACGCATTCCGCCGGCGCTCATGTGCGGCACACGCTTTCTGACTGCCGGCGTTTTCATGCTGGCATTTTGCGGACTCCGCGGCCGAAACATCCGCTTCAACCTGCGGCAGTTGGCGCAAATGGCGACGGTTGGCGTACTCCTGCTGATGGGCGGCAATCTCACGCTCTCATACGCGGAAAAGTGTGTAGCGTCAGGTTTGGCAGCCTTGATCATTGCCGTAACCCCGCTCTGGTTCCTGGTGCTGGATACGCTGTTGCTGGGCGATCATCATGTTTCGCCACGCGGGAAAGTGGGGCTGGCCCTGGGCGTTGCCGGACTGGTCGTATTGTTGTGGCCCGACCTGACCACCACAACTTCGTTCGGGCGGGTACAGTTGTGGGCCTCGATCAGCTTGCTGGGCGGCTCGTTCAGCTGGGCGCTGGGTTCAGTGCTGGCCAAGCGCTGGAAGTCCGCGGATGTAGATCCGTTCTCCGCGACCGCCTGGCAGATGATCGCCGCGGGCCTAGGGAATCTGTTGTTCGCGGCCGTCGCGGGAGACTTTTCGCGAGCGGTCTGGACGCCACGCGGGATCAGCGCCACTGTGTACTTGGTGGTCTGCGGATCGTGGATCGGTTACACCGCCTACATCTGGCTGCTCAACCACGTGCCCACGGCCAAGGTTTCTACCTACGCGTACGTGAATCCCGTGGTGGCGGTTTTTCTGGGATGGCTGATACTGCACGAGCGCGTGGACGGTTACATCCTGGCGGGCAGTGCCATCGTGGTTGCCTCGGTGATCCTGGTGACCAGCGCGCAGGTAACGAAGAAGCCAGCGGCCGTAGAAATGGCAATGGTGGAGACGACGGGAGATTGATTCGATGTTAAACCAGGTGTCCCGTCAAACACAGCCGCCCCTCCAACGGATTCATGGTTCCTTGCACTACCGGCACCATATGCGGCAAGCGGTCATCAAATAGGGTGAGCTGATCGTAAACCGGAGGAATTACCTCGAAGTACCCCAGCCAAGCCTTGGGTTGCCGAGGCTCTAGCGTGTCGAAAACTTTTTCCCGTGCTATGCAAGTTTGGCCGCCGCTAAAGGCGTTCGCGTCTCGGGTCAACGAATACACATACCCATAAACCCCGTTGCAACTGTCGTTGTGTATCTCGTGTCGCATCCCATTAAGATGCAGAGACAACCACGGGGAAAGAGGCGACACTCCCTTCAACTCGGAGAGGCAAAGTTCTTCCAGGCGGTTCAGGAAATCGTCAACCAGATCACCGCCCAATACCTTAATGGCATCCGTCCGCAGGTAGCAGTACCTGTCCGGCATGTGCCAATAATCCCAACACAGATGTTCGCTGTGAAACGAATGCGCCTGGGGGTCTCCCATGAACCGTTCGTATCTGGCACGTGCCTCATCGGCGCGCGGCCAGAAGTTCGCAATCACCCTGGTTCGAAACAGAGGAGTTCGTTGGCCGGCCGACGCGCAAGGGTCAAGATGCATCACTCGTGCCTCAAATAGATTGGCGGAATTGTACCGCATGACCCCAAAGTGTGTGCGAGTCTTTAGGCTTTGGAGAAACAAACTGAGAACCGAGAACTGACAACTGGCAACTGGTTTTTCTTGAGCCTGTTTCTGCGTTCTTCTTCGGGGGAACAATCAGGTCCGAGACCAGGATGGTGTTCCTTCCCGCCGTGACCCGCGCACGCCAGATAACGGCCCGATCTTCGACAACTTCACCCGGTCGATGGCGTGGCGTCTCGGGCCGCGCGTCAAATGGCCGAACCCGCACCTCCCGCCTGACCCAGCGCCTGATCCCGCTGCCCGGCCTGCTTCATCAACTCCATGTCACGCAGGAGAATGGCCGATTTCATATGCCCCATGAAGAACTCTCCATCCAGGGTGTGGATGCGAACACCCCGCCCCGCCCACACGTACGCTCGACGCTGCCCGTAAACACCAAAATTGTAGCTATCCGCGAAGGCTCTGGTGCTTTCCTCAAAGTGAGTGATCCGTTCGACGGGGATGAACTTGACCCGAAAACCCAGCGTCGAAATCTCGATCCCACTGCGCGTGAAGCGGTAACGGTAGCCAGCCAACGCCAGAATCCCCACGCCCGCAAACAATAGGCTGGCGAGATACGCGCCATACCGCAGTACCCTGTCGTCGAGCAGCGTTCCGAAATAGCACAGCACGCCGGCCATCATGGCCATCACGTAGGTGACACCCCAGTTGCTATTCCTTTCTTCCGCGATGATTCCGCCAGGTAACGGCCGAGGGGGCGGCGCGCGTGGCGAACTCAGTTGTGCCCCGCTACTGGACTCCAGCACCCCGATCAATTCCTGCACTTCCGCCTCGCCAAGGCCCCTTCCAAAGCTGGGATTCTCCGGATCGTATCCGATTCGTAGCCCCGCCTGACCACTCTTTCGCGCGCGGCGGCGACTCACTCCCTCTGTTAGTGTGTTGGATTGGGATGCAGCCCAAGGCTGAGTGCTAAATGCTGAGTGCCAAATGCTAAGTGCCAAATGCTGAACGCCAATGATCGGCAATAAACAACCCATCACCACCACGTTGGTTGGAATGAACGTTGCGGTATTCGTCGCGATGGCGCTGACGGGTGTGTCGCCAGTTGAACCGTCCATCCCGCAACTGTTGAAGTGGGGGGCAAACTGGGGGCCGCTCTCGCTGGGCGCGGAGCCCTGGCGCGTACTTGCTTCCAACTACATTCATGGCGGGATCATCCACATCGCCCTTAATATGTGGTGCCTGTGGAACCTCGGGTTTCTGGCGGAGCGAGTCTTCGATCCTTGGACCTACGTCCTGACTTACACCACTTGTGGACTCGCAGGCAGCCTGGCCAGCCTGTGGTGGCATCCGCTGGCCGTCGGTGTGGGCGCCTCGGGAGCAATTTTCGGATTGGCCGGAGCTTTGATCGCGGCTCTTTATCTTGGCCATTTGCCGATTTCCACCCAGGCCATGCAGGGCACGCTCAAAAGCCTGCTCACCTTCGCCGGCTACAATTTATTCTTCGGCGCCGTTGCCAGGGGCATCGACAACTCGGCGCACATTGGCGGGCTGTTGGCTGGCCTGGCGCTCGGGGCGGTCCTCGCGAAACATCTCATAGAGCCGCCCGAAATCCGCGATGGGTGGCGTCGCGCCGTTTTTATCGCCGCCGCAGTGGTGCTGGTTTTAGCATTCATGGCGGTGAAGCATGTGAGTGGGAACCCGCCGCCACGCTAGCCGCGTGGGCAATGCGGAAGGCCAGCGCTGAAACGCTGCGCCACCAAAAATCGATTCTTCTCGCCTACTCCACTTCGAAGTCAGCGGTGCGAGGCTTGGTAGCATTCCCCGCCGAGTCCAGCGCTCTCAATTCGACGCGATAGGAACCAGGAGCAAGCGTCGCCACTGGCAGCTTAAGTCCCACCGGAGCGATGGAGCTCCCTGGTTGATTCGCAGCCCGGGATGCGACGTCCACCTTCTTCTCTCCCGTCTTGCGATCCACGACGATCACCTCAACCCCAACCTGCGGAGGATTGGCTCCGGCCAGAAGCGGCGCATAAATTTCTGCGTAGATCGCCGCGTTGTCAGTTTTCTTGAACCGGTTGGAGTCCGAGGGCACGATCTGAATGCCTTGCACCACCAGCGGTTTCCGGTCCGCGAGCAGTTGCGAGTCGAGGTCGGTGGACAGATCGGCAACTCGCTGCATCTCATTGCTGAGCGCCACACCACTCATACACAGCTGCTTGCCGTCATAGGGGTCGATCGTCAGCGGCAGTTGCAGCTTGCCAAAACTCTCATTGCCCGAGCTGAACACTACTTTCAGGTTGTACTGACCGGAAGCAACATCAAACTGATTCTCATAGTGGAAAGGCCGCTTCTCGAACTCCTCCAATTGCTTCTTATCGTCGAAATCGAGGTTCACGGTGTCGCTGAACCTGGCCGCGATCGTGCCATCCGCCTTGTAGGCGATGCCAAGTACGTTGACTGCCGTATGCTGCTTCCCTTTGACCTTCTCAAACTTCAATGCGTTTGTGGGGATGCCAATCGCCAGGTTCACTCGGGCCGTGTTCGGTGAGGTGTAGAAGAACGGAGCTTGCATGGAGCCGGTAACATTCCCAGCCATCTCGCCGGATGCGCGAGTCTCCATCTCCTTTTCGATCGGATTTCCCGCCAGCAAGTCCCTGGGCCGTTCATTGCAGTATCCACTGCGCGCGCGGACCAGGGTTCCGCCACGGTCCACCTTCACGCGCAAGGTATGACAGCTGCCCTCGGCCGATTCAGCCGGGGTATAGCTAAGGACGTAATATTGGGATTGGTCGTTTGCGATCCTCTGCATGCCCCCAATCAGGTCGTTGGAATTGACGATAACGAAGCCACCCGTTCCCTCGGCCAGTTGATAGAGGACCTGCTGGTTGGCGGCAACGTCCGGGAATTGAGGAACGATCTGCCGGGGCTGATTGTATTGATTGGCGCCGTACATTTGGCTGGGGCTGATCACACCTGTTCCGCCGCCACGACTTCCTCCTCCGCCGGTTCCACCGCCGTGACCACCCGTCCCACCACCGGTTCCGCCGCCGTGGCCGCCACCGCCCCCACCCGTCCCACCACCATGGCCGCCACCGCCTCCGCCGCCACCTCCACCTCCATGCTGTCCGGGATCAAAGAAGGCCAGCTTGAGCGGATAGAGCGCAGTCCCAGTTCCGGTGTAGGTAAGAGTCGCGGACGCCAACTGGCCGGACCCGGGATGCGATGGCGATCCTATGAGCGAGCCTTGAGGCGATGAAGCGCCCCCGGCAACCAGGCCACGAACGTCCAGGGGATAGACGGCCACATTGTACCGATTGCACATCGCAATCACTGCGGTCAGCTCCGACTGAATTTCCGGCGTGACGGTAAACCCCGAAGTCAGCATCACCAGTGTCTTACGGCCCGGAACAGCGCCGAGGCTTTTTGCCAAACTTCGCAGAGCCCACAGTACGCTGCGTACCCCAAAATCGGCTTCGGCATTACCGATAGAAGGCAGACCGAAAGGAGACATACCGATCGGAGATGTGCCCAGAGACGCAACTTCCACCGGCGCAGCGTTTGGCGACACCGCTGAGGTTTTCAACCCGGCGACAACTTGCTTCAAGCGACTCGCGTCGGTCGTAAAGTTCTGCGCGATGTGTACGGTTCCGCCGAAATCCACGACTGCGATTAACCGGTTGGGAGCAGCGTTGGCGTCGATGAACTGGGCCGCCGCCTGCCGCGCCCTCATCTGGTCGCTCGTGTCCATCGTCGAGTTATCAAAGAACAGGACCAGATAGCGCTTCTGCGCCTTGTCCGGCGACGTCGTATCTTCTTCGAAGGAAAAACTCTTGATAGGCTGCTCTTTGTTGTCTTCCCAGACCTTAAAATCCTTGACGGTGAGATCTCGGATGTAGGTACCCTTTTTGTCGGTCACCACCGTGTCCACAAGCACCAGCCGCGTCTCTTTGTGGATGGTGGTTGTGTCCCCGGCGGAGGCTTCGGCAGCCGGTTGCTGCACCTGCGCCTGAGCCTGAGCGAAATGGGTAAAGAGGGCCAGTTGACAAATGGCAACACCGAGCGTTGCGATCCAGAGAATCACCCGGCGAGATTGCATATTCCTACCTCCCTCGTTGACAGGATCGTTCACGGAATTTCGATGGCGCCGTTTTCCGCGGACATCAACTGTCCTTGCTTATCTCGTACCACCAGCCGAACCAGATAGCTGCCCGGCTTTACATCAAAACTTGTCTTCAAAGTAATTCCCGAAGCTAGCTTGCTCTCGAGGGTTGCATCCTCCCAGCGCATGGTGAGGTCCTTTTGCGTCCCCTGAATAAAGACCCCATTGCGATTGAAGATTGCCGAGACCACGGTCAGTTCATTGGTGTTTCGACCATCGATCTTTCGATACTGAATATGTTTTACATCCACATGAGCCAGGACGGCGAGCTTGGCCTCCGCATCGCCGGATTTGAAAAACTGGGTATGCAGCTCCACGGGAAGATCGTGCAATTCTTCCTGCGAAAAGACCGCTTCTTCGATTTCCTGCTTCGCCTGTTCCGCCGGGTCGGCGACATGCTTGGGAGCATAGTAGCCGCGGCGTGCTTGCAGAGTCAGCTTGGCCGGGTCCTTTAGCGAGATTTTCAAATGATGAAAGCTGCCATCCAGTTTTAGATTCTGGGGCGAGAAACCCAAAGTGTAGAAATATTCGGGCGTGTTGGCAACGTTTTTGAATCCCGCGTCGAGATCGTTGTTGTTGTGAAAGAAAGTCCCGCCCGTCGCGTTCGCGAGCTCGGACAAGATGTCTTCTTCCGCAACGGCGCTGTCGATTTGGTATTGAGCTTCGATGGCCGCTGACAAAACACTCGTGGGGCCCGGCTTGCTGACATCGCCCCCAGGTGTGACGGCGTAGAGGCCACGCGCATTCAGGGTGCTGATCATCACTTCGGAGTGCAGTGCGTGGTCAATCACATCCATGTATTCCTGCAACAAATCGGCCTCCGGGGTAAGAAATCCGGGGGACACAACCACCATGCTTCGCTGCCCCGGCATCAGGGCAATCCTCCGAACGACATCTTTCAGAACCGACAGCGCGACGCGGCTTTCCTGCTCTCCCAGCGAAAGTTGTTGTGAAGAGGTGGCCACAACTGCCGCCTCCGCCACCTGTAACATTGCCTGCTGTTGCTGGATTGTTCCCCGAAGGGCAAGGCAGCTAATCGCGTCCTCAATGGCGGCCTGTTCGGCCCGCTGATCGTGCTGGTTCTGGATCAAGTCCGCCATGTAGTAACTGATGTCTGGACAATCGCCGATTCGTCCAGAGATGGGCCGCGGCTGAAGATGAAGCAAGGTGTCATGCAATTTCGCCCGATCATCCGTGAAATCAAGCGTGGTTTGGCCGGAGGTCGAAAAAATTGCGGCCCGGTCCGTCGGCTGTAAAGTCGCGAGATGGTGTTCAGCGGCGATTCGCGCCTGCGCGAGATCCCCAAAGTTTAGATGGATGTCGTCAAAAACGAAGGCGATGTAGTGCTCGGGAACGGCGGGCAGCTTTCCGCTTACGTCCTCATCCGAGGTCTGCCGTTCCTTCGCAACCTGGGTTCCCGGTTGTTCCAGGGCAAAATGGGTGATCACCTGCGGCTTGCGATTGTCAAAAAGTTGGAAGTCTTCTTTATGAAGATTTCCAATGGCGTGGCCTTGCGAATCGCGCACGACCACGCGCACCAGCACCAACTTGACGTTGACCTTGAACGTCGTCGCCTCTTCGTGGGAAGCAATTTCCGTCGCACTCTGATCGGGATGAGACTGAGCGGCAGGCGCAGCCTGTGGTGGCGCTGCTTGCGCCGCTTCCGATTGTGCGCCGGCTGCGGTGCCGAAAAGTAGAATCACCGGCAGGACCACACCGAAAGAAAACGCCCAGAAAAAACGTTTCGACCTACAGTGGGAAGAGTTCGTTCGTAACGGGCCCGATTTTGGAATGGTCGTCATGCGAGTCCAGAAGCCCACCCCGGAGAGAGGACACAGTGAACTCTCGCCAGCGGTGCCGCTTGCCGTTCGGGCAGCTAAATGTTAGTCCGTTCCCTCGGAAAGCGCCATAGCCTGTTTGTTGGGTAAATGGAGGCTGTCGTTGAACCACTGCAACACATCAGGGGCCAACCTCAGTCGTGGAAGGCGGGGATACTACAATGCCGTCCGGAGACGATCTTGATGCGGCCCGAGAGGAGCGACGAAAGCGGATGATGTTAATAGAGTTGTTCACGGAATTTCGATGGCGCCGTTTTCCGCGGACATCAACTGTCCTTCCCTATCCCGTACCACCAGCCGGACCAGATAGCTGCCCGGCTTCACCTCAAAACTTGTCTTCAAAGTGATTCCCGAAGCTAGCTTGCTCTCCAGCGTTGCATCCTTCCAGCGCATGGTGAGGTTTTTTTGCATCCCCTGAACAAAGACCCCATTCCGATTGAAGAGTGCGGAGACCACGGTCAGTTCATTGGTGTTTCGACCATCCACCTTCCGATAGTGAATGTGTTTTACATCCACATGAGCCAGGACAGCGAGCTTGGCCTCGGCATCGCCGGATTTGAAAAACTGGGTATGCAGCTCCACGGGAAGATCGTGCAATTCTTCCTGAGAAAAGATCGCGTCCTCGATCTCCTGCTTTGCCTCTTGTGCGGGGTCCGCGGCATGCTGGGGCGCGTAATAGCCGCGGCGTGCTTGCAGAGTCAGCTTTGCTAGGTCCTTCAGCGAAACTTTTAAATGATGATAGCTGCCGTCGAGTTTCAGATTCTGTGGCGAGAAACCCAAGGTGTAGAAATATTCGGGCGTGTTGGCAACGTTTTTGAATCCCGCGTCGAGATCGTTGTTGTTGTGAAAGAAAGTCCCGCCGGTCGCGTATGCGAGCTCCGACAACACGTCTTCTTCCGCCAAAGCGCTGTCGGTTTGGTACTGAGCTTCGACGCCCGCCGCGAATGCGTTCGTGGGCCCCCGCTTGCTGACATCGCCCCCAGGAATGACCGTGTAAAGGCCACGCGCATCCAGACTGCTGATCATCACATCGGAGTGCAGCGCGCGGTCGATCACATCCATGTACTCCTGCAACATATCGGTTTCAGGCGTAAGAAATCCCGGGGACACGACCACCATGCTTCGCTGCCCCGGCATCAGGGAAATCCTCCGAACCACATCCTTCAGAACCGACAACGCGACATGGCTTTCCTGCTCTCCCGCCGAGAGCTCTCGTGCAGCGGCCGCCAACACTGTCGCGTCTGCCGCTTGTAGGGCTACCTGCTGCGATGCGGGGTCCGTCATCCGAAGGTCGAGGCAGCCCAGCGCGTCTTGAATGGCAGCCTGCTCGGCCCGAGTATCGTGTTTGTTCTGGATCAAGTCCGCCATGTAGTAACTCACGTCCGGACAATTGTTAGTCCCCTTTCCGGCGATCGGCCGCGGCTGAAGACGTAGCAGGGTGTCATGCAATTGCCCCCGATCATCCGTGAAGTCAAGCGTGGTTTGCCCGGAGGTTGAGAAAATTGCGGCCCGGTCCGTGGGCTGCAATGTTGCGAGATGATGTTCCGCCGCCGTTCGCGCCTGCACCAGATCGCCAAAGGTCAGATGGATGTCATCGAACACAAAGGCGATGTAGTGTTCGGGCACGGAGGGCAGCTTTGCCCTGACGTTCTCATCCGCACTCTGCCGTTCCTTGGCAACCTGGGTTCCCGGTTGTTCCAGGGAAAAATGGGTGATGACCTGCAGTTTGCGATTGTCGAAAAGTTGGAAGTCTTCTTTATGGAGATTCCCGATGGCGTGGCCTTGAGAATCCCGCACGACCACGCGTACCACCACCAACTTGACGTTGACCTTGAACGTGGTCGCCTCTTCGTGGGCAGTTATTTCCGCCGCACTCTGATCGGGGGATTGAGTGGCGGGCGTAGCCTGCGACGGCGCTGCTTGTACGGATTCCGATTGCGCTCCTGCTGTGATGGCGAAAGCTAAGAGCCACAATAGGACGACACAGCGAGACCATCCAAACCCGGAGAAGCACTGTTTCGACCGGCATGGAGGAGAGTTCGTGCGCGACCGGTCCGCTTTTGGAATAGTCGTCATCGGAGTCCGGAAAACCACGCAGGAAGAGTGACGCATTGATCTCACAACCTTAATCTCACAACCTTAATCTCACAACCTGGCGCCAGCAGTGCGGTCCCCCGGTCGGGCAGCTAAATGTTAGTCCGTTCCCGAGGAAAGTACCAGAACCAGTTTTGGCGGCCAATTCCAGGCACAAGTTGAGAACATCCGATGCGGCGGATAGGTTTCCGTTAGGCAGGGAAGGTCGGGGTGCTATACTGCCGCTCCCGAATCGATGTGGATGCGGCCCCAAAAGGAGCTACCAAAGCGGAATGAATCATACAAACGTTGCGTGTCTTGTCAGGCGGGTTGCAATCTTCCTTTTCGTTCTCTCGCTTGTGGTCTCAGCGGTGGCACAGGAGATCCCTGCCAACATTTTGCAGGCCATGCAATGGCGCCTGATCGGTCCGCATCGCGGCGGCCGAGTCACCTCGGTCTCCGGAGTGCCCAACCAGCCGGCATTCTATTACATAGGAACGCCAGGCGGAGGTGTCTGGAAAACGGAGGACGGAGGGCGGGTCTGGAAGCCGATATTCGATGAGGAGCGTGTCGCCTCGATCGGGGCGCTCGCAGTTGCGGCGTCCGATCCCAAAGTCATCTACGTCGGCACCGGCGAGCAGACGCAAGGCAACGGCGTGTACAAGTCAACCGACGCAGGCTCGACCTGGACAAATATCGGCCTGCGCGAAACTCACATCATCACCGGCATCGTTATTGATCCCCACAACCCCGACGTCGTTCTGGTGGCGACTGCCGGAGATCACTGGTCCGGTGCTGAGCGCGGGATTTACAAGACCGCTGACGGCGGTAAGACCTGGCAGAAAGTGTTGTACAAGGACGTGGAAACCGGTGTCGCCAACCTTGAGGCCGATCCCGATAATCCCCGCGTTCTCTTTGCTTCGAGTTGGAGTCGTCCCGACGATCCGTTTAGTACGGACGAGCCGGAGAAGAAGAAAAAACAAGACGCCGCGATCTACAAATCCACCGACCAAGGTTCCACCTGGAATGCCGTGGAGGGCAAAGGCCTGCCGACCGAACCCATGGGGCGCATCGGTGTCGCGGTTGCTCCCGGCAGCCATGGCTTGCGAGTTTATGCCATTGTCACGCAGGGATTATTCCGGTCAGACGATGGCGGCGTCAGCTGGCAACGCAGCACGACCGACCCTCGCATTCTGGGGAATTCATACTTCAGCCGCGTGCTTGTTGATCCCAGGAATGCCGACCGAGTTTATGTAGCGCAAACCTCCATGTACCGCTCCACCGACGGAGGCCGCACCTTCGACGCGTGGGCAGGCGCGCCCAGTGGAGACGATTTTCACGTTCTCTGGATCAACCCCGCGAACCCGCAGAACATGATCCTGGGAGTCGACCAGGGCGCGATCATCAGCGTGGATGGCGGCACCACTTGGAGTTCCTGGTACAACCAGCCGACCGGGCAGTTCTACCACGTCAGCACGGACCAGCATTTTCCCTATTACGTTTACGGGGCGCAACAGGATAGCGGTACCGCCGCAGTCCCCAGCCGCAGCGATTATGGCGAGATCACCTATCGCGATTGGGCGCCAACGGGAGCATTTGAGTTTTGCTACATCGTTCCCGATCCCGCGAATCCAAACTACGTCTACGCCGGAGGCTGGTATGGAACCGTGCTCCGCTACGACAAGACCACGGGGCAGATCGTCCATCTGCTGGTGCGAACTCCCAAGTACCGCACCGCTCAGATGGCGCCCATTGCGTTTTCGCCTCAAGACCCGCACACGCTCTATGCTGGGGCTCAGTACGTTTTGCAGAGCAAGGATGGCGGATTCCGTTGGCAGGAGGTCAGTCCAGACCTCACGCAAAAGACAGACGCCGAGAAAGGGAAATCGGATCTGCGAAGAGCGGTGATCTACACGCTGTCGCTTTCGCCGGTGAAAGCTGGCGTGATCTGGGCAGGTACGGGCAACGGCATCATTCAAGTCAAGAAGGATGGCAAGACCTGGCAGAATGTGACCATCCCCGGCTTGCACGAGCGCAGCAGCGTTACGCTCGTCGAAGCTTCCCACTACGAGGCAGCCAGCGCGTACGCTGTGGTCAATGGGTTCCAGGAACTGCGGCCCTTGATCTATCGCACCCGTGACTATGGACGCAGCTGGCAACTGATCACCACGGGTTTGCCCGAGTCCGGAAATGCCCGAGTGGTTCGCGAAGATCCGGTGCGCAAGGGATTGCTCTACGCTGGCACCTGGAACGGCATTTATTTTTCCTTGGACGATGGCGATCACTGGCAGACGTTGCAACTAAATCTGCCCACAGCGACGGTGACTGACCTCGACGTTCACGGCGGCGACCTGGTTGCATCTACCTTTGGCCGCGCGCTGTGGATTCTCGATGACATCACGCCACTGCGGCAGCTCGACGCCAAGTGGCCGCAGTCGGATGCATACCTGCTGCGTCCGCGCAACGTTGTGCGCGCTCGCTGGGATATGTCGCAGGACACTCCTTTACCCCCAGAAACTCCGGCCGGAGACAATCCGCCGGACGGAGCGATCATTGACTACTTTCTGAAATCCGCGCCTGCGGGCGACATCAAACTCTCGATCTACGACGCGAAAAACCATCTGGTGCGGGAGTTCACCGATGTGCCTCCCACATTCGACAAAGCGCCCGCTAACGCTCCCGAGTATTGGTTCGCGCCGTCGCCCGCGCTTTCCAAAAACGCCGGGCTCAACCGCTTTACCTGGGACCTTCGCTATCCCGCGATGAAGGCCATGCGCTACAGCTACTCTGGCAATCTGCTCGACTACATCGAGTACACGCTCTCCGATCACGCCATTCCCGGCAAATTTCCTCGCGAACTGCAGCCGGGACCTTTCGTCGTGCCCGGAGAGTATTCTCTGGTGTTAAGCGTAAACGGCCAAACCTATCGCCAGCCACTGACTGTGACCCTCGATCCGCGAGTGCAAGCGTCACAATCCGATCTGGTGAAGCAACTCGATGTTGAGACCAGCATCTCGGATCAAATGGCGGCCAGCTACAACGGCTACGATCAAGTGCGCGCCTTGCGACAGGCCATTGCTGACCGGCAGAAATCTCTAGACGCCGATGCCACCAAAAAAGACGCGGCCGATGCGCTGAAGGCGCTGGATGACCAGGCCGCGGACATCGGCGAGGGCAAACCTGACGACCTCGGAATTGGTCCCGTGAACCGCGAACTGGCGCGCCTCGCCTTCATGATCGAGAGCGGAGACGCGCGCCCCGCCGCGATGCTCGAAGCCAGTGTCGAACAGTACTGCCAGGACCTAGCCAAGCGCCTGACGCAATGGCGCGACCTCAATCAGCAGAAAATTGCGCCGGTGAACACGCTTTTGCAGAAGTACAACCTGGCGCCACTGCCAGTCGCAGTCAATATTCCACCCGCTCCGAGGTGCGGAAAATAGCAAAGAGCACCCAACCTCAAATCGCCGCACCGCCAATAATAGGGTGCCCCACCCTTCCGCGTTCTGTGCGGAGGGTGGGAGGCGACAACTTCAACAACACAAGGTGTCGGATACCGGACGAAGTACCGGGTGCCCCAGGTCTCGCGCCCTTCGAGACCTGGGCTTCCAACCATCGCTGCCCACATCCGCCGCGCCCTGTCATCCTCAAGCTCAGGTCTGCCTGCCTCAGCGCCCCGCGGAGGTCCGCCTCGCGGAGGTTGGCCCCCGCAAGGTCCGTCTCGCGGAGATCGGGTTCGACCCCAGGATTTTGTTCCCTCCACAGAGCCCACGGCACAACTCCTTCCTTAAGCTTCGCGAGATGTTCGGGATTCGCCAAGGTGTCTGCCTGAGTTCAAAGGTCTGGTAATTGTCAATGATACGTTTGCGCTTGGCTAGCCATTTGTGAGATGAGGTTAACAGGCGGGTGTCTGGCTCACGCTTTCGCGCTTGAAATAGACAGGGGCTGCCGGGTGCCCGGGCCTTGTGGTTTTCGAGACCTGGCCACCGCCATTTTTTCCTTGACCCGGGCGCTCCAAAACGGCTAACATAATGAACGACTACATAGCTGTTTGATAACAGCAATGGCTCTTTCGGCTCTTTGACAATTTCGAGGTTCCCGCGCAACCGCGTCCTCCACCAAGAAAGACCGACCTAACCCTCAAAGTATCCTCCCGCTAAGTCCTTTAGAAGGGATATTTTGGAGGGTATCCGCAGCTTCCGGCCTGTTTTCATAGACTTACGAAGCACAGAAGCTTCGGTATATCCCCTCGCCTAAGTCCTTTAGAAGGGATATTTTACGAGGGTATCTCCAAGACAGTACCTTTGTTTTCATAGATCTGGCAAGAAAACGCGTTTTTCGGATATATACCCTTTACTCCACAGTAAACCTGCTACGAGGCATAGTTTACCTGTAGGTAAACGCGAGGACGCTCTCGAAGTCCGCAGCCGATAGGCTTCATCGCCTCTCTGAAAGTGGATGCCACGGATCGTTGAAGTTTTCGCCTCCCATCCTCCGCAAAGAACGCGGAAGGATGGGGCACCCTCCTGGTTGGCGGAGCGGACATTGTGTGAGCCAGCCCCCGATGGTTGGCGGAGTGGAGATTCGGTGGACTCGGCCCCGTTCGGGGTCTTGGTGGAAAGCCAAAATCTTATTGCCTATACCATCCTTGCCGGGGATAAAATGCCGGTTGGGAGGTTTGAACATGGCCAGCTTGCCCCGCCCCGAAGCCCAGGACCGCTACACCACGATGCCTAGCCTGAAGTGGTCGCCGGCAGAAAAAGCCATCGCGCGGAAGGCGTTCGACGCGGCGCTGCAGCGGGAGTTGGCAGCGCTCATCCGGCAGGTAAAGGAGATGGCTGCGAAGATCGAGGAACCGTCTAAGCTGTGGGACTTGGAATACTATCTGAGCAAGCGCCGGCAGGAGATTAATCGCCGGTACGACTACCGGTATTCGGTTCTTATCTCCGTCTTCGCCGACCTCATCCGGCACGGCCAGCTTCGCGAAGAAGAGTTGCACGGGTTGGGACAAGACAAGCTCGGATACATCCTCGGGCTCGTCCGGCTCTGAAGTTTGTCTGCTGCGAAGCGTACGGATAGGCGTTGACGTTTTCGCCTCCCACCCTTCCGCAAAGAACGCGAAAGGATGGGGCACCCTCCTGGTTGGCGGAGCGGAGATTGAGGTGGGTAGAACTCCTTACCGGCCCATCGCGGCAGCAGTGGAGGAATTTCCTCGCCGGGACGGGCGAGTCGCCCGTCACCACACCAGGCTGTCCCCACACGCCTAAGTCGACACCAAGGTAATGTCCCAACTTGATTACCTGTTTTGCGCTTATAGGCCTTGTGGTACTCTCGAAAGTACCCCATATTCTCTGGAGTTTGGCTGGGTTTCTCCGTGCCCTTGGTGTCTTCAAACAGCAAGCCGGGAATCCACATTGCGTGGAAGACGGTCACCTATCGCAGCGTGGCGCTGCTGGTGCTGGCGGTCGTGTTGGTGTTTTTTGCGAGCTTGCGCTTTGCGTTTCCGCAATTTACCCAGAGTACCATGAAGGCAGCCGACGGACTTGGCACCAAGCTGCTGGAGGCGGTGGCTGGGGCCGCGGGCAATCCTGCCAAGCCGGGCAGTACCGGTGCTCAGCAGGCGCACTTCACCGCGCTCGACGGCACGGTGCGGGTGAAAAGAGCCAACGGCAACAGTTGGGGAGCCGCCGACTATAGCATTCCACTGGAAAAAGGCGATGTGGTGCAGACCAGTTCGGAAGGCATGGCCAAGATCGTATTTAATGATGGCACGAACTACACTGTGAAGCAGGATTCGCTGATTGTGATTGAGGAAAACTCGACCAACGATCAGCAGCAGACCAGCGTTGCGGTTGCGGTAAGCACAGGCACAGTGGATCTGACGACGGCCACGTATGTCCAAGGTTCGAGGTCGGAGGTAACTGTAGCCGGCGCAACTGCGTCCTTGGCTCCGGATAGCGCGGCCATGGTGCACAACGATCCCAAGGCCGATCAGCATGAGATTCTGGTCAAGAAGGGAACTGGCGACATCACGCGCAATGGCGAGACCGTGCGCTTGGCGGACTGGGAGAAGGTGAGCTTCCAGGCTGAGGCGCCGCACATGGACAAGCTGAAGGAGATTGGCCCTCCCATGCCGATTTCGCCGGCCAACATGATGCCCATGTTCGTGTCGAGCGATCCCAAACCGATCGAATTCTCCTGGACGCCGATGGCCAATGCGAAAGGCTACCGGCTGCGCATTTCGCGGAACCCTTACTTTTCCTCGACCATTGTGGATCGCAAGGTGAATACGGCGGATGTCCTGGTTTCCGGTCTGGAGCAAGGGGCGTATTACTGGGTTGTGCAATCGCAGGATGCCGCGGGCAAGGAGTCGGTGGAGAGCGAGAAGAACCGTTTTACCATTATCCCCAAGGGGAACGACACGGCGGCGATCAATTTGGATTTGGATCCCCTAATCCAGCATGGCCACGTGATCGAGTTAACCGGGAAGACCGAGGTGGGGGCCCGGGTGATGGTCAATGGCCGTGAGGTGCCGGTGGTAGGCGGCGATGGCGCCTTCCATTACTTCACGCCCCCCTTGGCGACTGGGGAAAGCACGATCACCATCACGGCGCAAAATGCTAAAGGTGGAGTGAATACTGTGCAGAAGAAAGTAGTGATTCAGTGAGCGAGACGGGGTGCTTGCGGCATGGGCCCCGAAGTGCAGGAACTTTGGTTTGCTAAAACGGACGGCAATGCTCATAGAATAAGGATAGCGCGTCGATTCCAGAATAACCGGGTAAAAGACGGCAAAAGACCGACACCATCAGAGAGAAAGTTTCGCATGTCATCGAAGAACGGCTTTCATTCAAGCGCATCACGCTGGCACAATCTGCGGTCGCTGTTCAGCGTTTTTTCGAGCGATCTCGCTATCGACCTGGGCACGGCCAACACGCTGGTGTACGCGCGCGGCAAAGGCATCGTAGTCAATGAGCCTTCGATCGTGGCCATCAACAAGAACACCGGCGAAGTGGAGGCCGTGGGCAAGGAAGCCAAGGAGATGCTGGGCCGCACGCCCGGCAACATCGTGGCCATCAAGCCCATGAAAGACGGCGTGATCGCCGACTTCAAAGTGACCGAGAAGATGCTCAATTACTTCATCCAGAAGGCGCACAACCGGAAGATGCTGGTGCATCCCCGCATCGTGATTGGGGTGCCTTCGGAGATTACGCAGGTGGAAAAGCGCGCGGTCATGGACTCCGCTTATCGCGCCAAGGCCAGCGAGGTGCATCTGGTGGAGCAGGCCATGGTGGCGGCGATCGGGGCCGGGCTTCCCATCACGGAGCCGAGCGGCAACATGGTTGTGGATATCGGCGGCGGCACCACCGACATCGCAGTCATTTCTCTCAGCGGCATCGTATATTCGCGTTCCGTACGCATGGCCGGCAACCAGATGGACGAAGCCATCATGAATTATCTGAAGCGGAAATATAACCTGCTGATTGGCGAGCGCACTGGCGAGCAGATCAAGATCGAGATTGGTTCCGCATATCCGCTGGACAAGCCGCTCACCATGGAGATCAAGGGGCGCAACCTGATTGAAGGTGTTCCCAAGACCATCACCGTGGATGACAGCGAAATTCGCGAAGCCTTGAGCGAGTGCGTTTCGACCATCATGAATGCGATTCGTGTGGCGCTCGAGCGTACGCCTCCCGAGCTTTCCGCGGACATCAGCGATCGCGGCATTGTGCTCACCGGGGGTGGCGCGCTGCTGAAGAATCTGGACAAACGCATCCGTGAAGAAACCGGGCTGCCGGTTTCGATCGCCGACGATCCGCTGTGCAGCGTGGTGCTGGGCACGGGCAAAATGCTGAGCGACTTCAAACTCTTGCGCAAGATTTCGATCGAGTAGCGCGATCGCCTTCGTGCGACTTCGTGTCCTTCGTGGTTGAGAACCAAAAGCAGAAAACCACGAAGGGCAGAAGTACACTAAGGAAAGCCCGCCATGGAAAACCTCATCAGCCGCTACCGTAATGTCACTATCCTGATGGTCATTTTATTTGCCCAGGTGCTGGGGCTGGCGGTGCAGGTCAGGCGCTCCAACCAGGATGAATCCACACGCCTGATTCGGGTTTGGGCGGTGGACGCCGTCACTCCTTTGGAAAAGGTTATCGTCTGGTCGCAACGTGGCATCGGCAACTTGTGGCATAACTATTTTTATCTGCGTGGGGTGAGGCAGGAGAATCGCGAGCTCAAACTGCAAATCGAACGTCTCCGCATCGAGCAGGTTCGGCTCAACCAGGACGCGGAGCAGGCTCGCCGCTTGCAGGCGCTGCTCGGCTTCAAGGAACAATTCATCTCGAAGACCTTGCCCGCGCAGGTCATTGGATCGAGCGGGAGCGAGCAGTCGCGCTCGATTTACATCGACAAAGGCTCGCGCGACGGAATCAGGCCAGATATGGCAGTTATCACCGCCGATGGAGTCGTAGGCAAAGTGCTGCGCGCCTTCAGAACCACTTCGCAGGTGCTGCTGATCAATGACCAGACCAGCGGGGTGGGAGCGATTCTGGAGAAATCGCGCTTGCAAGGAGTACTACGGGGGACGCCGCTCGGTGAGGTGGTGTTGGAAAAAGTAATGTCGGACGAAACGGTGCAGCCGGGGGAAGGAGTAGTGACTAGCGGCGGCGACCAGATTTTTCCCAAAGGCCTGCCGGTGGGTATGGTTACAAAGGTTTCACCGGGCCCGGAACTGTTTCTTAATATCCGGGTGAAGCCCGCGGTCGACTTGATCCGGTTGGAGGAAGTGCTGGTGATCACGCAGCAGGAAGAAAAGGAACCGGCCTTAGCCGAGGGCGCGCCGCCGATGCGGGCGGCGGAAATTCTGGCGCAACGGCTGCCTTCGGTTCCCGACCGGCCTCCGGATGATCCCAACAAGCCGCCTCCTCCGACTAGTGGATTGAAGATTTTTCCCGCGCCGGCTACGCCAGCAACGCCGGGTGTTGCAGGGGGCCCCAAGCCGAGTGGCGCGAGTGCGCCAACGCGTAGTCCATCAACCCAGGGCCCGGCAACGACCGCCTTGACTGCTTCGAAACCACATAGCGACGCTGCCGGGATCGTCGGCAAGTCCGGGAGCAGCTCTTCCCCAGCCCAGACCACCACCAACCCGCCCGCAATAAAGCCGGCAACAGCACCGAAGACCGTGCCCGCTGCGGTGAAAATTCCCCACAACGTCACGAATGCGCCCTCGAACGGCCAGTCGCAGCCGGTATCTCCGAAGGCGGATGCACGACCAAAGCCGCCGTCGGCCGAGCCGACGCCGCCACCGGAACCGCCTCAATAGCGTGCCCATCACCTACACATCGAATGAGCAGGTTGAGGTTTACCGGTTCAGCCTACCGGCCGCCATTCTCATTCCGCTGCTGGCGGTATTTCTGCAGGCCTTCGTACCTTTACGATTTCATTTCTTTTCGATCTTTGAACTGCCGCTGCTGGTGGTGATTTTCTTTGCGGTGGCGCGGCGGAGCCCGGTCACGGGATTGCTCACCGGGGCCGCCATCGGCCTGTTGCAGGATTCGCTGACCGGCCACCCCCTGGGCTTGTGCGGGATCGCGAAAACGGTGGTGGGATACGGAGCATCGTCACTCGGCGTGAAGTTGGACGTAGAGAATGCCGGGTCGCGGTTTCTGGTCACGCTGTTTTTCTACGTGGTGCATGAGGTCGTGTACTTCACAGTTGCCCGCGGATTGGTGGGGCTCGCGCTGCAATGGAGCTGGAGTCGCGAACTGGGCTCGGCGCTGGCCAACGCCTTCCTGGCGGTGGCCCTGTTCGCGGTGCTGGATCGATTCAAGCAGAGAACGTGAAGCAGGCTTCAGGCTTCTGGCTTCAGGTTTCAGGTCGCGACTTTGTGGTCTTCCCGCCGTCTATGCCCTTCCGTTACCCCGACGTCGTAGCCCAATCTGGTGCTTGCCGGATTACAATATACTTATCTTCCCGAAAGGACTGAGTCAGCGTGGAATCCACTGCGGCGGCGTGCTTCAAGAGCCTGAAGCCTGAAGCCTGATGTCCAAGTCTGACACCTGATGTTCGGCCGCGACGAAAAAGTATCGCCCGTCCGCCTCACCGCGGTGCAGTACATGATCCTGGCCATTTTCATGTTCCTGGCCTACGGATTATGGCAGTTGCAGGTGATGCAGAGCGACAAGTACGCCTCGCTGGCGGAAAAGAATCGCATTCGCAACGTGCCGATCCTGGCGCCGCGCGGCAAGATTCTGGATCGCGAAGGGCGGACCATCGTCGAGAACTATCCTTCGTTTACCGCGTTGTTGTTGCGCGACTCTTCTCGCGATCTCTTCGCTGACGCGGGTCTGATCGCGCAGGGTCTGCACCTCGACGCGAAAGAGGTTAGAGACCGCATCCGGCACTTCGCCTCGATGCCGCAGTATCAGCCTATTTTTCTGAAAGATGACATCACGCAAGATGAGCTAGCCTTCGTCGAGTCCCATCGAAACGAGTTGCCTGAACTGGATACCATCGTGGCGCACCGTCGGCTTTATCCCCGCAACGGCTTCATGGCTCACCTCATCGGCTACGTGGGCGAAGTCAGCGAGGAGATGCTGAACCAACCGCGATGGGAGTTCTACAATCCCGGCGACGTAGTGGGGAAGTCGGGGGTGGAACTGCAATACAACCAAATTCTGATGGGCAAGAACGGGTCGCGCCGTGCGATGGTGAATAGCCGTGGAAGAGAAGTGAAGCGCCTGGATGAGACTCCGGCCGAAGCTGGCAAGCAACTTAAGCTGACCGTGGACCTCGATCTGCAGATTGCGGCGGAACAGGCCTTGGGCGACAAGAACGGCGCCATTGTGGCCATGGATCCGCGCAACGGAGAAATCCTGGCCATGGTAAGCCGGCCGACGTTTAATCCAAACGATTTTGCGGTGCGGGTCTCGCGTAATCAGTGGAGCAAGCTGGTCAACGATGACGATCATCCCTTGCTGAACAAAGCGATTCAAGCTCAGCTCGCGCCCGGTTCGACGTTCAAGATCATCATGGCCACCGCCGGTCTGCAGGAAGGCATCGCGCAGGAGATGCACGTGATCTGCAATGGCGGCGGCGTATTTTACGGACGCTACTTCAAATGCTGGGTCACGGCGGAGCATCGCACCCACGGCGCGGTGGAAATCAGCAAGGCGATTTACCAGTCCTGCGACGTTTTCTTTTATACCCTGGCGGAGAAGCTTGGCATTGATCGCATTGCGAAATACGCGACCCTGTTTGGCCTGGGACAACGGACCGGCATCGACCTGCCGCAGGAAGTCAGCGGAGTCATGCCCTCGGAAGAATGGAAGGTGCGTAACTTCAAACAGAAATGGTACGCGGGTGAAACCATTTCCGTGGGCATTGGCCAGGGAGCAGTAGCTGTAACTCCGATGCAGTTGGCCCGCGCCATCGGTGCCATTGCCAGCGGCGGCCTGCTGGTGCGGCCGCATGTGACCAACCCGGCGGAATTGCCAGCGAATGTGATTCCCGCGACCGATACGCCGAGCCAGGTGAAAATCCCGATCGATCCCGCGAATTGGGAGATCATCACCGACGCCATGTCGAATGTGCCTACGCCCATGGGTACGGCGGGCAGCGCGCATTTACAGGGCATCGATTTTGCTGGAAAGACTGGAAGCTCGCAAACGGTAAGCAACGCGCTCAAGGCCAAGACCGCCAATGGCAAGTCCAAATACAAGGACAATGCCTGGTTCGTAGGCGTGACTCCGCGGAGAAATCCTGAGATCGTGGTGGCGGTATTGTTCGAGGGCGGAGAGCACGGGCAGTTTGCCGCGCGGATTGCGGCTCAAGTGGTTAAGGCCTACGTCGAGAAACAGCGCCGTCAGCCCACCAAGGTCGCACAAGGCAGTAAGAAAGTGGAGATCGGGGCGGTGTGGAATTCCGCTAGCCCGGACGGCACCGAACAGGACACATTGCACGGAGGCAGGTTTCTGGTTGACGTGCCGAAGAAGCGGGTGCCGCTCGCGGCGGCGGCGCCAGGAGTGCAGTAGTGGCAGTTTTGTTCTTAGCCAACGACTAAGGACCAACAACTAACGACCGATGTCACGTTATATTTCATTCCGCGATTTTGATTGGCTGCTGTTCATCTTTGTCCTGCTGCTTTGCGGGCTGGGTGTGCTGGAGATTCGCAGCGCCACGGCACATACCAAGTTCGCCGGGGCGCATATCAAGCAGCTCTATTGGATCAGCGGCGGCATCGCCGGAATGTTCCTGATGAGTTTCATCAATTACCAGAAACTGCTCGATGGGGTTCATTGGATGTACATCGCTTCCATCGCTTCGCTGATGACGGTACTCATCTTCGGGCAAAAATATCTGGGCGCGCGACGCTGGATCAAAATGCCCGGTGGAGGACATTTCCAGCCCTCCGAATGGGTGAAGCTGATCCTGATTCTGGCGGTGGCAAAGTACTTTGCCGACTTGCACCAGAGGGAACTTTCCTGGCCTGACTTCATCAAGGCGGGCGCAATTGTGGGCATCCCGATGCTTCTGGTGCTGGCTCAACCCGACCTGGGAACAGCCCTGACCTACATCCCGATCGCAGTCATGGGGTTATTTCTGGGCGGAGTTCGCTGGAAGCAAGCGCTGACCGTGGTGGTGCTGGCGGGACTGATGATGCCGCTGGCTTTCCATGTGCTGAAACCCTATCAACGCGAGCGGCTGACCAGCTTTATGCAGCCCGAGGCCGACAGCCAGGGTTCCGGTTACCAGGTTATTCAATCTCTCATTGCGGTAGGTTCCGGGGGACTTTGGGGCAGCAGTGCCGGCTCCCAGACTCACTTGGCGTTTCTACCAGTCCCGCAAACCGACTTCATTTTCGCGGCTTTTGCCGAGGAGCATGGATTTGTGGGCGCATTGACCGTAATGCTGCTATACTTTATCGTGCTGATGCGTTTGACGCAGAACGCGCAAACGGCGCCCGACCGCGCCGGCACGTTCGTGGTGATGGGTGTGGTAGCAGTGCTTAGCTTTCACATCCTGGTCAACGTCGGCATGGTGGTCGGTTTTATGCCGGTCACTGGAATACCCTTGCCCTTAATGAGTTATGGCGGGTCTTCCGTCCTGTTTATGTTTCTGGCGCTGGGTATTGTGATGAATGTCAGGATGCGCCGCTTTGTGAATTAAAGCAGGGGAAGAAGGCAAGGAAAGTTGCCGCGATTGCCATACGCGGCCCAAAAACAAGATTACGATCGCCCTCGCGTAAAGAGGGCACTCACCGGCCAGAACAGCAGTGAACGGCCGGGCAGGATTGAAGCTAAGGCGCTGCCAGGCGGGTAACGGCCCCCCCAAAGACCTGTGAAGGTTTTTGTGAGAGCGGTCACAAACCTTGGGCAAGCGCAATGCGATAAGTGCGAAAGATTTCCAAGCGTGTGCCACGAGTCGGGCCTCGGAGAAAACTCCGTGGCCCCAGCCGCCCCCTTTGCGGGGCGGATATCGCATCGCTCCATCCTCCCGGCCTTTTCCTGCCTATGTTCCGGTGAACCCTGCCGCCGCTTGACGGCGCAGAACCGGAGTCCGTATGACGAAAGAACTATTTGTGTCTTCCACCCCTCACGAAACCAAGGTGGGGCTAGTCGAAGACGACCTGCTTGCTGAAATCTATCTGGAGCGCGAAAACGAATACACCTTGGCTGGTTCTATCTACAAAGGCCGCGTAACCCGCGTCCTGCCCGGAATGCAATCCGCATTTGTGGATATCGGCTTGGAGCGTGACGCGTTCCTCTACGTTTCCGACTTCATGGAATTGCAAGACGAAGACGAAGTCGAGGAAATCCCCACCAACCTTGCTCCATCACAACCTTATCAATCGCCCGCGCGCGCCGAGACTCAGCCTTCCGTTACCGAAGCCAGAAGTGCGGCGCCGGCCAGCGAGGCTCAAGCGGACGCGGAAGAACATGTGGCCCCAACCGCGCAGTCGGGCGAAGATCGCGAGCGGCCCAACCCCGAAGAGAGCCGCGGCGGACGGGGAGACTGGCGGAGCCGCCGCCGTCGGGGGCGCCGTGGGGAACGTATGCCAGAATCCAAGTTTGCCCGGCCAGCTGCAGAGTCGGCGCGCTCTGATCGGCCAGAAAGAACAGACCGCCCGGAACGAAGCGAGCGCTCTGAATACGGTCCGCCGCCGGGATACCAGCCGATCCTGCTACCCGGTGAGTCGATCTCAAAATATCAGCATCTGGCGCAGACCCAGTCGGCTCCGCCACGAGCGGGGTCAAGGCCTGGCCCTCAGAATCTTGACGCGCCGGCCCCCATTGCTGCGGCATTCCCCGACGATGAGCCGCTATTCGCGAAGCCGGAAACGGACCAGGAGCCATCGATCCCTTTACCGCAAGACCGAGCAACTCATGACAAAGCAAGAGGCGCAGCAGCCAACGCTCAAGTCGGATCATCCGATTGGGATCGCGAGCAAAAACGACTGCACGAGATGAACGTTGCAGCGGTCTTTGGCCGAGCCCCTGAACATGCGGAAGCCCACGAAGACAGCGACCTGGAAGACAAGATGGTCGCTATTCCCGAGCATTCCGATCAAACTCCGCTGCCTGAGGCCTCTGCGGGAACCATGGTGGAAGAAGAGATCGAGGAGGAAGAAGCCGATCTCGCCTCCTACGTCGAAGATCTCGACGAAGACGAAGCTTTCGAAGAAGAGGAACTGGAAGAGGAAACTCGGCATGCCGAAGGGTATCGCGAGCCTCCAACACAGGAAATCGCGGCGTCGAGCGAGCCGGCACAAGCAGCCATCGAGACCAGGACCCCCGAGCCGTTTGTCATCGAAGGCGGCATCGACGAGGCTGTCGCTGAAGTAGAAGTCGACGAAGCGGTCGCGGAGCAAGAAGAAAAGGAAGCGGAGGAAGCGGAAATTGAGGAAGCTCAGGCCGAAGCCGAAGCGCTCCTCGATGCCGAGGCCCGAGGCGACGGTACGGTGGACACCCGAGTTGAAGTCCGCGCCCCGGCGGGAACTGCGGCTTATACGCAGCGCGCGCAGCGCCCCGCGTTTGACCGGCGAGGTCAGCGTGGACGCCGCGGCGGAGGCGGCGGGGCACGACGCTTTCGTCGTCACGAGCCACAGAATGTGCCGCTGATCACCGAGCTGCTTAAGGAAGGCCAGGAGATCCTGGTTCAGATCGCCAAGGAACCCATTGGCAAGAAGGGCGCCCGCATTACCAGCCACATCGCGCTGCCCGGCCGCTTTCTGGTCTACATGCCGACGGTGAATCACACCGGTGTGTCGCGAAAGATTTCTGCCGAAGAAGAGCGGCAGCGGCTGAAGCGCATCATCCTCAGCGAACGCGAGAACGGGCACGGCGGCTTCATCGTGCGCACCGCCGCGCAAGGCGCGTCGGAAGAAGAACTGCGCGCCGACATTCGTTTCCTGAAAAATCTGTGGTCCGAGATCAAAACTCGTGCCGACAGCAACAAAGGTCCGACCTTGATCTATCACGACCTGAACGTAGTCGAGCGTGTGCTTCGCGACCAGGTCACGTCCGACTTCACCGCCATCTGGGTCGACACCGAGCAGGAGTATGAACGCATCCTGCGCTTCGCCAACCGTTTTCAGCCGGCCCTGGTGCGGCGGGTCAAGCTGTACAGCAAAGAAGTCCCGCTCTTCGAGCAGTTCGGCCTGAACGACGAAATCAACAAAGCGCTCAAGTCGAAAGTGTGGCTGAAGAGCGGCGGCTACATCGTGATCAATCAAACCGAAGCGCTGGTCGCGATCGATGTGAACACCGGCAAATACGTGGGCAAGACAGCGCGCCTCGAAGACACCATCGTCAAGACCAACGTCGACGCCATCAAGGAAATCGTGCGCCAAGTCCGGCTGCGCGATCTGGGCGGCATCATCATCATCGACTTCATCGACATGGACGAGCGCCGCAACCGGCAAAAAGTCATGCAAGCCCTGGAAGAAGCACTACGCAGCGACCGCGCGCCGTCCAAAGTTCTGCAGTTCAACGACTTTGGATTAGTCGCCATAACGCGAAAAAGAGTGAAGCAGTCGCTGGAACGCACCATCGGCTCGCCGTGCCCCTATTGCGAGGCCACGGGCTACGTGAAATCGGTGACCACAGTGTGCAACGACATCTACGTAGAAATGCGCAAAATGGCCAAACACCTGGATCACGCCGACGTAATGCTGCGCGTCAACCCAGAAATCGCCAAGGTGCTCAAGTCCAACAACGGACGCTTCCTCGCCGAAATGGAAGAGCTAACTAAGAGGACCGTGATCGTGAAAAGCGATCCCGCGCTCCACCAGGAGCAGTTCGACATCAACTAGAGCTGTAGCGAAACTGGGTGCCCCAGGTCTCGCGTCTTTCGAGACCTGGGAGAGCAGCGATACCGCCGTCAGAGCAGGAACGCTCGAGCCGCGCCCCCGGTCACTCTCAGCTTTAGTATTTGCCAATCGTTAACCCGAACCGGCCCAATTTCCCCGTAGGCGTACGAGCGGAAACTGCTCCACAACCACTGGCCCGGTTCTGCCACCAACCCACGCTCCACAGGATTCCGGTGGATATAGCGCAATTTCTCAACGCGCTTCCGCTCGCTATACACGTTGAAATCGTAAAAGCGCGCCGACCAAACATGAGATGAATCCGCCAGAACACCGGGTGCCCCAGGTCTCGCGCCTTTCGAGACCTGGGCTCTCGCCAATCCAGCAATCACCCGTCGCGCAAACCCCAGTTTCAAAGCCTGCATCACGGTAGAAGGATTCCCTCTCTGCGGCTCACTAATCAACAAATGAAAATGCTCAGGCATGACCACATACCCGATCACCACCAACCGATAACGCCTGCGCACCTGCTCCAGCACAGCGAGAAAAAGATCACGGCGCGACGCCGTGCCCAGCACCGGCCGACGCTGATAGCAACTGCAAGTGATGAAGTGCAAGTCGCCCGCCCCGTAATAACGCTTGAGAAGCTGTGGCACACGGTGAGGATAGAGGCACAGCCAGATTAAAGATGTGACGAATGAACACGGAGAGTCGCGGAGAAACCCAGGTCTCGAAAACCGCGAGACCTGGGGCACCCGCTAGACGAGTTCGGAATCTAGCCCAATCTTCTTCAGTTCAACCTGCATTATCTCGGCGTTCTGACGGAAGAACTCGAACGCTTTATCGCCGTCCTGATAGAACGAGTAAGTCATGCCTCGTACGGCGGCCTCCACGTGCGCGTCAGCTTCGGCGCTTAAGCCCACATACCATCCAGTATTGGCCCCTGATGTGAGCCGGACCTTGTTTTTCTCTTCCTCTTCAATCTTAAAATACGCATCAAGTGGAGGCTGGCCTCGCATCGAGCCGATCCGCTGAATCAATTGAATGATGCCGCCGATAAGTTCCAGCATCTCCGCATGCTCGCCGTCGGACGGGACGTCACGCCATGTGCCTAGAACAGGAGTACCGTCCTCCTTGAAAAACCTACCCGAGGGTTTGTCAAAGATCACTCGCTCTGTCGGCGACGAATATGATCGCCCAGCAACACAAATACCAGCAATCCAGGGCATCTCACCATTGAGCAGTGTTTTGTATCTCTCTGACTCACTCAGCCCACCTGCTGTGAGGTCCGTATCAAGCGCCAGTAACTGTGATGAGATGCCTGAGGACCGACCTCCAACCCACCTTCCATTCCGGTCGCGAGTCCCACTGTGTAAGTAAAGGCCACGAACCGAGTTGGCACTGTCGTGAGCCTTCCGCAGTTCGGAGGCTGTCAATTTGCTCTTAACCTCGATGCAGACTAAAGCAGATTCGACCGGAACAATCGCAGGTCCTTGCTCAAAAAGGATCGGAGGAATAATGCGCCTGTCGAAGATGATGATGTCCTGTTGGGCAGACTGACCTTCGTCAAAAGCGGAAATCAAGACACCGGACGCAATTCCAATATCGGAAGGCAGAAGCGGACGAAACAAGTCCGCCATTAGGACCTCTCGCACAGCTCCCTTAACTCCAGCGTGCTCAAGAGGCTGGACCGCGCGAGCGGCCGCAAGAGCAAAGCGAACGCGTTCTATCACAAGATCACGATAAATCGAGCTCATCGAGGCAATAGATACAGGCCGAGGGACTGAGCAGCTCTCAAGCTGGAAGTATAGTCTTGATCCTAATTGAGATACCAGGCTCCTGTGATAGAAGTGCCGACCGGTTATCTGCTGGCCCAGTCTTGCTTTTCTGATCGTACTCACGAGGATGCCCTGCCCTCGTCTCTCCGGTTATTGGAGAGACAAGGGCGAGATTTTCACTCTGAATGACGAATGAAATGACCCGGCCTTCGCAAAAAGCGCGAAAGGCCAGGCCGCCCCGCCATCCGCCGCGTGTTGTCCCTTCAGAAGACTTGCAAGGCTGGGGCATTGTTTCTGTCACGGTGCGGCTTCACCACAATCTCCACATCCTGATCGAGCGCCACCAGGAAGCGCAGAAGGCGCTCAACCGAAAACTGCCGGAACTCACCGCGCAGCATCTTCGATACATCGGGCTGGCGGACTCCGAATAACTCGGCGGCCTCCACCTGTTTCAGGCGGCGATCTTTTATGATTGTGTCGATCTTGAATACGAGCTGCGCCTTGACCAAATGCTCTTCCGCATTGGGTACACCGATATCCTTGAACACATTGCGGCTTCCGGTTTCGTATCTCTTCTTGTTGCTCACGGCTTCATCTCCCTGGCAATCCGCTCGGCCTCGCGCAGTCGTTGCTTAATCAACTCCATGTCCCGGCGCGGCGTTTCCCGGCCGGTCTTCGATTTCTTCTGAAAGGCGTGAAGGACGTAAACGGCCCCGCATATCTCAGGGTGTACACGGCGCGGAACGTGTCGCCGCGATGGTCCTTGACGATTTCCACCACCCCTGCCCCGCCAAAGCCGCTCAACGGCTTCGCGTCTCGATGCTTGCCGCCACGCTGTGCGACGTATAGGGCATAACCCACATGATCCTGCACGGGTTCGGGAAACTCTCGCAAATCTTTGCGGCTCGTTCCAACCCAGATCGCCGGTTTCAAAGGCGCCTCATCGGTCATTGGGCAAATATCAATATAGTGAATTCACTATATTGTGTCAAGTGGAATTCACCGGGCGGTGATCTCTCCACGCCACCATTTTTCCCTTGACTCGGGCGTCCCCAAGCGGCTAACATATTGGCATCTATATTAGCTGTTTGATAACAGCAGTAACTCTTTCGGCTCTTTGACAATTCCGAGAATTCCCGCAGCCCGCGAGTTCCAAAACGAAACCGCCCCTCGCGCTTGTCGCCTCGCAACTCCTATGTTCTCTAGATTTTGCGTGTAACTCCTGTAAACTCAAAGATCTAGCACATAGTCGTTAAATTAGCCCTTTGTTTTCTAGATTTTGCAGACAAAAGGGGGAGGGGGGGGTCCGGTACTAAACAGTAAACTGGGTTCCATTGTGGGAGATCCGGATTCAACTGGCGTTGCTGGCGCCCACGGTCTTTTCTTGGGGAACTTCGACTAGCGTCTTCTCGACCAACGCAGAACATTCATGCAGCTTTTGCAGGGGGGCGCGGATCTTGTCGGCCTCGACTTTGGCGCCGCGTTGCTCGGCCAGGGTCATGACGCGTTCGGCGTTCTGGTTTACGGTGCGGCCGATCTCGAGTAGCACGATCAGCGAGTCGGCATGCAGCTTCCACAGCGATGCGGAATTCTCGGCGCGCTTGAGTTCCTCGAGTTCCGTGGTCATGCGAGCGACTGCGGCGACCAGGCGCAACATTACGCGGGCGACTCCGGCTCGAAGGCTCTTCTCTTCCAGATAGTCGGCGCAATAGGCATCCGCTTCGGCGGGCGTGAGGAAGAGATTGAAGAAGCGCATGGGAACGACCTGGCGGAATTTCGGGTCGGCCACGCGCACGAAGATGCGAATCGATTCCTCGATCCTGAGCAGTTTGCTTTCTTCGATCGAAATCTGTTGCGGAGTGACCGCCAGGCGCATGGCTTGAACATCGAGCACGGGACGCCGGTTGGAGAAGGCAGCTAGTTTGGCTGGCGGATTGACGCTCGCTTTCGCAGGAGTACGCACCAGGCGCGGGCTGCGGCGGATGGGCGGGCGCTGATCAAGCGTCTTCTTCAGTTTAGAAATGCGCCGGAACTTGTCGAGAGCGGCGCCGTAGTCGCCGCGCAGCAGTTCACTCTCCTCCAAGGCTGCCACATGCTCCACCGTGACATCCACGCCGTCGACGTTGCCTAGAATGCTGCCACCCTGCTCCTCGACGACTTCGGCGAAGTTCTTGATTTCCGTAGCCGACTGATGGAACAGGGCGTCAAACTTCTTGCCAAAGGCGGTGTTGTAAGGAGCGATGGTGGCCAGAACGCCGGGATGGTAGAAGGCGGTATCGAAAGACTGCTTGAGTTCGCGTACGCGGGGAATGATGCCGGAATCGAGCAGCGCTTGCAGATCGCGGAAGCCCTCGGCTTCCTGCTGCAGGTGATCGAAGAGGCGCAGGGTTTGCACGTGTTCCTCGGTCAGCGAGGGAACGTCGGCATCGGCGAGAATCTCGAGCAGCGCGATCTCGAACGGAGAAAGCGGGAGAGCGCCATCGAGGCCATAACCGCGTCGCTCCCACTGGCCGGGTACGCGCGGACGACGATAAAGGAAGGTGGCGACCAAGTCGGTCTTGTCGCGATGGACTTCGTCGGTATCTTTGGTGCGGGTAAAATAACGGAGCATGGCTTCGGCGATTTCGGGGTCGGTATCGGGGGTAAAAGCCCGCCGCAACATGGCCGGAGTGATGGCGAGGTCGAGCAGACGCAGCCAGCGATGCATGGTGGACAAGGTTTCGAGTACGCTGTCGTCGCTCTGGAGAGAGATCGCCTCAAGCCCGGCCGGAACCGGAACCTCCCCGCGCACTGGTTCCTGCAAGAGCTTCTCATAGAAGCCTTGGACGGTTGCCAGAATAGCCAACTCCCACTTCGGATCCTCTACCACAGTCGCTCCCGCGCACTAACCCCTTGAATTTAAAGAGAGGGCCAAGGCTAGTTAAAATCATGGTGGGTCTAAGCACAAGCCTGCCGTTAGGACGGGGGCCCAATTGGAGAAGGGACATGCCCTACAGTAACCATGGGTTAAGTCTTTTAAGCTGAGCGTGTTCCAGACACAATATTTTCGTCGATGAAAATCGCGCGGCAAATTGTATACTATGCGGGCGGTTACTGTTGTTTTTAGAGGATGGCAACTATGGAATGGACAGCACCAAAGTTCGAAGAAGTGGCGTTGAATTGTGAGATCAACTCTTACGCCTCTGCCGCACTGTAATTTCCAGTAAGGATGCGCATAAAAATCCTGGGCTCTGCCGCCGGGGGTGGCTTTCCGCAGTGGAATTGCAACTGCCGCAACTGTGGGTCCTTGCGCGCGGGGACGTTCAGGGGTAAGAGCCGTACCCAGACCCAGGTGGCGGTAAGCAATGACGATCGCACCTGGTTTTTATTAAACACCTCTCCCGATTTGCGTTTGCAGATCGAAGCGACTCCAGCCCTTCATCCACGGAATGCGGGGCGGGATTCTCCCATCGGTGGCGTTCTGCTCACCAGCGGCGATATCGATCAGATTGCGGGATTGCTGTCTCTTCGCGAATTGCAACCCTTCCGCATTTATTGCACAGCTTCGATCCGGCGCATTCTGCAGGAGGACAACAGCGTGTTTGGGATGCTGAATCGCGTGCCCGGCCAGGTGCTGTGGACGGAGATCAATTCCGATGGGAGCTTCGCTTTGCAGACGTTGGCAGGGAATGACTCGGGAATTAGTTGCACCGTGTTTTCGCTGGGGAGTCGCTATCCAGCGTACGTTTCACGGGAGCGTGCCGCCAGCCTCAAGCCCGTGGAAGCCTTGCTGGGTGCGATGCTGACATCATCCTCCGGCGGACGGCTCGCCTACTTGCCGGCAGTTCCGGCGATGAACGACTCTCTGCTGAAGCGTCTCGATGAATACGATCTGCTTTTGTTTGATGGAACCTTTTGGAGCGACGATGAATTGATTCGCGTGCAGGGAAGCGGTTCGACGGCGCGTGAAATGGGTCACGTTCCCGTATCTGGAGAGGAAGGAAGCTTGCGCAAGCTGGCGGGATTGCGAGGTCCGCGGAAAGTTTTTGTGCACGTGAACAACACCAATCCCATGCTGGATGAATCTGGTCCCGAGTATGGGGAAGTACGAGCGGCGGGCTGGGAGGTGGCGGAGGACGGATGGAGTTTCGCTCTGTAGGGCGAGAACCCCGTAGGGCGGACGCCTCGTCCGTCCGGCAGCGCGAAGCGCTGCACCTCCGCGACGATGCCCGGACGAGGCGTCCGGGGCTACGTGGTCCCATGCTAATGACAACCCCTAGCACGTTATCTGCCGGGGCGGACAGGAACGGAGAATGGGATTGAAACCAGCGGCAGAAATGTTGTGCGAATCGCCTGTGCTCTCGGCTGAGGAATTGAAGGCTCGACTGCGGCAAGTGGGCGAGGAGGGCTACCACCATCGTCATCCTTTCCACCTGATGATGCATGAAGGCCAGTTGAGCCGGGGTCAGCTGCAGGCTTGGGCTTTGAACCGCTATTACTACCAGAGCATCATTCCGATAAAAGATTCCATCATTCTTTCCCGCAGCGACGATCCGGATTTTCGGCGGGCGTGGCGGAAACGTGTGGTCGATCACGATGGCGATGCGACCCAGGAAGGCGGCATTGAGCGCTGGATACGGCTGGCGGAAGCTACAGGGCTTGAGCGTCAACGCGTGTTGCGCGGTGACGAGGTGTTGCCAGCGACGCGGTACGCGGTGGATGCCTATCTGAGCCTGGTTAGAAATCGTAGTTTCCTCGAAGCAGTGGCCTCGTCGCTGACGGAGTTATTCTCGCGCGACCTGATCGCGCTGCGCATGGATCGTTTACGGAAGCACTATCCGTGGCTATCCGGCGGGCTCGATTATTTTACGGCGCGTCTGGATCAGGCTCCGGACGACGCACGATTCGCCTTGCGGTGGGTAACCGAGAACGCCGGTACACGGGCCGAGCAGGAAATGGCAATCGCGGCCTTGCGGGCGAAATGTGACATTCTGTGGGCGCAGTTGGACGCGCTCTACTTTGCCTACGTGCAGCCGGGATGGCCGCCGCACGGTGCTTTTCGGATTCAGGAGTCCTGAGCGTGCGTCCTGCTGATTCCAGCCAGCCACGTTTTGCCGCTGGTTGCCGCTGGGGCACTCAGGGCGAGGAACGGGTAGTACTTTTTCCTGAGGGCATGATTCGGGTGCAAGGGACGGCGCAGAAAATTCTGGAACTTTGCGACGGGCAGCGCACGGTTCAGGAGATCGTGACCGCGCTTTCGGCGACGTACAGCGGCGCGGACCCGACAAAGATCCGGGAAGACGTTGGCAGTTTTCTGGAAGCTCTGCAGCAGAAGCGGATTGTCGACTATTAGAACTAACGACTCGTTTCATGAGCTCGCTGTCGAGCGGGTGCTGATTTATCAACAACTACTATCGGTGGGATCGGAATTCTGTCTCAAGGCGTACGGCGACAGGTTTGCCGTCTTTCGTCGCAGGTTCGAACCTCCACTTGCTTACTACGTTGACCGCGAAGTCGTCGAAATCTGGGGTGGAGCGTTTTAGTAGCTGGACATTCTCTACCGAGCCGTCCGGTGTGACAACGAAAGATAAGCGCACTCTAAGCTGCTTGTCAACACTTTCAGGTGGTGCTGGCACCGGTGTGGAAATTGGGCGTGGGGCCTTCACGTCACCACCGACTTGATAAATGGTGTAATTCGCCTTGGGAGCTTGCTTTTGGTTCGTGGCAAAGCACGTCGCGAGCAGAACGAGCAAGGCGGTCGCAGCTGTTTGCTTTTTCACATCAACAAGTTTAGCCGAACGACGACATCCGTGCCGTCTATGAGATAGCTTCTAGTCAAATTACTAAATGACTCCGAACCCACTAGCGTTAATTGCTGAGGTCACGCATCGCTGTCCCTTGCATTGCGTTTATTGCTCGAATCCGCTGCAAATGATCGGAGCCAAGGCGGAACTCTCGACTCAGGATTGGGTCCGCGTGTTTCAGCAAGCTCGAGAGCTAGGAATTCTTCATCTTCACTTGACGGGCGGCGAGCCGGTGGCGCGGGCTGACCTGAAAGATCTGGTCGAAGCCGCGCATGCCGCCGGACTTTACACCAACCTGATTACATCGGGGATTGGCTTGCCCGAAGCGCGACTGGCTGGGCTTGTCGATGCGGGGCTCGACCACATTCAACTCAGTTTCCAGGATTCGCGAGACCAACCGGCGAATTGGATTGCGGGCACGAAGGCACACGCGCACAAAGTCGTTCTCTCGGAGGTGATTCGCCGGTTCCCGATTGCGTTCACCGTCAACCTGGTGGTGCATCGGCAGAATCTCGATCATCTGCAGGAGATGATTGGATTCGCGGAGCAGCTGAAGCCGGATCGCCTGGAAATTGCCCACGCTCAGTATTATGGCTGGGCCTTGAAGAATCGGGATACGCTGATTCCTACCCGGGACCAGCTTGAAACCTGCCTGCGCATTGTGGAAAGCGCGCAGCAGCGACTATCGGGCCGAATGAGAATTGATTGTGTGGTTCCGGATTATTACGCGCGCTACCCCAAGGCATGTATGGGCGGATGGGGCCGGCGTCTGATCTTGATTGACCCTTCGGGGCAGGCGCTGCCATGCCATGCTGCAGGAGTGATTCCGGGCATGAACTTTGACAATGTCCGCGAACATTCACTGGAATGGATCTGGCGAGAATCCGCGGCCTTCCAGCGTTTTCGCGGAGAGCAATGGATGCCCGAACCGTGTCGAAGTTGCGACCGCAGGGTAGAGGACTTCGGGGGCTGCCGCTGCCAGGCCTTTCTGCTCACTGGCGATGCCAGTGCGACGGATCCCGTTTGTACCCTCGCGCCCACACATCACTTGATTGAAAATGCTCGCGTGGTGACAAATCCCAATGGCGGGCAAGTCGCGTGGTCCTACCGCACCAATCCCGAATAAAAGTGTCAATACGCTGCAAAAGCGTGGCGGGAACGGGGCAATTGTCTAGAGATTGTAAAAACATTGTCAACAGTGTGTCCCCGGTGCTGGTTGGCGAACCTACTGGTAGTAAGCTTGTGCAGTATTAATGCGATGAATTGTCAATTGGGGGGCACTATGATTCGACTAGAAACGACCCGAGATGTACCTTTACAGCGTGTGCCGGGCACCCTGCCTGGCGCACTGCGTAGTGCGGGAGCGAACACGATGGAGCGAATTCTTGTCGTCGAAGATGATCATGCGGTCCAGAAGGCTCTGAAGCGTTTGTTTGAGACGGAAGGATTCGAGATTGAAATCAGCTGCGATGGCAAGTCGGCGCTGGAGGCGTTCCGCCGCGCGGCGCCGGCTGCGATTGTGCTCGATTTGCGGTTGCCGCTGGTATCCGGCCGGGATGTTTGCCGGGAAATCAAACAGACGGCGCCGACGGTTCCTATCATTGTTCTAAGCGCGGCCAGCGATGTTTCCGACAAGGTGTTGCTTTTGGAGTTGGGGGCGGACGACTACGTGACCAAGCCTTTCAGCCCGCGAGAACTGCTGGCTCGGGTGCGGGCGGCTTTGCGACGCACGGTTCGGACCGGAACTGGCGATGTGGTCACGTTTGATGGCATCTCGGTGGACTTCATCAAGATGGAAGTGAACCGCGATGGCGAACTCGTATTGCTCACCGCCCAGGAATTCAAGACTTTGAAATTCCTGATACAGAATGCAGAGCGGGTAATCTCGCGGGATGAGTTGCTGAACGAGGTGTGGGGTTACCAGAATTACCCCTCGACGCGCACGGTGGACAATCATATTTTGAAGCTGCGGCAGAAGCTGGAGAGAGATCCAACCAATCCGATGCATTTTCGGACGGTTCATGGCATGGGCTACAAGTTTGTGCGTTAACTCCCAAGGCTGCGAAGTGTTTAGGCGCGGGGAGAGGTGAGCGTGATGAAACTTCGGATGCGGACCAAGTTTCTGCTTTCCATGCTATTGATCTCCGCCGGCCTCACCTGCACGAGCCTGCTGCTGGTGCGTCGCAGCGTTCAAGCGCAGGTGCGGAAGAGCATCTTTGCCGACCTGAATAACTCGGTCAGCACCTACCACAACTTTCACCGCGAACGCGAGCTGACGCTGACCCACCTGGCCGAGTTGCTTGCCGACCTGCCCAATCTGCGGGCGCTCATGACCACTCAGCACGAAGCCACCATCCAGGACGCGTCCACCGATTTGTGGAGGCTGGCGGGGAGTGACCTGTTTGTGCTGGCCGACCGAACCGGCAAAGTGGTCGCCCTGCACACGGCAACCCCTGGTTTTTCGCGGGACATGGCACAACGGTCGCTGAACCGTCCGTCGAATCAAGAAGGTTCCGGGCAGTGGTGGTTCGGCTCCCAGCATTTGTACCAGGTGTTTCTTAAACCCATCTATGCGGGTCCGGCGGCAGAGAATAATCTGCTGGGATTTTTGGTGATCGGTTACGAAATCGACGATAGCGTGGCGTCGCAAGTCAGCCGGATCGCTGCTAGCCACGTAGCTTTCTACTACGGCGATACGATTGTCAGGAGCACGCTGGACCCTACCCACGAAGCTGAACTTTCGCGGCATCCGATCGCGCATTCCGCTCCCGGCATTCCAGAGCCGGAACAGGTGCAACTGGGGGACGAGCGCTTCCTGGCCACATCCCTGGAACTTGCGGCGGACAAGGCACCTTCAGTTCGCTTGAGCGTGCTCAAATCTTACGATCAGGCTACAGCTTTTCTCGACAGTCTGAACCGCTTGCTGCTGGCCCTGGGACTCACGGCGGTTCTGGGCGGCAGCGCACTCGTGTTTTTCATTTCGCACACTTTCACCCGGCCCTTGGGGAACCTGGTGGCTGGGGTGCGAGCTTTGGGAAGAGGCGATTTCAACTATCAACTGGACGCCCGCGGGGGTGATGAAGTCGCCGAGGTAACGGGAGCGTTCAATCGAATGCGGGCCAGTCTGCTGAAGACGCAACAAGAGTTGATCGATGCAGAGCGGTTGGCGACCATCGGGAGGATGGCTAGTTCGGTATCGCATGACCTGCGGCATTCGCTGGCGGCCATTGTCGCGAACGCCGAATTCCTGTGTGAAAGCCGCTTGTCGACGGATCAACGAGAGGAGCTATACCAGGAAATTCGGATTGCGGTAAACCAAATGACCGATCTGATCGATTCTTTGCTCGAGTTCTCGCGAACTCGAGAATCCCTGCGGCGGACCTACGGAAGCGTAAAGGAATCCGTCGAACGCGTGGTGCAGGCTGTGCGCGTTCATCCGCGCTTTCACTCGATACGGATTGCCATCCGTCAGGAGGGCAGCAGCACCGGCTGGTTCGATACCAAAAAGCTTGAGCGCGCCCTTTACAACCTGCTCTTGAACGCCTGTGAGGCGACTGCGGGAGCGGATGGACAAATCAACATCGATTTGCGCGAAGTCCCGGAGGGATTGCAGATTCGGCTCTCGGACAATGGCCGGGGCATTCCAGAGTCGATTCGAGGCAAGCTTTTCGAGCCCTTCATCAGCCTGGGCAAGGAAAACGGAACTGGCTTGGGGTTGACCGTGGTGCAGAAGATTGTTCAGGACCATGGAGGAGACGTCATCGTGGAGAAGACCTCCGAGGAAGGAACGGTGTTCCGCATAACCCTGCCCATGATTACATCGTCGAGTACTGACAGTGGTGGGGAAGGCAGGCCTGAGCTTCCACCGCTGGCCCGGACAAAAAGGGTGCAATCGGAGTAAGATTTCCCGTTTGGAGTGCGCGCGCAATTAAATCCAATACCGTCTCGCGGATTCACTAGATATCGTTCACGGAACTTCCATAGTCTTCGGGGGAGGGCGATTTGTGAAGCAGGGGAATGGTTTGCCTGATTGGATGTGGAAACCGGGCTTTGCCGGGTTGCTTGTGCTGCTAGCGAGTGCTTACGGGTGGTCACAGGAGTCAAGCCCGGCTGTGGTTTCGTCCCAGAGCGATGCGACCGCGGCCGCGATTCATGAACTTCAACAGGAAGTCAACGAGCTGCGCTCGGCGATGGCGGAGATGCGCTCGGAAACTAAACAATACCGCGCCGAGAATGCAGCTCTGCGACATGAGTTGCAGACCGCGCGCAACCCATCAGCGGCAGTCGTAACACCGCCAGGGAATTCGTACGCATTGGCGCCAGCGGCCAATGCTGATCCAGTGCCCCCGGCTCCACCGAAAGCAAACCAGGCAGGATCGCTGGAGGAACGTGTAGCATCGCTCGAAGAGTCGTCGCAACTGATAAATAGTAAGATCAACGATCAATATCAGACTAAGGTCGAAAGCGCCTCCAAGTATCGCGTACGGCTCTCCGGCATCGTGCTCTTGAACCTTTTTAACAGTCACGGGGACACGGACAACCAGGATTTCCCGAGTTTTGTAAGAGGGCCAGGCTCAGGTACAGGAAACTTCGGCGCAACCATGCGGCAGTCCGAAATTGGCTTGGAGGTGTTCGGGCCTACCTGGGCGGGCGCGAAGACATCCGGAAGCTTGCAGGCCGACTTTGCCGGTGGATTTCCCAGCACCTGGAACGGCCTCAACTCCGGCATTTTCCGCTTGCGCACGGCCAGCATGCGGATGGATTGGAAAAACACTTCGCTCGTGGTGGGGCAGGATAACGCGTTCTTTTCGCCACTTTCACCAACTTCATTTGCCTCTCTCGCAGTCCCCGCGCTTAACTACGCTGGGAATCTATGGGCCTGGACTCCGCAAGTGCGAGTGGAGCACCGATTCGAACTTTCCGAACATCAGACGATAACCATTCAAGGCGGAATTCTCGACAATCTCGTTGGAGAGTTTCCCGCGGACCCGTATTTTCGCATGCCTGATGCCGGGGAGCTCTCACGCCAACCCGCTTACGCGCTTCGCACGGCATGGACCTACACCCTATTTGGTCAGCCTCTAAGCGTCGGAGCGGCCGGGTACTACAGCCGCCAGGATTGGCCTACCAGTCCCACTTCGTACACCGATGGTTGGGCGGGCATGGCCGACTGGCAGATTCCGCTGGCCCCGCGCGTGACTTTCACGGGCGAGTTTTATCGTGGAAGGGCGATTGGTGGGCTGGGCGGCGGCATTAGCCACAGTGTGGTAATTGAGGGTGATCCTACGATCGCAGCTACGCCGGTGCGTGGGCTGGATGCGATCGGGGGATGGTCGCAGCTGAAATTCAAGGCCACGAACATGCTGGAGTTTAACGCTGCGGTCGGACTGGACAATCCCACGACCGCGGAAATACGAGCTGCGGGGAATCCGCAACCGGTTCAAAATCGCGCGGCTCTGGTGAACTTTGTCTTTCGCCCGCGCTCCAGCCTGCTGTTTTCCGCGGAATACAAGCACTTGCAAACGTTTCAACTGCATGATGTTAGTAATAGCGCGGACCAGTTCAATCTGATAATGGGCATTTTGTTTTGATCATGAAAACCGCAACCTTCTACTCCTTCTGCGTGCTGTTAGTTTGCGGCGCTCTGGCTTGGGCACAGGAAGTCACAGTAACCGCAGATGTGGCTTTAATGAACAACGGGAAAAAGAGCAAAGCGCATGGAGCAAGCAACGTAGTGCTGTGGCTTACTCCGATGGGGAGTGCGCCGCTTTCGAACTTACCCCCTGCTCACGACTCCAACCGTCCGCGTCTGGTTCAGAGAAACAAGAGTTTCGAGCCCCACGTGCTGGTTGTGCCAGTTGGTTCCGTGGTGGAGTTTCCCAACCGGGATCCATTTTTTCACAACGTGTTTTCGCTATTTGAGGGCAAGCGTTTTGATCTCGGCCTCTATGAGGCTGGGAGCACGCGCGACGTGGTTTTCGACAAGCCCGGCATTTCGTACATATTCTGCAACATCCATTCTGAAATGAGCGCCGTGGTAATTGCGCTGAGCACCCCTTACTACGGGGTTTCGGATCGGCGCGGCCGGGTCAACATTCCTCACGTCCCCCCTGGCCGTTATGCGCTCCGGATCTGGTACGAAGAGACGTTGCCCGAGGAGTTGAATAACCTGACGCGGGAGGTCGCCGTTTCGGAGGGTGCTTCTAGCCTGGGAGCCATGCGTCTACCAACTGGGATTGTGAAGCAGGATCACCAAAACATGTACGGCCACGATTACCCCCCGCCCCTTCCGGATAGTCCGAGCTACGAACGACACTGACCGCTGAGCAGCGGATTTCATCGCCGGCACCACGGCAGTATCTCCCCGAGCGGTTGTATCCCACTCCAGGTAACAAAAAAATTACAATTTCGTGATGATGCTGTGACAATTGCCACTACGCCCCTGCGCTAGCATATTGCAAATGCGAATGGGTGATCCGCTGCTGGCCCGTTCACGATAGGAGGTCCCGGGACCTCCAATATGAGATCTACAGTCAGGAAGTGCCTGACCGGCATGGTTTCCGGTCAGCGCCCTTTTGCGTCCTCAACGTCTCGACGAATTCGTCCTTCCTAGTGCCAGGCCCCGAAACCAGCCAAGATTGAAGAGATGGCGGCTACAGTCGCCCACTCCGTCAAAAACCATTGCCATGTCGAAAGCCGTGACGCAGTGGCGCTTGGATCTCTACCCAAACCAGCAATCACTTTACGCGCTTCGGTTTTGATTGCCCGAAACTCCGTACGCGTAGCCCAGCGATGGCAGCGCAGGAGGGCTGTTCTGGGAGAGGTCAACTGTGAAATGGCTTGCTGGAAGTAATTCACCCGCCGGGTATTGCCTTTAAGAGACAGTCCGCACAAGCAAACAGCAGGCTGTGACCCAGTTGCCGGAACAACCAGCGCCGTAGGAAGAATCCTTAAACCGCGCAAGGCGCGCGTGGTCGATTCGAGATTTGTGGCCGGGTTCCCAGGACCGAGCAACATGGGTCAGGATCGTGGACGCAAGTTTCTCATCCTTCGCTGACAGTTCCTTCGTCGATTTCACGCTTAAGGGAGTGAGGAGGTCTTAGTGGATGTTCGCGGCCGCTCTGATCCTTGGGGGTGAATGCGCATCGGACGCACCGTGCCTAAAACGAAATAGGCGCTCGCGAGACTATGCACAAAAAGTGGATCCGTTAGTCAGCAAGTTAAAAGAAGCAGAAGGTAGGCATTGGTTTTCTGGGAAGACAGACTCTTGGGGGAGAAGTTTGGCTTCCTAGACGCGATACGGCCCTGGGTGCTCCAGTCCCAGGGCCGTCATTCCGAATCGGGGAAAGCACTGGATCTCTAAGGTTGTGGGGCGGGTACGGCCCAGCGATCAGGCCCACACAGACAGTCAATGGTGAGTAGTTTCGACTGAGCAGTTTTCTGTCCGGTGGGCGCCATCGTACGCAGTCATCAGCCCTTTGGTACCAATTCAGCAAATCAAAAAGGAGGATATATGTTTCGCATCAGTGTTTGTGTGTGGGTTTTTCTTCTGCTCGGTTGCTGCGTTCTGCCTATGGCAGCGCAGCAATCGGCAGCCGCTTCAGCTAACCTAGCCGTGCCGCCCATGGTGAATTTCAGCGGCGTGTTGACCGACGTAAACGGCAAGCCCTTAACCGGCGCCGTCGGGGTGACTTTCTACCTGTACAAAGACTCCCAGGGCGGGGCACCGCTTTGGATGGAAACGCAAAACGTAAAAGCCGACAAGGCCGGGCACTATACGGCCGCGCTCGGCTCCACCAGCAGCCAGGGATTGCCCGCCAGTGTCTTTGCTTCCGGCGAAGCTCGCTGGCTGGGGGTGCAGATTCAGGGACAGCCCGAACCGTCCTGCTGATGAGCGTGCCCTATGCTTTGAAAGCCCTTGACGCCGAAACCATCGGCGGCAAGCCAGCCTCGTCTTTTATGCTGGCCCCTGCTGCTGCCACAGCCGATTCCAGCAAAGCTGCCAACCTCCCGCCCGGAACCATCACCGGTCACGGCGTGGCAGGCTTTATACCTGTGTTTACCGGTCCCACGACGATTGCCGACTCCAAGATCTTCCAGACCGTCGGGTTGAACGTCGGGGTCGGAACCGCGGCCCCAGCCGCCAAGCTGGACGTGGCAGGCACGGAGGATATCCGCGACACCCTGAAGCTATTCCCGAAGGCTGCTCATCCCACACTCACGATTAACGGAACGGCGTTCGCGATCAGCAACACTGGCGTTGTGACCTTCGTCGCGTCCCAGACGTTCCCTGGCACAGTCACAAAAGTGATTGCTGGGGCTGGCCTGGCTGGCGGTGGCGGCGGCACTCCCACTTTGAGTGTGGCTACTGCGGGCGTGACCAACGCTATGCTGCAGAACTCGACGCTGTCGGTCAACACGAGTGGTCCCCTGAGCGGCGGCGGCAGCATCGCGTTAGGCGGCAGCAGAAGCATCGGCCTGAATAGTTGCGGCTCCAACCAGATCCTGGAGTTCACGGGCGGCGCTTGGACTTGTGTTGCGATTCCGGCTGGTACGATCACCGGAGTTACCGCAGGGACCGATCTCACCGGCGGCGGCAACAGCGGCAATGTGACGTTGAACCTTGACACCACCAAGGTTCCGCAACTGGCGGCCGCGAACAGCTTCACCAACAACAATGCCATCACCGCAAACGACAGCAGCGCAAGTCTGACCGTGGCGAACACCTCCAACGGGGACGCGATTGATATTAGCGAAAACGGCAGCGGCGCCGGGTTGTTCGTCAACGGTGGCGCGATTGGGGTGGATGTTGAAAATGCCTTCATTCCTATCTTCGCGAACTCGCCCAGCAGCGGGATCGAGGCCGTGTTTGCCGAAGCCAATAACGATGGCAACCAGATCGCTGCGATTGTCGGGGTGCAGACTGGCGCTACCACCGGAACGATTGGCGTGGAGGGAATCAGCTCAAGCCCCTTCTTCAGCAGCGGGGTAGGCGTCTATGGCGTAGAAGTGAGTGGCAACACGCTGATTGGAGAATCTCTCGGGGCAGGAGTCGTCGGTGATTCAGCGGCCGGCTTCGGCATTGAAGGGTTGTCCGATCAGGAGCAAGCCCTTACGGCCGTTAACGCGGACTCGAATAACACTGGTGCTCCAGCCGCGTTCATCAACAACATCAACTCGAGCCCAACGGACCCCGTGCTCTATGTCGAGGGCGGTACCGTGGGCGGGACATGCATCATCGACACGAGCGGCGACATAAGCTGCACCGGGGCAAAGAACGCAGTTGTTCCGGTGGACGGTGGCGCACGCAAAGTCGCACTCAACGCTGTTGAAGCTCCAGACAACTGGTTCGAGGATGCCGGCTCCGCGAACCTTTCGAACGGGGAAGCGGTGGTCAACCTGGAACCGGTCTTCGGTCAAACTGTTAACACGGAGACGGAGTACCACGTGTTCCTCACCCCTAACGGCGACTGCAAAGGACTTTACGTCGCGCAGAAGTCGGCAACCTCCTTTGTGGTGCGCGAACTTGGTGCTGGTACTTCCAGCATCGCCTTTGACTATCGCATTATGGCGAAGCGCAAAGGTTACGAGAGCATTCGGCTGGTGGATAAGACGCGGCAGTTCCAGAAACCGGCTTCCATGGTCTCAGTGACCGCTGTCGGACGCCCATGGAAGTACCATGCACCGCAGCGTCCACCCGCACGCCGCAATAGCTCAATCCGCCCCGTCTCGCAGGCGGCCAAGCGGTAGGGAGGCAATTGCTTCTGCGGGAGGCAAACTTAAAAAGCGAGTTTGACTTCCCGGATTCAATGGGCCCCAGGCACTCGAACCAGAGTCCTGGCGCCGAATTTTACGGGATGTGCCACCCTTTACCTGCAAGGATTGGATCACCGCTACTGATATCTGTTGCTGATAAACTCCCCAATCGCTGCGTAAGCCTTCGACAGCGTTTTCTCATCCGGGAGGAAGACAATTCGAAAATGCTTGCTCCCGGGCTTCTGCCCGAAGCCGGAGCCGTGGACCACCATCACGTGCTTCTGCAGAATAAGTTCCTTCACAAAGGCATCGTCGCCTTCGGGAATATCGATTCGGGGATACGCATAGAACGCGCCGCGCGGCGAGACGCAGCTTACCCGTGCGGTCGAATTGCACCACTCCACGGTAAGATCGCGGCGGCTGCGCAGCTTCTTGCGTACTTCGATCAAGTGATTCTGCGGACCTTCCAGCGCGGGCTTGATGGCGTACTGCTCCGGATGATTGGCGCACAGCCGCGAACGCAGCAGGCGCTGAATGCCTTCATCGTATTGCTTAACGACCGCGGCATCGCCGCTAACGATACCCCACCCAATGCGCCAGCCGGGAGCGAGATAATTCTTCGACAGCCCGCCAAACGTAACCACGGGAACGTCCGGCGCCACGGACGCCATCGCGATATGCTGGTCATCTTCTAAAATCAACTTGTCGTAAATCTCATCCGCAAAGATCACCAGATTGTGCCGTCGCGCCAGGTCGGCGATCTGTTCGAGCATCGCCCGCGAGCACACCGAACCGGTCGGATTATTGGGATTGATCAGCACAATGCCACGAGTGCGCGGAGTAATCTTTCGCTTGATGTCGTCGAGCTCCGGCTGCCAGCCGTCTGCCTCGTTGAGGTAGTAAGTGTTGAGCCCAATCCCTAGCTTGGCCAGCACGGCGGAGTACAGCGGATAATCCGGACACGGTGTCAGCAGATCCTCCCCAGGATTGAGCAGCGCAGTCAGGCAGAGGTCGACCGTCTCGCTTACGCCGGTTGTGACGAACACATCCTGCACGGTAGAAATTCCCTTACGCGCGGCTTCCCCGCGAATCGCATCCAACGCTTCGCTGATCCCCGACGACGGCGCGTAGCCGTTCTTGCCATCCCGCATAGCCTTGTACACGGCCTCGATCAAGTGAGATGGAGTTTTGAAGTCAAAAACATTGGGATCGCCGACGTTGAGGGGCAGCACCTTGTGGCCTTGCTTGATGACCTCGTCGGCGATGCAGGCCAGATCACGAATGGCATAGCGGACATTATCAAGGCGGGAAGCAGCGGCAACTTCACGGGTCTGGGTGATGGGCATGAACAAACTCCGGATACCTGAGTAATTCTGACGGGAATCAAACCCAAAAGCAAACCGCCGATAGGGTGAGACGTTACACTCACTGGCCTACTAGAACCGAAAACGGGTAAGGCGAGTCTTACCTAGATCACAGAGAGAAGCCTCAGTAGGTCGTAGACGTACGACGCTCAATCGCAGCGACGACCACGTGACCGCGCTCGGGTACGACCTCGAAGAAAATGCGCCAGTTTCCCACGCGCCGGCGGAAGCCGGGCAGCCCCTGCAGTTTGCGGATATCGCCTTCAAACGGATTCTGTTGCATCTCGCCCAGCGCAGCCAAAATTCGGGTCCGGTCGCCTGCAGGGATGCGTTTAAGAGCTTTTCTTGCTGGCCCGGCGAGGACGACGGTCCATTCCATCGAGGTATCCCTCGAGCGTTACATAGTTACCGCGTTTGTAAGCGGTCATTCCGCGTCGATAGGCGCGCGTCTCGGCGGCGGTGGGTAACTCGGTCGGAACCAGCCGCGCAGACAGGTAAACCCGCAAAGCCTCTCGCACCAGCTCCGAGCGTGTGCGATGCTCCGCTTTCCTGGCGCGTTCGACTTGTTCGGCCATGGCAGGCGGCAATGAGACGGTCAACGTGGTGGTTTCTCTCATCTCGTTGTTACTTTGTCATACTCAGTGTGAGGCGTCAAACGAAAAGACTCTGGATGCGGCGGCGATCGGCTATCGGGCTACCGGCGGGCAGTTACCTCGGTTTAGGAATACGAAACCAGCTTAGTTTCCCTGGTTCGCCGCCCAGTTTCATCTAGTGCATAAGCGACATCCTGATGGCAGCGAGGACAGCGCCCTATTTCAAATCCTTCCACCGCCGATTTGGTGGTGTTGAAAGCGAGCCAATGCCTGCATCCCGTGGTGTCAGCCACCAATGAGATGCGGAGAAATGAGGTCTCTACGCCTGACAGACTCATATTCACCCCTCAGGATAAACCACGAATCTAGCATGGACGCCGAAGAATTGCGGAGGCGGGACTCACACTGGTAACCTGTCAGACCCAACGCTCCCAACGCCCCGTGTCCGAGCAGCTAATCTACCCGATCAATCTGCGCCTTCTGTAAGCGATCGGAATAATCCACGTAAATCGACTTCCACTCGCTGAAGAAGTCGATCGCGCCCAGACCGCCTTCGCGATGACCGTTCCCGGTAGCCTTCACTCCACCGAAAGGCAGATGCACTTCCGCGCCAATCGTTGGCGCGTTGATATAGGTGATTCCGGCATGAAGGTCGCGCATGGCCACGAAGGCTTTATTCACGTCCTTGGTGTAGAGCGCGGAAGACAATCCGTAGTCGATGCCATTGGCGATCGCGATGGCGTCCTCAAGATCGTCGCAAGCGATGATCGACACCACTGGTCCAAAGATTTCCTCCTGCGCGATGCGCATCTTGCGGTCGACGTCGACGAACACGGTGGGCTCCATGAAATAGCCAGACTGATAATCGCCTTTGTCGAGTCGGTTGCCGCCGCACTTCAGGCGAGCGCCTTCCGCCTTGCCAATGTCAACATAACTGAGGTCGGTCTTGAGTTGATTCTCGTTGATCGCCGGACCCATCTCGACAGTTTCATCCAGACCATTGCCGACCTTGAGCGCCTTCGCGCGCTCGACATAGTGCTCCACGAACTCGCCGTAGATGCCCTTCTGCACGATGATCCGGCTGGTCGCGGTGCAGCGCTGTCCAGTGGTTCCAAAGCCGCCCCACAGCCCGCCTTCAATCGCGAGATCGAGGTTGGCGTCGTCGAGCACGATCATAGGATTCTTGCCGCCGAGTTCGAGCGAACAATGCTTGAAGCTCTTGGCCGCAGTCGTGCCCACGATGCGCCCCACCGCGCTCGATCCCGTCAAAGAAATCGCGCGCACGTCAGCGTGCTCGGTGATCGGCGTGCCGACCTCGGAGCCGAAGCCGGTCACGATGTTCACCACGCCCCGGGGTAGCCCAGCGTCGTAAAGCACGCGCACCAGATTGAAAGTTGAAAGCGGAGTATCCTGCGCTGGCTTGATCACGCAGGTATTGCCGCAGACCAGCGCCGGCAAAAGCTTCCACGACGGAATCGCCATCGGGAAGTTCCAAGGAGTGATCATTCCACAAACGCCGATGGGTTGGCGCACCGCCATGGCAAACTTGTTGGGCAACTCTGAAGGCGTGGTGGGGCCGAACATGCGGCGGCCTTCGCCGGCCATGTAATAGGCAGTGTCCACCGCCTCCTGCACATCGCCGCGAGTTTCTTTCAGGATCTTGCCCATTTCGCGGGTCATGTCGCGGGAGAAATCTTCCTTGCGCTCCATCAGCATCTCAGCCGCGCGATAGATGATTTCGGCGCGACGGGGCGCGGGAACCAGTCGCCACTTGGCGAAGGCCTTCTTTGCGGCTCCGATGGCGGCATCCACGTCCGCCTTGCCGGATCTCTGGAAGATGCCGACCACATCGCGCGTATCGGCAGGGTTGCGGTTTTCGAAAGTCTGTCCGGTCGAAGCCTCGACCCATTCACCATCGATAAAGTTCTTGTAAACCTTGGTCCGGGTAGCCGTGCCCATAATGGTCGGCCCGGTTAAGAGATCGGTTGCCATAAAGCCTCCTGGGAGGAATGCTGGAGAAGGATAGCCGTCTCTATGCTACAGGCCAAGATGAGGCGCGGCAAGCGAGGTGGAATTAACGGCGACAACGTGAGGGAAACTTGAGAAGTGTCCCGCTCTCAGTTCCGAAAACTAAAGAAGTTCCTTCTCTAGCACCTTATCACAGGCCCTCTTTTCGAACTCCAAGGGTTTTGTTCCTCAGTTTGTCGGCCATTTCCACTGCTTTTCCACGACGCCCACAGGATTTGCACAACAATTAGTGCTTTCTTCCTAGGTTTCTCGCCCGATTAGACCTAGCATTTTCAGGTACGGGGGCTGACTGGATAGGAGACCCGATTGCCAATGTCTGAACTAGATTAGAAGGTGACAATTGTTCCAAGCACTCACAAACGAGATTGACGCCCTAGCCAAGAAGTTCCCTCGGCAGATCCTCGAACTGGAGAGTCTTTTTGACAGGCGCACCAACTTGTATCTCGACTATGCCAATTTGAAGAACTGGTCATCCAAGCTTGGCTGGCGCATAGACATGCGCAAACTGAGGCGGCTGTTGGAATGCTTCGACACCGTCAATGAAGTAAAGCTCTACTACGGGACCATCGCAGGAAATGACGGTTCGGAACAACGGATCGAAAAACTAAAAAACATTGGATACAAGGTCATAACTAAGCCAGTCAAGATGATCCGCCTCTCGATAGATGTGTCAAGCCTTTCGAGCAGTAGCGCCACGAACATCCTCTGCAATTTCGTGGCACCGGAGCTATTGAGGCAGCTAAAGGTAGAGTCTATCGAGTACCTCAACGACCGCCTTAGGGAACTGAACAAACAGGGAATTACCCGCGTGGAGCACATGAAGTGCAATTTTGATGTGGAAATTGGCCGAGATATGTTGCTAGACCACGTCAATCTCGTTGAGGGGTTTTCCTTGTGGAGCGGCGATAGCGATTTCGCTGACCCTCTCGCCCAACTCTTACGAGACGGGAAGAAAGCCACACTGGTCGCCACCGCAAGAAGAGTAGCTACCGAATTGAGTGAACTCACGAAGGATGGACTGGCGATTTACGAAATTAAGAAAATACGAGAGTTTATTGCAGGGTGAGAAAAATCTCCAAAAGCCAAGAGGACTCCTTGCGGAGCCCTCAAGCCAAGAAATTGGTCTTACGACCATCTTTAGGATAGAGACCATAATGACTACCTGTCAAGCCTAAACTGGACACCGGGAGTACAATATATGGCCGTCTCCAAAAGTAAGGCCTAACGTATAGATGCTAGCGACGCCATAAGGGTTCGTCCCCCTGTCAAGTACTTGCTGCGTCACGGAACCCAAGTATGCAATATCCTTCGCAAATGCACAGCCGGCACCATCGATCTTTGATTTGGTCTCACTTACGCGAAGAGACGAATCTCCCCGTCACGAACGCCTTCCTCCAAAATACCTTCACTACTTCGAGGCCACCGTCGGCGCCGGGTAGTCCGGAAGCTTGTCTTTGTTTGCGTTGGCGCGCTTGACTTCCAGTTCGTCGAAGAGGATCGATGGATTCACGATACTGTGCGGGATATTCAGCGGATGGTTCTCGACGTTGACGTCGTTCCCGGCGGCGATCAGGTCGTTGCGCAATGTGCGCGTATCGAGGTCGCCGAAGATGGCTCCGCGCACCAGTTCTTGGTGGCCGTCTTTTGCCCAGACTTTATACAGCAGGCGCGGGACGCGTTGCGGGCCCAGGGTTTCGACGTAGTATCCATAGGGAAGGTCACGCTGCTGGCAGATTTCGATGACCTTTTTCTTCAACTCCTCGGGCGACGAAGTCTCGGAGGAGCGTACGATCATGTTTCCGAGACTGGGTCCGGGTGAGTTCTGGGGCGCACGCGCGCGCCCGTGGCCGTTGGACGCGGGGAAATCTCGAATCGGTTCTCTCCCCATCAAATAGTTCACCAGCTTGCCGTTTTCGATGACGGAGACGGACCTGGCCTTGACTCCTTCATCGTCGACATCGTATTTGCCCATCAGGCTTCGTCCATTCATCGCGGCGAGCGTGGGATCGTCCACCACCGACAGAAAATCGGGAAGCACGCGGGATTTGTAGCTGGCGGCGAAGGCTCCCTTGGTGCGTGCGGGCTGGCCCAAGTCGGGTTTGAGGCCGAGAATATTCTCGCCCACCAAATCGGCGAAAACCGTAGAAGCCGCATCGGCAGAGAACAGCACGGGGCCGCGGTATTCCTCGTCGGCGATAGGAGCGTCACGCAATTCTTTCAAGGTGGCAAGCAGTTTTGTAGCATCTCCCAGCAGTGCTTCTTCTGATGGCAGTTCCTTTAGGTTGGTGACTTCGTAACCATGCGAGCGGTCCAGCCGCATGCCATCGGCGGCCTGGGTCGTTCCGGCGATTCGCAGATCGTAGACCGTTTGGCCACTGCGAACCACGGTTCCTTCCGAACTCACGAAATAGCGGTTCACGGCAGCAAAGTTCAGTGCCGACTCGAGGGACTCGATCTGGGAATCGGTTTTGTACAGGGCGGAAGCGTCCTCCAGCATTTTGCTCCAGGGTTGGGAATCGAAATCGAGCTTGGCGAGCGGGCCTATGGAGACTACCGCTTCGGCGCGGGCAAAGTCGTCTACGGGTTGATCGACGGAGTACTGCTTCAGCTTTGCTTGCTTCGCCGTCAGGGCTTCGGTCGCGGCCTTGTAGGCGTTGTCGGTGGCGAGCCAGATCTCATGGCGCAGGGCGACGATATCGTTGTCGAGCGGCATCAGGTTCATTGTGCCCTGGCCTTGGCCGAAAAAGCTGTCCTGCTTGTAGTCGCCCACTCGAACGACGACACGGAGGAAGCGGAAACGCAGCCGCATATCCGTGCGCAGGGCTCCAAAAGCCGCCTCCGCGGCGTGCGTGTCCATGTCGGTGACGTGGTAGTCAATGTAGTACGGCGCGGCCATTCCTTCCAGCTTGAGGGCTGACTTGGAACGCTCGAGTTCGGTTCGCATGGCTTGCAGCACGGGATCGTCGTCCGCGGATGCTTGTGCGTCTTTTGCTTGTGCGTAGGTTGAAGGGACCAACAGAATGACGAGTAGGGCTAGAACCGTTGCAAACTTCTGCTTCGTGGCGGGCGGGCGGGTACGCCCGCCGCTCCATCGGCACAAGCTTGGGGATTTGCGGAGCATCGACTTGATTGTCATTGTCGGCCTCCGGCTTTGGTCGAGTGCGTGGACTCCGTCGTTTCGAAGCCGGGCGGCGAAAGGATCGGCGGCCGGTTTAGCGAATGGGCGCGCTTCTGCACCTCGATCTCGGAGAACAGCATGGCCGGGGCCACGGCCGATACCGGCACACTGCCCGACTCGGCGCCGCACATGCCATTGAAGACTTCGCTCTTCTCTCCGGTGAGCAGAATGCGGTTCATGGCCGCTAGCGGCGTCCCCACAATATCCACGCCGCGCACCAGTTCATCCGGGCGAGCGTCGGCGTAAACGCGCCATACCAGGACGGGTAGAACTTGAAAAGCTTGCGGCATCGCCCGTTGGGTTAAGGTGAATCCTCCCTGAATATCTTCAAAGTAGAGTCCGTACGGCTTTCCTTGCTTCTTGATTTCTTCGATGAGCTTCTGCCGTAGTTCTGAATCCTTGGTGGTGTGCGACGAAGTGACGATCAGATTGCCCTGACGTCCGGTGACCATCAAGCCCGCCTGCGCGCGCCCGTGGCCGTTCGATTTGTCGAAATTCTTGATGGGCATGCGCGACATCAGAAAGTTCTTTAGGATTCCGTCCTTGATGACCTCCACGCGGTTAGCGGGCATGCCCTCCTCGTCATACTCGTACCAGCCTCCCAGATCCATGCCGTTCAGGGTACGCTTGGTGGGATCATCGGTGACGCTGAGAAACTCGGGCAGAACCTGCTGGTTGATCTTCTTAGTGAATGTCTGTCCTTCTTGCTCGCCGCGCTGGCGATGGCCCTCCAGCCGGTGTCCCAGCACCTCGTGGAAAAATACCGCCGCGGCACGCCCTGAGAGCAACGCTGGCCCATCGAATGGCTCGGCGACCGGCGCTGCGCGCAGAGCTTTCAGGTCGGACGCCATCTTCTCCATGCGCGCCGTGATTTCCATTTCAGTGGGCAAATGGCTGGGACTCTCGGCTTGGAAGGTTTCCACGCGCATCAATTCCATGCCGTCGTCAGCGCGGGTTTCCGCCTCGATGGCAAGTCTGACCAAGACACTGGCGGTAACCACGTGACTGCCTTCGCTGGAAACGAAGTGAAACTCCGTCCTCTGTGCGGTGAGCACCACATTCGAGGAATAAATGTAGGGATACTTGCGGAAATACGCGGAGTAACGCCGAGCCAGATCCTCGAGAATCTTGTGATCCGGCGCCGGAGAGAGATCTCTGTAATCCGCATGACTTTGCGCAGTCTCTTGCGAAAAGTCCGGCGACGTGTCCTCTTCCTGAGCGTGGACCTGGGTCGTGGTTTTGACGTTCAAGTAGGCTTGCGAGGCCTTGCGATATTCTCCGTAAGTGAGCTGCCACAGAACATGCGCGATGGCGTCCCCGTCGTCCTGGAGCGGGAGCGATCCGGAACTGAGCGCGGACATGCGATTTTCCTGGTGGGTATTGTCCAGCGCCGGTGTCCCTACGCGCACGATCACGTCGGCGGAGCGCCTGCGGGCGTGGATGGAATTGACCAGGCTGCCCTGGCTCCCGACCACCATCGCGGAATCTTGATCGTAGACGGAATAGCTGATGAAGTAAGGAGCAGGATCGAGTTTCCCCAACTCGCTCTGGGCTCGGTGCAATTCCTGCTGCATAGTGGAGATCAGTACATCATTCTTTTCCGTCTCTGCGGAAGCCCCTTCTAGAGCGGGTTTCAGAAAGATCGCGAATGCACATACCACCACGCTGCTTCGAACGATGTTCTTCATCATGAGGTGAGATTCTCCCAAGATGGTATCACCCTTTTGTCGGTGCTCTGGCAAGCTGCGGAAATGGTGAGCCTCGCCGAGAGCTCGGGCGCTGGAATTCCGCCCTTACATTTTTTGGCGGCTTGTAGACACGCGGACAGGAGTGCCCGCGCTACACGGGGGCTGATTACTCGGTTCCTTCTTCTGGTTCGTCGTCGGTTACTACTTCTACGCTGTGGCCGCGGAGTACGAAACTGAACTTTTGATCTCCCTTGAAAACGAAGCTCACCCGCGTGGGGGCACGTTGCCAGCCCGGCGGCGCGCACTCGGCGTCGGAGGGTTCGTCGCCAGCCGCTTCGCCCAGGGACTTTTTCAGGATGGGCTTGCGGCGGCCCAGTTGCATCACCACGGCAAAGAGCTTGCGGCCATCGTCCGAGACTCCGCAATAGGCAACGTAGTCCCGGTACCAGGTGGCTGAGGAGGAGTCTGGATCAAACTCGGGCAGGCTGGCTTGCGAGATATGCCCAGTGACGCGGTCGACCACGAGCCATCCGCCGCGCTGCCAACTCCAGCGCGGGGTCGAGGCGGTTTCCTGGGGCAAAGTATCGTTCACGCGAACCATGCGCCGCACCACGAACAGCCGCTCGGTCACTTCGTGGGGAATGGCGAAGGTAAATTCTTTCAAGCGGCCATCTACGTACACGGGCCTGACCTTCAAGTCGTCTGGCCGGCTTTCGTCGACACCAGTGGACGACTTGACCGCCGTCCATTTACCGAAAGTAATTACGTGTGGTTTGGAAGCGGCCAAAGCTGACGTCACAATGAGGAAGAAACCGAGAGCGATACGAAAAGGTAAGCCCATGCATCGAGGCTAAGCAGCGGCCGCCTGCTAGGCAAGGTCAGATCGCACACCGAGTCGCGGGTTTTCCCCAATTGGAACGCAGCCTGGGCGGATCTTGGCATGTCCAAAAGTGGACAGGTATTTGCAACAACAACAGGCTAGTGCTGATAAATCCGTTACAATAAAAAAGCGTTCCTCAATCGGCCATGAGCCCTCCCCATAAATTGCGGACATCTCATTCCACCCATTCCCCGTCTTATAAGAGCATGGGAGAACTTTCGCCGCGTCGCGCTCCACGGGTGCTGGTGGTCGACGACAATCCGGACACCATGGTGCTGATGCGCGAACTGCTTAGCACGCGCGGTTACGAAGTAGTTGCGGTTCCGGACGCAGCTTGCGCCGAAATCGAGATTCGCCGCGAGCTCCCCGATCTGATTCTTTCCGATGTGGTGATGCCCGGCAAATCAGGCTATGAGCTGTGCCGCGAACTTAAGGAAAACCCCGCTACGCGGCTGATTCCCTTCGTGCTGATTACGGGGCTGAGTGATCGCGAGGACAAGGTGCGGGGAATCGAAGCCGGGGCTGATGACTTTCTCAATAAGCCCATTTTTTCGGAAGAGTTATTTGCCCGGGTCAAGTCGCTGCTCAAACTCAAGGAGTTTACCGACGAACTGGAGACGGCCGAGTCGGTGCTTTGCACCTTGGGCCTGAGCGTGGAGAGCCGCGATCCGTATACCGAGGGTCATTGCGAACGTTTGGCGGAGAACGCCAGCAATCTGGGGCGTCATCTCGGCCTCAACGAGGAATCGATCGTGGCGTTGCGGCGGGGCGGCTACTTGCACGACCTGGGAAAGATCGCGGTTCCCGACGATATTCTGAAGAAGGGAAAGAATCTCACTGAGGAAGAATGGGCCATCATGAAGCAGCATCCCGTGACCGGGGAAAATATCTGCCGGCCCTTGAAGTCGCTGCGGCTGGTGCTGCCCATTATCCGCAATCATCACGAGCACTCGGACGGCAGCGGCTATCCCGACGGATTGAAGAGAGCCGGAATTCCTCTGCTGGCGCGAGTCCTGCAGGTGGTCGATGTCTACGACGCCCTGCGCACCGCGCGACCCTACAAACCGGCGCTAAGCCATGAGCATGCTGCCTTCACCATGCGCCAGGAAGCTCGCGGCGGGCTGTGGGACGAAGAACTGGTCGCCGAATTCTTATCCATGCTGGAGCAGCAGCAGAGAGTGGCGTAGAAGCTTCCCGCTCCTCGCTGCTAGCTCAGTCTTCCGATTGCTTAATCCTCAAGTTTGACTCGAAAATGATTCTTGAGATGTGCGTCTGCTCGAGCCGCCAACGATTTCTTTCACTGCAGGAGATCGAACGCTGGGGATCCCCCCCGAGCTATTCTACCTGGCCGAGAATTTCGGCTTCCTGGTCTGCCACGACCGAGCATCGAAAACCATAGCGCAAAGCCAAATCGAGGTTTAGAATCAAGCGCTATTCTTTCCTCTTGCGTGGACTTCCGATGAAATCGGCGAAAAAAGATGTCTCCAGCAAACAAAACCAGCGCCTGCTTGCGGCGGCGCGAAAAGCCATGAAGCGCGCCCACGCCCCGTACTCTCAGTTCAGAGTAGGCGCCGCGCTGCTGACCTCCAAGGGTGAAGTCTTCACGGGATGCAACGTGGAGAACGCATCCTACGGCTTGTCGAACTGCGCCGAACGCACCGCCATCTTTTCCGCGATAGCTCATTCAGGCCCGGGGCTGAGCATTCGCGCCATCGCGGTAGTCAATGACCAGGGAGTGCCCTGCTCCCCGTGCGGAGCCTGCCGCCAAGTGATTTACGAGTTCGGACCGGATGCAACCGTCTTCTTCCAAGGCTCCAAAGGTTGGAAGGAAAGCCACATCACAGAACTTCTGCCGGAAGGGTTCCGCCTAACGTGAACCGGCCACAGGCACCCCAAACAATTCGCGCTATCGATGTCATTCGCAAAAAGCGCGACGGCCAAGAGCTGTCGCGAGCCGAGATCGAATACTTGGTTCTCGCCTACACCAGCGGCGAGATTCCCGACTATCAGGTTTCCGCCTGGCTCATGGCCGTAATCCTGCGCGGACTCACGCGCGCAGAAACCTCGGTGCTGACCGACGCCATGCTGCGCTCGGGCGACGTGCTCGATCTCTCCGAGTTCCCCGCGAAGAAAGTAGACAAGCACTCCACCGGGGGCGTGGGCGACAAAACATCACTGGTGTTAGCGCCGCTCGTGGCCGCTGGCGGGCTTGTCGTTCCCATGATCAGCGGGCGCGGACTCGGGCATACCGGCGGCACGCTCGACAAACTGGAATCCATCCCCGGATTCAATGTGAACTTGTCCGTCCCGGAGTTTCGCAGCGTCCTCAAAGCCTGCGGCTGCGCCATGATCGGCCAGACTTCCGAGATAGCTCCCGCTGACCGCAAGCTCTATGCTCTGCGCGATGTCACCGCAACCGTCGAGAGCCCGTATCTGATCTGTGCGTCCATCATGAGCAAAAAGCTCGCCGAGGGCATCGATGCCCTGGTGCTCGACGTCAAGACTGGCTCCGGGGCATTTATGAAGAAGGAAGAAGACGCAGTCTTCCTGGCCGAGTTGATGGTGGAAACCGGCGAGCGCATGGGCAAGTCAGTGGTTGCGCTGATCACGAATATGGATCAACCACTCGGAACCCACGTGGGGAATTCGCTCGAAGTTGCCGAGGTGCTCGACGTTTTGCGTGGCTGCGGGCCGGACGATCTCAGGGAATTGTGTCTCGAGCTCGCGGGTTGGATGTTTCATCTGGGCGGAGCTGCGGATACGGTGGCGCAGGGCAAGCTGGACGCTGAGCGACTCATAGTCTCGGGGAAGGCGCTCGAGAAGTTCCGCCAGATGGTGGCCTTGCAAGGTGGAGACGTCCGCGCACTCGACGATCCGGACCAGCTTCCGCGCGCAAAATATAGGCAAGAGGTAAACAGCCCGAGTGAAGGATACATCGCCGCCATGGACTGTGAAGCGGTTGGCACGGCGTGCGTAGTTCTCGGCGGCGGGCGCGAAAAGAAGGAAGATGCGGTCGACCCGGCGGTTGGAATCATTCTGCATCGCAAAGTTGGTGATCGGGTCGCAGCCGGGGAACCGCTTTGCACCGTGCATTCCAATTCCGAAACTGGGACGGCTCGTGCAACCAAGTTGCTGCTCGAGAGTTATCAAATCGCGCACGCTCCTGCAATCGAGAAGAAAAGCCTTGTCCATCGAATCATTCGAGGATCAAAAGCAAAATAGATCGGGAGGAAAATGAATGGGGCGATTCACCGGCATTCTGGGCTTGCTGACCATGCTGACCCTGGCCTTTATTTTCTCCACCAACCGCCGCGCCATCCGCGGCAAAACGGTTGCCTGGGGCCTGGGCCTGCAATTCGCCTTCGCCGTCTTCGTGCTGCGCGTGGACATCGGCCGCCGCATTTTTCAATACGCCGGGGACGCGGTGAACAAGCTGCTCAGCTACGCCTTCGTCGGGTCCCAGTTTGTCTTTGGAGATCTGGGCAAGCAGGGATCGCGTCTCGGTTTCTATTTCGCCTTTCAAGTGCTGCCAACGGTCATCTTCATCGCCGCGTTCTTTGCCGTTCTCTACCACTATGGAATCATGCAATTCATCATCAAGCTGGCTGCGCGAGTGATGACCCGGTTCATGGGAGCGAGCGGCGCGGAGTCGCTGAACGTGGCCGCCAGCATTTTTATGGGGCAGACGGAAGCGCCCCTAACCATACGGCCTTTTCTGCCCGACCTCACTCGCTCCGAACTGATGACTGTCATGACTAGCGGGATGGCCCATGTTTCCGGCGGAATCATGGCTGCCTATATTGCCTTTGGAATCGAACCCAAACATCTTCTGAGCGCCGTAATTATGACCGCTCCGGGAACCATTTTGGTTTCGAAGATGCTGGTACCCGAGACCGAAGAACCCAAAACTGCCGGCCGCGTGGTGATGAGTGAAGAAGAAGTAGAAACCGAAAAGAAGGAAAACGTGCTGGGCGCAGTTGCTCGTGGCACCACCGACGGCCTCAACCTCGCGCTGAACATCGCCGCCATGCTGATTTCGTTCCTCGCCCTGATCGCACTGATGGATGGAATCCTGTACGGAATCCACAACGGGCTGGCCCACATCGGCTTTCCCTGGTTTCCCGCGAGCCTGGAAATCATTTCCGGCAAGCTTTTCGCTCCCGTGGCCTGGGTGATCGGAATTCCCTGGAAAGACTGTACCCTCGTCGGCAACCTGTTGGGCACGCGCATGGTGCTGAACGAATTGGTTGCATTTTCCATGCTTGGACCGCAGAGGTCGGTTCTTGATCCGCGCTCATTCACCATTGCTACGTTCGCTTTGTGTGGATTTGCCAATTTGAGTTGCATCGGCATTCAAATCGGCGGCATCGGCGCTTTGGCCCCAAATAAAAAGGGGGAGTTGGCGCGTCTTGGCCTGCGCGCGATGTTGGCGGGCACCATGGCGAATTTGATGTCGGCGTCCATCGCGGGCATGCTTATCTAATCGCGCAAAGAGCACGAGCCTACATTCTACGGGTTCTCTGGCGGGCTGGGGGCTTGCGCGTGGTGAGGCCGACGGTGTTGAAGACGGTGCGGAGGTCGCGCCAGTCGCCGCGCATGGCGCCTTCGATGGAGGCTTCCAGTTTTTTGATTTCGTTCCAGCGTTCGGACTGACGGGTGGTCAGTGGCGGGACGTTTTCGCCCCAGGCTTTTTCGCGGTTTGCTTGTGGCGGATGG
>Ga0316363_10000170_pt1 | contig 102726 bp, 89 predicted proteins | sample Sb_taG_3_FD_200459 | JGI IMG/M metagenome (GOLD analysis project Ga0316363, IMG submission 200459) | Peat soil microbial communities from Weissenstadt, Germany - Sb_50d_a_PC metaG (v2) (version 2) | ecosystem: Environmental > Terrestrial > Soil > Wetlands > Peat | place: Germany: Weissenstadt...
AGTTCCGGCTGGTGCGCAGGTAATCGAGCGAGTTCACGTCGCGTAGTGCAATGGGGTTCGCCGCCGAGATAGTCAGGACGCGATTGTTGGCGTAATATCGCCATATCGCTCACAACCCCAGGCCAAATGAGTGCTATCGTGGCTCCACGAGCCCGAGACGTGACCGTTCTATCGGAATACGAGGTTAGTCGTCGATGAGCTAGAACGGGCCGACCGGGGGAAAATGAATCTTCAGCTTATGGCAAATGAAGAGAATGAGGATCGCGCCCAGTGTGGAAAAAATGAGGCCGGCGGGATGATACCGTTCGTTTGTCGGGCGCGAAAACATGTGGGTAACGGCGCCGCCGATAATCGATCCGATGATGCCGAGCACGATCGTCCAGAAGATCGTCATATGCACGTGCATCACCGATTTTGCGATAACCCCTGAGATTAGCCCAATGAGAATGTACCAGATCAAGTGAAACATACTTTTTCCTTCAGCGTTTGCCTTCAGAACGTCGTCGAGTATAACCCAGGGGTTTGGCAATTAAACAGATTTTTCCATTAGAAGAGCTGCTCGTCACCGCAATTGTTCCTGCGGTCGCCTTTGCGGATGATGCGGCGACCGCCTCGCCCGGCACGCCCCGCATCCGGGGAGCCTTCTAGCGTACCGGACCCGGGGCCCGAAACGCGGCTGCCGCCTCGTAATTCTCAGTTTTTGTAATGGCCTTCCATGAGAAAGCCGGCCGGTGTCAAGTCGGTTCTTCTTTTTTGCTGAACACGCCCCTACCGTCGCGAAGCCTCTCCGAAATGCGCTAGTACAAGGGGGTCGAGCTGAGTATGTGTGAAAAGTTTTGCGTTGGCGAAACTGGCAAGTCAATCAAAGCCGTGAGGTGGCTATTTTTGAGGGGTTGTTGGTGATAAATGTTTACACAACTTTGTGCCGTTTGTTCGCCCTTCAGCCATTACGCTCAAAAACCCTGTTACGGCCTGACAGTAGCGACCCCATCCGACAGCGTGGTGTGCAAGGTCAAGTGTTGGCTATGACAGATCAGGGTAGGTCGAGCGTGATCTTAAGTGCAGCTTCGATGCTGGTGAGCACGTTCTTATCGAACTTTCCCAATTGATGTTTGAGCCGCGTCTTGCTGATGGCCCGGACCTGCTCACATACAACAATCGAGTCGATAGTTAAGCCTCCCGCTCCCGATGCCACACGGACGTGGCTGGGATAGACCTTCTTTTTGTTGGCTGCGTCAGTGATCGAACAGACCACGACGATAGGGCTAAATTTATTGAGCGCATCTCGACTGACCACGACCACGGGACGGGTTCCACCTTGCTCGGAGCCTTGTACCGGTTCCAGGTCGGCCTTGAACACGTCACCGCGAAGAACGTGGAGCATATTCCGGCTCTCCAATCAGATCATCTTCCCCAAGCTTGATGGCTTCCCAATCGCTGTATTCAAACTCCTCGGCCAGTAATTTCGCCTCTTTTTGATAATCTGCGTCCTCAGCCATGCCCGCAAATGCCGCGTCGATCTGCCGACGCTTGTACACCTTCAAATAGGCCGTGATCGCGGCTACGATCAAATCATTTAGACTCACGCGGTTCGTACCCTCGCTCTCCTTGTTTACGACGCACTTGGCCTCGTCGTAAACACGACGGGGCAAGCGAACCGTCGTCGTGCGTGTTTCGGGGTGTGCGGTGGCCATGTTTCCTCCCCGGGACGGTAGATTCCGAAGAATCCTGTTTTCCTCAGTGTCAAGTCTTGACACCATAATTGTGTTCATATTTAATAGTGCATTATGAACACACTTATAGTACCATATTGTGAAGGACCTGGCAAATCACGGCACAGCTTTCCGTCCAGCCCTCGAATCCAGGCGGCCGTTGATTTGGTCAGATAACCGCGTCGGGATTCGGGACGGTCGCGTCCGATTGATCTGGTTTAGGTCGTGCGGGGGCGGTAGTTGCGGAGTAGGTCCCAAGCCTCTTTGTACAGCGCCCAGTCACTGGTTGGACTGGTGGTCAAGAGTGTGATCGAGGTCCTTTTCCGGCTGAATATAACTCTCGAGGGAATGATGTACCACACGTCTTCGGGAATGACGTAGGCAGCGAGGAAATCAAAATCTCCTCGCCTGTATAGTTCGCTATTGGGGCTCGGATGGACGCCGCAGACGTAGCCACCATTGGGCTGTCGGTTGGCGGTGGATTTGACTTGCACGCGCACGAAGTGGCCCCCAGTTTCGACGACCACATCGTAGCGCGACGAATCTCCCCAGGGCTTGGCCAGCCGGAGACCTTCCTTGGCGGCTCGGGCCATGAACTGCAGCTCAGACCATTCGCCGCGGCGTTTGCAATTCTTTATATGATCTTTCGATCTTTTGGGTGATTTCATTAGGACCAATAAAAAACGCGGCCTGGAGAGGCCGCGTCCCTTTCTGTGACTGTCTGCTTCTATTATATCAACCTGAAATAGGTAAACCCGCCAACTTTTCAAAAATATATTTGGCTTAGATGCAAGGAGTTAAGCCCGATCGTGTAAATTTTGCCTATTGACAAGATTTTTCGCTTTCCGTCTAAACTGTGCGATCCTCAGCCAATAACCTGTAACGTTTCTGCGTCGAGTCGCACTACCCAAAGGAAGCTCGGTAATCAACCGTCGCGGTGAAAACCTGGAGTAAACTTCCTTATGCCGCCAGGACTGGATAGCCTCAAACACATCGTCGTTCTGATGATGGAGAACCGATCCTTCGATCACATGCTGGGATCGCTGACCGCAGTGAATCCGAAGATCGACGGGATCACTGACCAGCTCAGCAATCCGGACACGACGGGTGCGCTGGTCAAGCCTCAGCCCTTGGCGGATTTCCAGGGCCAACTCGATCCTGATCCGGATCATCACTTCCCGGCCGTCGATCTGCAAATCTTTGGCGGGGACACGAGCCCGAACCGGGTGGCGAACATGCAGGGGTTCGTGAAGAGCTTTTTTAATCAACAGCGGGATGTGGGGCATTCGCAGAAGATCATGTACTACTTCAAGCAAAGCGACTTGCCGGTGCTGACCAAGCTGGCCCTGGAGTTTGCGGTGTTCAACCGCTGGTTCGCTTCGATTCCGGGGCCGACCATCTGCAACCGGGCGTTTGCGCACTATGGGACGTCGTTTGGACGAGTGGACATGGATCCGTTCGACGTGATCGAGCCGATCAAGAGCATTTACACTCGGCTCATCAGCGCGACTCCCAAGCACACCGCCAAGGTGTACTACTACGATACGACCAGCTCGACCATGGAGGTCGTGAACCTGCTGCAGAACCAGCCGGAGTTATTCGGAACCTACAAGCAATTCCTGAGCGACTGCGACAAGAATCTGCTGCCCGAGTATTCGTTTGTCGAGCCCAACTATAACGACCACACCACCGACAGCGGCGAGGAAGTAGCCAGCGACCAGCATCCTGACCACGACGTGCAAGCGGGAGAGTGCTTGATCGCTGAAGTGTACATGCGCATCCGGAAGAACCCGAAACTGTGGCCCAACACCGCCCTGCTGGTGCTTTATGACGAGCATGGAGGCATCTACGACCACGTCGTGCCGCCGGCGTGTACTCCGGACAGGTTCACGGCGCCAGCGAATAGCACCGGAACCGGGATGGAGTTCAAGTTCGACCGCCTGGGCGTGCGCGTGCCGGCGATTCTGATTTCACCATGGATACCGGCGAACACGGTGGTGGACCGGGTTTTCGATCACGCCTCGATTCCCGCGACCGTGGCCAAATTCTTTCAAGTAGCCGCACCGTACTCTCCGCGCGAAACCAGCGCCGATGTTTTTATCGAGCCGAACGTGCAGCCGGTTGATCCGAACCGGAACTTACTGTCGCTTGCGACCATGCGGGACGATTGTCCGGTGTTCGATGTCTAGAACGGAGTGACCAGAATGGAAACCATCCATGTGCCCAGACCATCGCCGAAGAAGGCCATGAATCCGGACCGGCCGGTCAACGCGCTGTTACTCGCGCAGATCTCGCATTTACAGCATGCGGAGAGCCGGCTCCCGCTGCGCTACCGGAGCGAGGTTTATATCCACGCCATCAAGACAGAGGGCGAAGCGGCTGAGTATATTCGCGAGGTGACCGAGGCGATCCATCAGGCCCACGCCGACGCTGCGAAGCAGCGAGCAAAACGCGCGCCCAAGCGCGGCCTGGAAATTGCCGCTGCCGCCGAACCGCCGAAACGGAAGAGCACTTCCAAGGGGAAAACGAAAAGCAGCAAGCGGGCGAAGAAGTAAAGGAGATTTTCTTGGCAATGCGTATGCAGTGGAGTGTGGCGGTGTTGCTGGTGCTGAGCGTGTGCACGCTGGCATGGCCACAGGAAAGCGAGTTGCACGCGGAGCTGCGGCGCGAAGGCGAACGCGCGTCCGACGCATGCGGAACGTTCAGCTTTAAGTCGCTGCCGGGGTGCGCCTACACGCTGTTTACCGATCATCCGCTCCACATCGCGGCTGGAAGCATGCCGCCGCAGAATGGATTTGGTCTGGGCGCGGCATTCGTTTGGTCGAAGAACACCCGGAACTGGCGGATGAGTTGGGACTTCGATGCAGTCGGCGCCAGCAGCGGTGCGTGGCGCGCGGGCGGTTACATGAAGATGGTGCACACGCCACATCCGGCAAAGCCGCAGATTCACGCCACCCATCCCTATACCGTCTTTAATCTCTACGCTCAGTCAAGTTCGCTGAACAAGCTGAACTTCTTTGGCTTGGGCAATGACACTACCCTTGTCGGGAAGTCGCTGTTCGGAATGAGCCAGACCATTATTGGGGCAAACGTCATCAAACCGGTGTTTGAGTTGAAAGCGATCCGCTGGCTGAATCTCGCGCTGCTGGGTGAGGTCAACGGGCGCTCGATTAATATTCGCGGAGAGCACGGGCAGTCGGTACCGTCGATTGAAACCCTATACACGAACGCGACGGCGCCGGGCTTGAACAGTCAGCCAGGATTCGTTCAGCTCGGCGAAGGCGTGCGCATCAAACCGGCGATTGGAAATCTGCAACTGAACTACATGGGGAAATTTGAACAGTTTTTCGCGCCCTCGAGTTCGCAAAACTCTTTTATGCGGTGGACAGTGGACTTGGACCACAGCTACTCCTTGTATGGAACGTCGCAATCGGCGACGACCGCCGAAACCGTAGGTCCAGACTCCTGCGCGCCCGGCGGAGAAAAATGCCCAGAGATTCCGCATACGCGGAATTTGAACGGCTCCATCGGAGTGCGGCTGCTGCTGTCCGAGTCGCTCACTTCGGGAAGCAGCGTTGTGCCCTTCTACTTTCAGCAGACACTGGGCGGGCAGGACATCAACAGCGCGTTGACGCTGGGCAGCTATCAGGACTACCGCTTTCGGGCACCCAATCTTCTGCTCTTGCAGGAAAGCTTCGAGCATTCGATCTGGGGGCCGTTTGGGCTAAAGTTCATGGCAGATCAGGGAACGGTCGCGCTGACGCGAGGCGATCTGGGGTTCAGCCATCTAAGGCACAGCTTTGCCGGTGGGCTGACGCTGCGGGCGGGTGGTTTCCCCATGGTCTCTCTGATGTTTGCCTGGGGTGGACCGGAAGGCCACCACAACATCTTCAACATGAACACGTCGCTGCTGGGGGGTTCGGCGCGTCCGTCATTCGATTGATCGCGCAGTCGCCAACAGAGAAAGAGAATCCTGGTCGTATACTTGCCCAAGTGCTTGAGACCCGTGCACTTGTACGCATTGCGGTTCTTGGTGCTTTCGCGGGCTGGACATAATCGGACGCTAAAACCGACACCCGACCCCGCCGAAGCAGGCACCTCCGCGAAGGTTGCCTGCATCCTACAATTTGTTTAGCGCCTGCGGGTTAGCCTTGCCTTCAGGTATCCGAAGACATAGAATGTTATTCACGGTTGGGTGTGCGAGGAGTGTCCCTTCTATGTTCCAGGTAGGTTTACGACGCTACCTTCTTTCTTCGTCTTTATTGGTTTCCTTTTTTGGGCTTAGTTTGTCCGCCGTGGCGCAGCAGAATGCCAAGCAAACTGGCAGCGATCAAGCGGCTCCCGCAACTTCCCCGGCGCAAGCAGGCCAGGCGGTCGATCCGCTAAGGCGTCCGATCAGCGAAAAACAAAAGAAGGAAAACGCTAAGGCTCTGAAACAGGAACTCAGCAAAACCTACAAGAAGTGGCTGGACGAGGACGTCATTTACATTATCTCGGACGAAGAGCGTAAGGCCTTCAAACAACTCTCCAACGACGAAGAGCGCGACCAGTTCATCGAAGCCTTCTGGCAGCGCCGCGATCCCACTCCGGACACCGAAGAAAACGAGTTCAAAGAGGAGCACTACCGCCGCATCGAGTACGCCAACGAGCACTTCCCCTCCGGAATCCCCGGCTGGAAAACCGACCGCGGCCGAATCTATATCATGTATGGGCCGGCGGACGAGATTGAGTCGCATCCCAGCGGGGGCACTTACTCGCGTCCGATGGAAGAAGGCGGGGGCGAGACTTCGACTTTTCCGTTCGAAGATTGGCGCTATCGCTATCTGGAAGGCATCGGCCAAGAAGTCATTATCGAGTTTGTGGACACTTGCATGTGCGGCGACTATCACATGACCATGGACCGCTCGGAGAAAGATGCGCTGCTGCACACCCCGAATGCGGGGGCCACGCTTTACGAGCAATTGGGGATGGCGTCGAAAGCACAACGCTTTAACGGTGGGCTGGAGAGCCTGGGGCCAGGACCGGATAGCGCGAACCAGGCGAGCAAACAGTTCGACCGCCTGGAGCAGTATGCCAAGTTGCAGGCGCCTCCGCCGGTGAAGTTCAAGGACTTGGAGGAAGTGGTCAGCCACAAGATCAGCGTCAACCTGATGCCTTTCGATGTGCGCGCGGATTTCGTCAAGGTAACTGCCGAAACCGTGCTGGTTCCTTTCACCATCCAGCTGAAAAACCGTGACATCACGTTCGTGAACAAGGACGGAGTGCAGCGGGGCGTGGTCAACATCTTCGGCCGGATCACAACTTTGACTGGGCACATCGCGCAGACCTTTGAGGATACGGTGCAGGCAGACATTCCGGCGGAGTTGCTGGCCAAAGCGGCGGAGAATTCACAGGTTTATTGGAAGGCAGTTCCCTTGCGGCCGGGCCGCTACCGCGTGGACATCGTAGTAAAGGACGTGAACGGGGACCGGGTAGGAACCTGGAGCAAGGGTGTGCAGGTTCCGGATTTCGCGGATGACCGACTGGAGGCTTCTTCGCTGATCGTGGCGGATCTGATGGAGCCGGTGGCGGCCAAGAACGTGGGCACGGGAATGTTTGTGATTGGGGCGACCAAGGTCCGCCCGCGGGTTCCGCCGGCCAACGGTACGCCCATGATTTTCAAACGGAATCAGAAGATGAGCTTCTGGATGCAAGTTTACAACCTTGGTATGGACGACAAAACGCACAAGCCTTCGGCCACGGTTGAGTACAATGTGGTCAATGCGGCGACGAATAAGGCTGTAGTTCATACCGTCGAATCCACGGATCAGATGGGCAACGTTGGCGACCAAGTGACCCTGCAGAAAACTCTCTCGGCCGCCAACCTTGATCCGGGGGTTTACCGCATTCAGATTAAGGTGAACGACAACATCTCCAAGCAGACGGTGGATCCTTCGGTGACTTTCGCCGTAGAGTAAACTGGAACGCTTGGTCTCCCTCGAGGTGGCGGGTTGCTGATACTCCGCAAGCTTGGGTTCTCGATGCTGATGCTGGGCCTGGCGCTTCCGGTGTGGAGCGCGGACAATCCAGGCACGATTTCCGGATACGTGCGTGGAGGCAGTGGTATCCCGCAAATGGGAGCCATGGTGGAAGTGCTGGGCGCAGCGGCGCACAGCCTCAAAGTATTCACCGATGAGAACGGCTTCTACTCGGCTGCCGGGCTGTTGCCGGGAGTTTACAACCTCAAGGTTTCCGCTCCTACTTTTCTGCCTGCGCTGCGAGAGCACATCGGACTGCACGCTGGAGCCACCACGATAGTGAATGTTACCTTGAGCAAGCTGTTCGATGCCATGCAGATCGCTCCGGCGCGCAGCCCCGCGGAAGGGGACGACTGGAAGTGGGTGCTTCGTTCGGTATCGAACCGTCCCATTCTGCGAGTCGTCGACGATCACTCCCCGGCTGTAGCTGCCGAATCCGCGAAGAGCGATCGTGAACTGAAGGGAACGCTGTCATTCCTCGCCGGATCACCGTCGGAGGGTTTTGGCAGCGCATCCGATATGAGCACTGGTTTCTCCATGGAGAAGTCCATCTTCTCCTCGGATACGATTGGCTTGCGCGGCAACGTGGGATACGGGAGCAGTTCTCCGTCTTCGGTTCTGCGAGCGTCTTTCCGGCACAAAATGGACGACGGATCCGAGCCGTCGTTCGCGGTGACCATGCGAAATTTGCCCGCGCCTGACATCACCCTGCACAGTTTCCAAGCTCTCGCCCTGACCACCTCGGACGACCTCACATTGGGCGACGTTCTGGAGTTGAAGTTCGGCAGTGAACTGCAGACCATCCAGTTCATGGGGAGGGTGACCACTTTCCGGCCCTTCGGGACAGCCGACTTGCATCTCTCGCCGAACACCGTGCTGGAGTATGGTTACGCCACTTCGGAACCGGATAGCCGGATGAACAAAGGCTTCGACTCAGCGCCCGCGGATCCGAACGAATCTGCGCCGCGCGTCAGCATGACCGGGTACGATCCCACGGTGGAGCACGCGCATCACCAGGAGCTTTCGCTTTCGCGCCGCATCGGCAAGAACAACCTGCAGGTGGCCGCATACATGGATCGCGTGTCCGACCCTGCGCTTACCGGGGTTGGGGAGTTCACTACGGACAATGGGAATGTGCTGCCTGATCTGTACTCCGGGACATTCACCTATCAGGGAAACGATTTTCACACCCAAGGGGTGCGACTGGTCCTGCAGCGCCAGTTCAACTCGGAGTTGACCGGCACATTTGACTACGGATACGGCGGCGTGCTGGACTTAGCTCAGTCGAATGTGAGTCTGCAGAATGTGTCGCAGTGGAGTCTGACGCGGAAGCGGCAAAGTGTGGCGGGAAAAATAACCGGTATCGTTCCAAGGTCGAAGACTCGCTGGATGGCATCCTATCGCTGGGTCAACGGAGAGGCGCTCACTCCGGTCGATATGTTCAACGCATCGGCGGGACGAGCCGATCCCTATCTGAATCTCTTTTTCCGCCAACCCATTCCCGGAACCGGGTTCTTCCCCGGCCACGTCGAGGCCATCGTCGATCTGCGCAATCTTCTGGCGCAGGGATATGTCCCCGTCCTGGGGCATGACGGGCACACGGTTTACCTGGTGCAATCCGCGCGCGCGGTGAGCGGTGGCGTAGCGTTCACGTTCTAGCCCAATCTCACAGAGGGCTGTCAGACGCGGCGTGAAATCGATGGCGTAATCGCGGGGCCTGATTTCATCAATTGACCAAATCACTTCATAGCTAAGACTGACATTTGTCGGTACCGTGCGAAAATGTCTGTCGGGGATTGAAAGGTCACTTGGCTCGCGGGCGCGAAGGGACTATGGGCAACCGCCGGTTCCACTATTGGACCACAAGGGATTTCGCCAAAGGTAGGAATGAAATCAATACGAGCGTCGCGTCATCGGCAAAGTTGCCCAGGCAAAAGTCCGATACTTCCTGCATCAATGTGCGATGCACCGCCGCAGTTTCGCTGCTTGAATCGACATCAAGCCTCTGCCGCAACCTGGCCTCGCCGTATTCTTCGTCGCGGGTGTTCGCGGCCTCGGTGATTCCATCCGTGAACAACAGCACCTTATTTCCAGGATCGAACTGCACCGTAACATCCCAATACTTCGATTCAGGAAATATCCCCAGAACGATTCCGCCCTCGCCGAGGAGTTCCGCATTCCCTCTAGAGCGGTGTAACAGGGGGAAACAGTGTCCCGCGTTGCTGTAGGCCAAAGTCCTTGCAGTCGTATCAAGGACGCAGTAAAAAAATGTGACGAACTTGCCCAGCGCGAGATTGCTGCACAGCACGCGGTTGAGCTGTGCGCAGATTTCAGATGGAGCCACATTGTCCACGGCGAATGCCTTCACCGCGGCTTGAACGTTCGCCATGAGAAGCGCTGCCGCGATCCCTTTGCCCACGACGTCGGCTATGCACACAGCTACTCTGGTCTCGCTGAATTTGATTACGTCAAAATAGTCGCCTCCCACAACTCGTGCAGGTTGATAGCTGCCCACGATTTCGAGATTCGGTAACTGAGGGATCCGCGCGGGAATGAGCCGGCCTTGAATTTCCCTGGCAGTTTCCAGTTCCTTTTCCTGTTCTTCGAGCTGGAAAGTCCTGGTCTGCACCGCCTCTTGCAGCACTACATTCTGCGATTCAAGCCTGGTTTTCATGCCTCCGTACAACTGGGAAACGATGCCAACAATGAAGGCGGCCACTGTGCCGAGCCGGATATCAGCGATTACATTCGCGCGCGTTCGCGCTGCCGGTTCCAGTAGTAAGCCGTAAATGACGCCTGCGGCCACAATCACAGTTCCAAAACTGACCACAGCCAAGATAAGGAGGCCCGCGAGCCAATTCAGAGGAAAAGTGAGCCGGGAATAATAGCGGTCCAAGCGCATCATGATGGGAAACATGAGGTTCCCGATGCATAACGCGAACACCAGACAGGTCCAGAGATGCGAGGGTATCTTCAGAACGGACAACAATGCGAAAACTGCAACCGCAGCGAACACCAGGATTTGCTGCTGCTGGAAAAAGCGACGAATATCGCCACGAGTCACTTTGTCGAGAGGCATTTCCGTCAGGTCCTTTCCCCATTGCAGTATAGAGGCTGTTGCAGTTAGAGGCTTGACAGCTTGCCAAAATAAGGATCGCTGGCGAAACATCGCGATTTCACCAGCAACGCGGTCTGTATGGGTGAACTCCATAAGCGGTGGAGTCGCCTTCTGAAATCCTTCCCCTGGATATTGTTCCCGTGAACAGGCAACCAAAGTGAGTCTCTCCGACCCTGCCCTGAATTGGGCTAAAATAAAATCCTGCGTTACGCGATGTCATGTCGAAGCTGATCTGTTTTGTGATCCTCTGCTACCTGTCGAATGGGTTGGCGCAGGAGTTTAATGCCGATGATTACGTCACGGGAATGACCGTCGTCGGGAAACCGGGCTCGGGGCCTTCCTGCCCGCCCATCGTGGCGGAGGTGCATCCAGACACACCTGCAGCAAAAGCCGGAATCCAACCGGGCGACCGCTTGCTCGCGGTGGACGGTCACCACTTAACAGACACCCTGCAGTGGCGACCATGGCTTCGAACCAAAGATCCAAAGCCGAGTACGATTGAACTCGAAGGCGAACATGGTCCCTATACGGTTACGGTAGGACGCATCAAGGCTTCTGTTTTGTACGAAAGAGATGGTTGGAAAGTCGGCCCGGATGGCGGGGTGTATCCGAAGAACGCAACCGAAGCCGAGATGCAGCGGGTCAGCAAGATCCTTGAGGAACCGCCAGCCAGCGAGAAGGTTTTTTCGGTGGGACATTATCCGGCCAATCTTGACCTTTACTATCCAGGCTTCGAGGTATGGGTGTGGAAAGAACCGCAGGCCATGACGGTCGGCGGTATTGAGGACGGCCCGGCGCAGAAGGCCGGAGTACACTACGGCGATGCGATCGTTTCCGTGAATGGCGTCAGCCCGCGTGGAAAGTCGATGGCCGAACTGGAACGGATCTTCAGCAGCCCGAAGCCGGCCACGATGACGCTGGTCGTTGATCGTGACGGTGCGATCAATACGTTCACCTTCGAATTGGCCAAAGCGTCGGACGTGGCGCAGGCGAACCACAAACGGATGTACAAAGGCACATGGATTCCTGCCGCCACCCCTACAGCCTACCTGCACTGCTTTGAGTCGGGGCCGAAACCTCACTAGTCGCTGCGCTTATTGCGGGGTTGCGAGTTGATTTACGGTGGCGGTATCGGATGGCCAAGTGGGTTTAGCCAGGAAGAAATTGTGATCGTAGAGGTTGCGATACATGCGTCCGGCAATTTCCGCCGCCTTGGGTCCGAAAGTTGGACGACCGCCTTCCAGGAAGACGACGACAACAATGTGTCCGACGTCGGTTTTGGCGTAGGAGGCAAACCATCCGAAGCGGGTGCCGGCGTGGGAGCAGGTTCCGGTTTTGCCCAGAACTTCCTCCTGGTTGAAGTTTACCCGCAGGCTGCGCGCGGTGCCGAATTGCACAGCGCCTTCCATTCCGTCGGAGATTTCGGGGATCAGAGGGGCGATGTCCAGGCGGCGCTTTACCACGGGCTGGAAATCTGCGATCTGTTCAGGAGCCGTGGGATGCTGCAGGTAATAGAGCGTGCCGCCATTGGCGATGGCGGAGACCAGGGCGCCAAGTTGCAGCGGGGTCACGGAAACGCCTTCGCCGAAGGAGCACATCTTCGCGACGCCGCCGAGTTTGGATGGGATTTCTTCGTTGGGATAAATCCCGAGCTGCTCGCCGGGTATGCCGTAGCCAGCCAATTCCCCGAGTCCGTATTGATGGGCGTAATAACTTACTTTCTCAAAACCTAGTTGGCGGCCGAGCGCTTCGAAATAGGCATTGTTAGAGTGCGCCAGCGCCATGGTCAGATTCATGTGGTAGCGGCCACCCAAACGAACCTCGGTCTCCTTGGTGATAATGCCTTCGTTGAGAGCGGCGAGAGCAACGGAAAGCTTGATGGTGGAGCAGGGTTGCGCGCCACTGGAAAGCGCGAGCTTCTGATTCACCATAGCCAGAATGCGGCCGCTGGTGGGCTCGATGGCTACGACCGTGCCATTCATGCCACCCAACGCGTCGATCGCTGCGTCGCGCACCGTGAGATCTTCCCCGGTGGTGACGTCGCCTTCGGTAACATCGGGAGCAAAGGAACTGGTGTGGAAGCGCTCGTAGTAGCGGTGCCGCCGATGCAGACTGGCGCTCGTTGTTGGTGCGGCAACGCGGCTGCGGGCCAAGCGGCGCATGCGCCTGCGAGCGTGCTGACTCTCATTGATTTTCTGTGACTTAGATTTGTGAGAGGTCAGGGAATGGGGGCTGACGGTGGCGGCAATGCCTGCTTGGCACAGCACCACGAGGATGAATGCAACGATTAGACCGATGCCGATAGAACGCTTCCCTGAGTTCAATTTAATGTACCCATCCCCGGAGGTCACCTACACTACGTAGCACGAAACCGGCCAATGGTCGTCGCTGGTTAAGTTTCTACTAATCTAGATGTTATGAAACTTCCTCTCGATAAGCAATCTAAAACATATTTTCTGGCAAACCCTCGCTATTTGAACTAACCCATTGCGAATAAGAGAGTTGCGGTCAATTTTCGACATGGGCGTGACCCTTTGGTAATGCTGGGCAGTTACGGGAACGATACTGCCCCAAAGTGGAAAAGGTTTTCTCTCTGCGCCCCGCCTACATGGTTTCCCCCCGTTTGCGCAGGAATGCCGGGACGTCGAGATCGGACTGCTCGAAATTCGCGATCATGGCGTTGCGCATGCTATCGATCGAGATGGATTCGCTCGCGGTCCCCGCGGCAGTAGATTGCGGCACGGATTGCTGCATCACCATCGGGGGCGGTGGTTCGGGGTCAAGCTCCGCTTCCGGTCGGGGCTCGTCAAAAAAGTCGTCGTGGCGCGAAACGCTCTCCCGCGAAACTATAAAACTGGATCGCTCTTCCTGCCGTCGTCGTCGGTGATCCGAGTCTTTGAAGCCGGTGGCGATGACTGTGATCTTCACCGAGTCCTTCATCTTTTCATCGAGCACGGCGCCGAAAATGATGTTGGCATCCTCGTGCGCGGCGCTCTGGATGATAGTGCAGGCCTCCTGCACCTCCGCAAGTTTGAGTGAGGCGGACCCAGTAATATTGATGAGGATGCCGCGAGCACCGTCGATGGCTCCGGCTTCGAGCAGCGGCGAGGCAATCGCTTTTTGCGCGGCTTCGGTGGCGCGGCGTGCCCCGTTGGCCGTGGCCGCGCCCATGACTGCGTAACCCATGCCGGCCATGATGGCTTTCACGTCGGCGAAGTCGCGGTTGATGATCCCTGGAATGGTGATGATGTCGGAGATGCCCTGCACGCCGTGGCGAAGGATGTCGTCGGCGACGCGGAAGGATTCGAAGAAGCCGGCGTCCTGCGCCACCGCCAGCAGCTTTTCGTTGGGGATCACGATGGTGGTGTCGACCGACTCCATCAACTCGGAGATGCCGCGCTCGGCCTGCTGCATGCGGCGTTTGCCTTCGAAGGCGAACGGCTTGGTGACCACCGCGACCGTAAGCGCGCCCATCTCGCTCGCCAGGGACGCGATGATGGGGGCTGCTCCGGTTCCGGTGCCGCCGCCGAGGCCGGTGGTGACGAAGACCATGTCGGCGCCTTCGAGCGCTTCGATGATTTTGTCGGAGTCCTCGAGCGCGGCTTTGCGGCCGACCTCGGGATTGGCTCCGGCGCCCAGACCGTTGGTGAGTTTGACGCCCAGCTGAATCTTCATGGGGGCGCGCGACATGCGCAGGGCTTGCAGGTCAGTGTTCGCGACCACGAACTCGATGCCCTCCATGCCGGCATCAATCATGCGGTTCACGGCGTTGCCGCCCCCTCCACCCACACCGATGACTTTGATTTTGGCGTCGTTGCGGGCCTCTTCGTTGAAGCTGATGCGAATGTCATTGTCATTTTTCATGTTTGTTGCACCTCAGTGAATTTTGTAGCGCCGCCGTCTCGGCGGCTGTCGTGGAGGCGTCCTCGCCTCCACTTCCGAAGGCAGGATGCCCTCGGGACAGCCGGCAAGATGCCGGCGCTACTCTGGTGTTGCTCACAGCTAGTTTCATGCTCCCTTTTTTGCGAATAGCCCCATCAGGCGCGAACTCCAGCGGGTGTCCTGCAAGCCGCGGGCGATTCGCGATCGATGGCCATAAAAGATCATCCCCAGAACTGTGGCGTACTCGGGCTCTGCCAGCGTGGATGGCATTTTAGCCAGCGCTGTCGGCCACGATAAACGCATTGGACGACGCAACACTGATTCGGCGATATCCAGAATCCCCGCCAGCCTGGACGTGCCACCAGTCAGCACGATCCCGCCCACACAAACGTCGAGCATGCCACTGTGCCGCAAGTTGTCGCGCAACATCTCGAATAGTTCGCGGGCCCGTGGCTCCAAAATTTCTCCGACCATGCGTTGCGGAATCAGACGCGAAGGCCGGTCCCCCACCGAGGGAACTTCCACTTCATTTCCTTCGGGAATAAGAGTCACGATCACATTGCCATACAGCTTCTTTATTTTTTCCGCTTCGGCCAGCGGGGTGCAGAGCCCCACCGAGAGGTCGCTGGTGAAATGGTCGCCGCCAATCGGAATCACAGCGGTATGAATCACGGCGCCTTCCTGGAAGACGATCAGGCTGGTCGAGCCGGCGCCCAAATCCATCAGGCAAACGCCCAACTCGCGTTCATCGGCGCGCAGCACGGCATCAGCGCAGGCCAGCGGCTCGAAGACAGTGTCATCCACATGCACGCCGGCGCGGTTCACCGCCGTGACTACATTCTGGGTGGCGCTCGAACCGGCGGTGACCATGTGCACCCGAACCTCGAGGCGCATGGCCATCATTCCCAGGGGATCGTGCACGCCACTCTGATCGTCGAGGATGAACTCCTGCGGCAGCAGGTGCAGAATCTCGCGGTCGGCGGGCAAAGGAATGCCGCGGGCTTTGTCGACGGCAAGGCGAATCTCATCGCGCGCGATTTCCCGCGCCCGCGTGCCCAGACTGAGCCCGCCGTGACTGTTCATGCCGCGAACATGCGAACCGGCTACCCCCAGCAGCGCATGCTCGATGGGAGCGCCACAGACGTCTTCCGCCTGCTCAACCGCTTTCTGGATGGAAGCAACAGCTTTTTCGAGATCGACGATCACGCCCTTGCGCGAACCGCGCGATTCGGAAACTCCATGCCCGCGGTAGCGCAGGCCAGAGTCCGTGACCTCCGCCACCAATACGCAGGTCTTGGCGCTGCCGACATCAATTGCGGTCAGAAGATTCTGGTATTGGTTCGCCATGCCTATGGATGTTCCTCTCCCTTGGCAATCGCTGGACTCGGTTTGTTGCCGGGCTTCGCCCCTGCCGTTCCCGTTGCTGGAGGCACGGCCGGATTTGTTTTCCCTGATGGGCTCGGCGCTGCCGCTCCGGGTGCCGACGTGTTTTGCGATGACGGGGATTGAGTCGCAGGAGAATTAGACTTCGCGATGCTTTTGTTTTGAGCAAGCGCCGCACCTGGTTTTGATGTGGATTTCGCCGCTACTTTGTGATGGGCTTTCCTGACCGTCTTTTTCCCAACCGCAACTTTTGTTAGCGGTTTTGAGGCCGGGATTAATGGGGTGGCCGTTTTCGGGGCTGGGACCTGGTGCGTGATCAGCGCCGCAGGCTTCATCCCGGCCGCCAGGGCTGCCTTGGCCGATAGCTTCGAAACTGGCGGTTGCTTCACCGTCCCCTGCAAATCCGGGTTCACGATGATCTGCCGGTCATATCGCAAGTCCACGGATTCCAGTTGGTCGAACTGCTGTCGCCACTCCCGCACATGGCTCACGTATACTTTGTAGCGCTCTAGGTAGTTGGACGATCCCAGGTGCACCAGCACTTCACCCTGAGGGTCGCTGGGGAGCACTTTCACGTCCTCCGTATCGGAAAGATCGACCTCGCTGAGGTCCTGCGAATAGTGTGCCCCACCCGCATCCAGTTGGCTGACCAGGTCGTTGTAGATCTTCATGCGGGCGGCGCGAGTCGAGGCGGGCTCGCCCACATTCATTCCCAGGATTACGGGAAAGGAGTACTTTTTCTTGCCCGCGGCCGGCAGATCCATGAGCGTACCCACGAAGTCAATCAGATAGATTTTGGACCCGACGCGGGCGAACGCGACAGGTGTGCGTTCGTGAATCTCAATCCTTAGACGGTTGGGAACAAATCGCATGACGCTGGCCGATTCCACCCAGGGAATCTTCTCCAGAGTTTGCTTTCGTTCGGTCAGGGGCACGAAGAAGATGTTGCGCCCGATGTCGCCGCCCATGACTTCCATAATCTGGTAGCGGGTGACGTTCTGCAGCCCGGCAATCTCAATGTCATCGCTGGATTCGATCCGGAAACGCCACGAGTGTTCGCCGTAGTGGTAGAGCGCCGCGATGGCCGCGCCGCACAGGAAGACAAGACCCAGGGCAAGGACAGCCCAAGTCAGGCCAGTAGCGGCCTTTCTGGGCAGAGAACCCCGGCGCACGGAGACCCGCTTTTGTCCGCGCAGGAAGGGCGATTCCTGTTCCACCTCCAAGTCGAGCATGCGCGCGTGGTCGAGTGCGTCATCAGGCGCTGGGCGCGCGGGCTCGTGGGCCGGTGGATACAACTCTTCCTGCGAGATGGTGGAACCGCTTTTTCGCGCCATCAACCCAGGTCAGTTGTCGTCGGTGAATCGCAGAGCGGAAATAACTATAACTGCTTTTCACGAATTGAGGTAGATGAAAGTTGGTGCCTTTTCCACAAAAGTGCCAACTCGCGCTCTTGAGTCTGAACTTGCCGGGAAAGCCGGCGATTCCGATGAAGAATCGTGGCCTCTCTACAAGCGTATGACGAGGAAATAAGATGAAATTCCAACCCCAGCAGGCTCCGGGGGTGCGCGATTTGGTGTAGAATGCCTCCCCGAAGTTCAAACTTGAAAACCCTGAGCTACCCAAGGAGGATCGACATGCGCAAGGCACTTGCAACAATTTTTTGTTTCGCACTGGGGATTTTGTTTGCCGTTCAACTCTCCGCCCAGGAGGCATCCCCTCCCAAGGGCGAGGCAAAGCTCGCTGACAAGCAGGCAACCACCGAAATTGGGCCGTCGAAGGCTGTGAACGTGGTATTGCTGAAATCATGGGGCGTGACCAGCGTGTGGGAAGCCATGAAGACGAATTGGCAAAGTTTTGGAACCAGGCCCGTGACCATAGACGACTCGACCTACATCGACAGCGACTTCACGTATCAAAACCTGGTCAACTCAAAGGCGAATGTGATCGTGATCAGCGATCCGGCAGGGGGCATCAAGCAGTATTCGGCAGCGGAGATCGCGGCCGTGGCCAAGTACGCCAAGAAAGGGCACCCGGTTATCGGGACTTACGCAGTGTTCCAGTGGTCGACCATCGACAACCGGGGACTGGCGCCGGTCTTTGGGTTGAGTTCCAAGATTGAATACAACACCACCGCAGTCGGTATTTCCAACCTGTTCAAGAAGACCAAGCAGAAGCAGTGTCTGCTCAAGCGGATTTCTGGACAATCGTGGCAGTCCGACGGCTACCCATTCACACAAGAACCAGCAACTGGAAGCTGGAAGGGACATCTGGGAAAGGCCACCGCAGTTGCCCAGTCCGACACATTCGCCGGGGTCATCAGCCTGTACACGGCTCCAACGTATACCGGCGTGTATATCTCGAATTATCCTGAATACAATGGAGGAACAGACGACGAGCAACTGCTCTACAACGCCGTCACATGCTATGCGAAGTAGGGAGCAACGGTCTGCTGCCCTGCGGTCGGGATTGCCCGACCGCACGGGCGGCTACCGAAAGATGGCGAAGTCTGATTCCCGCCCTTAGGCGGTGGACCTTCGACCTTCCATGGGCCGAAGCGGCGGCAGATCAAGCTGCGCGCTGGCTTCGACCGCCTTTCCTGATTTTCTCCACTTGTCCCAAATGGTTCAGGTCGTGTCCGGCGAACATGCGGACGATGTGGGCGATCGTCTCCTTGCCGCGCTCCTGGTGCATGCCGTAGTTTTCCCACAGATTCTTGGGCAATGACTTCAGCATGGCCAGATTGCTCTCCCGCAGCACACGAAAGGTTTCGATAGAAACTTTGGGATCGCGTCGCGAATAGCCAAGCGTTTCGGCCCAGACATCCTGATCAAAAGCCTGAATCGGCACACCGTTGTTGCCCAGAATAAGGCGCATGCGCCAGCCGCCTACCAGCTCTGTGTCGGCCAAATGCGCCAGAATCTCCGCAATCGACCACTTTCCCGGTTCCGGCCGTTGCGTCAACTGCTTCTTGCTCAGCGGTTTGACCAGAGTTTGCAGCTTCTTCGGGGTCTCTCGCTGCACTCGCAATGGATCTTTGCCATCGACGAAGCCGAGAATGCGCTGTATGTACTGCTGCGGGGTTTCCTGCATGAAATCCTCCTGGAAAGAAGTGGGACGTTTGATTTTGATTGTCAGAAGCAGAAAACGAAGCAGAAAAATTACAGCAGCCCACCCCAGGGCTGGGGCACGATTTAAATGGTTCCGTCACGAGTCGGCTGAGGGATGGCCATTCGCAGACGCTCCCGCGGGCAAAGGACAGTGTCGCCTAATTGCTGCATGACGGCGATTCGGGCGTGCTCAGCCTGAACCCGAGCCAGGGCAGCCTCATGTTGCGCGATCACGGTCTGCACGGAAGCCAGCCGAGTCTGAGCGCAAGCCAGCGTCGTCTGAGTTTGGGCAAAGCGGGTTTCGCCCCTGCCGAGCAGCATTTCCGCCGTCGCCATAAAACGGGTGGCCTGGCCGGAAACCTGCTCGACGGCCGCCAGCGATTGGCTGGCGAAGCGACGGACTTGATTCTCTTGCCGAGCCACGAAGTGATTGCCGGCGAAAAGGGCCAGTAGGCTCACCGCTGTCCAGTACAATGCTTTTTCGGAACCCATATAGCCGCTCCTCCGTCACGTTGTCTAGTTAGACGCGGCATCCCAGGCTTTGTCATGCCGTTCTTCACCTTCTTTTTACGTCTTTTTACAACAGTTAGGGAGCCTGAAGCCGTCCGGCGGGCCGCGCATCTATAAACCATTGCATCTGTAACCAGAGCAGCGGAACCAAATTCCTCTGAGGGAGCACATGGAAAAAGTAAACATTGCGCAGAAGTTCGAGCACATTACGGAATACTGGAAACCCTACATCGCGGCCGAACTCAACGGCCAACTGGTGAAGCTCGACAAACTCAAGGGTGAGTTCGTCTGGCACCATCATGAGAATGAAGACGAGATGTTTCTAGTAGTCAAAGGCCGCTTCCGGATCGAGTTCCGCGACCGGAAGGTGTGGCTGGAAGCAGGCGAGTTCCTCGTGGTTCCGCGCGGAGTCGAGCACCGGCCGGTGGCCGACGAGGAGGCTTGGCTCCTGCTCTTTGAACCCGCTTCCACGCTGAACACGGGAAACGTCGTGAACGAGCGTACGCTTCACCAACTGGAACGAGTCTGACCGGCGAGGGCGCGGACTCGCATCGCACACGCGACACCAATCACAGAGCAACGCCGGCACAAAGCCGGCGCGCTCTTGTGTATTCGATTGAAGCACCCTAAGCGATGGTCTGCACGCCCCCTGAGGCCGACGACGTATTCGATGTGGCGCCGCTGCTTGAGACAGATTGCTGGAAGTCTTGCTGAAGCGTCGTGTAAGCCTGTTGCGCCGCCGACAGGTTGCCCGATTGCAGCGCTTGGCCTAATTCACTGAACAACTGGGCAAGGGAATTTTGCTGTGCCGCGCTCGAATTCTGCCCATGGCCGTGGTGATGGTGCCCACCGCCCTGCGCTTGCACATCCTGCTGAATGGTTGAAAAGTCCTGCTGTGCGCCCGAGAGATTTCCCGCTTGCAGATCCTGGGCAAGCTTCTGAAAGGCTTGGGCAATCGGATTATTGCTCTGTGAAGATGTCGCCGTGGCCGTGGCTGGGGCATCCTTCTGCAAGGTGGCAAAGTCGGACTGGGCGGCGGAAAGGTTTCCCGCCGACAAATCCTTCCCCAATTGTTGGATCTCTTGCTGTAACTGCTGTTTCTGGGTCTGTGCGCTCACAGACTCAAGAAGATCGAAAAGATTGCTGCTCGAAATACCCGAAACCGACATGAAGAATCTCCCCTTTTTCTCAGGCGGCATGGAAATGCCCCTTGAATTGGACTCATAGGAATAAATCGGCTCCTGCGTCTAAAACTTTAGTTTTGCCGTGCCGGTCTATTCTGGATGGATATCCGAGCAATGCCGCCGCCAAAGCGCGCAGGATACAGTCCTTCGTGCAAGTCCCGCTTGGCTCAGAATCGCCATGTAAGCGCGGGCGTCCGCGCCCATGCAGCCTCATTTGAAATTCATAATGGTCAGAATTTTGTTGGAAATAAGACAGGCCCGTCCGACGAGTGGGCAAACATCGGCAGAAATCAGCAGTGTCCAACCTCACTGGGCAGAACCTGCCGACTTTCGAATCCTACGGGGCTTTGCTCGGCCGCCCGAACGGGGCGTCCGGGCCTACGTGTGCATCGTCCTGGCAAGTCTATCTGTGCGAGAATATCGTGCTGAGGGATCTGTGATGAGCTTCCGCTGCATTTTCCTTTCTCTGGTTATCGCAACGCTCTCCTTCACTCCGCTAACCGCGCAATCGAAACCTCCATACCAGGTCTACGCCATCCGTTACGCCACGATACCCGACTTTCCTGTGTCCGAACTTGTTGCCGGCTCCGACCCGGCACGCAAACTCGATATCGCCATGATGATTTGGCTGGTCCGCGGCAACGGCCACAACATCCTCGTCGACTCCGGTTTCTACCATGATCGCTTCTTCAAGGACTGGCACGTAACCGACTTCATCAAGCCTTCCGATACGCTAAAACCTCTCGGCCTCAAGCCCGACGACATCACCGACATCATCATTACCCACATGCACTGGGACCACGCCGACGGCATGGACCTGTTCCCCAAGGCCCGCATCTGGATTCAAAAGGACGAATTGCAGTACTACGCCGGAGAAGCCTGGCAATCGCAGGACACGCACGGCGGCATCGATCCCGACGACGTGCTCACGCTGGTGAAGTTGAACACGCAAGGCCACGTGGGCCTGGTCAATGGCGATGCCCAGGAAATCCTCCCCGGCATCACCTGCTACACCGGCGGCCGCCACACCTACGCCTCGCAATACGTCGGCGTGAATACCGCCGCAGGAACGGTTGTGCTGGCCAGCGACAATATGTATCTCTACGAAAATCTGGAAAAGCACGTGCCCATTGCCGCCACGCTCGATGCCGCGTCCAACCTGCGCGCCCAAGATCGCATGAAGCAACTCGCCGCCAGCCCCGGCCTCATCATTCCCGGACACGATCCCGCGGTCATAGCCAAGTTCCCCAATGTCGCACCCGGAGTAGCCAAGATTGAGTAACTGTAGCGCCGATGAGGATGGGCCAAGGCAATGCACACGTAGCCCCGGACGCCTCGTCCGGGCGGCCGAGCCATAGCTGCCGACAGCTAGATGTCAAGATGAACTAACTGTTTATTCCGCCTCTGATATCCGGGACTGCCGTGAGACGTTCCGCAGCATCTCTACGTGCCGGCTCCCACCCGTGCCAAAGCCCGCTTGACCGTTCCTTCCAGAGCTCGCTTCGCTGAATCGTACTCTTCCCCGGAGATGGTACCGCGCAACCGTTCGGTTTCAAGCTCAAACAGCTCTTCCTTCAGAGCTTCTGCCAAGAATTCCGAAGTTTGCTCAGGTTCTACGCTGTTTTGTACAGCGGTCGTCATCGGGTTGGCGGATAGCCGCTGTCTACGCCAGAGCAAAAACCCGCAGGCCCCGAACGCCAGAACAGCGCTGGCGCCCAGGACCCACCATTGCCGCCGCGATGAGGGGGAGGACTCCCGGAGCGCGGGCAATGTACCCAAAGCGTTCGCCCCTTGAACTCGCGCTCCGGAGTTGCTCGGTGCAGCCGGCGCAGGAGTGGGGAGCGCGGCAACCTTTGCTTTCGGTGGAGACAGGGCTCGAGCCTGCAGCGCCGGAAGCGCCCCCACACCCGAGACTTCAAACCCCGGCCCCTCTCCCGCTTTCACCCCGGTGGCCGCCTCCACCTGATAGCTGTTGTTGCCCGCAGGAAGGACCTGGAAAGCGGGAGACCGCGACGTGAATTTCATCGTCGGCGGAACCATGACTATTAACTGCTGCACTGGATAGGCATTCCTCGTGCGAAACACAGCGTGGCCGTCGTACGCCAGGTCGTAGTTGAAAGCGAACTTGGTCGCTCCCGGCCGCAAGGGAAAGTTCACCGTGTAATGTCCGGGCTCGCCGGGTACGGACGCCGCGGAAATCATCATGCCAATCTTTCCCGGCCCCGCCGCCAGGACGGAATCAATCTTGGCATGGGCAGGCAGGTAAACTTCAAAAGTGCGCTCCCCCGCCTGCGTCAGCGGCGGGCGGGAATCGTTCCTGATCTCCACCATATCGGAGACGTGAAGCAGATTTCCATTGGTCCCGGTGCGAATGATTTCAATGCTGCCGGCCACGCCTTGCACTTTGGCGACGGCATCGAACACGTCGCTGGAGACAACATCCCCCGCCGAAACCGGCTGATCGTAGTTGACGCCCTGGTGAACCGCGCGCAGCAAGTGCACCTTGTCAGGAAACCGCACCGTGAGGGTAAACGACCCTTGCGAGTCAGTCGTGGTGCGGGCTTCCTCCTCCACGCCGTGATTCGGACGAGCTTGATCCAGACGAAGAAGAATTACTTCGTCGCTAGCCGCGAGCTGGCCCCGGGTCTGATTGCGGACGACACCTGTAATCGTGTCCGTTGCCAGCGCCGCCAGACAACAACCAGCCATCAGGCCGGCTCCCAAGATGATCTTCCATCCCCAAGATTTCTTGCGGCAGATGCCGATCACGCGTCTCCTTTCATTCCCGAATGTAACCCTCCAATCCATCAATCTGTCGATACATTCCCCGCCGGGGCTGCCATCGGACGGGAAGAGCGTCCAAACATAATCCCGGTTTCCACCTCGACCGGCTGCCGGTTCCGCAGGTACGGCTTGAATTTCCATTGTTTGAAGGCGTCGCTAATGGCTTTGGCCTGATCGGGAAATGCGCTGAGAAAGTGAATGTGTTTTACCCTGCCTTCCTTATCAATGATGATTCGGACCGGAACGGCATTGAACCTGTGCTCGGTAAAAACCGGATCAACCCGCGCAATCACGTTTTCGTCCCGTGCGTAATCCTTTATGCACACCGGAACATCGCCACCGCCCATCCCCCCGGTGGGATTCGCTTCCGCAGGCAACTCCATTTTGTTGGCATCCAGCATCAAGCTCTGTAGCAGTTTCGTGTCACGGCTGGTCAGCACCATCTGCACCGCGTGGCAGCGGATTTCGGATGCCAGAACATACCAATGCAGCTCGGCTGCAGGAGACCAATATGCAAAGAAGGTGAAGGGACGTCCGCCGATTGTGGTCGGCGTAGGCGATAGTTCCAATTTGTAATCGGCCTGCAAATTGTCCTTGGAGTAATTGATGAGTTCCAGCGCGTTGGCCGCAGGCAGGGTCGTGAAGAACAGGTCTTCGGCGGTGATCAAGATAGTGCCTCGAGCCGGTCCCTTGAAGGTGTCCGCCGGCCTGATCTGAGCCAGCACATAGCGGCCGCTGTCCGACGGGGGCGGCCCTTTGTATTTCTCGGTCCAATCCTTGGGCAGAGCGTAGGTCATTCCAAAATACTGGTCGCGGAAGACATTGTTGGTGACGTTCCCGCCTTCCGGCACCGGAGTCACGGAATCACTAGCGCTAGACCAGGCGCCCTTGATCAGAATGACTCCCGTCGGTACCTTCGTCGGAGGCTGCATGATGTCGGAAAAATCGCCGCCGTTCTTGGGCGCGTTTTGCGGTCGGGCGCTTTGAGCCCAGGCAAGCGAAGATATACACAAGGCGAGAACCACCAAGAAACGTAAGAATCCAGAGTGCATATTTCTCCTTCCAATCCAAGCCCGCCAATGTAGGCGCGGGCGTCCACGCCCGTGCGGCTCGCGGAAAAATCTGGCGAGACACCTTCGCGTCTCGCCAGCAAGGGCCCCGTAAATTACAGCGAGCGCAGGAAGTTCAAAAGATCCTGCTTATTTCCGGGACTGAGGTTATCGAAGTTCTCCTCCACATTGGTGGCCTCACTGCCATTGCTCTCGTGGGCCTGGATCACTGCGTTCAGGTCAAGGGTGCGGCCATCGTGCAGCAGGAAGATCCGTTGTCCCAGGCCCCACAAGGGAGCGGTGCGGAACTGGTCGCCCCCAGCGCCACCCTGCGAGACGTTGTCCGCCAAGGTCGTGCCCATGTGATGGATCTCAATATCCGAGAACGCATTCACCGGGGCCTTGCTCAACGCTGGAACGAAGTTCGACGGTTGCGTCATGCCGGGCGTTGGGTTGTGGCAAGTGGCGCAGCCGACAGCCTTGAACTGGGCGAAGCCATTGGCGATCGAGCTTGCGGGAACCGTATTTCCGTTCAGCACAACCGGACCGGTGGGCGGCGGCGCCAGGAACCGCATGAAGTTGGCAAACGCAGAGACGTCATCCAGAACCGCTGCGTTGGACGTCTGGGTTGGGTTGGATGTGTCTTCCGGATAACCTCCGGAAAGGCCCAGGCAGGTGGTCGGCAGCCCCGTGAGCCCGCTACCGCCATTGCCGTCCTCCCCGGGCAACGGACGATCTTGGGGGAACAGTTCGTTGCTGACACCCATCTCCACGTTGTAGGCCTCACCGGCAAAGATATGCAGCGACTTGTTCTGCGCCTTCCAACCAAAGCGGGTGATGGTGCCATCGTTGCCGTTGTGGTTGAAGTCGCCGGCAATGCCGAAATTGTTGCTGAGGTTGTTTGCCCGGTTTTTCTGCAGGGTTGAGTCGTCCAGGTTCTCGATCAGGCCCGCGCCAAACACCGGCGTGGGAATGCGGAAGATGATGTCGTTGGCCTGCCCCGCAGCATTAAAACTGGGCTGCTGCAGGATGCAGCTTCCGGCATCGGTGCGGCCACTCACGGTGAACAGGTCCTCCACTCCGCCATTGGGATTGTTGTAGTTGACCGTGCCATTCGCGTTAAAGAAGAACGGGAAGCGGGCTTCACGGGTTGGGCCATTGGCGGTAATGAAATACGGGGTCGAGTCTTTGGGAGCGACCGAACTGCCGGCAAACAAGAATTGGGGATTGACGGCAGCGCCGGTCCCGCCCTCCGTAGGTTGCGCGTGGCATGAAACGCAGCTCACCGAGTTAAACCGCGGTCCCAGACCGTTGTTGTTGGTCGGGCTGTTGGAAACCGACTCTACGTCGTTGAAGCGCTTCTGCCCGTCCGTGAAAAAGGCGGTGAAGCCGTTCGGGTCATTGTTTGGATCAATGATTGTCCCGCCTACGTTGCGGCCACTCTGCACTCCAGGGTCGGTTTGTGCCGATGCCATTCCGGCTAGGAACAGCGCCGCCAGAGTCAAAACTGACAGAAGTCTAGCTGTCTTGATCACGATTCCTCCTTGTAACCTGTCTCGCGAATTCCTCATTTGCTTTCTCCTTGATTGTCTGTGTCCCACAAAATCCCCGGGGGATCTCCGTCACGCAGACCAAACAGAGCGGATCTGCAAAAGCGTGCCGGGTAAAGGGTTCTTGGGTAGACAGCTGCAGGCACACCAATAGCGCCCGAAGCTGCATCCAGTCATGGAGCATGCTCCAGTGAAATCGTCTTGCCTTTCGACGCGAACGTTCCCCAACGTAATTTTCTGGGTGCGAGCTGAGTGCGGTCCTGACGTTCCAGGATGAGCCGCGGCGCTCACAACCAGCGAAGCTAGCGCCGAAGTGGCGAACCAATTGGCTGAGTGGCGGCAGCCGAAGTGCGGCAGAGATTAGTACAGAGAAAGATGAGAGTCAATAAAAAAATGCTTGCGTATGCACTTTCTATTCCCCCGGCAAATGCATCTCCCGCAGAATGTTTACTGTACATCCGCCTAATTTGGGATCAGCCCACTGAACCCCAGTCCAAATGCTAGACTGTTCGGGCATCAGAAAGGTGCTTCTATGGGCGATGTCCTACGACTCGGCACAACCATCCAGAAGACGCTCGACCTCGTGTCCCGCTGCACCCAGGCCGAAACCAGCGACAATTATGGGGCTTTGGGCGATCAGGTCGAAGACCTCGAAGCTCAGGCGCGAGAAGCCTTTCAGTCCAAGATGGACTTCGCCTCCTTGTTGCCGAAACTGAAAGCAGCCAAGCCCCTCACTCCGGCTGATTTGAAAACGCTGGAACTGCTCATCGTGGGAGACGCCGAGTACTTCCTGAAATATGAAACCGAATTCGATCATTGGAAGAGTGAGATCCAGCAGTTGGTCGGGGAAATATCCAAATTGCAGTCCGGATTGCAGGGCAGCGGTCTGGATGTGGACGGCCTGATGCATTTGCGCGCTCTCTGCGGCGAAGTTCGCCGGGTGCTGCCCGCCATCGTCTATTACCTCGATCAAAAGGAGCGGGCAAGCAAGTTTCAGGAAGCGACCCGCGGCCCGATTGATGCGGAGGCCAGTCGAGTCCTCGCCGAAATCGTCGAGCAAATGCTGGTCTCGGACAAAATGTAGCGATGATTAAAGGTGGTGACACTCAGCGTAAGGCTTCCTTGGAGGAACAAACTGAGAACCGAGAACTGACAACTGTTTTTCCGTTATCGTACCGGCCTTGTGGTTCCCCGTTCCTCCCCGCCGTGATCGGCGCACGCTGGTTCCTCTGCTTGACTCGATTGTGCTCGACAGGATATTATACACGAATAGACATTAGCTATTTGACAATGGTAGAATCCGGACACCACGCCGTTGCGCGGGGTGGTCTAGGCATGCTTCGACGAGATAAGTCCTTATTCCAGAATATTTTGCGTTCTTTTGCGCCATCGATTCGGGTTTGCAGAGAGCCTCCATTTTGTGATTTGCCTGTTTCGATTCCTGCGGGTGAGGATTGGATCCAGGTTTGTGTTGAAGTTGCGGAGCTTCTGTGCCGATGAGGTATTTAATGGCCTGATCTTCGCCTGCAACGGCGGTCGGAACGGGCATTCGTCCTGGGTGATTCGTCCAGCGGATCAACTCGCCGCGGAGAAGAAGTTGGAATCCAAGAATCGATTCGGAGCACACCCGACTGAAGGCCTGATCGAGACACGACACTATCCGCGATTCAAGCTGGATATCGACCTCAAGATTTATCCGCGTGCCGGCGGCTTGGTGATGGGGCGCACCGTGGACATCAGCGAAGGCGGACTCGCTGCCATGCTGAAAATAGAGGTTCCCCGCGGCCAGGTTGTCCGGTTAGAGTTCAGGCTTTCGCTCGGTCTGGTGTCGGTTCGTGCACTGGTTCACCAACGAAACGCCTTTCGCTATGGCTTCCAATTCGTAGAGCCGGACTCTGTGGGCCAGGAATTAATCAGGCGCTCCTGCCGCGAGTTTGCGTCCGGCACGTAACCGAGCACCGCCAGATGGAAAGCCTGTCAAGGTTGTTTACGACCTGCAGCGTGGGTGAAAATAGACAAGAGTATCCTCCCCACACGAATGCCGGGTGACCAATTGTTCTCAGGGAAGTCCATAATTAAGTGAAACTGGAGCGAGTGGCTCTTTGGGGGTAGGTATGAGGCGGCGAGATTTCATTGTCCATGCAGCCCGCGGGTTGGGAGCGGCTTGGGTTGGCTCGCGCGGTCTGGCGGCTTGGGCCTCTGCTTCGCCGGCCTTGGCGAAGAAGTTCAAGGCCTCAGACACGGTGGTGCTGGGACAGACCGGCATCAAGACCAGCCGGCTCGCCATGGGGACGGGCACGATTGGCTTCGGCCATCACTCCAATCAGACTGCGCTCGGCCTGAAGGGCCTTTCTGAATTGCTGCTCAATGGCTACGACCAGGGCTTGCGGTTCTTCGATGCGGCCGATTCTTATGGAAGCCATCCTTACGTGGCCGAGGCGCTCAAGCACGTGCCTCGCGACCAGGTTACGGTGCTGACCAAGACTTGGTCGCGCGATCCCAAGTCAGTCCGCGCAGACTTGGACCGGTTCCGCCGGGAGCTGGGAACCGATTACCTCGACGTTTGCCTGATGCACTGCCTGACGGAAGGCGACTGGACCGAGCGCTATAAGGGAGTGATGGACGTTCTTTCCGAAGCCAAGCAGAAAGGCATTATTCGGGCGCACGGGTGTTCGTGCCATAGCATCGAGGCGCTGCGCGCGGCGGCCAAGTCGACGTGGGTGGAAGTGGATCTAGTGCGCATCAATCCAATCGGCTCCCACATGGATGCCGATCCCAAAACCGTGGTCGAGGTGCTGGGCGAAATGCGAGCTGCCGGGAAAGGGATTGTGGGAATGAAAGTCCTGGGCCAGGGAGATTTGCGGACACGGCAGGACGAAGCGCTGAAGTATGCATTATCGTTGGGGGTTCTCGATGCGTTCACGATCGGCGCCGAAAGCAAGGCCGAGCAGCAGGACCTGATTCGCCGGATCGAGATGGCAGCGTAAGCTTGGAAACCTCGGGTCCCCAAAGGGTGGGGCCTCTTGGGCGTGATTTCTGGCAGCTGCAAAAATCAAGGTAGTTACAGCGGTTCTCGAGTCGTTGGATAGGGAAGCCAGGAACGGGAAGGGCACGGCTTCAGCCGTGCCGGCAGGACTGCAACGGCTTCCGGCTTTAGCTGCTGAGGCCACGTACTCTATACCATCACGAGAACCGCTCTAGAATCGCTTTACATACTCGACCAGTGGCGTGCCGACGAAATCTGCGGTTTTTCCCGAGCGATGGAAACCTCGCTGCGTTCCCACGGGTGCAAACGAATCACCCTGGACACCACCTTGCCGCTCGAACCCGCCATGAGGTTCTACGAAAAGAACGGGTACCAATCTCGGCTAGCAATCTCGAAGCGACACCCAGAGACCCGTCTCCACACAGGCCCTCCGCGCGGGCTTGCCTCGTTGCGGTTGGCTGCTTATACTTCTTGGGTTTGCCGCCACTGTCCGGGGAATTCGCCTTGGAACCGGTTCGGCAGCGGGCTATCGATTTACAATCATCGGGCCATAGAATTATCGGATCGTTATCATCGAATCGCTGCCCTCAAATCGTCATCACCGGAGAGCGTTATGACCACCGCCACTAAATCGGTTTCGCTGGAGCAGGAATTTAATCCCACGGAGGCGCAGATCGCACGCTTTGACCTGGCCGCCCGCAAACTCAATCTGGACGAGGGAATATGGAAGGTACTGCGCTATCCCACTCGCGAACTGATCGTGCATATTCCGGTGGCCATGGACAATGGGACGCTGGAAGTCTTCACCGGTTTCCGGGTGCAGCACTCGATTGCCCGCGGCCCCTCCAAGGGCGGCATTCGCTATGCCCCGGACGTTACTCTCGATGAGGTGCGGGCGCTAGCGGCGTGGATGACATGGAAGTGCGCGGTGGTAAACATTCCCTTTGGCGGCGCCAAGGGCGGCGTGATTTGCGACCCTCATAAGATGTCGATCGGTGAACTGGAGCGCATGACCCGGCGCTACACGGCGGAATTGTTTGAGTTTATCGGGCCGGAGAAAGACGTGCCCGCTCCCGACGTCAATACCAACGAACAGACGATGGCGTGGATCATGGATACTTACTCCATGCATATGCGCCAGACCGTGACCGCGGTGGTCACGGGGAAGCCGATCAATATTGGAGGATCGCGGGGACGCCGCGAGGCCACCGGCCGCGGCATCATGATCGTTTGCGATGAGGCCATCAAGAAGCTGGGACTGCGCCCCGAATCCACTCGCGTCATCGTGCAGGGGTTCGGCAATGTGGGTTCGAACGCTGCGCTGCTCATGGCGCAGGCGGGCTACAAGATTATCGGCATTCTCGAGGTGACGGGCAGCCTTTACAACAAGAACGGAATTAATGTTGAGGCGCTCTCGGCGTACCGGCAAAAGCATGGGACACTGGCGGGGTTCGCGGAGGCTGAAGCGGCTGACCCGGCTGAGCTTTTGGTTACCGATTGCGACATCCTGATTCCCGCCGCCACGGAAAATCAGATCACCAGCCGCAACGCGGACCGGGTGAAGTGCAAGATCCTGGCCGAGGGGGCCAATGGTCCGACTACGGCGTCCGCGGATGAGATTCTGGCGGACAAGGGCGTGTTTGTGATTCCCGACATCCTGTGCAATGCCGGTGGCGTGACCACTTCTTACTTCGAGTGGGTGCAGGATCGACAGGGATATTTCTGGAAAGAGTCGGTGGTGAACGAGCAACTTGAAACCATTATGGTCGCCGCCTTCGAGGATGTGGTAAGGTTTGCCGAAACTCACAGCGTCAATAACCGGATTGCCGCTTATATGCTGGCGATCGACCGCGTCGCCTACACGATTCGGCAGCGCGGAATCTACGCGTGAGATTTGTTTAGCTCACGAGGGACGATGGGATTCAGTTGGCAGTCAGTTGCCGCTTCTCGGTTAAGGGCTGGATCATGAGCAAAGCGTGCATACGGTTGGTCGTGGCGGGCTTTTTGTTACTCGTGGCTAGCGCGCAGGCGGTTACTGTTCAAACCGGTTCGCAAGATTCCCAGGCAACCTCCGCAACCGACAAATCGAAGAGCGCGAAATCATCATCCAGTCCTGCAGCTGAATCCGACATCGCAGCGGCCAAGGCTAGCGGCAAGGTATGGGTGAACCTCGACAGCGGGGTTTACCACAAGGGCGGGCGCTGGTATGGCAAGACTAAGAACGGCAAATTCATGACTGTGGACGAGGCCAAGAAGGCCGGCTACAAGGCCGCGAAACGAGATTGAAAATTTCAAGGAGAGAAAACCATGGGAAAAAGTCCGGTTATGCGAGTTATGGTTGCGCTGCTCGCGCTTGGGCTGTTCACTGGTGCCGGGGCGGCGAAGAGTGCGAGTCAATCCGGCGGCGCGAATGCGACGAGTTCTGCTATGTCGGCCGCTAAGGCCGCAGGCACCAGCAAGGCGAAGCTGCTGGACATCAACTCGGCCAGCTTGGACCAGCTCGATGCCCTGCCGGGAATCGGCAATGCCTATGCCAAAAAGATCGTGGATGGACGTCCCTATAAGATGAAGACCGATCTGGTAAACAAGAAGATTATTCCCCAGGCAACTTACGATAAGATCAAGGACCTGATCATCGCCAAGCAGAAATAAGCTTACTTCATTGCTTTCGCCGTTCGTGGTGGAGGATAATTTGGTATCGCTCATTCCGGCGCCTGCGGCTGGCGACGGCAGGCGATGTTTCCAGTGAACCTTCCCAATTCCATCACGCTCACCCGCATCTGCAGCATCCCACTGCTGATCTGGATTCTTTCCACCAACCGTTTCCAGAGTACAGGCGGAGAAAGGGAACTGCTGGCGTCGGCTCTGTTTATCGCGGCCTCGATTACCGATGGCATTGACGGATACCTTGCGCGCAAGCGCGGACAGATCACGACCATTGGCGTCCTGCTCGATCCGTTGGCTGACAAGCTCCTGATCGCTGCCGCCTTCGTCACCCTGGTGCAGTTCAATCCCAGCATGGTTCCGGCGTGGATTGCGGTGATCATCATAGGCCGGGAATTCCTGGTGAGCGGGTTGCGTTCGATTGCGGCCTCCGAGGGTTTCGCAATCGAGGCTAGTGACCTGGGCAAGTTCAAAATGCTGGTGCAAATCGTTTCCGTGGTGGCCGTCATTCTTGACCATCGCTGGAAAGAATGGCCCATCTATGGCGTGTATTTCTTTCCCGTGCATTGGATTGCGCGGCTGGCTATCTGGTTCATGGTTCTGTTGTCGCTGGTATCGGCAGGTGATTACTTCGTCGCCTTCTGGTCGAAGATTGACCGGCAGGTGGTGAAGAGCCGCCGCCGCGCGTTTGTCCTCAGCCGTCGGAGGAAGCGCGATGTCGCTGCAACCTGACAACCTCGCTGGAGCGCCGACTGCAAGCTGCAGTTCGATTGGCGCCGGGCAGGATGAATTCGCTCCCGAAGAACGCGCAGTTCTGCTGAAGCTTGCCCATGAGTCCATCCTATCGGCTCTGGAGCACCGCGAAATATCGCTGACTCCGCCTTCGCCCCATCTCGCTGAACCGCGTGGCGCATTCACGACGATTTATTGCCACGGTCTTCTGCGCGGTTGTGTGGGCTACGTGCTTCCCGTTATTTCGCTATACCGCACGGTGGCTGAAACTGCCCGGGCTGCGGCCTTCGAAGACACCCGTTTCTCGCCCGTCACCCTTGAGGAGGCTCCGGAAATGGAAGTCTCTCTCAGCATTCTTTCGCTGCTCAAAGCCATCAATCCGGACGAAGTTGAGATTGGGCTGCATGGACTGGTGGTCTCTGATGGCAAACGCCGCGGGTTGCTTCTTCCCCAGGTGCCAGTCGAGCATCAATGGGACCGCGTCACCTTCATCGAGCAGACTTGCCACAAGGCGGGCCTGCCGCACGACGCCTGGCAGAAAGGGGCGACGCTGGAAGCCTTCACCGCGGAGGTTTTTGGGGATCGGGAAACGAGATAGCTTGTGTGGAAGACTTCTTTGATTCTTGCATTCGCTCCAGCTTTCCTCCGACACAGCGCATGGCTCTCTTGATTACAATCTTCTGATCACCTGTCAACGAGATTGCCTTGCAAGAGCCGTTAGCCACGACGCAAGACTCCCAGCGCCAGATATCTTCAGCGCAGCGCACCTCCTTGCTTGAACTCGCACGGCTCTTCCTAAAGCTAGGCGCAGTCGCTTTCGGCGGCCCTCCGGCACACATTGCCATGATGGAAGACGAGGTCGTCTCCCGCCGCGGCTGGCTCACGCGCGAAGAATTTCTAGATTTTCTGGGCGCGACCAATCTCATCCCGGGGCCGAACTCCACCGAGATGGCGATCCATGTGGGCCGGGTGCGAGCCGGTTGGGCGGGATTGCTGGTAGCGGGCGCGAGTTTCATTCTGCCGTCGGCGGTTATGGTCACCGTGCTGGCTTGGGCGTATGTGCGCTTTGGATCTCTGCCGCAAGTCTCGGGCGTGCTTTATGGGGTCAAGCCCATCGTGATTGCTCTGATCGTGCAGGCCGTCTTCAAGCTGGCGAAGTCAGCCGTGAAGTCGACGTGGCTCGCGGTCGTGGGTGCGCTCGCGGTGCTGGCGACTGCTCTGGGCGTGGATCAGTTGGCCGTGCTCGCGGGCGGCGGCGTGCTGACTGCTCTTATTTATTGGCAGCGCTCGGGCAAGCGAGTTTCGTCTTCTTTAGCAACTTTTTTCGCGAGCGGAACTGGCTTGAGCGGCGTCGCGGCGGGATCTGGTCTCGTCGCTCCCTTTGGTCTGACTGCGCTCTTTCTGGTGTTTCTGAAGATTGGCGCAATTCTTTTTGGCGGCGGCTATGTGCTGGTGGCGCTGATTCGTACCAACCTGGTGACTCGACTCGGCTGGATCAGCGAACGGCAGTTGCTCGATGCCATCGCCATGGGACAGGTGACTCCGGGCCCGCTTTCCACGACGGCAACCTTCATCGGTTACCTTCTGGGAGGCTTTCCTGGCGCGGCGATTGCGACCGTCGCGATTTTTCTTCCCGCATTCTTCTTGGTGGCAATTAGCGGGCCGCTGGTTCCGCGCTTGCGCCAGTCGCCTCTGGCCGGTGCCGTCCTGGATGGAGTGAATGTTGCCGCGCTGGCCCTGATCGCGGTCGCGACCTGGCAACTGTTCCGCTCGGCCGTCGTGGACTGGACCACGCTAGTCATGGCCGGACTGAGCTTCTTGCTGCTGATCCGGTATCGCGTCAATTCCGTCTGGCTGGTGCTGGCTGGGGCAGGGATCGGCGCCGGGACAACGTGGCTCCATGCTTGAGGGCTTGCCCGTCACGCCGATTCTGTCTCCATGGTCAAGTCCGGATCCCAAGACAGGCCCGCGCGCTAAACGCAAGCCTTCGTCTTTGGGCCACGCTTCTTTCGGTAAGGGTACTTAGAATGGCGTCGTAGAGTCGTTCTTGCCTGTAAGTTCGGCGGGTGGCCCAGCCTTTCGCGTTGTTTGCGAAGGCTGGGGCCTTTAGGAGGAGACAGGATCGGTGTTGGACCAGGTTGCAGTGGTTCGCGCGAGATTCCTCGCCCCGCTGGTGAAAGCGCGGGGCTTCGGAAGGACGTCCTTCAAGACGAGAGCCAGACTGGCCTGCCGCGGAATTGGGCACGGGGTTTAGAGTCTCGCACCCACCCTTTCCGCAAAGGGTGCGGAAAAGGGTGGGGCACCCAGGGTTATTGCAGAGGGGAGAATAGTTGGGCCAGCCTCCGGGGCTGTTCGGCCGTCACAAGCAAGGATGCGACAGGGGGGCGGTCTGGGTTATTCCAGGGCGAGAGCCATTTTGAGGGCTCGGTCTAACTCCTCAACCTTGGGGCGCGGCAGGGAGCCGACGAAGCGTGTCAGTTGCACCTTGCGGAGACTTACGAGGTTATCGCATAGGATCCAGCTTTCATGTTTCAGGCCTTCGTCGATGCCGACCGCAACCTGGGTTGAGAATCCGTGCCCGCGAGTGAGTATCGGGGCACAGACTACGGTGGGGAATCTGGAATCGATCAGGGTCTGGCGGCTCACTACCACGAAGCTCCGGTAAAGTTTAGGATCGTCGCTGGGATGATGAACGCGATAAATTTCGCCTCGTCTCATCTCCTCATCTCCGCTGTCGGCTAGGGCTGGGTTGCCTGATACCGCAGAACGTCTTCCACCTCTGCATTCAACTCATCCGCGGCCTTATTGATGAGTTCGAGATCGCGAGCTTCCACCTGCGCCCGCGCCTGCCTGCGCAGGTACTGAGTCAGCACGGCTTCGATAAATGCCGAACGCGATTGCTTCGATCCCGCAATCCGATCGATGCCGGTGAGCACCTCTTTCGATAGTGTGATTGATGTCTTCTCTTTCATACTACCATTATACCACCCGCTGTTGACGCCTGGGGTACCATACCAGGCCAAACTCATAGTCCCCACCCTAACGTCGAAAAGCACGACGTTAGAGTGGGCCACCCGTCGGATCCCACGTAGAGCCGGTCACTGCGTCGGCTTACACGATCATGCATCGGAGCCCGAAACCGCGCTGGCGTGGGTGATGGGTGTCGGTTGTAGGCGATCTCGCCTCAGTGATATGTCCAGACATCAGGCTAGTCTTCGGGCAGTGGTGCAAAAAATCTGGGGAGAAGCGGTTTGCTTCTCCCCGTGAATACTGTTGATACGAAGCCTGTGTAGCGCGAACCTACGGTTGGTCCAGCTCCACGCCGTCGCCGAGGTGGACGCTTTCCATGGCAAAGACAATCATGGCCGTGGAAGTAGTTGGCGTTGTCGAGATGACCACAACTTCTCCCACGGCGCGGCGGGGCAGATCACGCACATGGATTACCGGGCCTCCGGTTTTGGTGAAGAAGTTGGGATCGATGGCGGCCTGTTTTGCTTGAGTATCTTCGTTGGTGGAGGCTTTGAACGAAAGGGAATCGACGGGGTCATGCAGGTCGGCTTCATAGCTCCGCACGGCGCGGAAGTAGTCGCCGGGCTTCACGCCCTGATTGGAGCCCACGTTCAGATAAACCTTGTCTCCTGGTCCAATCTCCGAATCGAAATCCCTTGCCATCGCGATCCGGCCGGTCACCTTGCCGTTGGCGGGCAGGAAGCGATCAAAGCGCAGCGGAGGACGGAAGGAGACGGCGGGCTTTTCGACGTAAGGTATGACGTAGTCTCCGGGATTCACCGGATCGCAACTCATTTCGATTTCCGCAACCGCCATCTTGCTGCGAGCGTCGACGACGCGGACGCGGGCCAATTCGGAGTAGGGCTGGCCCATGGTTTTTAACAGGGTGTGCTGGCCAATAAAGTTTTCGAAGCGGTTGGGGTCGCGCAGTTCGCGCACGATGGTGAACTTCTGGCCGACCTCATAGCCTTTCCCGGCCAGGTACACGACCTCTCCGTTGCTGTTCTTGGTGTCGCTCGGAGTGTACAAGTTGCCCGCCACGAAATTGGAATTGGGCACCAGTTGTTTGCTGACGAACCCGGCGCAGGCCAGGTCGACAGCCGTCGGGGTTTGTATTCGCTCAAAGGGGAAGCTGACCGTGGTGGGCTGGGTCCCCGTCGGGGCGTTGGCATCCGGCTGGCTGGCCGCAGCAGGCTCCTGGGCACGTGCCGCAACCGCCAGGCACAGAATCAGCATCCATCGTGTTTTCTTCATGTTACCTCCAGAGTTAGAGCCGCCAACCAGCCGGTCCCCGTAGCCTCCGTTGATTGCACAAAATAAAAGGACTTACAGCCCGGACAGTAACAACAGCGGCAGGGCCGGTCAAGGTTACTCTGGTGTCATGCGGGATACGTTAAATAGTTTTTTCGGGAAAAATACGCAATCCATGGTTGCATCTGGAATTGCAGGCCTGTAATATCGCGCCACTCTGAAAATAACGATGACAGCAGCATCCAACAGTTATGTCGCTCGTCTCCGGCCACTGCGGTTGCCCCGTGTGTGCGTGGCCGTAACCGGCTCTGATCCTGCGGAGATGCTCGAAAAGGCCGAGGCTCTGGTTCGCGACAACACCTTTATCGAGTTCAGGTTAGATTATTTGCCCCGCCCTGCCTTGGCGTTACCGAAGATCAAACAGTTCGCCGAATACCATGCTCATGTGGTCGCCTTGGCGACTTGTCGCCGGGTCGCGGCTGGGGGTAAGTTTCGGGGTTCAGTGGCCTCCCAACTGGACATTCTGGCGAAGGCTTCTGCGGCCGGCTGCCAAGTGGTTGATCTCGAATTGCAGAGTGCGGCGCGCTGCAAACCGGAACAATTACGGCGACTGCGTTCTCGCGCCGCTCTCATCCTTTCGCACCATGATTTCCGGGCCACCAAAAACCTGGAACAGACTCTGGAAAAGATGGTCGCCATCTCCGCCGACTTCTACAAGATCGTCACCACCGCTACCACGCTTTACGACAACGTATTCATGATGAAGTTCCTCGAGAAGCATAGCGATAAACATTCCCTGATCGGTGTGTGCATGGGGGAGCAAGGCATTATCAGCCGGTTGTTGGGCGTGCGCGCGGGCAGTGTGTTCACGTTTGCAGCGGTGAACCAGGACGAAAAAACCGCGCCCGGCCAAGTGACCGCGCAGGATTTGCGGAGCACTTACCGAATCGAGCAGGTCGATGCGGCGACGCGAGTGTACGGGGTCGCTGGCGATCCTGTGGCCCACTCGCTCTCACCGGCCATCATGAATGCGGCCCTGCGCCGCGAGACGGTCAACGGGGTTTACGTCCCGTTGCACGCCAAGACGCTGAGGGATTTGCTGGCCTGCGTCCGCGACATCCCGATTCATGGTCTTTCCATCACCATGCCGTACAAGACCGCGATTCTGTCGCACCTCGACAATACCGATTCCCACACCACAAAGATTGGCGCTTGCAATACCGTGGTGCGGGCGCAGGACGGAAAGCTGTACGGCTTCAATACCGATACCGCCGGGGTGGTGCGACCGCTGGAGCAGCGGATAACTATCGAAGGCGCAAAGATATTAGTTCTGGGAGCGGGGGGCGCGGCGCGGGCGGCGGTGTTTGGACTCAAGGAGCGGGGAGCCGAGGTCTACGTTCTGAATCGAACGCTCGCGCCGGCTCAGAAACTGGCTCGCTCCGCCCGGGCGCGAACTCTGAAGCGACCCGATCTCAAGAAACTTAGCTTTGACGTGATCATCAATGCCACGCCGGTGGGGATGGGCAACTCGCAGGAGTCGCCCTTGAACCAGGATGAGATCAAGGCGCGCTACGTCTTCGAGATGATTTACGATCCGCCGGAAACTCGTCTGATGAAGCTGGCCAAGGCCGCGGGCGCGGAAGTAATCCCGGGAGTTGAGATGTTCGTGCACCAGGCGGCGCGTCAGTTCGAAATCTGGACGGGCAAGCCTGCGCCCTGGGACGAGATGCTGCGGGTAGTGGCCAAGATCATCGAGGAGCGCGCCGCCGCTAAGAATGTCGGAAATGAGGGCAAGAAGAAATAGCTGTCTGGGTTGCGTTACGCGCCAGCGATCCGATTTGTCAACCTCGCTAAGCCCAAGAGAGCGCCTTGGTCGACGTACCAGTCGCTAACCAGTTTCCGGACCATCACCTGCCATTGGGGCGAGGAAGCAGGGGGTGCGGATACCGAAAGGCTGGGACTCTCCACGGCTCGGCTTGGCGAGACCTCGCCGAGGGAGGCAGCTTTTCTCCGCCTCCCACCCAATTCCCGAACGAAAGTTGGCGGGCCGACCAGCAGTCCGATGCGTTGGCGAGGCTTGCTTGCCCTGATCTGCGCGGAAAGGGTCGCTGCCTCTTCGGAGTTCTCTTGCGCCGCCAGCAGCACCAGATCATAGGAATAAGCTTTCCAAAGAGTTGCTGCGTCCGTGATGCTGCTGGCGGTATGTACCTCAATTTCGTAGTTTCTCAGGATGGTGGCCCGCAGGTTCTGTTTGGTGCGGTTCTCATCAATGAGCAAGATTCTTCGGTGATCATCGTTCAGACAAGTCATAGCACACCTCTCGAAAGCGCAGGGCAGGACAAGCTCTCAACTGTCAAATTGCCACAAGCCAAAACCGGAGGACCTGAAATCCATACCGGCCTCCGGAGTCCCACATGGTAAAAACTTTCGGGCTAAACTGCCGCTGGCATAGAGAATAGTGAACTGAGGTTTAGGAAACGTTTCACCCAGGTTAAGTTCCGGTAAATTTACTTGCTCCACACTGGAAACTGATTCCCGTCTCGATTGACCACGGGTCATTTTTGGTAGGGAGTGTAGTTCTTCGAACAAAACGATGCCCCGCGCCACAAAAAGGTTGCATTTTTTGAGTACTGAAGTAATATGTTACTTAGGACGCGGTGGTTGAGCGTCCGACCCAATCGTGGTACCGCCCTTTCTTCCAGGTTCAAGAGCCGTAACCAACTGTCTCGTCACGAGGTGGATACTACTGCCTCGGACCAGGTTCGGAGAAACCTTTTATGGCGTGGTACGCTTATTGCCTCACTGAGCAACAGAACCTAACCAACGGAGTACGCACGCGGCGCCCTTTCCTCCTCGAGGGAGTTCAAGGTGTGAATGGAGCCCCTGTCCTGAGCTATCCCAGCGGTGAGTTTGCCGTGGTAGTCAGCGAGTACGACCGCACAGCCGAGGGCGGCGAGAAACTGGAAGACAAGACCGTTCTGGAGCATGCGCGGGTAGTAAGTGTATGTTTTCGAAGTGGCACCGTCCTGCCCTTCCGTTTCGGGACCATTTTCGACACTGACGATGCCCTGCGGCAGGCGGTGCGAACCAACCGCCGCGCCTTCGGGATGAGCGTAGAGCGGCTGCGGGGGAAAGCCGAGATGCACCTCAAGGTACTGGTCAAGGACGGCTCCCTGCGAGCCGCCATGGCCGATGTGGTGCTGCCGGACACCGTGGGCGGAGACTATCTGATCAAACTGCGGGAAAAGGCTTCCAAGGACCGCGAACGTCAGACTAAGGCGCGCGGGCTGGCGGTTCAAGTTCACAAGATGTTCAATCCCCTCGAAGAAGAGATTAGTTGCAAACGAGTCAACACCGACGGGATGATGATCGACATCGCCCACCTGATTGATTCGAAGTCGGTGGAAAAGTATCAGAACCGTTATAGCAGCGCCGCTAAGCAGCTAAAGAATTGCTCGCTGGCGCTCAGCGGGCCCTGGCCGCCGTATCACTTCCTGCCGGGCAAGCTGCGAACGGTCGCGGGCAGCTCGTAGCCGCGACCCTGGGCTGATTACAACCGTCGGTTGGCAAAGGTCTGATTTCGTCCTTTCGCGGAGCAAAGTAGTGTCCTGCAGTCAATGTGCAGGATTCTGCATGTTTTTGCCCCGGATAACTCGGCGGGTGGGCACCGCGCTGAATCTCTAAGACCCCAATAAACGTCATTTCCGCAACAACTTGCAAGGGAAGCGCACTGCCGATCTTGGCATCGTCGTTTTGGCCGGGCAAGTGCTCCTCTCCGAAGTAAGAAAAGAGGCCGCGCTTGACCTTCACTCTCCGTTCTCGACTTCTCACATTAAGCCGGTCCGGCTGGCGGATCGGCCCCTTGCATCGCCTTTCCTGACTTTCCTTCCCATTGCCTCTTTTGAACTGTGGCCCCAGCAATGGGGCCGCTTTTTTGGTGCGCCGAGCATGATCGACAGCTTGGAGGTGAAGTGATAGCGAAGCGCAAGGGCGTCGTCGCGAGGCGGGGTCCGAAAGAAGCGTGGAACAAAGGCGCGAGCCGATGAACAAGAACCGGATGATGAGGCCTACGGCAGCGGGCGAGCGGGCGAAAAGCCGCGAAGCCCACATCCATCAAGACTGCTGGTGGTAAATCCGGCGGCGGTGCGCGGAAGGCGGTCGAACTTACCTCGGGAGAGCTGTGGCGTGTCAGGGAATCGTGACTGAGGGGCGAGCGGGCGACCGCTCCCCCTATGCCGATTTGCGCAGGAAGTCGGCGGGATTCTCGCGCTCGATCTTTTCGCAATGCTCACGTAGACCCGGACGCCCTCGTCCGGGTGGCCGAGCGAAGCTCGGCAGGATTCGTACCCGGCAGCACCTCACAGCTTCCGGAAAAACGCTGGATTCGTATCAGGGTATGCCTTCAGGCATACCATAAAATCGCTGAAATAAGTCCTGCGTTTAGCCGCTGCCGTTGCTCGATGCTGGATCGTTTCCCGCCAGCCGCTTACACCACGCTGGCAGTTTCCTGTTTCATTTTTTCGGCCTGATAGTAAGTCGTCAGAGCTTCGATCAGCGGCTGCAGTTTCCCATCCATCACTTCCTGAAGCTGATGGACCGTGAGGCCAATGCGGTGATCGGTGACCCGGTTCTGAGGAAAGTTGTAAGTCCGGATCTTCTCGCTGCGGTCCCCCGAACCCACCATCGCCTTGCGTTCCTTGGCAAGAGCGTCCTGCTGCTTCTGCATCTCCATCTCGTAAAGCCGCGAGCGCAGCACCCGCATACCCTTCTCGCGGTTCTTGATCTGCGATTTTTCGTCCTGGCAGCTGACAACCGTATTGGTAGGGATGTGCGTAATGCGAACCGCGGAGTACGTCGTGTTCACCGATTGCCCACCTGGCCCCGACGAGCAGAACGTATCGATTCGCAAATCTTTAGCCTCAATCTTGACGTCCACATCCTCGGCCTCGGGCAGAACCGCAACGGTGACCGCCGAAGTATGAATGCGACCCTGCTGCTCCGTGGCCGGAACGCGCTGCACGCGATGCACTCCGCTCTCATATTTCAAGCGCGAAAATACCCGCTGCCCTTCAATCAGAGCGATGACTTCTTTCAAGCCGCCGGCGGAGGACTCGGAGGTCGACAGCACTTCCACCTTCCAGCCCTGAGTCTCCGCGTATCGGGTATACATGCGAAACATTTCCGCCGCAAACAAAGTGGCCTCGTCACCGCCAGTGCCCGCCCGGATTTCCAGGATCACATCCTTCTCATCATTTGGATCCTTGGGCAGGAGCAGAACCTTAAGCTCTTCTTCCACGGCGCTGACGCGTGCCTCTAGCTTGTCCAACTCCTCCTGCGCATAGGCGCGCATTTCAAGATCCTTCTCGTCGACCAGCACGGAGCGGCTCTCCGCAATGCCTCTTTTCAAGTCCTTATACTCGCGGTATCGGTCCACGATAAGACTGATTTCGCTGTGCGCCTTGGCAGTCTTCTGAAATCTCGCTGAGTCATTCATAATCTCCGGCGAAGCCAGCGCCTGCGTCAACTCCTCGTAGCGTGCCTCGATTTGATCTAAGCGTTCAAACATAATGTTTCCTGTAGAAACGTAGCTTGCTAGGTTTCGGCTGCGCAGAGACGCGGAAATTGCACGTATCCCTGATTATTCTAGTTGTAGAAGTGAAGATGAAGTAGAAAGAGTTTCGCGGCGGGGCCGCTAGGCGATGACCAACTCACCACCGCGCTGCTTCTCAAGCGACATAGCCTGGTCCAACGCCACGATGGCGCATTCCGCCTGCTGATCCGACGGGGGCTTGGTGGTGATCCGCTGCATCCACAACCCTGGGGCGGTCATCAGGGCAAACAGCGAGCCGCGATGTTTGGCGGCAAAGCGAATGATTTCGTAGGACAACCCAGTAATCACCGGCAGCAGCGCAATGCGAACCGCAAACCGCGCCCAGAACGTCGTGACCGGCACCAGCATGTAAATGAAAATTGAAATGATCATCACGGTCATGAGAAAGCTGGTTCCGCAGCGCGGATGATAAGTTGAATATTTCTGCACCGAAAGCGTGTCCAGCGGATCGCCGTTCTCGAAAGCGAATACGGTTTTATGCTCGGCGCCGTGATACTCATACACGCGCCGAATATCCTTCCACAGCGATGTCCCCCAAATGAATAGCAGAAATAAGCCAAGCCGAATGATGCCGTCCACCAGGTTGAAAACAATCTGCTCGCCGAAAACTGGGTTCACGCGCTTCAGTTCCGTAGTCGCCACCAGAGGCAGAAACTTGTACATGAAAATGAAGAAGCCGACAGAAAAGACAATATTAACGGCGGCGATCCACCCGCTGATCTCCAGCTTCTTTTTCTCCGGCTCTCCGGCCGCCGGCGCCGGCTGCAGTTCGTCCAGCGCCACGTTGGCGGAAAACTTCAGCGCGCGGAAGCCCAGGGTCATGGCATGGCCCAAGGTGATGACGCCACGCATAACCGGCCAGCCCATCCACTTGTGCTTCTCCGAAAGCCGCTCCAGCGGCTCGCTATGGGTCGAGACTTCGCCCGAAGGCTTGCGGCACGCAATCGCCCACGCATGCGGCGACCGCATCATGACCCCTTCCAGGACCGCCTGGCCACCGACCAGGGTTTCCTCGCCGCCCTCCAGCGCAGGCAGAAGCTGGATAGCCACGAAGAACCGCCACAATGTTCGCAAAAAGCGCATGCTGATTGGATGATCTTTCCGGCGACGAAGCACCAGAACTAAGAGTATCACAGCCAGAGTTGATTTAGGATGGGCTAGCCAAGCCGCAAAGTTGCCGGTTCGCGGAGACATTGTGTGGGGACGGGTCTTCGACCCGTCCGGCCGAGCGAGGCTCGGCGGCACCCATTAACGGATGGATCAAGCCGATCTCCGTCGCGAGTATTCACCATGCGCAAATTCGCGGAAGCCTGCGAACGCATCGCAGGCACCACCAAGAAGCTGGAGAAAATCGCCATCGTCGCCGACTACCTCAAGTCGAGCCCGCCGGAGGAAGCCCCCGTCGGAGCGGTTTTCCTGTCAGGCAGGCCGTTCCCCATGTGGGAGGAGACCACGCTGCAAGTAGGAGGCAGGCTACTGTGGCAAGTGGTCGAGGAACTATCAGGTAAAAGCGCACAGGAACTGACCACAGCCTATCGCAAACACGGAGACCTGGGTGCCGTGGCCGCAGAAGTTCTGACCCACGGTCGTGTGGGGACGGGCGCCCGCGCCCGTCCAGGCCGAGCAAAGCTCGGCAGTGGGGCAGAACACGACGCTGCAGACTTCGTCGACGGATCCAGTCTGACGGTACGAGAAGCCCAAGCAGCATTTCGGAGAATCGCCGCCGCCCGCGGCCCTGCCGCCAAAGGTCTTCTCGTCCGCGAACTGCTCTCGCAACTGACCCCGCTCGAGGCCAAATATATCATCAAGATCATCACCGGAGACCTGCGCATCGGCCTGAAAGAAAGCCTGGTCGAAGAGGCAATCGCCAAAGCCTACGGCTGCAAGTTAAGCGAGGTGCAGCGCGCCAACATGCTGCTCGGCGACATCGGCGAAACCCTGCAACGTGCGGAGAAGCACAACCAGGAGGCAGTCGGGCTAATCGATGTGAAGATGCGGCTGTTCCATCCCCTCGGATTCATGCTGGCCAGCCCCGCACAGTCCGCCGAAGAAGCCCTCAGTTATTTCGAGAACGCGCTGGTGGAAGACAAGTACGACGGCATCCGGGCTCAGGCACACTGCTCCGGCGGTGAGGTGCGCATCTTCTCGCGCACCCGTGACGAAATCACAGAATCCTTCCCCGAGCTGCCAGACGCGCTAACCGGGCTTCCTCAAGACGCAATCCTCGACGGAGAAATCGTGGCGTGGAGCTATCTGGCGGCTGAATCCGGCGAAGCCGGCCGTGCTCTGCCATTCAGCGCACTGCAGCAACGGCTGGGCCGGAAGAAAGTAAGCGACCAAATGATGCGGCGGGTGCCGGTCGCCTATCTCGTCTTCGACGTTCTGTACGCGGGAGGTGCTTTGCTGATCGATCGACCGCTACGCGAGCGGGCAAAACTACTCGACGAGTTGTTGACAGCGCCTCGAATTCCAACCCAAACCAGATCGAGCGCAGCTCAGGGCCAGTTGATGCTGGAATCGCCCGAGCCGGCAATCGCTGCCCAGGTTTTCCGCGCCCCCGTGTTTCGAGCATCCTCGCCACAGGAACTCGATCAACTGTTCGAAGCAGCCCAAGCCCGCGGCAACGAAGGATTGATGATCAAAGATCCCGAGTCGACCTACACACCGGGGCGCCGAGGAAAGTCCTGGCTGAAACTAAAGCGTGAACTAGCCACGCTCGACGTCGTGGTCACGGCGGTCGAATACGGCCACGGCAAGCGCATCGGCGTTCTCAGCGATTACACCTTCGCCGTGCGCGACGGCGACCGCCTGGTGAATATCGGCAAAGCCTACTCCGGCTTAACCGACGCCGAGATCGCCGAAATGACCAAATGGTTTCTCGAGCACACGGTTGAAGACCAGGGCTTCCGTTTAGTTGTCGAGCCAAAGATCGTGCTGGAAGTCGCCTTCAACAACATGATGCGTTCCGACCGCCACGAGAGCGGCTACGCGCTCCGCTTCCCCAGAATCGTCCGAATAAGAACGGACAAACCCCCGGAAGAAGCGGACACGATTAAGCGAGCCCAGGAGATCTACGAGAAACAGAAACGCGAGTCCAGCAATTAGCACTTGGCAGTTAGCACTTAGCCCAGCCCCGGATTGCCAAGAAGTTCAGCGGCCAAGTGCTAAGTGCCAATTGCTAACTGCTGATTTTCAGTGACTATGGCCATGCTCTTCACTCACCGGAATCACACACCCATGCGCCACTTCGCAGATCACGTGCTCAAACTGAATGGTGGTGTGATCAATATGAAATTCTTCGTGAAGCCGTTCCTTTACGTCGCGCAAAATCCGCTCACTGACTGATGGCGGAATATCCTCAATCGAAATGTGACACGACAAAGCCCGCGTCTCCGAACCAATATTCCACACGTGCAGATCGTGAACATCATTCACGCCCTCGACTGAACGCATCGCGGCTTCGACCCGATCCAATTTGATCCCCCGCGGTGTGCCTTCGAGCAGAATATTCAGAGTCTCGCGCACGATGCCGAATCCCGACCAAAGAATCAGCGCTCCGATGCCAAACGACAGCGCCGAATCAATCCAGTACTGCCCCGTCGCCAGGATCACCCAGCCGCCAACGATGACCGCGGCAGTCGAAACCGTGTCGCCAATCTCATGCAGCAGGGCGCTGCGGATGTTGACGTCCCGGCCCGAGCGGTAGAGCAGCAGGGCAATCACTCCATTCATTACGACGCCAGCGGCCGCGACCCCGATCATCACTCCGGCGTGCACCTGCTTCGGGTTCTGCAAGCGCCGGAAGGCTTCGTAGAAAATCAGGAACGAGACCACAACCAGCGAGCCCGCATTCACCAGCGCCGCCAGCACTCCGGCGCGATGCCAGCCGTAAGTCTTGGTAGCGCTGGGCGGACGCGATTCCAAATAGACCGCGACCAGAGAAAGCAGCAGCGCCACGAAATCGGAAAGGTTATGCCCAGCTTCGGAAAGCAACGCCAGAGAATGGGCGCGGATGCCCGCCACGACTAGCAACACAATGTAGGCCAACGTGACCACCAACGAAACTCGCAGAACCCTGGAGGTTCGTTCGCCCGCGCCATGGCTGTGCACATGCATCTAGATTCAGTTTAAGGCTGCGGGACGAAGGCTTCAAGGCAAACGAGACGAAGGTCCTGAGCCACCAAGGACTCGAAGGTTCACAAAGGTTTCATATGTTCCAATAGTCTTGTGCTTCTTAAGGACGCCCTCATATCCGCCGTCGACCGCCTCGCCGCAGCCCGGGTTGGCTCGCCGCGCATGAACGCCGAGTTGCTCTTGATGTTCACTCTGGGCTGCGATCGCGCATATCTCTTCGCTCATCCCGAGTGTGAACTCACATCCGAAGAACAAACGCGCTACCAGGAAACTCTCAAGCAGCGCGCCCAAGGAATCCCAGCCCAATACATCACCGGACACCAGGAATTCTGGGGCATCGACTTCATCGTTTCACCTGCAGTACTAATCCCCCGCCCCGAAACCGAGCACGTAATCGAAACCGTGTTGCACTTGAGCAAACTAAGCAACCATGGAGGCCGGGCGTCCTCGCCCGGCGGCTCAACCAAGATCGTCGACGTCGGCACCGGATCAGGCTGCATCGCCCTCGCTCTAGCCAAGGAACTCCCACAGGCAGAGATCCATGCCACCGACATTTCCTCCGCCGCCCTCGAAGTCGCCCATGCCAATGCCGCCCGCCATCAACTCGAAAGCCGGATTCGTTTCCACCAAACCGATCTGCTGCAAGGTCTCGATCCCGGCGCATTCGATTTCGTAGTATCGAATCCTCCCTACGTTGGCGAATCCGAAGAAGACCAGGTCCAGCTCGAAGTCCGCAAGTTTGAACCGCGTAACGCGGTTTTCGCAGGGCCCACAGGACTGGAAGTGATCGAACGCCTCATCCCCCAAGCGCGGACCGCTCTGAGGCCGGGCGGCTGGCTGGTCATAGAGATCAGCGGAACCATCGCGGACCGAGTCCAACGCCTGCTCGGCGGATGGGAGCAAGTTCAGATCACCAATGATCTGCAAGGCATCCCGCGCGTAGCCGCCGCACAAAAATGTTGATCGGTGTAGCGCGCCCCCGTCCGCGTAAAGACCTGTGGCGCCCCGCTCCTACGAGCTCTGGTAGTAGGTGGCTTTGCACGCTAGTCTCGTGCCACTCGCCTCCTCCCAGGCGACGACTTTACTACGGCCGAGGCAATCCAGCAGCGAAGCCGCCAAGCCGCGCCGATTCATCTGTACATCATTTGGGGAACAACGATCAGATGCAGCCCAAACCAAGGCATCCTAAACTAAGAACCGAAGGCCTGATCAGAGATGCCTTGGTTCTCCTCGGAACGGTATTGCTCTCAATCGCGGGGTACGGCCAGAATCCAACCGGAACCCTGCGAGGCGATGTCCAAGACCCAAGCGCCGGGCGAGTCCCGTCGGCAACCATCGTAGTGCAAGGGGCGGGATCCTCGCTGAAGCGCGAAACCAAAAGTGACGACCACGGAGAATTCCGCCTGAGCGAGTTGCTGCCGGGCACCTATCACGTGACCGTAGATGCCCCCGGTTTTGCCGAAGCCCAAGCGGATGTGACCGTCATAGTCAGTTCAGTGCGGGACATCACCGTAACCATGCACCCCGCGCCGGTGCGGGAGACAGTGAGCGTGGAGGCCCAGCCCTCGTCCATCACCACGCAGCCCATTGACCTCGCGAGCGCCGTACACCAAGCCACGGTCTCAACCCAGGACCTTCAAACCTTGCCCTTGGCCGCTCGCAGCTTCGCCAATATTGCCTATCTCGCTCCTGGAACCGAGCCGGTAGAACCTTCCGATCCCACCAAAGCACGCATCACCGCAGTTTCTACGGGCGGCAGTTCCGGGCTGAACAACGAGCTTTCTATCGATGGAGGCGATAACTCCGATGACTACATTGGCGGATTCCTGCAAAACTTCTCGCCCGATGCCATCCAGGAATTCGCCGTGCGCACCGCCCAGGAAGACGCCGATACCGGACGCACCACTGCCGGCTCAGTCGTGATCACCACCAAGCGCGGCACCAACCAGTGGCACGGCAGTGGAGCTTTTTATGAGCGCGCGTCCAGCCTCAACGCGCGTTTCCCCATCGAAAATCCCGCACCCAATCCCAAACAGCCCTTCTCCCGTCAAAATTATGTTGGAACAATTGGTGGGCCACTCAAGAAAGACAAACTCTGGTTTTTCACTTCCCTCGAATATGTTCACGAGAACGCCAGCATCGCCTACAGTCCCGCCAGCCAAGCCCAGTTCAACGCACTGGCTTCTCTCGCCCAGCAAGGATTGATCCCCGGTATAAACTCGATTCCAGTTCCTCCTAACGTTCCCGTCCCATTCCGCGACTATCTGGCCACCACACGCTTCGACTGGTCGCAATCGCAAAAGTCGCAGTGGTTTCTTCGCGCTGCCATCGACAACTACCTCACTCACAATGCCCTGATCCAACAAGGTGCGCTGCCCTCGACCGGTCTGGAGCAGCACAACAATTACATGAACCTGGTAATCGGCAATACGTACTCTTTCAGTCCGACCTGGTTGGGAAGCTTCGTATTCGATGCCAGCGGATTGCATCTGACCGAAGCGCGCAACTCAAACTTGGGTTTCGCGCTGGCTTTCCCTTTTACCTCGACCTCCCAAACTATTTCGGGCTTCGAAACCTTCGGCGACAACCAATTCATAACCCCGATCACTGCTTTCCCAGTACTACGCAACCAGGAAAAATATCAATTCCGTTATGACGTGAGTCGTGGCTCGGGCGACCACGCCCCGAGATTCGGAATCAACTTCATTCATGAGCCCGTCCTAAGCGGAGCACTCTCCGGCACAGCCGAAACTCTGCTCAGCTATACCAACGATCCGGCGTTCTACGCCGCCAACCCTTCACAGTTTTATTTCAATCTGAATTGCATCAACCCACCCGCTGACGTTACCTGCACCCCGACGCCCGCCGGCGACGGCAGCTTTTCTCAGAACCTGCAGCGCCTCGGGCTCTACGCCGAAGATTCCTGGCGCGCAACCTCTCATCTCACGCTGAACTATGGCCTGCGCTATGACACCACCTTTGGCCTTTTCGACGCGTCCGGCCGCAGTCAAGCCCAGAATCCTGCCTACCTGACGCTAAAGGCTCTCGGCATACCTCTCATTAACGGCGTAGCCCACGATTACCGCAAAGCCTTCGGGCCGCGTCTCGGCATCGCCTATTCTCCGGGCCAATCCGGAGCCACCGTGATTCGCGCCGGCTTCGGCCTCTTCTACAACGATCTGGCTCAGAACGGCTGGGTCACTGCTCTTCAAGCCGTCAATGCGCCCCCCGCGCCATGCATCAACCCCGGCGATCCTGGCTGCATCCCCGGCGGTGCACCAGGAGCAATTATTGATCCCCATTACAAGACTCCCTACGCGCTTCACGCCACTGCGGGAATCCAGCATGCCTTCAATACCCACTGGACCATGAGCGCCGATTACACCCACGAGGAGGGCAACCACGCTTACCGCGCTTACAAATACACTGCCGGCACTTCGCTGTTCTCTCCCGACCCCGCCAACCAAGCCGACGTTCCCAACATTGCCGACTTCAAATCCGACAATCGCTCCAGCTACAACGCGCTAATGATCCATCTGCAAGGCAACGTTTCGCGCCGCTTCAATCTGGTCGCGAACTACACCCTATCGAGGGCGCAGACCTGGGGCTGTGTCTTAGGCGAACTCTTTGATTACGTCAACGGCGTCTGCGATCCCCTGAATCCCTTTCGGCCAGGCGACTACGGCCCATCCGGCGAAGACGTCACTCACCGCTTTGTTCTCGCGGGAACCCTTCATGTTCCCGGCGGCTTCGAACTAACGACACTCACCCAGGCCGAGAGCGCCCGCCCTTTCACCATCACCTTGGCCGACAACAGCGATCGCATCCTGGTGAACGGAGTCAGAACCACGCTGGACGAATTCCGCGGCACTCCCTACATCCAGGCTGACCTGCGCGTCAGCCGCCCTATCAACTTTCACGACCGCTGGTCGCTGATCCCCTTCGCCGAATTCTTCAATCTCTTCAACCGCAACAACCCGGGCGCGAACTACGTCACCAACGTGGCCCTCCTGCCGGTGCAAGTTCAGAATGGCAACGTCACCGTAGCCAACCTGAACCAGTTGCGCGTCCCCGGCGGCGCTCTCGGAGATTTCTTCGGCCCCGGCACTACCGTCGGCATTCCCTTCGCCGCCCAACTCGGCCTCCGCGTGACCTTCTAGCCTTGCAGCCTGCTGAACAACTTTGGTTTTGGGTGGCGCAGAACTTCCAGCGCTGCGGTAAATTGCTCTCCAATCAGTGAAGGCCGCTGAGGTAGCACCATCGAGTTTTCAGCAAACTGCTAGAATTTATCTGTCATCCTGGAGTGCCAGGACAATGGAATCCTGGAAGTAGGAGACCCGCTGGAGCACAACCGCCAAACCTTCGGAGATTTCCCCTACAAGGTAGGCAACTTCACCTATCACATTCAGTCCCTGGTCTTTCTGGGTTACTTCGGCGCACCGACTTCAACCTCGCTGCACAAGTGGCTTAGCTTCCAGAACGATGAAAAGAACGTCTGCCCTGGTCAGTAAACTCTTCCCTGCCTTTCCGAAGGCCCGCTCCAAAGCGGGCCTTTTCTTTCATAACCTCAGCCGAGCAACAACCCAACTGCAATCCAGCCCGCCGACGCCCTGTCACGGAACGTGCCACTATCGCACATCGTACTTGCGCAATAGTTGCAGGATCTTTCCTAAACACCAGACCCTTATGAAGTTTCAGCTTGACTTCCGTCGTAAGCCCGTTCAGAATCGCATGGCTCTTTGCTGCTCCCGCAACGATCGTTCTCGTCCGTTGAGAAAGAGTTTTGTCGAGAATTTCTCTGTGGTCGCTCAAAGCCCGTAATGACACTCAATCAAGTCACCATAGACGTTCCACCAACCAATCAAGGAGAGAAGTCATGAAACATTCCATCGCGCTGCTGACCATTGCGGCAGCTTTGTTCCTGGTATTTGCTACGTCCACCCCGTCTGCTCTTGCCCAGAACGGCCACCGAGTTGTTGTTCCCGATTCCAGCATCGAGCGCCCCGGTGACGCCGGCGTGCGTGCTCATACCAACATTATTTACGTCTTGCTCGACAAGGCCGAAACAGAAAGCCCCGCCCCACCCGTCGGTGAGAACCCGGCATCTCTCGCCTGCATCTACCATCTGGTGAAACCGACCAAAGGTTGCCCCAAGACCAGCACCATTCTTCCTAACGGAGGCACCAAAGCCATCGCTCTGGTCGATGCCTTCGATAACCCCGATGCTGAGACCGATCTCCAAACCTTTGCCTCCGCATACGGCTACGGCACCCCCAACTTCACCAAGGTAAAGGTGGGCAACCCTCCACCAGATCACAACTGGGCTGTAGAGGAGTCGCTGGATATCGAGTACGCCTTCGGCATGGCGCCACATGCCCATATTTACCTTGTCGAAGCCAACTCAAATTCTGATACTGACTTGTTCGCGGCGGAAGACAAGGCGACCCAGTTGCTCCAGGGTGAAGGCGGTGGTGAAGCCTCCAATAGCTGGGGCGAAGGAGAGTTCTCAGGCGAGAATGCCAACGACTCGCACTTCAAGGGCAAGGGCGTGGTTTATTTTGCCTCGTCCGGCGACTCGGGTGGCCAGGTTATTTATCCCAGCGCCTCGCCCTTCGTGGTCTCCGTCGGCGGCACCTATATCTCGCGTAACTCCAGCGGCGCCTTCGTCACCGAGACCGGTTGGAGCGATGCCGGCGGCGGCCCCAGCCAGTTCGAATCCCGCCCCAACTACCAGAACGTCATCAAGAAAATCGTAGGCACCCATCGGGGTACGCCGGACTTCTCTTCTGAGGCCTCCAACGTATCCTTCGTAATCATCTACAACCAATTCACTTGCGGGGGTTGGTGTGGAGTGGGCGGTACCAGCGTCTCTTCCCCCACCGTGGCGGGCATCGTCAATGCCGCCGGCACCTTCAACAGCTCGACTGCGGCTGAAAACGGCGAGGCCTACAAAGACTACGGCAACGCCACCAAATACAAGAAGGACTGGCGCGACGTCACCGCCGGCAGCAACACCGTCTACGCCTGCAAGAAAGGCTGGGAGTTCTGCACCGGCATCGGCTCCCCCATTACCTACAAGGGGAAGTAAGTACTTTGTATCGCTGGTTCACTCGTCAAGCCCGCTCCGCAGGGAGCGGGCTTTTTCGCGCAGTTACGCAACCTGCCGCCGCGCTGGCCGCGGCCCTGCGCAAAAGTTGCAAGACTTTGCCTAAGGCATAAAAATTGACAAGTTTCAGCTTGACTTCCGTCGTAAGCCCGTTCAGAATCGCATGGCCCTTTGCTGCTCCCGCAGTGATCATTCTGTTCCGTTGAGAAAAGAGTTTTGTCGAGAATTTCTCTGTGATCGCTCAAAGCCCGTAATGACACTCAATCAAGTCACCATAGACGTTCCACCAACCAATCAAGGAGAAAAGTCCATGAAACCAAGGCTAAGTGTATTTTTGCCCATAATTGTCGCGATAGTGTTGGGCGCAAGCATCGTTTGTCTGGCCCAGCCACAGTCCCTGTTGACGCATCATGTGCGTGAAGTAACTCTCAACGGACAGGCGCCGTTCGTCGGCCGGCTCCCCGCAACCCAGTCCCTGCGCTTTGACATTGTTCTCGCGGTGCGCGATCAGGCAGGGTTAGATAGTTTCCTGCAAAAAGCCTACGACCCTTCCAGCCCCTCCTACCGGCAGTTCCTTACGGTGGAAAAGTTCACCGAGAGGTTCGGCCCCAGTCAAAAGGATTTTGACGCCCTAATCCGTTTCGCGAAAAGCAACGGGTTTACCGTGACCGGTGGCTCCCGCGATGCCATCGACGTGGTGCTCAAGGGCTCGGTGGCAACCATTGAGACCGCATTCCACGTCACCATGGGTCTCTATCACGACCCCATCGAGAACCGCGACTTTTATGCTCCGGACCGGGAACCCACTGTGGACCTGCCTTTCCAGCTGTGGCACATCACGGGTTTGGACAACTATTCGATCCCGCGCAACGCGCTCGTGCGTAGGCCTCCGGGCGCGAAGCCCCCTGCCAGTGTTGGTTCCTGCCCTGGAGTTTCCTTTTGCGGCAGCGACATGAGGGCAGCTTACTACGAGGGAACCGCTCTCACCGGCAAGGGCCAGAACATCGGGTTGCTGGAGTTCCTCGGATTTGACATAGCCGACGTGAACACCTACTACACCAACGCAAAACAAAAGAGAACCGCCAAAGTCATAGGCGTTTCCACCGATGGAAGCCCCATCACCTGCCTCGCTTCGCAGGGCTGCGACGACACGGAACAGACCATTGACATCACCCAGGCCCTCGGTATGGCCCCCGGGGCAACCGCAGTCTACTTATACGTGAGCAACAACAGCGATACGGCCATGCTGAGTAGCATGTCTTCGCGGAAGCCGTTGCCTTTGAACTTGAGCTCATCGTGGTCGTGGACTCCAGTCGACCCCAAGAGTGACGATCCGTTCTTCAAGAAGATGATGGCTCAGGGCCAGAGCTTCTTTCAAGCGGCGGGCGACAGTGGCGCATGGAAGACCGGCCAGTTCGTTTGGCCAAACGAGTCTGAGAACGTCATCTGTGTCGGCGGCACCGACTTGACGACGAAAGGCGCGGGCAAGGGCTGGGCGACGGAAACCGTTTGGGTCGATGGCGGCGGCGGCATTTCTCCCGACCACTTCGCGATTCCGAGTTGGCAGAAACTTAAAGGAGTGATCACCAAGGCTAACGAGGGATCCACGAAATATCGCAACGGCCCGGACGTCTCGGCCAACTCGAATTTCACCTTCTACGTCTGCGCCGACCAAACCACCTGCAGTGAAAACGAATTTGGCGGGACCAGCTTTGCCGCGCCCATGTGGGCCGGCTACCTGGCTCTGGCTAATCAACAAGCCGCTGCCAAGCACGTCCCTCCGCCGGGCTTCATTAATCCAACCATTTATCCGCTGGGTCTGGGAAAAGGCTATCACACCGACTTCCACGACATCACCGTCGGCACTAACGGTTTTCCGGCGACCAAAGGCTACGATTTGGCCACCGGATGGGGCAGTCCGAACACGAACGGACTGATTAACGCATTGGCAAAGTAGAATGCTAGCTTCGCCCTCGAGCGCTTTTCCCAATTGCATTGAGGGAAGTAAGTATCTTGTATCGATGGTTCACTCATCAAGCCCACTCCCTGCGGAGTGGGTTTTTTCTTTTCTTCACCTGCATCGCGTCTCTCCGAAGCGGCAGCGTAGGCCAGCCCGTTTTCAGATATAACGTGGACCAAAACACACTTGTCATCCAAACACACACTTGTCATCCAAACATCCAAAACACACTTGTCATCCAAAACACAACTTGTCATCCCGAGCAAAGCGAGGGATCTAGGTTCTTGCCTGCACCACCGGTAACGCCGTCGCAGGCAAACCCCAGATCCCTCGCTGTGTTCGGGACGGCAGTTTGCCTGAGCACAAACATTTGACAACTTTCACATTGACTTCGATCCTAAGCCCGTTCAGAATCGCAAGGCCCCTGCGGCTTGCCCTCGCCATGTACTCTGGGCCGCTGAGGAACAAGCTATTCAGAGTTTCTTCGCTGTGATTGAACAGCCCTAAGGAGAATAAATCAGACTATGAACAGACATTTCGTTACCTTCACCTCGCTTACTGCGCTGGTCTTGGTTTGCGCCGCTTTCACCAGCGTCGCTTCCGCCCAGGACGATGTTCAATTTGTTGCGCGGCCGCCCCTTCGTATCATCGCCGGCCCGTTTTTCCCCGGTCCCCCACCCAGTGCGGAGACCCCGGGCTCGATCGCGTGCGTCTACCAACTGGTAAAGCAAACCAAGGGCTGCTCCATCAAGACCAGTACCATGCTGCCCACCGGCGGCGTCGGAGCCATCGCCCTCGTGGACGCCTTCGACAACCCCCGAGCGGTGAGCGATATGCAGGCATTCACCAAGCAGTTCGGCATCAAGAAGTACTCCTTCAAGCAGGTGTACGCCACCGGCGTCAAGCCTCAATACAATGCACAGTGGGCGGTGGAGGAAGCGCTGGATATCGAGATGGCCGTCGCCATGGCGCCAAAAGCCAAGATTTACCTGGTAGAGGCGGCCACCAACAACAACGGTGACCTGTATTTCGCCGAGCAGGTGGCCGCGAAACTAGTGGCCAAAGCTGGCGGCGGCGTGATCAGTAATAGCTGGCAGGGTAGCGAGTACTCAGGAGAGCTCAGTGACGAGAAAACTTATTTCTCCCACCCGGGCATTGTTTACTTTGCTTCCAGCGGTGATGGCGGGTATATGCACACTGGCTTTCCCGCTGTTGCCGCCAGCGTGGTTGCAGCCGGTGGCACCGAGATTCTTCGGGACTCCAATGGCGATTTCGCCAACGAGATTTACTGGTCGGGTGGCGGCAGCGGTCTAAGCGTGTACGAGCCCAGGCCGGCTTACCAGAACATCATCAAGAGCATTGTCGGAAGCCAGCGTGGCGTCCCGGACTTTTCCGCCGTGGCCACCAACGTCACCCTGTACGACGGCAGCTGGTTCGTCGTCGCGGGCACAAGCATCTCCTCCCCCTTGCTGGCAGGCATCGTCGACGCTGCTGCTAGCAAAGCAAGCTCAACCAAAGCCGAACTCACCCAAATTTACAAAGACTACGCCAACAAGGTCACTTACAAGGCGGAATTCCGTGATATCGTCATCCCCTCACCTTGCAAGAAAGGCTGGGATTTCTGCGACGGTGTCGGCTCCGTCCTTACCTACAAGGGCAAGTGATTGTTCTTTCACTACAAGGCCCGTTCCCCAGGGGAGCGGGCCTTTTTTGCGTCCCTTAAACTTGTCAAGCTCCCCGGATCGCCTAATTTCGGGGGAGAAACGCCTGAAGCCCGAAGCCCCGTTGTTCTCTACCGCTTACCCACGCTGGCGGGCTGAATCTCTTCCACGTCCACCCAGTTGGTGGGATACACGCCGGTGTAGCAAGCCGTGCAGTAGCTGGTCTTCTCGCCATCCCCGCACGCCTTCTTCAATCCCGGGAGCGAGAGATAAGCCAGCGAGTCCGCGCCAATGAACTCGCGAATCTCCTCCACCGACTTGTTGGCGGCAATCAATTCTTTCTTGGAAGGCGTGTCCACCCCGTAGAAGCAGGGCGAAATAGTTGGCGGACACGAAATGCGCATGTGCACTTCCTTGGCCCCAGCGCTGCGGACCATGCGCACGATCTTGCGGCTGGTGGTGCCGCGCACGATGGAGTCGTCAATCAGCACCACACGTTTACCTTCAAGCAGGCTGCGCACCGGGTTGATCTTCAGCTTCACCCCGAAGTCGCGCACGCTCTGTCGAGGCTCGATGAAAGTACGTCCCACGTAGTGATTGCGGATCAACCCAAAGCGAAACGGAATCCCGCTCTCCGCCGCATAGCCCACGGCGGCGGTTACACCCGAGTCCGGCACTGGAACCACGACATCAGCCTCCGCCGGCGCTTCGCGCGCCAATTGCCGCCCCAGTTCCTCGCGGCTCTCTTGCACCGCCCGCCCGAACACCCGGCTGTCAGGCCGCGAGAAATACACGTGCTCGAAGATGCAACTTGATTGCTCCAGCGCCGGAGCATAAATCCGCGACGTAATTCCCTCCGGGCCCACGATGATGAGTTCCCCCGGCTTCACATCGCGCTCGAAGGTGGCGCCGATCAGATCGAATGCGCAAGTTTCGGAGGCAAACACGATCGTGTCCTGTTTTTCGCCGCCCAGCGCTGGAATCCTTCCCATGGCCAGTGGCCGAAACCCGCGCGGGTCGCGCGCCGCAAAGATCCGGTCCGGACTGATCATGACCAGCGAGAACGCGCCTTCCACTCGGCGCAGCGCATCAGCAATGGCTTCGGGCAGCGTCTGCTCTTTCGAAAGCGCGATCAAATGCACGATCACTTCCGTATCGCTGTTGGTTTGAAAAATCGAACCCTGGCTCTCCAGCCCATGACGGATATCCTGCGCGTTGACCAGGTTGCCGTTGTGCGCCAACGCCATCCTGCCCTTATTCGATTGCACCATGATGGGCTGCGCATTCAGCAGCGCCGAATCCCCCGCCGTCGAATAACGCGTGTGCCCGATCGCCAGCGTCCCCGGCAACTTGGCCAGAACCGCTTCCTGAAAAATATCGGCGACCAGACCCATGGCTTTATGCATATGCAGAGCCATGCCGTCGGAGGTCACAATGCCCGCCGACTCCTGACCGCGGTGTTGCAGAGCGTGCAGCCCCAGGTAAGCAAGCTTCTCCGCCTCCAGGTGCCCGTAAATCGCCACCACCCCGCATTCGTCCCGAAATTTGTCAGAAGTTAGCATTTAGCACTTAGCCTTTGGCAATTAGCTTGAACCCTCAAAACTCATGTGGGGACGGGGCTTCGACCCGTCCGGCCGAGCAAAGCTCGGTAGCCTCACCCAACCGCATCCGGGTCCGCTCGCAAGGCCGCTTCCAGCGCGCCTTCATAAGAATCGCGCAGTTCGCTTACGGTCGCCGACACCACGATCCGGCCATCCAGCCGGATTTCAACTTGTTCAGAAACCGTTTCTCCAATCTCCTCTGCCGACAGCCGATATTTCGCCGCCACCCGTTGGATTCCTACCAGATGACTCCGGTCGCACGAGATCACGACGCGGCTGGCATCCTCGCCGAACAGAACAAACTCCGCCGGCAATCCCAGCGATGCCAGATTCACTCGCATTCCAATCCCTTTGCCAAAAGCCGATTCCGCCAGAGTGATCGCAACGCCACCTTCCGAGCAATCGTGCGCGGAATCGACCAAGCCCGTCCCGATCATCTCGACCAAAGCCTTCTGCAGCGCCGATTCTCGTTCCAGCTCCAACGCCGGAGGAAATCCCCACACCGCTCCCAAGATTTCCTTGGCATACTCGGACGATCCAAACTCGGATTCCGCATCGGTAACGTCCCCCGGCTCCGAAGCACGCAGCAGGATGACAACACGCCCCGGCTCCCGAAACTGCGGGAACACCGCCTTGTGAACGTCTTCGAGAATGCCGACGATTCCGATCACCGGCGTCGGATAGATTCCTTCCCCGAGCGTTTCGTTGTAGAAGCTTACGTTGCCGCCGGTAATCGGGACGTCCAGTTCCTCACAGGCTTTGGAGATGCCATCAATTACTTTCGAGAACTGCCACATGATCTGCGGCTTCTCCGGATTGCCGAAGTTCAAGCAATTGGTCGCGCCCACCGGAGTCGCGCCCGAGCAAGCCACGTTGCGAGCGGCATCGGCTACGGCGTGCATCGCTCCAAGCTGCGGATCGAGATAGCACCAGCGGCTGTTGCCATCCAGCGCCATTGCCAGCCCGCGCTGCGAGCCTTGGGGTTCGGAATTCTTGATGCGGATCACGCCCGCATCCCCAGCCCCAGGACCTTCGACCGTGTTGGTCTGCACCATGTGGTCATACTGTTGCCACACCCAACGCTTGCCGCAAATATTCGGACTGGCGAGCAAGCGTTTCAGATTTTCGGTGAGATCTCCCGCTTCAGCCAGCTTGATCGATTCAGGCATCTCGCGCGGCACCGGCGGCTCCCACCGTTCCAGCGGACGTTTGTAGACAGGCGCATCGTCGGTGAGCGCCTCATTCGGAATCTCGGAGACAACTTCCCCATGGTGGAGCACACGCATCTTGCCGTCGCTGGTGACGCGGCCAATTTCGACGGCGTCGAGACCCCACTTCTCAAATACGCGGAACACTTCTTGTTCGCGGCCCTTCTGCGCCACCAGCAACATGCGCTCCTGCGATTCGCTGAGCATGATCTCGTAAGCCGTCATGCCGGTTTCGCGCTGGGGAACGCGATCGAGTTCGATCTCGGTCCCGACGTGGCCGCGTGCTCCCATCTCGCAAGTCGAGCAGGTCAGGCCAGCCGCGCCCATATCCTGGATGCCAACGATGGCGCCCGTCTGCATGGCTTCGAGGCAAGCTTCCAGCAGCAGCTTTTCGAGGAACGGATCGCCAACTTGCACATTCGGCCGCTTCGCTTCCGAAGCCTCGCTGAATTCCTCGCTGGCCATGGTGGCGCCGTGAATGCCATCGCGGCCGGTTTTCGATCCCACATAAATTACTGGATTGCCTTCGCCGGCAGCCTTTGCGTAAAAGATTTGATCGCGTCGCACCAGGCCCAGAGCAAAAGCATTCACCAGTGGATTGCCCGAATAGCAAGCCTCAAATTTGGTTTCGCCGCCGAGGTTGGGCACGCCAAAGCAGTTTCCATAAGAGGCGATGCCACTGACCACGCCTTCCAGCAGCGAGTGATTCTTGTGAATCTCGGCTTGTGAAGGCTCAGATTTCCCCGCCTGCGCTGCCGAGCTTTGCTCGGCCGGACGGCCGGGGGCGGCCGTCCCCACGTGATTATTGATGGGGCCGAACCGCAGCGAATCCATCACCGCTACCGGGCGCGCTCCCATGGTGAAAATGTCGCGCAGGATTCCGCCTACCCCGGTGGCTGCCCCCTGGAATGGTTCAATGAACGATGGGTGATTGTGCGACTCGATCTTGAAAGCGCAGGCCCATCCATCGCCAATATCGATGATGCCCGCGTTCTCGCCCGGCCCCTGCACCACGCGCCGGCTGCGCGTGGGCAATCGTTTCAGATGCACGCGCGAGGATTTGTAGGAGCAGTGCTCGCTCCACATCACGCTGAAGATGCCAAGCTCGGTGATGGTCGGCTCGCGTCCGCCGAGAAGTTGTTTGACCTTCTCGTATTCTTCCGGCGTGAGGCCGTGTTCGCTGACAATTTGTGGAGTGATGGCAAGAGTGGAGGCAGTGGTCATGAAGAAACTCTATTGTCGCATCTGGAACGAGACTAGGGAAGAACACTTTCCGAGTGCTCCCGGTGCACTACATCCCACTATACTGTCCTCGATGAAGTCCGTCATCGTAGGTACGGCAGGCCACATCGATCACGGCAAGACCGCTCTGGTGAAAGCGCTCACCGGAATCGATGCGGATCGCCTTGAAGAAGAGAAGCGCCGCGGAATCACCATCGATATCGGCTTTGCCAACCTTGAGCTGCCGATGCCGGATGGCGAAACGCTGCGCCTGGGATTCGTCGATGTGCCGGGGCACGAACGCTTCGTGCGCAACATGCTGGCTGGGGTGGGCGGGATCGATCTGGTGCTGCTGGTGATTGCCGCCGACGAATCGATTAAGCCGCAGACGCGCGAACACTTTGATATCTGCCGGTTGCTTTCGATACGACGTGGTATCACGGTCTTGACCAAGTCCGACGCGGTCGATCCCGAAACATTAGATGTTGTGCGGTTGGAAGTAGAAGAGTTCCTGCGCGGGTCGTTTCTTGGAAGCCCCAGCCCCATTGTCGCCGTTAGTTCTCTCACCGGCGCGGGAATTGGCGATCTGAAGCGGGAACTGGTGAGGGTAGCTGGCGAGGTTCGCCCGAAGGATTCAAACGCGATCGCGCGCCTGCCCATCGATCGTGTTTTCACCATGAAGGGCTTTGGGACTGTAGTTACGGGCACGCTGGTTTCCGGCACCATCCGCAAGGAAGATGAGCTGGAGCTCTTTCCCAAAGGGCAGCGAGTGCGAGTGCGCGGCCTTCAAGTGCATGGAAAGCCGGCGGAGCAGGCGGTGGCTGGACAGCGGACGGCATTGAACCTGGCGGGTACGACTACAGAGGAACTGGCGCGAGGGATGATGCTCGCGCCCGCTTCAACTTTTCTAGCTACCTCGCGCGTGGACGTGGAGCTGTCGCTGCTACCTTCCGCGAAACCGCTGAAAGACCGGGCCCGCGTGCATTTCCACACATACACATCCGAAACCATTGCGACCGTCGTGCTCTATGGCAAAAAGCAGGTGAGTCCGAACGATAGTGCTTTTGCGCAACTACGGCTGAGCGATCCAACGCTGCTGCTGCCGGGAGATCGTTTCATCCTGCGGCAGTTTTCGCCTGTGGTCACGATTGGCGGGGGTGTGGTGGTCGAGAATGCTCCCCCGAAGAGGGTAAAAGACACAACCGAATACGCTCATTTCCTCAAAGTGCTTGGGGAAGAATTGAGAACCGGCATGCTGCGCGCCCGGGTAATCACAAGCGGGGCCAGAGGGCTGGGCATCGCGGAAGCCGTGGCTCGCACGGGCTGGCTTGCACAGCAGATTATTTCCGGGGTCTCGGCGAATCCTGAGATTGTCCGCATTGGTGACATTTTTGTCTCCAAGACGGCCTTGGACCTGGTCCGAAAGGATTTCATTTCGGCTCTCGATGCGTTTCATAAACACAATGCCCTGGTTGCCGGCATGAGCAAGGAAGAATTGCGTGGACGTTTTTCCGAGGTCACGCCTACGGTCTTTGACAGCGTGTTCAACGAGGCGTTGCAAGCCAGGAAGATCGAACTGGCCGGCGATCTGGTGCGCCTGGCGGGACGCGGCGTGGTGATGAAAGACGAAGAAGCCGAATCGAAGAAGATCATCGAGGCAGCACTCGCCACTGCCGGTCTCAAAGTGCCCGCGCTGAAAGACGTGCTCGCGGGATTGAGGGTGGATAAGGCGCGGGCGCAAAAGATCGTTACGCTGCTGTTGCGCGACAAGGTTCTGGTGAAGATTTCCGACGACTTGGTCTTTCACCGGGATGCGCTGGCCGATCTCCGCAAGCGTATGGCGGTGGAAAGGGTAAAGTCACCCAAGCTCGACGTGGCGCGTTTTAAGGACCTGATCGGAGTTACCCGCAAGTATGCGATCCCTTTGCTGGAGTATTTGGACCGGGAGCACGTGACCCGGCGGGTGGGGGATGAAAGGGTGATTTTGTAGGAGAGCGGCACTTGGCACTTAGCATTTGGCATTTAGCCCCTGGGGTTTGTGCCCTTGACTAAATGCTAATTGCCAAGTGCTGACCTCTGTCCCACCCAAAGGTACCGGCTAGCCAGAAAGTTACTTCTGTTTCCACAGTGCGAGGGAGTATGCTGCGCGCATGGGAGTCTCGGTCTCGGTGCTGGCCAGCGGCAGCCGGGGGAACAGCACGATTGTGCAAAGCTCGTCCACACGGATCCTGGTGGATGCGGGAATCTCCTGCCGCGAGACTTTCAAACGCATGAAGGCCGCCGGAGACGATCCCCACTCGCTTTCCGCGATTGTGATCACGCATGAGCATACCGACCATGTGGCTGGCCTTTTAGTGCTGGCTAGGAAACTGAAGATTCCCGTGTTCATGACCGGAGCCACGCACCAGGCTTGGTCAAGGGCCATGCGGGATGACGCCGGGGAGCGTCCGCAACTTGCCCGGCTCGAATTCTTCTCCTCCGGCCACAGCTTTCACATCGGAGACATTGGGATCACGCCCTTCACTATCCCGCATGACGCGGTGGATCCAGTGGGCTTCACCTTCCTCGCCCAGGGCATCAAAATCGCGATTGCCACCGATCTCGGACGCCTGTTGGCCAACGTGAAGGACAACTTGCGGGCTTGCGACGTGCTGGTCATCGAATCCAACCACGATCTGGAGATGCTGCGCAACGGGCCGTATCCCTGGTCGGTGAAACAGCGCGTGGGCAGCCCCACCGGACATCTATCCAACGAGAAGCTCGCGGAATTCTTTGCCACCAGCTATGATGGGCATGCATCCTATATAGTATTGGCGCATCTCTCAGAGGAGAATAACCATCCTGAGCGAGCTCGGAGAGAGGCGGAAAAAGCGTTGTGCGGCCGCCGGACGCTACTGCAGAATCGAGTGATGCTGGCGGCGCAAGCGGAACCCATGCAACCAATCCGGTTCTGAGTTGATCTGTAGTGAGTAAGAGCGACAGCAAGTAGATCAATAGGAACGTGGATCAATAGGAAGCAAGATCAGCAGTTCATTATGAGTCAGTGTGTGGATCCCATCGTAGGCAAGATTCTGGCCGGCTGGCGCTATGACATTTCCGGCCTCGCGCCCGAGATGGGTGGCGACTACGAGGAACATTTTGCGGCCTGCGAGCACTGCCGCCGCCGGCAGCGTCTGCATCGCACCATTGACATTTCGTTGATTGTTCTGGCTTCGGTTTCCGCGGGTGTTTTCCTGCTGGCTTTCGGAGTGATCCGCTACTTTGGTCCGCGTAACGCCTTCTGGCTGGAGATTGCGGCGTTGGTGGGTTTCGCGCTGTCGGCGCTGATCTGGCTGATCGTCGCGGTGGCTACGCCCGCGCCCACGGCGGTGGTGGATGTTGCCATGATTGGCGCCCGCCATGTGCACGATCGCCTGCCAGCGGAAATCCGCGAACGGCTTCCCGAAGAATTGCGCTTGAAGATTACTGGCTCGTAACCATGCAAGCCTTTTTCAAGATGCTGGTGTTGCTGCTGCTGGCTGCACTGATTGCGGCTCCCCTGGCGGCGCCAGGCCTTCGCCCTGAAGCTGCTTCTCAGCAGCGGCCTGCCGGATGCCATGAGGACAGCGGGAATGTTCCCGCGCCCGGGCCTATCAATCATAGTTGCTGTCAGGCCGGGCATCATCCGGCAATTCCGCAGCAAAGGGTTACATCGCGCCCGTTGCTTCAAGTCGCCGCACTGGTTGAATATTCTCCGCACGCAGCGGTTGTGGCTGCTCTCGGCACCTTCCCAAGTTTTATGATCGTATACGGTGATCCGCCGGCCCCCTTGCCTTTGCGCGTCTAGACTCCTGCGGGTTCAGCGCAAATCCACGCTCAATACTTCGCAAAAATACAGTTTCTGAAAAAGCCTGCTCCGAGAGTTGGCACAGACCAATTTTGTCCGCGAGAGTGATTCATGGGAAGAGTAGCGTACTGTTTGCCTGCGGTCGTGCTCCTGGCGATCTCGTCCCTGGCTCAGACGGCAGATCACGATATGGATATGTCTGGACAAGGCCAGTCCGGGCAGACAACGCAGACCATGCCGGGGACGAACATGCAAGACATGAGCATGGGCGAGGCTGCCTCGTCGGCGACGCCTTCGTTTCACGCTTCCTCCGGGACCGCGTGGCAGCCGGCGTCGGTCCCGGAGACCATGTGGATGATCGCGCGCGGCAACTGGGATCTGATGGCGCATGGCACCGTCTTCGTCACCTACAACCAGCAGGGTGGGCCACGCGGCGCGGGCAAAGCGGAATCGGTAAATTATCTGATGACGATGGAGCAGCATCGGCTGGGCTCGGCCACACTGCTGTTGCGGCAAATGTTTTCGGCGGAGTCGCTGACTTCGCCGCACCCCGGCTTTCCCGAGCTTTTTCAGACGGGCGAGACTTATCATGGCCAGCCGCTGGTCGATCATCAGCATCCGCACAATGTTTTTGCCGAACTGGCTGCGCTGTACACGGTGCCTCTTAACCAGAAGGTTTCATGGCTGCTTTATGGAGGCCCCTCGGCCGAGCCTGCGCTGGGACCGGTGACCTACATGCATCGCCAGTCGGCATCGGAGGATCCGGCGGCGCCGCTGGGGCATCATTTGCAGGATTCCACGCATACCAGCTTTGGCGTAGTGACTACGGGTTTCATCTTGAATCTTTCCAAAGTGGCCCTGTTCAAAGTTGAAGGCTCGGCATTCAATGGACACGAACCGAATGAACAGCGCTGGAGCATTCAGCTCGCGCCCCTCGATTCCTGGTCGTTCCGGGTGAGTGCCGCACCCACTCGCAACTGGACCGCGCAATACAGTTACGGACGTCTGCTGCATCCCGAGGCGCTTGATCCCAACAATGAGCTGCGGCAGACGGGTTCGCTCGAGTACAACCGCGCGTTGTCCGGCGGGCCGTTGGCGCAGGGAAACTGGGCAACTTCGCTGGTCTGGGGACGTAAGCACAAGGAACTCGACAACACCACCCAGAACAGTTACCTGCTGGAATCGACGCTGAACTTTCTTGAGCGCAACTACGCCTACACTCGCCTTGAGCTGGTGGACAAAGACGAATTGTTTCCGCAGGCGACGATTCATCCGGCGTACCGCATCGGCGCCTACACGGTCGGCGGCGTCCGTGATCTGTTGCACAGCGAGCATTGGCAAGTTGGATTGGGAGGGGATGTGACTTTCTACTCCAAACCTGCGGTCCTAGATACCGTTTACGGCAACGCCCCGGTGTCCTTCCATCTGTTTGTGCGGGTGCGTCCGGGATTGATGGAGCACAAGCACTAATGGTGCTGGTCGTCTGTTTCGGATACATGTAAACTTTCGGTGTCCAAACCAGCGCAACCCGCGCACAATGGCTTTATGGAGCCCCCTCGGAAAACCGTCCAGATGATTCGCGTCGCCCTGTTGGTGAGTATTGCGCTCTGCGTGTACATAGGTGAGCGTGTGGGACAGAGAGCGCCGCCGGACCGCAACCTGTACTTTCTGCTTACTCTGGTGGCGATCACCACACTAGGGATAATCTTCGCAGTAAGGCGCTTGTTTGTCTCGCGATCCGAAGCAATGCTGGCAAATCAGCCCGAGGACACCGCGGCCCTGAACCGTTGGCGCTCCGGTTACATAATCATGTTTGCTCTGAGCGAGGCCGTGGCTCTATTCGGACTGGCGCTGCGAATTCTGGGATTCACCCTTTCGCAGGTCGCGCCCTTCTATCTTGTGGGCTTCGTCTTGATTCTCTTCTTCGGCCCGCGCCGCCCTCGCATGGGGTAGTCAAGAGCTGACTTGGTATCGGAGTTCCTGTGTCCATCAAGGGTCCGAAAGAACTCGAAGGCATGCGCCATCCACGAAGAGCCGCGCGTCCCCATCTATGCGGATCCAGGAGCTACCAGATTCTCACGGAAGGACTGGTGATCACGGTCGAGCCCATCATTGCCGCGGGATCGGGCAGGGCGGTCGTGGCCCGGGACGGCTGGACGGTGTGCACGGCGGACAGCTCCGCGCACCACGAGCATACCCTGATGATCACAAATGGCGAGCCGCTGCTGCTGACTGCCGCGCGAACCACGTAGGGCGGAGCCCTCGTCCGCCCAGCGCTGCGAAGCGCCGCAGCCCCGCGATGAACCTTGGCGAGCTTTGCTCGCCCGCCCGGACGAGGCGTCCGGGCCTACGTGATCGGCTATGCCTTGATGTGGCAGCTCGCGAGACCCTTCTTTTCCAGATACTGCTGGTGGTAATCCTCAGCCTCGAAGAACGTTCCCGCCGGGACAATTTGGGTGACCACGGGCTTGCTGAAGCGCCGTGATTTTTCCAGCTGCTCCTTCGAAGCTTTGGCAGTGGCTTCCTGTTCTGGGGTGTGAAAGAAGATCGCCGAGCGATACTGCGTGCCCCAGTCGGGCCCTTGCCGATTGAGTTGCGTGGGATCGTGGTTCTCCCAGAAGACTTCGAGTAGCTTGTCGTAGGAAAGTTTCGCAGGATCGTAGTCGATCTCGACGGCCTCAGCGTGGCCGGTGCGGTCGGTACAAACTTCTTTATAGGTCGGTTTCGCGGTGTTACCGCCGGTGTAGCCGACCCGGGTCGAAATCACGCCCGGCAGTTGGCGGAAGGTCGCTTCGACTCCCCAAAAACAGCCTGCGGCAAAAGTAGCTTTAGCCATATCGATAGCTCCATCTAAAAGTGCAGCGATCTTATTGGATGCCGCAAACGGGTGGAAAGTGGCAGGATGCGGGGTTTGTGTAATTGAGCGGGGGCGAACTGCCGGACATCACTGCGCGGCGCTTACCTGTCCCTCCCGCCGCCAGTTCGATAGTCCGAACGATCCGCGCGCAGTACGCCAAGCGTGGATGGCTTGGCAATCAGAGATACGGAGTTGGGTTGTCGGCGACCCCTCGATCTCCGGTCCCTTTGTTTTGCCGAGATGATGGGCTTGTTCGGGATCGTCTCGTAAGCATCGCCATAAAGTCAGGGCGCCACGCGGAAAACCGTTCCACAGCCGACGTCACCACTGCGGTCCTTGCACTGGTTGTTACCGCCCATGAGGGTTGTACCGTACAGGGCACCGTCGAAGCCGAAGGTCACGCCGCTGAAGGGCCCCGAACCGTCGAGTCCGCCTGCAAATGCATGGAGCACGGTCTCGGTCCAGATGTTGCTGCCCTTGCCGGGCGGCGACAGTTTGAACACAGTCCCATTCGTATTAGCGCCATCCACAAAGATCGTACCGTAAACGTTGCCAGCTTGGTCCAGAACCACGCCGCTGTAAATTTCGTAACAACCGAGGGCGAGGATGGTCTCAGTCCAAACGCCGCCTACAAGCGTGAGTTGATAAACAGAGCCATCCGTCGAGCCGTAGAGTGCGCCCGACTTATCGAGAACGACGCCGGAGTTCAGTACATCGCCGTTACAGTAACCATCGTCGAGATTGAAGCGATACAGTACGCGCTCAGTCCAGCGCCCGCCTTTCTTTTTTGGCGGTCTTAGCTCAAACGCAGTGCCGTAACAGCCAAATTGGTCGCAATGCCCCCCTCTTGCAGTCGTGCCGTAAAGGTTTCCCTTCGGATCGAAGACCACGCCTATTGGATCCTCGCCGTCACCGTCCGTTTGGTCACCCGGAACGCCCTTGAAATAGTAGAGCACGGTCCTGGTCCAGGCTTTGCCGTGAGAGGAAGGAGTTAGTTTGAAAATGGTGCCACAGCCGACGGTCGGGCATCCTCGGCCGCCGACGGAGGTCGTACCATAGAGATTCCCTTCCCGATCCAAAACCAAGCCACCAGCAGAAACCTCGCCTTTAAAGACATAGAGGATGGTCGCAGTCCAGCCGCTTGCGGGATCTTTGGGAGGTGTCAGCTTGAACACCACACTGGTTTGCCAGGCGTTTACGCCGTAGAGGTTGCCTGCCTGATCCAGGACCAAAGAACTGGCTTCAGAGCCGGGGCTGTAGATCAGATTCGTGTTCCAAGCGCCACCGCTCGTGCCAGGCGGGGTCAGCTGATATATCCCGAAGTTAGTCGCTCCGTAGAGATTGCCCGCATTGTCGGCAATCAGGACAGTAGGATTGACCCCGATGTTTCCGGCCTCTTGGAAGCGGTGAATCACCTGGTATCTCGATCCAGCGAAGGCGCTGGTTGCGAACACTGCAAGGAGGATGACGAGTGTTAGCGATGGGTTCTTAAGAGAGAGATTCTTGCAGTTCATTGGAATTATCTCCTCCGCTCAACACTGTGGAGCGTGTTGTTGCGTTCCATGAATGCCTTCTTCGCGCCGCCAGATCCCGCACCCATTCTGCTCTCGGCCTAGTCGGCTGTCAACGCGGACGGTCACCCTACGCTAGAGCCAGGGATGGCCGAGATTCGCCACGCACAGGATCAAGTCAGGACGCTGCTCAAGCCTTTCCGGTTGACGGACCCCGGTTTTCCGCGCTAAATTGCTTTAGCGGCTTTACCCCCCAGCCCGCCTGAGGTTTGGTGACCCTTGGTTTTCCACCGCTCTTATAGAAGTTTCCGGCTTGCTTTCGCGATCTGGCTTGCCTGCCTGATCGTTCCTGTGGCTTTTGCCGCGAAAGCAGGCTTTATCCCTCAAGCCCGGGTCGGCTTCACAGTGGGCGATCAGTGGGAGCCCGCGGTTGCTAGCGATGGATTCGGCCACACTTATATTCTCTATCCGCAGTATGGGCGGGTGCCGGGGTGCCGCGGTTGCCCGCTGCCTTCCATGATTCTGGTGGTCAGCAACGACAATGGCGCTACCTGGCAGCCGCCGCGCGAGATCACGCCGCCCGGGACCGGCCAGTACGATCCGCAGATCGTGGTCGATTCCGGGGATCACCGGACGGTGTACGCAGCCTGGCTGCAAAGTAAGAAACTTGACATGATTGTGGCCAAGTCCGTGGACTTCGGTCAAAGCTGGTCGATTGTGGTGGCCGACCGCGGAATTACCGACGCCGATAAACCGGTGCTCGCGGTTCGCGGAGAGGATGTTTACATCGGGTTTAACCGGGCTCGCAAGATGTGGGTAGCCTCGTCGCACGATGGCGGGATCACATTCACTTCGGCGGACGTAGGTCCAAAATTGAAGCTGGTCCGATCTCTGGCCGGAGGGGCGACGGTCGATCCCCACGGCTACGTTTACTTGGCTTGGGCGGGATTCACGCGGCACGATGGCGCCACGGGGCGGGAGAGCCTGTATGTCAGCAAGTCGTCCGATGGCGGCGAGAGTTGGGAGACCAAGCTGATGGACGTCTCCGGTGCGCCTCCCGATTGCGGGGCTTACCACTGTGAGTGGGGTTACCTGGGCGCGCAGATCACGATGACCTCCGATGCGGCCGGCACTTTGTACGCTCTGTGGAATTCTGGCGCGGCGGATAAGAGTCCCGAGCGGATTTATTTTGCTTCCTCGACCACGGCTGGTGATACCTGGTCGCCGAGATTGAATGTTTCGACTGCGCTCTCGAGCGTGGAGCATGCTTTCCCCGCGCTCGCAGCCGGAGACGCAGGCGATGTCCGAATCGCGTGGATGGATACGCGTAACATGGATACGCGCAACCATCCGCTGTGGAATACGTATTACCGCAGCTCCACGAACGGCGGCGCAACCTGGTCGGGGGAGTCGAGGATTTCCAGCTACGCGCCGGGCTACCGCTACATTCGCGCCAAAGGCTTCAGCTTCCCGTTTGGCGATTACTTCACCATCGGCATCGACAACCAAGGCCGGACGCAGGCCGTTTGGGGCGAAGGCCTGAACTTCCGCTCGCCGGGTTCGATCTGGTATAGCAACGGGCGGTAGGCTGAGTCCGGTTCTCTGCACCAGAATATGTGCATCAGGGATGGATGGCCCCGGGCTTCCGCTGACACTCTCAGTTCGGTTGGGGAAAAGAAGGATCATCCCCGGCAGCATCGTCTCCCACCCTTGCAGAGAACGCAAGGATGGGGCACCCCCAGTTCGGTTTTGGCCTATTCTAAGACGAGCCCGCCGGTGAGGCTTGCTAGACGCTCGATTCGGTGTTCCACGCACCAGTCCTGGAGTTCGTCCACGATCTTTTCGGTGGCGCGGGGATCCCAGTAGCTGGCGGTTCCGATTTGTACGGCAGTGGCGCCGGCCAGCATGAACTCGATGATATCGACTGCGGTTGAGATGCCGCCCATTCCGATGACTGGGATCTTCACCGCTTTGGCCGCGTCGTAGACCATGCGCAACGCGATCGGCTTGATGGCGGGGCCGGAGAGCCCGGCGGTTACGTTGGCGATGCGCGGCTTGCGGGTCTCGGCGTCGATGGCCATGGCCACGAAGGTGTTGACCAGGGAAACCGCGTCGGCGCCGGCTTCCTGCGCCACGTACGCCATCTGCGCGATGCTGGTTACGTTGGGAGAAAGCTTCACGATCAGCGGCCGTTGGGAGAAGTGACGGGCGGTGGCCACTACCTCATCCAGCGAACGCGGGTCGCTGCCGAACTGCATTCCTCCGGCCGCGGTGTTGGGGCAGGAAACGTTGAGTTCGTAGGCGGCGATGCCTTCGCCTTCATTCAGGATTTCAATGGTGCGCTCGTAGTCCTCGCGGGTGTAGCCAAACACATTGGCGATGACCACGATATTCTTGATCTCGCGCAGCTTGGGAAGCTTTTCGTCAAGGAAGGCTCGCGCCCCGATGTTTTGCAAGCCGATGGCATTGAGCATGCCCGCTGGGGTCTCATAAAGGCGTGGCGGTGGATTCCCGGCCATGGGTTCTTTCGACAAGCCCTTGACCACGAAGCCGCCAATCTTGTTCAAATGCACTACATCTTCAAACTCGATGCCGTAGCCAAAAGTGCCGCTGGCGGCAATTACAGGGTTCTTGAGTTCGATGCCGGCGAAGCTGACGGCGAGGTCAGGAGTGCGTCGGGCGGCGGGGGAGGCGGTCATCGCGATTGTAGTGTAGCGCGAGCCGGGTGGGACGCCAAAGTTTTCGCGCAAACCTCTGTAGCGCCGGCATCTGGCCAGCTATCTAGCGGGCGTCCCGCCCGCTCATCGGGCCGCCGGGACGGCGGCGCTACGCCTACGTGCATTGCCGCATGCTTTTCCGTTACAGTAGTTAGTTCCCATGCTTGATCTGAATTTTGTGCGCGACAACTTGCCGCTGGTCGAGGAAAAGGTGCGTCAGCGCGGGATGAAGCCGGGCGACGTTCTGAAAAACTTCGCCCAGGTGGATGCCCAGCGGCGCCAAGCCATCACCAGCGCGGAGACCATGAAAGCTCAGCGCAATCGCGCCTCGGAAGAGATCGCAAAACTGAAGAAAAGCGGACAAGATGCGGGCGCGCTCATTGCGGAGACCAAGAATCTGCGCGAGCAGGTCGAGGAACTGGGCAAAGCCGCCGAGGAATACGAAACCCGATTGCAGCAGATTCTGATTGGCATCCCCAACGTTCCGCATGCCAGCGTCCCGGTGGGCAAGAGCGCGGACGACAACGTGGAAGTCCGCCGCTGGGGCACGCCGCCGAAGTTCGACTTTGCGGCCAAGCCGCACTGGGAAATCGGGGAGCAACTGGGCGTGCTCGACCTGGAGCGAGCGGCGAAACTTTCCGGTGCGCGCTTTGCTGTGTACTGGGACTTGGGAGCACGCCTGGAGCGGGCGCTCGCCAACTTCATGCTTGACCTGCATACCCGTGAGCATGGTTATACCGAGGTGTTGCCGCCGTATATGGTGAACTCGGATTCGATGTATGGGACCGGAAACCTCCCAAAGTTCGCGGCCGATCTTTTTAAGGTTCCGCACGGGGACACCGAGCTATGGTTGATTCCAACCGCGGAAGTTCCGGTAACCAATCTTTATCGCGACGAAGTGCTCGAGGCGGCGCGGCTGCCGGTCTCGCTCACTGCCTATACTCCATGTTTCCGCAGCGAGGCTGGGTCTTATGGTAAGGACGTGCGAGGGATTATCCGGCAGCATCAGTTTCAGAAAGTCGAACTGGTGAAGTTCGCGCGGCCGGAAGAATCCTACGAGCAGTTGGAGAGGCTCACCCAGGACGCCGAAGAAGTGCTGCAGAAACTTGGCCTGCACTATCGCGTGGTCGCGCTGTCCACCGGGGATATCGGTTTCTCGGCAGCCAAAACCTATGACATCGAAGTGTGGTTGCCGGGGCAGCAGTTGTTTCGCGAGATTTCTTCGTGCTCGAACTTCGAATCGTTTCAGGCGCGGCGGGCGAATATCCGCTATCGTCCTGAGGGCAAGAATAAGACTGAATTCGTGCACACGCTGAATGGCAGCGGCCTGGCGGTGGGCCGTACCTGGGTGGCGATCGTCGAAAACTACCAGCAAGCGGATGGCAGCGTGCTGATTCCGGAGGCGCTGCGGTCGTACATGGGAGTGGACCGGCTCACCGCGAGAAAAATGTAGCGCCGCCGTCTCGGCGGCTGTCGTGGAGGCGTCTCGCCTCCACCTGCGAGGGCAGAATGCCCTAGCGACAGCCGGCAAAGCCTGCCCCGAGCGAGGCCGAGGGGATGCCGGCGCTACATTTCGTAGGATTTGCATGAACGGCTGCATTGCGCGTTGCAAAGACAGGGAGTAGAAAATAGACTTGGACGGGGCAAAAACCAATGCGACGGTTATGGCCGCTCCCACCGTCCCCATGACTGGGATCTGGCGCACAATCCGCGACTACATTTTCTGGTCGTACGAGCGCGGCACCATCCAGTACGACGTGATGGTTACGCTGATCTTGCTGTTTGTTTTTCTTTCTCCGAAACTAATCAATTTCAAAGACAAACCGGTCGAGCATAATCCGCATCGTACCGGAGTCGCCGTGGTATTCGACGGCCAGGGCGGACTGATTTACCAGATTGAAGCGGCAGCGGTTGTAGGCAAAGATGACGGTGCGGTTCGCAGCCAGTTGCTGGAAATCATCGAGCCCATTTCTGGCGAAGTCAGTATCACGAAAATTGAACCCATACGCGACGGCTCGGGCCGCGTCCTGAGCTACAAAGTTTGGGTGGCGCGAGAGTAGCGGCATCCACTCCGGAACTGAAAATGGATCCTCTGCTAATGTTGGGATGGTGCCGTCAGATGAGTTGGGGTTTCGCGATTATTATCTCCCTGCTGGCCGCGTCAGCCCAGACGCCAGACGCGGACGAATTGCAACGAGTTCTAAGCAAAATGGATCAAGTTGCCGCAAACTTCCGCACTACACAAGCCGCTTTTATCTGGAACCAATATCAGAAAGTCGTCGACGAGACCGATATGCAGAAAGGGACCGTGTATTTTCGCCGCGCCGGGAACGAGATACAGATGGCGGCTGACATTAACGATCCCACGGCCCCAAAGTACGTGCTGTTTACGGACAGCAAAGTTGAGGTCTACCAACCGAAAATCGACCAAGTAACCAGGTACAACACGGGGAAGGACCGCGCCGCATTTGAAAGCTTCCTGGTGCTGGGTTTCGGCGGCAGCGGGCGGGACCTGATGAAATCCTTTGATGTGAGGTACATCGGGGGTGAAAAGGTGGATGGCGTGGAGACGGCGAAGCTGGAACTGGTGCCGAAATCGCAAAAAGTTCGCAACACCTTCGACCACATCTGGTTATGGATCGATCGCTCGCGCGGCGTGTCCGTGCAGCAGCAACTCTTCGAACCTTCGGGCGATTACCGCCTCGCCAAATACTCCGATATCCAATTGAATCAGAAGATTCCAGATACTGCGTTCAAGCTGAGAACAACCAGCAAGACCAAGATTGTGGCGCCGCAGGGGTAACCATAGGCTAAACCCACCGGCAAGATGACGTCGGACGAGTTTACGATTGCCAAACCGATTCAGGGCTGTGGAAAGATAAAAGCTGAAAAACCGGGTGCGGGACGGTATACTGCCAGAAAGCTGATCGCTAGAGAAAGAAAGAAGAGGGCAATAAGACTCCGGTTGCACGAACGCTCTTAACTTTTATGGCCAAGGTTTTCACTCTTCCGAGTCCTCCCCAGATTGGCCGCAAGCGGCGCGAGCGGACTGCCGATCCGCGCTATGTCGACGGCCAGCGGCTCCTGGTCGAAGCGATGCGATATCTGGCCCAGGCTGACCCAATCAACAATCGCGGCGCCATCGAACTACTTTCCGAGCACGTGCGCACACGCTTCCGCATGAGCGATTCGCCCCTCAGCTGAGGGTGTTGCGATGACCTGCCCTCTATCGCGCATCGGTAGTTCGTTGGAACAATGCGCTCGCCAGAATGATCACCACTGGATAACACTCGAGCGTGTAGCGCGTTTCTGGATTTTCCAGAGTGCCGAGGAACGCTGATCGCAAAATCACGAATGTGATCAGGAGACCGAGATGAGGCGCAAACCGTCCACGCACCAGCCCCGCGAAGGCGGCGCTCACATATAAAAGATTGACCATTCCCAAGACCACGGTCAGCGCCAACCACTCTGGGTCGTCGTCGAACTCCCACCATCGCGTATCCGAGGGCAAGGTCTCCGTCCGCGGCCGAAGCCACATGTCGGCGATACGCAGCAGCGGTAGCACAACGTAATAGCGCAAGCGGGAATGACGTACGCGCTCGGCCGCCAGCGCTGCGAACCTGGCATCGAGTTCGGAAGTCACATGCCGCTGGTCGTTGTAATCGTCCAACAATTGCATGGTCTGCTCCCGCTGCTCGGGTGAATCAAAAGCACGCGAAGGAAGCTTGTCCGCTTCCACTGGGTTGCCTGGCACGGCCCAATAAATATCTTCGACGGACGTATAATCCACGATCCAGGTTCTCATCCAGCGATTGAATCCCAGCGGCACGAAAGCATTTTCTTGGTTGGCGTAACGCGGCGCGAGCGGCTGGAACTCGTGGAACGTATGCAGATTGCGCACCGTCCAGGGGACCAGGGTCGCGAGCGAGACCACCGCCAGAATCAAGCCGGCCCTGAGCACGTGCAGCCGAGGGACTCTTGACCGCGTTCTTTGCTTCTGCCGCACTAGCAGGGCGAAAAGATATGCCTCCACGGCGAACAGAAGCAATGCACCATCAGGCCGGAGCAGGATGGCCGGTCCAACTGCGAGCCCGCACCCCATCCACGGTCTCAGCGATGAATCCTGGAGGGTTTCGAGTCCAGCCATTGCTAAGTCCAGAGCCAGCACCGTAAAGAATACTTCCCAAGTTTCTGTGAGCGCGTTCCCAACATAGTTGGCCAGAAACGGGCAAAGCGCCGCTAATAGAAAGGCAACCCGTGCGGCACGGGAAGAAACTAAACGGCGCGCGAGATCGGCAATGAAGAAGCAAGTGCCGATGTCCACGAATATCTGCAACACCAGCACCGCCCGATAGTGTTCCATGCCAAAGATCGCAAAAACCGCCGCCAGGAAGGCGGGATACCCCGGCAGGCGAATGTAGGTGGGCGAGATCTCATCCACGCCGCTCAGGCCGTAGATCCCGTGCTGCAGCCAGTTCTTGGCGATGTCGCCGTATACGAAAGAGTCGGTGGTGACGCCGGGAAACCGGAGAATGAATAGCAGGCGGAGCGCCACCCCTGCGAGTGTCGCGATCAGAAAGAAGCGGAGATGTTTGCGCAGCAGTTCGCGCACGGAGGGACTATAACAGCTCTTAGCTCTTAGCTCTTGGCTCTTGGCCTTTAGCTTTTGGCTTAAGCATCTTGTCCTCAGCTAAAGGCCGAGAGTTAACAGCCAAAAGCTGCACTTCAAAGTTTGACCCGCCTTTCTCCACAGCTTAGGATGGACTCTCTTACTCCCCATGGCGCAACCAGTTTTCTACGATGCCCGGCAAGCCCGCTGGAAGCGATTGCGAGGCTTGTTTGACGTTCTCGGCATCAGCGTCATGCTACTGGTTATTTTCTTCATCTATAACGCCTTGCGGAGCGAGCAATTGCCCGAGTTGATTTGGCAAGCGCAGAAAAAGCCGTACCACGCGCTCAAGGAAAACGAAAAAGAGAAGGCCAGGGAACGGCGGCGCAAACAGGCTTTGCAACGCGGGAATCGTAAGACCAAATCAAAGCCCTCGCTGGTGGAACTCAATTCCCAGGAAGGCATTCGGGCCGCTTTCTATGCCCCGTGGGATGCCGCCAGCTTCTCCTCACTGCGTGAGTATGCTCGTCAAGTTGACCTGCTCTATCCCGACTGGCTGCACGTTTTGACCCCCGATGGCCATTTACAGGGTGTGGACGACCAGACCAATGAGTACTTCCCTGTGATCCAGAATTCGCCAACCCAGGGCTCGACCATCCATCCAGTAGACGACAAGGTCATGAAGTTTCTGAAGTCCGAAGACACGGGCATGGAAGTGTTCCCCATGGTGAACAATTCCGACGGCGTGAACTGGGTGGATATCACATCGTTCCTGAATGACGCGGACGGACGCGCGCATTTCCGTCAGCAGGTGGACGCGTTTCTGGCCACCGATAAATACCGCGGCCTCATGGTGGACTTCGAAGAGATAGAACCCGAAGCCCAGCCGGGCTACATGGCTCTGCTGCAGGAGCTCTCCAATGATCTTCACGGCAAAGCCATGAAGCTGTACGTGAGCGTGCCTCCTCACAACGAGGATTTCAACTATCCTGCCGTGGCCAGCCGCGTGGACGGCGTGGTGCTGATGAACTATGACGAGCACTATCCCGAAGGGACTCCTGGGCCGGTCGCTTCCCAGGATTGGTTTGTCGCCAATCTGACATTCGCCAGCAAAGCAGTTCCCCTGGACAAACTGATCTGCGCCATCGGCAACTACGGTTACGACTGGGTGCGCAAGCCGAAGCGGGGAAAACTGCCGCCCGATGTACGAGACACCAACGTCTCGGTGCAGGAAGCGTGGCTGGCCGCGCGCGATTCGGAAGAAGACGTCGATTTCGACGACGACAGCAGCAACCCGCACTTCAGCTATATGGACGAGCAAAACCGCCGGCACGACATCTGGTTCCTGGATGCGGTCACCGCACTCAACCAGATGCGGGCTGCCCAACGTCTGGGGATTCAGACTTTCGCGCTCTGGCGATTAGGCGCTGAAGACCGCTCCCTGTGGCGGGTTTGGGATGTACCCGGCGAGCCCACTGCGCCGGACAAGTTGAAAGATGTTCTCCCGGGCCAGGACGTGGACATGGAGGGCCAGGGCGAAATCCTGCGTATCGAAGCTCGTCCGGCCAACGGACAACGGCAGATCACGGTGGATCCGGCGTCGGGAATCATCACGGATGAGACCATCGATCCTCTGCCCGAACCTTACCGTGTGGCCCGCTACGGCTACAATCCGAAAGCCGTTGCCATCACCTTTGATGACGGCCCTGATCCGCAGTGGACTCCGAAAATCCTGGACGTACTGAAACGAGAAAACGCCTCTGCGACGTTCTTTCTGATTGGGCTTGAGGCCAAGGATTTCGGCAGCGTCACTTCCCGCATTTACCGCGAGGGACATGAGATCGGAAATCACACCTTTACTCATCCGGATATCAGCAACCTCTCGCGCAGCTACATGAGAGTGGAGTTGAATCTCACCGAGCAGCTCTTTGCCAGCCGCCTGGGAATTCACACCATCCTCTTCCGCCCGCCCTATTCCATCGATCAGGAACCGGATACCGAAGACCAGGTTCGGCCGCTGGAAGTGGTGCAGGACATGGGCTACATTAGCGTGGGCAACAAGATCGATCCTAATGACTGGGTGGACACCCCGCGCCGCCACTCGGCGGAGGAGATCGCTGCTGACGTGCTCGCTCACATTCCACCCTGCGATCCCAAGGACCGTCTCTGCGGAAGCGTCATCCTGCTGCACGATGGCGGAGGCGATCGCCGAGAAACCGTCCGCGCTTTGCCCATGATCATCCAGGGCGTGCGCGCTAAGGGAGATGAAATCGTCCCGCTCCATGAGTTGATAGGCAAGACCAGGGCTGATGTCATGCCCGCAATTCCTACTAACGAGCGCTGGGCTGCCCGCCTGGATTGGATGGGCTTTGCCATTTGGGACTTCAGTGCCCATGCCATCACTTGGATCTTCTTCGTTGGCGACCTGCTCATGACGGGACGCTTGCTGTTTGTCGGAGCCTTTGCGATTTTCGACCGCTTCCGGCAGCAACAGTACGGCAGTCCGGGTGAGGCGGCGTCCTATAAGCCGGCAGTCGCAGTGCTGGTTCCTGCCTACAACGAAGAGAAAGTGATCGAACGCACGGTACGCGCTGTGCTCGCCTCGAACTATCCTGGCTTGCACGTGATCGTGATTGACGACGGCTCGACCGATAACACTCTCGAAGTCGCGCGCCGGGCTTTTGTGAATGAAGAAGCCTCCGGACGCGTGCTCATCTTGACCAAGCCGAATTCGGGCAAAGCGGAAGCTCTCAACTTCGGCCTCGAACATCTGCGCGGTCAGGAAATCTTTGTGGGCATCGACGCGGACACGGTCATCGCCCGCAATGCGATTTCACGGCTGGTCCCCCATTTTCTCAATCCCAAAGTCGCCGCTGTGGCCGGAAATGCCAAAGTGGGCAATCGCGTGAACCTGTGGACCCGCTGGCAAGCCTTGGAGTACATCACCAGCCAGAACTTCGAGCGCAGAGCGTTGAACGTTTTGGGAGCCGTGAGTGTGGTGCCGGGAGCAATCGGCGCGTGGAGAACATCCGCAGTGCGCGAAGCCGGTGGATATCACACTGACACTGTGGCTGAAGATGCGGATCTCACCATGGCCCTGCTGCGCCACGGTTACCGTGTGGAATACGAAGATCTAGCTCTCGCCTATACCGAGGCTCCCGTCAATGCCAATGGCTTGATGCGTCAACGCTTCCGTTGGTCTTTCGGGATTCTGCAATCGGTGTGGAAACATCGCGCCGTGTTCGCCCGCAAGGGAGCTTTGGGTTGGGTCGCTTTACCCAATATCGTCATCTTCCAAATCTTGCTGCCGCTGGTTTCGCCATTCATCGACCTGATGTTTGCAGTAGGCGCAATCTGGTATTTCATTCAAAAACATTTCCATCCGGATTCCACTGACCCGGCCAGCTTCCAGCGGCTCCTACTTTTCTTCGCTGCGTTTCTGATTATCGATTTCATTACGTCCGCCATCGCATTTGCCCTCGAACGCCGTCAGCCAGAAGCGCGCGAAGATGGCTGGCTGCTCAGCCAGGTCTGGTTGCAACGCTTCGCTTACCGCCAGTTGTTCTCCGTGGTGCTGTTCAAGACCGTGAAGCGGGCCATCGAAGGCCAGCGCTTCGCCTGGGACAAACTGGAACGCACCGCCAAGATGAGTTTTCGGACTACCGAGAGCCACGACTCGGTGAAAGTACCGTAATTCGCCGCTTCTCTGATCTCATTTGAAACCCGCTCTCGCCGCGAAAGATGTGTCTCCAAAAATGGCCTGAATGTGCCGAAAGTCATCACAACAAACCGAGCGGATGTTCACGAACTAGGGTATGCTAATTACATGCTGCTAAACGGAAGAGAAGCGATCCTTAACCGTGTCCACCTGCTGAAAGCAGAGATCAGCGACATTCAGAGACTGAACGAGCAATATGCCCAGCAGAGACGCACCTTGCCCGCGCAGCAGAATCACGCCCAGCGCCGCGGCCGTTTGGAGCAAATTGTCGAAGAACTGAAAGCCCTCACCAACCGAAAAATCCAGTAGTGCAATACCAGCGTGGGGACAGCCGCCTCCGGCTGTCCGGTCGAGCAAAGCTCGACAAATCTCGAACACCCCCCTGCTGTCATTCCGAGGAGCGAATGCGACGAGGAATCTGGGTTTTCACGGCCATGCGAAGAACCTAGATCCCTCGTGTCTCTCGGGACGAGAGCAGGGATTTTGTTAGCGTGCCCCAGTGCTACAATTAAGGGTTCCGCGCCCTCCGCGCAGCATCCATATACCTTTCGAGGTGCACTTATGGCAACTGTTGAAGCCCCCACACGACCGCAGATTCGCCTTCATCAAGGCCCGTTCATCAATGAGCCGTTAACCGATTTCAGTAAGGAAGAGAATGCGCGCAAGATGCGTGCTGCCATCGAGAAAGTTCGTGGCCAACTGGGCCGCGAGTACGACCTCATCATCGGCGGCAAGCGCATCAAGACTCAGGACAAGATCAAATCGTTGAACCCGGCCCAGCCGTCCCAGGTTGTCGGCCTGCATCAGAAGGCAGGCAAGGAGCACGTGGAACCGGCCATGCAGGCCGCGCTCAGCGCCTTTGAGCACTGGAGCCGCACCTCGATTGAAGAGCGTGCCAGCCTGCTGTTCCACGTTGCCGATCTGCTACGCGAACGCAAGTTCGAGATGTGCGCCTGGCTGGTTTTTGAAGTCAGCAAGAACTGGGCGGAAGCCGACGCCGACATCTGCGAGACCATCGACTTCTGCGAGTACTACGGCCGCGAAGCGCTGCGGCTTGCGAAAGTCAAGCCTGATGTACAAATGTCCGGCGAGCATGATTCGCTCCGCTACATTCCCTTGGGCGTGGGCGCAGTCATTCCACCGTGGAATTTCCCTTGCGCGATCATGGCGGGGATGACGATGGCTTCTATCGTCGCAGGCAACACGGTCATTCTGAAACCATCGAGCGATTCGCCCACCATCGCGGCAAAGTTTGTTGAACTCGTCGAAGAAGCCGGCCTGCCGGACGGAGTGGTGAATTTCTGTCCGGGAGCTGGCGCCAGCTTCGGCAATGCCGTGGTGGCGCATCCCAAGACACGCTACATCGCCTTCACCGGTTCGCGCGAAGTTGGCCTCGACATTCACAAGCGCGCCGCCGATAAGGTTCCCGGCCAAGTCTGGATCAAGCGCACCGTTCTCGAAATGGGTGGCAAGGACGCGATCATCGTCGACGCCGACGCTGATTTCGACGCCGCCGTCGAAGGCGTTGCCCAATCCGCATTCGGCTTCCAGGGACAGAAATGTTCAGCCTGCTCCCGCGCCATTGTTGACGAGCGCATCTACGACAAGTTTCTGGATCAACTCAAGGCCCGAGTGGAAAAGATCACCGTCGGCGATCCCACCGAGAATCCGAACATGGGTGCGGTGATCAACGAAGGCTCCATGAAGTCGATTCTCGAATACATCGAATACGGCAAGAAGGACGGACGCCTGATTACCGGCGGCGGTTTGACCAAGAACGCGGGCGAGGGCTACTTCATCCAACCCACGGTCATTGCCGATATCAAGCCCAAGTCAAAGCTTGAGCAGGAAGAAATCTTTGGCCCGGTGCTGGCAGTGATCAAGTCGAAGAACTTCGATCATGCTTTAGAGATTGCCAACGACACCGAGTTCGGGCTAACCGGTGCGGTGTACACCAACTCGAAAGACAAGATCGATCGCGCCATCCGCGAATTCCACGTTGGCAACCTGTACATCAATCGCAAGTGCACCGGCGCGATGGTTGGCGCGCACCCCTTCGGCGGATTCAATATGTCGGGCACAGACTCAAAGGCGGGAGGCCCGGACTACTTGTACTTGTTCACGCAGGCCAAGTCGGTGGCAGAAAAAATCAGGTAGAGTAGGGCGGACACTCCTGTCCGCCGCTTTTGATCTTAGGTTTTTGGCTATCGACACAAGGGGTCAAGAAGCGGACAGGCGTGTCCCCTCTACACGTTCTCACGTAATGACCTAGGAGGGCACGGCTTGTCCTTGAGGTGGCGGCGCTGCCGCAGCGGTCGCGGCGGCGGCTTCATTCAAGATTCGGTGGTGAATGGTGAACAGCGCCAGCTCCAACCGATCGGATACTCCGATCTTGTCATACACGTTACGCAGATAATTCTTGATCACCTGTTCCGTGGTTCCGAGCTGCGTGGCGATCTCTTTGTTCTTGTAGCCTTGCACGATCAGCGCGACGATCCGCAATTCCTTCGCGGTCAAGCGATCGCGCACCCGCAGACCCACCATGTCGTTTTCGGTGAGCTCGCTGGGGACAGCAATGTCCTGCACCCAGGTTTCGCCGCGAGCCACTTTGCGCACACAGTCCACCAGCGCCGCGCTAGTCACGTTGCGGTAGACCACTCCGTGCGCCCCGGCGGCCATGTAGCGTTGCGTGCTTTCGCCGGTGTCGGCGAGCACGACGACCCGCGTCTTGGCTTTGTTCGCGGCTTGTAGCACGGCCAGGAAGTCGCCATGGAATCCGCCCGCGACGACCAGCACGGCCGCCCGGAACTTATCCAGGGCCATGAACATTTGTTCCTGGGTTTGCGCCTGCGCCACTATGCGCATCTCGTCTTCGACCGCCAGCACTTTGGCGATTCCCGCGCGGAAGATTGCCTGATTGTCGGCCAGAATCAATTTAAGCATCGCTTCAGCACCTCTTTACGAATCACGACACGAGTGACGACACTTACGTATGGCGAACAAAATCGTACGAATCAATCACGCAGGCCACACCTCGGGCCTCCGCGGGCGTACTGCTGCCTCCGGTGGCGGGTTCGTCGGTGCGTACCACGCGTCCCTTGCATTGCACCGTCACGTTTTCCTTGGCCCCGGTAACTTCGGGTGGCAGGACGATCTCGAACTCCACGTTGGAGCCCACTTCCAGAGACGCATCCGCCCGAATGTAAACTCCGGCGGCGCTCAGATTTCCTGTCACTCCGCTCGCTTGCACCGCCTCGTCTGCCTTATGAATCTTGATCGGCAGTTCCAGGGGAAACCGTTTTCCCGTCCGCGCTTCGGACACAAGTCCTCCTAGCTCCTGGCTTTCCTTGGGTGCAAAAGCCAACTTCGCAATGACATCTCCTGCTATAGAGTACCGCAATCCCTTACCCGGTCCTTATATCACGGATGATGCCCCGTATCAAAGCCTAGAGACTCATTTGGATAACGGTAGCAACTACGTCCCCCTTAGGCATGCCAGCGGGCCGGAAAGCGCGCCCCCGAGGATTTCCACACTTGCGCGCTTTTCTGTCACAATAGCCGCTCGTCACTCACAGAGCCCGTTCGGATCATGAGACACATCCCAGGGGTCGCTTCCATGCTCGTTCCAGCCGGCACATCCAGAAGTTACTCAGGCATTTTCTTTCTGATTTTCGCGGTCACGGCGATGTTTCTTGTTCTCTCGGCGCCGAGCCGTGCCCAACAAGCGGCATCGAAGCCTGCCCCCGCGACCCCTCCGCAGGGAAGCGTTCCACAGAAGGCGAACCCGGCGACGGAAGTGGGAAAGGTCGTGGGCTCACGCCCCTCAGAAGCGCCGCAGGTGCTGCAACAGCTCAATTCCGCGCTGGAAGGTCTGGTGGCCAGGGTTTCACCAGCCGTGGTCCAGATTGTGGTTACCGGCTATGGACCGATCGAAGAAAGCAATCGCAGTCAGACCGCGCTGATCGCGCGCCAGCATGCCGTCGGATCGGGGGTGATCGTCGATTCCGACGGCTACATCATGACCAATGCGCACGTGGTCGAAGGCGCGCATCGCATCCGCGTGATATTGCCCATGCCTTCGCTGGAATTCCCGCAGGTTGAGCCGGTGGGCAAAGAGCATGTGCTGGACGCAAAGCTCATTGGCATTCACAAAGAGGCGGATCTGGCGCTGCTCAAGATTGACCAGAAGAACCTGCCCACCCTTGAACTGGGCAGCGCTCGCCGGGTGCATCAAGGACAGTTGGTGTTCGCCATCGGCAGTCCGGAAGGGTTGCAGAACTCGGTCACCATGGGTGTCGTCAGTTCGGTCGGCCGGCAGCCCGATCCCGATCGCCCCATGGTTTACATCCAGACGGATGCTCCCATTAACCCAGGAAACAGCGGTGGTCCCTTGATTGATATGGATGGCTATGTGCTCGGCATCAACACCTTGATTCTTTCCGAGGGCGGAGGCAGCGAAGGGTTGGGGTTTGCCATTCCCGCCCGGATCGTGCGCTTTGTCTATCAGAGCCTACGGAAGTATGGACACGTGCATCGGGTCGAGATCGGAGCGATCGCACAAAACATTACGCCGAACCTGGCCGAAGGACTCGGTCTTTCCCGGAGTTGGGGAGTCATCGTGGCCGACGTGAATCCCGGAGGACCGGCGGAAGCAGCCGGACTAAAGACGGGCGATATTGTCGTAAGTGCCGACGACCGTCCCATCGATACCCTGCCGGCACTCAACGCCGCCATGTACCTGCATCCTCTCGACGAAGTGATGAAGCTAGTGGTTCTGCGCGGCGGAGAAAGAAAAACTCTGCAGGTTGCGGTAAGCGAGCACCGCGATCAAATGGACAAACTCATGGATGCGGTCGATCCCGATCAAAGCCTGGTGCGCCGTCTGGGAATCCTGGCGGTTGATTTGAACGATCAGCTGCGGTCCATGGTCGGCAGCTTGCGCATTTCCAGCGGAGTGGTTGTGATTGCCCGCGCCGTCGACCTCATCGGTCCCGAGACCGGCCTGAAGACGGGCGACGTGATCCACAGTGTGAATACGACGCCGGTCGATTCGTTGGAGTCGCTTCGCGCTGCCCTGAATGGCCTCAAACCTAGCGGCCCGGTCGTGCTCCAGGTAGAGCGCGATGGCCAGCTCCAATGGCTGGCGTTCGAGATGGAGTAGAGAAGTATCTGCTTCCACTGCGCCGCACAGCGACCGGCCAGGAGCGTACCAAATATGCCCACAATCAGACCCTCGATTTCGATTGATGCCTCACCCGAACGAATTTTTCCCTTGATCAGTTCCGGTCACGGGTTTAAGCAATGGTGGGCTGCGGATGTGACCGAAGACGTCCCTCGCGATATTATCAGCCTGGGGTTTTTCAACCGCGCCACCGTCTACAATCTGCACCCCGTACGGATTGTGGAGCCCACCGAGGCCGAGTGGGCGTGCCAATCCGGCGAAGAATGGAACGGCACCGTGCTGCTATTCGATCTCCTGCCGCAAAAGGAAGGCCGCACCCTGCTGCGGTTCTCTCACATGGATTGGCGCGCCGAGACCGATTACTTTGTCTCCGGTACGACGATTTGGGGAGAACTAATGTTCCGATTGAAGGCAGTCGCCGAAGGCAAAACTCCGGGGCCTCTTTTCTCTGCGACCGGAATGGCGTATTAATGACTGCCGACTTGCGGTGAGACGCGTCGGTAGTGTACAAGCTTTTCCATGAATAGAATTGTGCTCGGGATCCTGTGCGGCGTCGCATTCGGCGTGATCGACGTATTGATGACAATCTTCGGAAACCATCCCGACCGAACGACCGGAATGCTCTTGCAAGCTTTCTCTAGCCGCTTCGCCATCGGCTTGTTGGCCGCAAACGTCGCGCTGCGTGTGCACCCGACGCTGGCCGGCGCTATTGTCGGTTTATTGATTAGCCTGCCCGATGCGTTCGCTTTGAAGGCATACGCCGGAATCTTGGGAACCGGCCTCATCTTCGGCGCGATCGCGGGATGGGCCGCCAGCGCCTGGGGAACCTAGATTTTCGCAAGACGCCCCCAAACTGCTGCTAGACTCGCTGCCGATGGCCACGTCATACAACCAGATTGCCGGCCAGAGCGTGGAACGGCTCGCGGCCCTCAGCGACGGCATATTTGCCGTCGCGATGACGCTGCTGGTTCTAGATCTTCGCGTGCCTGCAGAGGAGGCAATCCATAGCGGGCACGATCTATGGCGCGCTCTGGTTGCGCTGTCTCCACGGCTCGTCATGTATCTGATGAGTTTCCTGACGCTCGGCATTTTCTGGATCGGCCAGCAGACCCAACTCAACCACCTGGCCCGCTCCGACCGGAGTCTCTCGTGGATCCACATTCTGTTTCTGTTCGCGGTCTCGATTACGCCGTTCTCGACTATGCTGCTGGCCCAGTTCACCGCCTACCGTCTGGCTCTGCTGGCGTACTGGGTGAACATTCTGCTTCTGGGGTCGACGCTCTACTTCAGCTGGGCATGCGCGACAGAAAAGGGATTGGTGAAGAGCGATCTCGCGCCTGAGGTGCAGTCTGCTATTAAAGGTCGCATCATCATCGGGCAAGCGCTGTATGCCTTCGGCGCCTTGCTCTGCGTCATCAGCACTTATTGGAGTATTGCGTTTATCGTCCTGGTGCAGCTCAACTATGCAATAGCGCCGCGCCTGCCGGGACGCACGAAATCCTGAACGAGGCGGCAACCGGTTGCTGCGATCCCTAGAATGCACTCCCTCCACCGCCCCCGAAACCACCGCCCGAAAATCCTCCCCCGCCACCGCCGCCGCCCCAGCCTGATCCCGTCGAACTGGCGCGCGGAGCCGAGACGAATACCTCGCGCCCGGTGCCCCAGGTTCGCGTCCGTTCTTTGGACGCTACCTGGGCTGAGGAACGCGTCTGCCAGTCCGCCTCACAGTCGAGCGTCGGCCAGGGGGAATAGCCCACATCCATCGAGGCCATCCCCGCGATACTGGTGATTAATGGCGTCGTCTACGAGATCAGCCCGAAAGGACCGTAGTTTTCTGTTGACTTAGCACATCTACACAGATAAGATATTTACAAGCGGATTAGCTGTTTGATAACAGCAGGCTGCATCCTGCTCTTTGACAATTTCCGAGGCTTCCCCCCGTAAAGGCGCCCTCATCCCGTCGACCGGGCCAGTTTCCCATAAAAGCATCTCAGCTAAGTCCTTTAGAGGAGATATTTTGGAGGTATGTCCCAGCTTGCCTCATCTTTTCATAGACTTAGAGAGATCAAACACCCTTCCGCTAAGTCCTTTAGAAGGGATATTTTACCTGGGTATCTCAAAAACAGACCCTTTGTTTTCATAGATCTGGCGGAAAAATGATTTTTCGGGGATATATACCCTGTACGAAACAGTAAACAACCTCGCCGTTTCCCCACCAAAGCACGTCGGCTGACCGGGGCAGGTCAGCCCGGCGGATATACTAGGTTCGCTATGGCTGTGATCGTGTCCATGCTCCGTGGCGTCAATGTTGGCGGCCATAACAAGATCAAGATGGAGGCGCTCCGCGCGCTCTACGAATCGCTCGGATTGCGAGAGCCGCAAACCTACGTGCAGAGTGGCAACGTCGTTTTCCGGACCAAGGAGCGCGACCTCACCAAGCTCACGCGGAAGATCGAGAACGGGATCGAGCAAAGGTTCGGTTTTCGCTCCGCCGTTGTCCTTCGCACCTCATCCGAACTCCGGCACGCAATTTTAAGAAACCCGTTCGCAACCCGGCGCGACCTCGATCCCGGTAAACTCCTGGTTACCTTCCTCGCTGGCGATCCTGACGGGGACGCTCGGAGCCAGGTTCTCAAGCTCAAAATCGAACCCGAGGAACTACGGATCGACGGTCGCGAAGTGTACATCTATTTTCCCAACGGCATGGGGCGCTCAAAAATGCAGTGGGCCACCATTGCGAAGATGCTGGGGACGTCTGGAACCGGCAGGAACTGGAACAGCGTCACCAAGTTGCTGGAGATGGCTGAAAAGCTCGAAGCAGCCGAATGATCGGTTACCCCTGGATTTCTGCGACTAATGCCGCAGCTCTTTCTTGGATCGCCGAGTCGCCGCCGAAGCCCTCGAGCCACACCACTTCCGGTTCTCGCCGGAACCAGGTCATCTGGCGTTTGGCGTAGTTTCGATGGGCCTGCTGCGCCGCTTGCAGCGCGGTCTTGGGATCGCATTCGCCTCGGAGCAGTTGCACTGCCTGCTTGTATCCCAGCGACGACAGCGAGCGGGCAGCGGCGCCGTATTTTGCCAGCAACTGCCTGGTTTCTTCTACCAGCCCAGACTCGAACATGCATTCCGCGCGCTGGTTGATGCGGGCGTAGAGCGTATTGCGGTCGGGGTTCAGGCCCAGACGTAGGATTCGGAAACCGGTCAATGGATCGCGGCCCTGCTTCCACATCTCGGTCATTTTCTGCCGTGAAGCCAGGCAAACTTCAATAGCCCGGATGAGCTTGGGAATATCATTGGCATGAATCTTTGCGGCGGCTTCGGGATCGAAACGGCGCAACACGCGCTGCAGATAGTCGGCGCCATTTTGCTCAATGCGCTGGCGGAGCCGTTCGCGCAGTTCTTCTGAACGCTGAGGACCGGGGAAGAGTCCGTCCAGCAGGGCGCGGAGATAGAGTCCGGTGCCTCCCACCACAATGGGCAAGTTCCCTCGGGACTTAATCTCAGCTAGAGCCTGTCGCGCCAACCGTGCATACTCGCCGGCGGTGATGTAGCCGGTAGGATCCACAAAATCGAGCAGATGATGGGGAGCACGCGCACGCTCGGAAGCGCTTGGTTTCGCAGTGCCGACCTCGAACTCGCGAACCATGGCGACCGAATCGCAATTCACCACTTCGCCACGAAGGCGCTCCGCCAGTGCCACGGAGAGCGCTGTCTTCCCGCTGGCCGTCGGACCGAACACCATAACCAGCAGCGGATCGCGAACCACGATCAGCGCGCGCTCCAGGCAATGTGATGCCAGTAGCGGACGAGGGTCAGGATCAGAATCAGCCCCGCGATCACCAGCAGGCCAGTCGCTTCCAAGGTATAGATTTGCGGCGTGCGGTGGTGCTCGATTGACGGGGGTTGGGGCGGGTGTGGATCCAGTTGCCGTTTTGGACCCGACGCAGGCATGGCACCATTGTAGCGCCAAGAAGGAGAATTCGTTCTCCAAAAAGATTTGACGAAGCGCGCCGACTTTGAAGGAACCGTGGTGACCAACTCTGCGTATCATCGTCTAACGCCGCGGTGTGTGTCCGCTCGGCTTCAGGAGAACGTTTATGAAACGCTTTGCCCTGGTCGCACTGGGTATTTGCTTTGCAGTCGCTCCATTCGCCCAAGCGGATGAGTGGTCGAAAACCTACACAATAACCGGAAAGCCCGACCTCCGCGTGGAAACCTCCGACGCCAACATCCATGTGGATACCTGGGACCAGAAAACTATTGAGGCGCGAGTGACTTCCGACCATTACAAAATTGGCGAGCATGGCCTCAGGATCGAGGAACACCAAACCGGGGACTCGGTCGAATTGCAAGTCCATTTCCCGCACGAAACTCACATCATTAGCTTCAACATGCGCAACCACCGGGTCGACGTTGAGATCCATATGCCGCGGGAAGGGCGAGTCAATCTGCATACCGGGGACGGTTCCATCCGGCTGGCGAATTTCAAAGGTGAAATGGATCTGCAGACGGGCGACGGCCATCAGGATATTGACTCGGTGGACGGCACACTCCGAGCCCGCACCGGGGACGGTCACATCACCGCCGCCGGCCGATTCGATGTCCTCGAACTCGGCACTAGCGACGGTCGTATCGAGGCTCGGGTGCATTCCGGTTCGACCATCGCCTCAAGCTGGACCCTGCAGACCGGCGACGGAAGCGTTACCCTCTCACTGCCCGAGAACTTGGCCGCCGATGTGGACCTGCATACCGGCGATGGCCACATTGAAGCCGATATTCCAGTGGCCGTCGAAGGACGTCTGGGCGAGAAAAACATTCATGGCAAGATCAACGGTGGCGGGAATCTGATCACGGTTCACACCGGCGACGGTTCGATCCGGCTGCAGAAGTCGTAGAAAAGCTGTCAGCTATCAGCTCTCGGCTTTCAGCTAATTGACGTCAGCCAGCGAAATGCTGCACGCTAGATATTCGTCCGGCCAACTGTTCACAGGATGGTGCCGGAGGGTGTCAATTCTTCGCTGAGGAAACAGAATGCATCGTACGACGTCTGCTCTGGTCTTTTTTGTTTTGGTCTTACTTGCCACGATCACGGTTGGCTCTATCGCATCCCCACAGATTGCTGAAGCTCAGTCGCAACCGGTGCTCGACGTCACGTCGATGGACACGAGTGTGGATCCGTGCACGGATTTTTTCACCTACTCCTGCGGCGCCTGGATCAAGAAAAACCCAATCCCGCCCGATCAAACCTCATGGAGCGTTTACTCCAAGCTGGAGGATGACAATAAGGCGATCTTGCGCGAGATCCTGGAGAGCTCTTCCTCGACCGCGGGTCGGCGCGATGCCCTGACGCAGAAGATTGGCGATTATTACGCTGCTTGCATGGACGAGAAGGCGATCAACGCCGCCACCATCAAACCATTGCAGCCGGTTCTGGACCAAATTCAGCAGTTGCATTTTAAGCGTGACATCGCCAGCGTCGCCGCAGCCATGGTTTCCAACGACGCGCTGTTCCGGTTTCGTTCGGATCAGGATTACAAGGACTCTACGCAGGTGATTGCCGAGGCGGACCAGGGCGGGCTCGGACTGCCGGACCGCGATTACTATCTCAAGACCGATGCCAAATCGGTGGAGCTGCGCAAGGCCTATGTAGCCCATTTGCAGAAAATGTTCGAATTGCTGGGCGACAAGTCCGCCACCGCCGCGGTAGAAGCCCGGACGGTCATGCGCATTGAAACTGCTTTGGCCAAAGGGTCGCTCACCCGCGTGGAACGCCGCGATCCTCAGAAGCTGTATCACAAAATGACCGCTCGGCAATTGAGTGCGCTCAACCCGTCGTTCCAGTGGAAGATATATTTCGCCAAAGTCGGTCTGCCCTCGGTGGAGGCGCTCAATGTGGAAACTCCGGGATTTTTCAAGACTCTGAACACGGAACTCAAAAACGAAAACCTTGCAAGCTGGAAAACTTATCTGCGCTGGCATCTGATTAATGTGAATGCGCCTTTTCTGTCATCCGATCTCGTGAATGCCGATTTTGATTTCTTTGGCAAGACCTTGCAGGGAGCGCAGGAACTCGAGCCGCGATGGAAGCGCTGCGTAGGCTATGTGGACAACGATCTCGGCGAAGCGCTGGGGCAAGCCTACGTGGAACGAAACTTCAGTCCCGACGCCAAGCAGCGCGCTCAGAAGATGGTGAAGGAAATCGAAGACGCCATGGGTCGCGAAGTCGATTCGCTCCCCTGGATGACTCCCGCCACCAAAGAGCGTGCGCTGGAAAAACTGCACGCCGCCGCCAACAAGATCGGCTATCCCGACAAGTGGCGGGATTACGGCACGCTCAACATTGTTCGCGACGATGAAATGGGCAATGTGCTTCGCTCTCGCGAGTTCGAATTTCAGCGGCAACTGGCAAAGATCGGCAAGCCGGTGGATCGCGGCGAATGGCAGATGACTCCGCCGACGGTGAACGCATACTACGATCCGCAAATGAACGACATCAATTTTCCTGCCGGCGTCCTGCAGCCTCCCTTATTCGATACCAGCTCTGATGCCGCTCCCAACTTCGGCGACACCGGCGCCACCATGGGCCATGAACTCACCCACGGCTTCGACGATGAAGGCCGCCAATTCGATGCCCACGGTAACCTGCGCGATTGGTGGGCACCGGAAGATGCCAAAGCGTTTCAGCAGCGTGCCAGTTGCATTTCGGATCAGTATTCGCAGTACGTCATTGTGGATGATATCAAGATCAACGGAAAGCTGACCCTGGGCGAAGATATCGCCGATCTGGGCGGAGTGATTCTGGCTTACATGGCGTGGCAGGACGATACCAAGGGACGGAAATCCGAGCCGCTTGAAGGATTCAGCCCAGAGCAACGTTTCTTCATTGCTTACGGGCAGAGCTGGTGTGCCAGCACGCGTGACCAAACCAAGCGTTTGCGTGCGACCGTGGACCCGCATTCTCCGGACAAATACCGCGCCAATGGCGTGGTTTCAAATATGCAGGAATTTCAGGAGGCATTTCACTGCAAGGCGGGTTCGCCCATGGTGCGGGAGAATCGTTGCCGGGTGTGGTGAAATTACAACTGTTGCCGAGTGTCTCTATCGCTTCAGGAAATCTTCCACCGACAATTCGACGTCGCGAAGGATAGACCGCAAGAGCCCAGGCCCAACTATCTCACCGGAATGCACCGGCACAGTCGTGGCCCTTCCGTCGGCATGCCTCAGAAAAACATGACTGCCGCGGGTCCGGACTACTCGGAATCCGTTTGTTTCAAGCACACGCACGATCTCGCGGCCCCTCAATCGGGGAAGGCGCGTCATACGGAAATCTGCTGAATACCCACGAGTTCAAGCGATCCGCTTTCGCTACCCTCGACATCCAGGCAGAGTTCAATCACCTCGCGGGCACGTTTCATGAGCGTGTCGAGGGTCTTCGCTTGGGTGTGGCAACCCCGCAGACCTGGCACCGTGGCAACGAAATAGCCCTCTTCATCCCGTTCGATGACGATGGTGAATTTTCGCTTTGGCTTCACGAGTATGCTCTCCAGGCCCCGATTCTAGCACCGAAATCGAGACTCAACGACCGCATTAACTACTGCAGGTCCGCTCTGTCAGGGTTGTAGTAGAAGGCGAATCGTAATCCGAGATACTGGCCGCCGAATTCGTTGGGCAAGGGTGGGAAGGGATTGGAAGCGGTGATGCCTCCCCAGGCGCCGCGGTCCAGTGCCACGTCGCCCGAGGTCGAGACCAAAGTCATTCCAGCCACCGTGCCATTCTTAAGAATGGCGAACTCGATCGTGACTTTTCCCTTCTTCATGATGGGCGCCCGCGCTGATTCTGGAATGAGGTTGTACCAGTTCACACGGACATCGTGCAGCACCCGCTGTAGGTAGGGGCCGAAATCCACGCCCATGGTATCGGTGAGGACCTCGAGTGGACCCATCGTAGCCGTCGGCCTTCGACCCTGGCCGAGAGCACCATAGTCCCCGCTATCCCCGCCGTATCCGCCACGATTCGCCGCCGTGGCGCGAGCGGCTTGCTCAATGGCCGAACGCGGGGACATGGCGCCGCCGCCAAACGCTGCTTGAGGAGTCAGGGCAGGCGGGGTCTGCAGTTTTGCGGTCTGGTTCTGATTCGGAGCGGGCGGAGGGGGCGCTGATGGCTGGGGCGCAGGGTTTTGGCCCGCTGCGGGAGCCGGCGGCGCGGGCTGGGATTGTGGGGCCTGAATGCCGCCTGCACCAGGCCTGCCTGGGCGGGAGGCGTCGAGAATCTTCTTCAGTTCCTGACGATCGATCTGGGGCGCGTGCGAAGTGGCGATGCGGTCCTTATCAGAGATGATATTTGTGTCCGGACGCTTGGTAACCTTCTGTTCATCCGGAGGCAGTTCCAGAAAGGTAGCATCCTTCTGGTTCGACAGTGAGGGGCTAACGGCGACGACGGTTTGTCGAGGAAGGAATCCGGCTAATTTCTGCGAGTTCACGATGAGCAGAACAACAATCAAGTGCACCACCACCGAAATCCAGAAAGCCTCCCGTCGGCGCGCCTGTGCTAGATCATCCTGAAGCTGTATGAGCAGAGCTGGCGCTTCAACAATTTCGCGATAAGCCGACTCCCAGTAACGCGCATCGTACAAATCTCCGCTCTGCGACGCCGAAGGCGTCGGAGAAGCCGGATTGGCTGGCGGGATTTGCGTGGTTGACATCGAACAACCTACTTGCTGGTTAGACACGAGCGACGAGGCATGAGTTGCAAGGACAGAAAACTCCTGCTGATGTCTAACTGTTTCAAAACTGGTTCGCCGAATTTTGCTGGCGTCTGCGGCCCAGTATCTGTATTTTCGCACCTTTCGCGTGAATCCGCGAAGGTCTGAAAGTCTAAGTCCTTGGAATTTGCATCCAGATGGTCAATCGTCCAGTGTTCGTTTACAAAACTTGACATTTGGGGGAGGCGAATCAGGCGTGCAGGCGCTCCAGATCGATCTTTCTTCCGTGCTCGTTGATCGATGCGACGATATCGAGGGCCACGGCCAAAGCGCGCCGGCCATCTTCCAAAGTAACCGCAGACGGGGAACGCCGCCGCACCGACTCCAGAAATGATTTCAGTTCCGCGTGTAACGGTTCTTCTCCCGTGGTCGGAGGTTTTGCTACCTGAATTTGTGGATTTACTGAAGGAGTTCCCGAGGTATCGCCCTGACCGACGCTGAACACCATAACATCCTGCCGCCCGTAGTCCAGGGACACGTACTGCTTGGGCTGGAAAAATCGCAGCTTGCGGACGCGCTCGGTCGAAACCCGGCTGGCGGTAAAGTTGGCTATGCACCCAGAGTCGAATTCCAACCGCACATTCGCGATGTCCACCTTGCCGGAAAGAATGGGCAACCCCACCGCGCGGATTTCCTTGACCGGCGAATTCACAAACGAAAGCACGATGTCGAGATCGTGAATCATGAGGTCGAGCACGACGTCCACGTCGAGAGAACGTGGCGTGAATACGCTGAGCCGATGCACTTCAAAAAACATGGGCTGCGTGATAACAGGAAGAGTGGCGCGGACGGCGGGATTGAAACGCTCCAAGTGTCCAACCTGACCGATGCGGCCCAGGCGCTGCGCCAGACGGACGAGTTCGTCAGCTTCCCCGACCGATATCGCCAGCGGCTTTTCAATCAGCACATCGACGCCCGCCTCCATCAGTTGCCGGGCGGCATGCAGGTGATGGATCGTAGGCACCGCGACCGAGGCCGCCTGCACGGCAACGTGTGTGGTGGTGAGTTGCTCGATGGAACCAAAACTGCGGCAGCCGAATTCGCGGGCCACCGTGTCAGCCCGCGCCGTATCGGGATCGACCACTCCGACCAGCCGTAGTGGTACGCCCTCGTGTGCGAGTTGATGGTAAACCCGAGCATGGTTGCGGCCAAACGTCCCCACGCCAATCACGGCTACGTTAATGAAGTTGTCAGTGGTCAGTTCACTTCTCAGTCGGCATGTTGCCGGAAGCCCCGTTGATTTAATCACAAGAAGGCTGGCAGAACATTCATCAAGTGGTGCTCATTGTCTCTCGTATCGATCCCAAAATCCCGAGGCCTGAGGCCCCAAAGCCTGTCTAGAATGTTGTCGCCACGGTAAAGCGAAAGGTCTTGCGCGGCTCCCTTAGCTGGTAGGGGGGAGAAAAGGAATTCCGGGCGAGCTGAAACGTATAGTCTCCCGCGGCGCCTAGTGGGAACATGCTGCGGGTGATTGGAACCGGCGCGTTCACCGTCGAATCCAGCCGTAGCGGGTTATACGCCCAGTAGACACGGAACGGTGCATTGATTACTGGCAAGAACACCTGCAGTTCCAGCCCGGTGGACATTCTCGGAGTCCAGTTGGTGCCGGCCACGGGGCTAAGGTACTGCGAGAACTTCTGCGTGGTCCCGCCGACGCAGTTCAGACCAATGTCCAGCGCCGGGCAGCCAAAAACTGTGCTGTTGATCAGATCAAATTGCCCATTGTTGATTTTCAGCTGTGAATCTCTGAGGATCGGTTCGATCCCTAAGTCGACGAATGGCGCCAAAGCCACGGGGCCGGCGATGGTGATCCGGTACTCGATGTTTGCGACTGCGCTTAAGTCGCCTCCGGGGAAGACAATCTGGTCCAAAGGAACCGGGACGGTGTAAGCCCCTTGCAGGGGATTGGCGGGATTCTTGGGCACGATCGAGCCATCTGGATTGCGCAGCTGGATCGAAGTCGTGTTCGGGAGAAAAGCGACCGGTGAGACGGAGCGTATATCGAAGCCACGCAGGTCATTCTCGCCGCCATCGTAGAAGCGCTGAAACGGGGGAGGCACCAGGCCACCGTAACCGGTCAGGAAAGAACCCTGGACGTGTATGCCAACCGTATTGCGCTTCTTCTGCAGCGGTATCCAGTGCGTGTACTGCGCGATCGGACGAATGGTTCTGACCGTCCCACCCAAACCAGCAATTTCGGTGCCGAGGTAAAGGCTGCTGCCCGAGTGGGGAAATAGCGCCCGGTCTACGGAGTTTACCGAGTAGCTGGGAGTAACCTTGCTGGTGATGATCCCGTTGAGAGCGTTGGGGCCGCTGATGCCGCTGAAGGACAGGAAATTGAATAGCGTCTGCGACGCCGTCGTGAGGGCTACGATCGAAGAGTCGTCGTATGAGTAGCTGATGCCCACCCGCTTGAACGAGCGGTGTAGCGGATAAGTCAGGTTCACTGCAAAGCCCCGGCTGGACTGCGTATAGTTCTGAAGATTCTGCTGCAAAGCCAGCGGCAGGTTGATCGACTGGCCGCTGAGGAGTGCCGCTTGTCGCGCCTGATCGTAGGTGAACTTCGTGAAGTACACCGTGAAACCCAACTGCAGTGGGCGATCGAATAGGTAAGGCTCAGTAAAGCTGAATGAAACGTTACGCTGGAGATTGCCGATGTTCGCCTGCACGCTCAGGGTCTCGCCCAGCCCGAGAAAGTTGTTGGTGCTATAGCTGAGCCCGACGAATGTTCCCGACAGACCACTGACGCCACCGCTCAACCCGATGCTGTTCTTTCCTTTCTCATGAACTTTGAGGGTGAGATCTACCGTGCCCTCTTTTTCGTTCAGATGACGTTCGGTGACATTGGGATCATCGGGCTTCAAATTGTCGAAAAAGCCCAATTGATTCAGCCGCTGGATGCTGAGTTCCCAAAGTTGCTGATTATAAATCTGGCCTTCTTCCAGAACGATCTCGCGGCGTATCACCTTGTCGCGAGTGGTGGTATTGCCCTGAAACTCGATTCGCCGCACATAAAACTGTTTGCCTTCATCCACGTCAATATCGAGGAAGACGAGCTTTTTCTGCTCATCGAAGGTCGTGTTTGGAATGGAGGTGAAGTTGATGTATCCCAGTTGACCATAGGCTTTCCCCAGGTTCTCCAAGCCCTTCGCGATCTTGCTTCGGTCAAAGGTGTCGCCATCTTTTAGCGGGAACAGGGCGCGCAATGCCTTAATGTTCGTCACCGCCTTATTATTTTTGAAGGTGATTTCGCCCAGGCTATATTTGTCCCCTTCTTCGATGGGCATGGTGATGTCCACTTCCTTGCCCGGACCTTTTTGAATCAGGGGGATGTGAAATCCCTGATGTCCGCTATCGTGGATGTTGGTCTTAGGTTCTTGAACCAGCACTTTGAAGTAGCCGCGGTTTTGGAATTCGGCGCGAACCCGCTCGGTGTCCTCCTCGAGTTTGGTGGCATCGTAAGTCTTCGAGAAAATATTCTCCAGGAAGATAGAATGCGGGATTCCGATAGGCTTCAAGTTCTTCATCGCGCTGCGCAGGAAGCGGCTCTTAACATGTTTATTCCCTTGGAAGGCAATCTTGCCCACTTTGACCTTCGGTCCTTCTTTGATCACGAACGTGAGGCTCACGGCGTTGGGGGGAATGGGGTTCTTCTCGGTTCGAATGGTGGAGAATTGTCTTCCGTGTTCGGCCAGTAACTCCTTGATTGTGACCTCGGCCTTTTTCACCTTGGTCGGATCGTATTGGCTCTCAACCGACAATCCGACTTTGGCCTCCTTGAAACGGTCCAGCACATCGCTTTTCGAGACCGAGTTCAGCCCAACATAGTTGATCTCCCGGATGGTGGGGCGTTCTTTGACATAGATATGCAGGATCCACCCTTTGGGGCTCTGCTCTCGTTCAAAGCGAATATCTTCGAAGTACCCCGTGTTCCACAGCGAGTTGAAGTCCCGCTCAATCGCAGCCTGGTCGTAGATATCCCCGGCGTGAGTGAAGATTCGGGCCCTGACTGTTTCGGCCGGAATTCGGCGGTTACCGTGAACCTCTATGGCGACAATCACATCCTGTTGTCCCACCGCCCAGGAGCAGAGTAAGAAAGAAGCCAGCAGGAAGCTGAGGAGTGGGCGTCTGCTGACTTCATAACACTTTGTAAATAAAGGAGATTTCCCCGGTGCGACAACCGGGGGTCGCCATGCGCGGCCATGCCTGCCCTCGATTTCCGCAGGGCTATCCTGATGAGTGCGATGAATCGCCACTACCTCAGCTTATGGGAGTGTGGAAAACCGCAATTATACGGTAGAGCAGTGGACACCGTCCAAGCACTTGCGCCTCAAATCGCCCTCAGGATGCCGTTTGGAAAAGCTCTACTTCAACCAAGACGGAATAAAAGGTGGCGGAGTTGCCCAGGTCGGTAAGTTTTTCCGAAGTCAGGACGTTAATGTTGCGCCCCTGGGGACCGAGCTTCGCCCAATGAAGCCGTGCGCAAACCACGCCAGGCTGTACTGCGCCGTCGACTTTGGCCTTGAGAAGTATGTTGCCACGCCGGTTGAAGACTCGTACTCTGTCACCATCCGCGATCCTCCTCGTCTGGGCATCGCTGGCGTTCATTTCGAGCAGGCCTACTTCCTCCATCTTCTGGATCGTAGGCAAATTCGAAAATGTTGAATTGAGAAAGTTGTCGGCCTTACGAGCCAACAATTCCAGAGGAAAGGCTTTGGCTTGCTCGCTGTGCCGCGATTCGCCGGGCGGTTTAAAGTGCACCACGGGATCCAAACCTTGAGCCTTGAGAGATTCGCTGTACAGCTCGGCCTTGCCGCTGGACGTGAAACAGTTGCCCTGAGCGAAGGGAAGAAAATAATTTGATTGCGAGGGGACAGCCGCCCCCGGCTGTCCGGCGGAGCGAAGCTCCGCTTCTCCGAAGTTCAGCCGGATATGTCCTTCCCGTTCAAGCCGGTCGCGGTCGATTCCCTGCAGCCAGGGATGATTTGAGTCCAGCGCCCGGTCGATCATCTGGTCGACGGATTCGCGGAAGCACTCATCCTCGAAGTCCATCCCTGCGGCGAGCGCGCGAAAAACTTCCACATTCGAACGACATTCGCCCAGCGGCTCGATGGCCTGATCCGATATCTGCAAAAAGTAGTGCCCGTAGGCAGTCTGCAGCTCTTTGTGCTCGAAAAAAGTGGTCGCAGGCAAAACGATGTCCGCGTAGTCGGTCGTGTCAGTAAAAAACTGCTCGTGGACGACGGTGAAAAGGTCGGGACACCGCAAACCGCGAATCACTTCATTGTGATTGGGACACACCGCCGCCGGATTGGAGTTGTAAACAAACAGCGCCTTGACGGGCGGGTCATGTAACGTATTCAGAGCCTTGCCTAATTCCACCATATTCACGATGCGTGCCGGCCGTCCCAGAGCTTTGAGCATCAAGTCCGGACGCTCCAACCCATCTCCAGCCCGTATCGGCGCAAAGGCGCCGCCGGTGGAGAGTTGCAACCCGCCTCCTACCTCTTTCCACGAACCGGTGATGCAGGGCAACATCGTGACCGCGCGGGTCGCCATGCCCCCACCTTCCGAGCGCTGCACCCCGTAATTTAGTCGAATGACAGCCGGATGGGTGGTTGCATACTCGCGGGCTAGCTTCACAATGTCGGATGCCGCGATTCCCGTCCATTTCGCCACGCGTTCCGGCGTGTACTCTTGCACTTTGTCGCGAAGCTGTTCAAATCCTACAGTGTGGAGCTTGACGTAATCCGTATCATGAAGGTTCTCGCCGATGATCACATGCATCATCCCTAGCGCCAGGGCAGCGTCGGTGCCGGGATTGATTGGCAGATACCAGTCCGCGCACGCCGCCGTGCGAGTGCGATAAGGATCGATCACCACCAGCTTCGCACCCTGGCGCCGGGCCTCCTCGATGAAGGGCCAAAGATGTACATTGTTGCCGTGGATGTTCGCCGCCCAGGCAATGATATAGCGCGAATGGCGAAACTGTTCCGGCTCGGTGCCCAGTTTCACCCCAATCACCGATTTCAATCCCGCCTCGCCAGCCGCGGAGCAGATGTTGCGCGCCAACTGGGATGCGCCCAGCCGATGAAAGAATCGGCGGTCCATGGAGGCGCCATTCAGCACTCCTAAAGTTCCACCGTAGGAATAAGGCAGGATGGCCTCACTGCCAAATTCGCCTGTGATCTTTTTGAAGCGAGATGTGATTTCCTCGAGAGCCTCATCCCAGGAGATGCGCTGCCACGCCTGTGTGGCGCGGGCGCCCTCGCCCGTGGCTTGCCCTTTCGGCCCCACCCGCCGCATCGAGTACAAAACCCGGTCTGGCGAATACACCCGATCCAGATACTTGGCCACCTTCGCGCACAGGAATCCACGCGTCACGGGATGCGAAGGATCACCCTTGATCTTGGTCGCGCGACCATCCTCTACGGTAATCAAGACTCCGCAGGCATCCGGGCAATCATGCGGACAGGCGGCGTGAACGACTTGCTTCATGGTCTTCTGATTATAAAGTGCCCCATGGCAAGCTGAAGGCTGGCGCAAAATAAATTCCGCGGCCAGACGAAGCAAAGCGGGCGGCCGGAGCCGCCCGCTCTATTTTGAGGTAGATTCGCCCTAGGGCAGTACGCGAACCCGTCCCGCCCACACGATAGGCTTATTCGTCTTGGGATCGTAGAACACCAGTCCACGAGCGATCAGATTGGCCGCGCTCGCCGACTGCAATCCAGTCAGCCCGGCGACATTGACAAACACGGTTTTGGCGCCGGTATACACGGTGAACGGTCCGCCTGCCGAGTAGCTCATCAGAGCATCATTCTGCATCTGGAAGTTGCCCTGATTACCGCTGGTGATGTTTACGCTGCTTGGCACCAGCGATCCCACCACGCCCTGCCGCCGCAAGGACACCATGGCAGGAGTGAACACGTTGCTCATATAGGTGCCGCCCACGAAGATCCGTTGGCCCACCACCAGAGATTTGGCGCCGAACAGTTCATTGGTGACCCAGTTGTCGATAAAGCAAATGTCATACGCCGACACCGTACTGAGGTCGACAGTGTAGACGCTATCCACCGGGAGCGTCGCCGAGGCTCCCAGCTCTTCGCCCACAAACATAGTCACCACCGGACCGGGGCTGACTGCCAGGATTCTGCCGGAAATGAACGCCTTGTCGGTCGTGATCTGCTCGACGCCGCTGGCCAGAATGCTGCCGTCGGCTTGCACCGTGCCCTCGACGGCGACGATGCCATTCGTGACTAAACTGCTCAAGCTATTGCTGCCGTTGTACGAGGTGCTCGAGTTGACGTCGATCGTCTCCTGAAATCCATACGGTCCCTGCATGACGAACGAATTTCCAGCAGTATTCACCGAGACAACGTTGCCGGTGAACTCGGTGATTTGTCCCAGATCACTGGAGGCCGAAACTGCCATCACGTCGACTACAGGGGTTACAGCGATCGTGCCGTTGTTGATGATCAGGTTGCCGCTGCCATCCATCGCCAGCGATTTACGCAGGTCAAAGTCCATATGCAGACCGGCCATGCCGTTGCTTCCGACCACGAGCGGGGCTGCTGTGGGGAATGAAACCGTGACGGTCGGGCTGCTCAAAGTTCCAGTTGCCGTGCCAATCGACGGTGGCTTGGTCGTAAGGTCGACGTAGTTGATCGAGGGTGCGGGTTTGCTGGCTGCGAAAGTGAAGGTAGCACTTGTGTAGGTTCCCGCCGCCACCGTGTTAAAGCCCAACAAAGAACGCAAACCGATTAGTCGGCCGAAGTCCACCGCAGTGGGAGTGGAAAGCACCTGCACCGTGGTCGAGCTGTTGTTAAGTGTGATGCTGTTGATGGTGATGTTGAAAGCGACCACCGACGACACGGGTGCGTCCTCAGCGGAAGTAAAAATCTGCCCCTTGGTGCTCGGTGGTTGTGGCGGAGTTGTGGAGGGCGGATTACTTACGCCGTTGCAACCGGCCAACATCAACCCTAGCGCGAGTAATCCTGTAAGCGACAAAAACCGATTCATGGTAGCTCCTGTGATCAGATTCTTTGGGGAGATGCGAATTCCTGGTATGCATATAGGAACACGCGCAATTGTAGGAAGTCTCATTACTTTGGGACAGGTTACGGAGGTAACTCTGGCCCTGGGCGCGGCTTTTGGAGGGATTGATTCAACGAACGAAACACAGATACTTGAGAGGACAAAAGATTGACGACCACGATACGTGAGCGCTATTTGAGACCAACGTATAGGTCGACTTGGGAGTCCTGCGGATTCTGGCTTCGTTGGTCATAAACCTCGAAGTCTGCTTTGTAGGCACGAGCGCCGCCGAGCTGTTTGTTATCGTCGAGGCGATAGACCCGCTGCCATGCCTGCGGGACAACTTGCGCAACGGGTCCCTGCGCGCTCGCAACTACTGCATATTTTCCCCTTGGCACCTTCTGCGCAACCATCCCCGGCGGAACTGGGGATACACGGCTCACTTTCATCCCAATAATGAAATCGTATTCGCCGTTGCGGTCGCTCTCGTAACCTGTGTAAACGGCGTAAACCGTGGAATCGACTTTGTTTGGAATCTTATCCGCGATTCCATCCTTGAAAAACTTGTTCCATTGCTTGGGGATGGCGCCCTCGCCTGTCACTTCCTTGTCGTTACTGGTTCGAACTTGAATTCCGATGACCGAGAACTCTTGCTGTTCCACTACTCTTGGTTCCATTGCGGCTCCCACGGGGGCGGCTGTCACGGCGAGGACAGTTGCAAGACACATCAAACCGGAAAAACCGCCGATCAAACTTAAGCGCAGACCAGCGGGGCTGGAAAAATGCTCGCCGAACCCGGTCATTTTATCTCCATCACTTCTTTTTCTTTCCCCTTGCTCATCTCTTCCATCTTCTTGATTTCATCATCGGTGAGCTTTTGGATCTCATCCATGGCCCGCTTCTCATCGTCCTCGGTGATCTTCTTGTCTTTCATCGCCTTTTTTATGGCATCGTTGCCATCGCGCCGGATGTTGCGCACCGCGGTCCGATGCTCCTCGAGGATCTTGTGGAGGTGCTTCACCATATCCTTGCGGCGCTCCTCGGTGAGCGCAGGCACAGGCACGCGAATGA
>Ga0316363_10000172_pt1 | contig 101900 bp, 100 predicted proteins | sample Sb_taG_3_FD_200459 | JGI IMG/M metagenome (GOLD analysis project Ga0316363, IMG submission 200459) | Peat soil microbial communities from Weissenstadt, Germany - Sb_50d_a_PC metaG (v2) (version 2) | ecosystem: Environmental > Terrestrial > Soil > Wetlands > Peat | place: Germany: Weissenstadt...
CGCCCGCAGATACTCCCATCGCCCTTTGTTCCCCAACCGAACCTCCTCGAAAACTCGTTTTGGTCGGGTTACATCTTAAATGGCGCGACGTTACCCCCTCCGGTTACATTTTAGATGGCGCGATACGGGCTCTTGCATTCTTGGAGCGGCTAATGTATAACCCCTGCCCGCGGAGGTGAACATGGGGTCAATCGGCGATAATAACTACGAAGGCGAGTTTCTGATGTGCTGTCCGAAATCTGCCTTTCAGTTCGACCGGGCTTATGCTGTGGTCGTTAGCGGCATGCCGGGGAATAACTGGGGCCATATGCTCCTCAATACTGGGGGCATCGGGGGAATATACTTTCAAGTAGCAGGAAGGAAAGTTTGTCCGAGGTACATGAACGAAGGGGGATACCGTAGATACCTTCACGAGCACGCAAAGCGGGAGCTTCGTAGGTACGCGCTTCACCTGAAAGACCCGAATGCCGCCCAGAGCAAACTCGAAGAACTGATGTCCAAGCCCTGGGGTTGGTGGGGAGTGGTGCACAATTGCGAGACCTTCGTGGAGGACATAATCGTTGCCGGGGGGGGCCGCCCAATCCACCAAGGCACATTCTACAACCCTAGCCAAAGTCGACAACAGACCCCAGGTGCAAGCGGCGGATGGTAAACGCACGTATACCTACAGACTCCGAGGTAAGCTCTGGTTGCCTCCAATAAGTCCTAGTTGGCGGCGACGATGACCATCGGCCTATGAGCCCGGGTGTTTTGTTGCGCAGCGGTCCGTTTCCCGATGTCAGGATTACGAGGCAATTGAGAAAGCTGAACTAACGAACAAGGCGAGCGTACATCAGTCCAACACGGATGCATTCTTCTCGATGAGATAGCGATCCATCCATTCGAGAATGAGCTTCCTCATCTCCGGCAGCTCCACGTGGGCCGAATCGAACAGTTCAATGCGGCAATCTGTTTCCCGGCCATACTGGCGATAGAGGGGAAGCAGGTGATCGCGGATTTTCTCGACGCCGGGAGCGGGGGTCAGAGGATCGCGCCGTCCATTCACGCTCAGGTGAGGGCGCGGCACGATCAATTCGTTTATCTCTGCGGTCTGGAAGTGCTTCAGCAGGGATGGCACATAGTAATAGATGCCGTGCGCGCTGAGAGCATGGGTTTTGATGAGGTCCGCGTAATCCGTAAGACAGCAAACGTCCATGCACAAATGAACGCGCGGATCGAGAGCCGCAAGCCACCAGGCTTTGGTTGCGCCCATGGACATTCCCAGGACACCCACGCGTTGGGGATTCACTTCCGGACGGCTGGCGAGATACTCAAGGGCGCGAAACTCGTCAAACATCATCATTCCAAAGAGCACTTGGCCCTTCCACAGCATGAGCTTGAAAGTATCTTCCTCGCCTGTCTTTCCATCACCCGCGGGTTTGCGCTCGCCAAAACACCAACTATCAATGGCTAACGTCACCAATCCCTTTTCAACACAAACGGGGGCGTACGCGGGCTGCGCATCAACGCCTCGCAGAAGTTGTTCCTTCCCGAGACCATACATCCCGGCGTGCCAATGCATGTAAAGAAGACCGGGCGCAGGTGACTCTCGTTTGTCGGGAATCAACAGCAGCGCGGGAACAGGCTCTATGCCGTTCAAATCGAGAACGAGGCGTTCGAGGGTATAGCCTTCGTGTTTTTCAGTTTTCAGTAACTTTGGCTTTTCTGTTCGGTGCTGCCATGGCAGGTCACCGAGCAAGCTCCAAAGCTCTTTGCGCCGGCGCTTTTGATACGAAGCGAACGACTCGCCTGATTCGCGAGGATTCGCTGCGGGCAAGAGACTTCGCCCCGTCGTCCCCAAGGCCACTGCGGCTGCGCCGCTTTGCAAAAACACCCGTCTGGTTATTGGCGTCATCATTGCTCCCGCTAGACTCTTGACCGAGTCGAGATTTTAGTCCGGGAGAAGTTCAAAAGTTTTATATCACAGCCATGGGCTGTGAAGATGGATTTGCTCCCCATGGCCATCGGAAACTAGCCAACTTACAGAAAAATGTCGACAACCGCGCCAGGTATGGCAGTGCCTGCCATTCTTGATAGGATAGGGAAACTGCTTGACGGGGAACCCTAATCAAGGTTCGCATATTTTGCGGAGCTGCTCCCTCCAAAAGGAGAATGCCAATCGTGAAAACCATCACTTGCCTCGTACTTTGTGGTCTGCTCGTGACCGCGTGCTTTGCCCAGGACAAGAAAGACGAAACGGTCAAGCCGGCGCAGTCCATTCAAGAGCTCCAGCAACAATTGGAGAAGATCCTCAAGGACACGCATACGCCGGGCATGTCCGTGGCGATTGTGCATCGCGAGGGTCCCGAATGGATTGCTGGGCTCGGCAAAGCGGATGTGGCAGCGGATCGCGCCACAGGTCCGGAGACATTGTTCCGCATCGGCTCGACTTCCAAGGCTTTCGCCGCGCTGTCCGTCCTCAAGCTGGCCAATGAGGGCAAGCTTTCCCTGGAAGACCCCGTGCACAAGCTGGCCCCCGAGGTGTGGTTTCAGAATCGCTGGGAAACGAGCGACCCCGTTCGCGTCGTCGACCTCCTGGAACACACCACGGGCTGGGACGATATGCACTTCCGCGAGTACGCGAAAGATGCGCCGGGAATGGGCTTGCGAGAGGCGCTGGACTATGACCACCACTCGCGCGTATCACGCTGGCGGCCGGGCACGCGCATGGCCTACTGCAATTCCGGGCCCGCGGTTGCCGCCTACATCGTGGAGAAGATTACCGGCCAGCGTTTCGAAGATTACGTCACGCAAAACTTCTTCGAGCCCATCGCAATGAAGACAGCAACTTATTTTCAGACGCCTTCACCGCCGCTGACGACCTTGTATCACCCCGATGGAAAGACGCCCTATCCCTACTGGAACATCCTCTATCGGCCCGCCGGTTCGATTAACGCCTCCGCCAAGGATATGGCGGCCTATGTCAGGTTCTACCTCAATCGCGGGAGCGTTGACGGCGTGCAGGTGATGCCGGCGAGCTCGATTGATCGCATGGAGATCCCGACGCGCACTTGGGCAGCGAAAGAAGGATTGAAAACCGGATATGGCATGAGCAACTACTGGAGCATCCACGAGGGCTTCGTTTATCACGGGCATAACGGAGGAGTGGAAGGCGGGCTCACGGAAATGGCGTATCTGCCCGACTACGGCGTGGGGTATTTCTACAGCATCAACGCAGGGAACGGCGACGCGTTTGAAAAGATCGGCAAGGCCATCCGCGCATACGTCACGCGCAATCTGCAAAAACCTGCGTTGCCCCCGGTGGCGTCGCTGCCTGCAGATGCCAGCGCGTATGCGGGTTGGTACCGACTGGACTCGCCGCGCAATGAGATGACTCACTTTCTCGAATGGATCCTGGGAGTAACCCGGGTCCGCTTCCGGGAGGGGAAGTTACTTCTCTCTGACCTGGGAGAAAGAAACCAGGTATTCGTCCCCGTCACGGGAGTGCAGTTCCGGCAGATTCCCAAGAAAGGGCTGCCCGAGCCTGCACCGACGCTTGAATTGCTAACGGCCCACGGCAAAGGCCAATTCATTCAGTTCGGCGGCGGTACGGTGACGATGAGGCGCATTCCGACCTGGCTGGCTCTGGCCGAGATTATTCTCACGGCGTGGTTTGTGCTCGCGGTAGTTTCGATCCTTCTCTATGCGCCGTTCTGGCTCCTCGGCGGGCTCATCAAAAAGCGCCGCCGCCCGGCGGAGCGCTGGATGCGCTTGTGGCCGCTTATCGCCGTGTTGAGCCTGGTCGCAATCGTGGTCATATTTATGCTCTCCAGCGATGACATGATCTCGCGAATGGGGAAGCTCACGGGGTGGTCCGTTGCTTTCTTTCTGGCCACCGTGGCGTATGGCATCGCGTCAGTGGCGGGCGCCATCGCGTTGTGGCGCGCACCCAAACAAGAGGTCCGCAGATGGGTCCGCAGATTTTCGACGGCGGTCATCCTGGCACTACTGATCGCCGCTGCGTATCTTGCCTATTGGGGCGTGATCGGCCTGCGCACCTGGGCTTAGCGCTTTCGCAGCGAGGACCAGTTCGTTTCAACGCGTGCCGGGGCGAAAACCGGGCGTTTTGTTTGGTGCTATACTCCAGCGTGATTTCCAGAGGAGTACTTCATGCAAAGAAAATTGCTTTCGTTATTCCTGCTCTTCGCTCTGCCCGCGACGGCCCAGACGATCGCGCTTCGCGCTGGCCATCTGATCAACCCTGCCACGGGCGCGGTTGCGAAAGACCAGGTCATCCTGGTGGAAAACGGAAAAATCACCTCGATTGGCACGGGATCCGCCATTCCCAAAGAGGCGCTGGTCGTGGATCTGTCAAACGAATGGGTGATGCCCGGGCTAATCGACGCTCACACCCACCTGACCCTCAGCGAGATCCCCGGAAAGGCGCCTTTCGAGGCGTTCTACCTAAAAGAAGGCACGGGGTTGCGCAGCCTGCGTGGATTGCACAATGCGCAGATTATTCTGCAGGCGGGATTCACCACGGTTCGCGATGTGGGCAACGAAGCGAACTATGCGTGCGTCGACCTCAAGACGGCGCTTAAGGAAGGCTGGTTCGATGGCCCGTCGATACAGTGCGCGGGAAAGATCATCGGTCCGTTCGGCGGGCAATCCATAAGGATTCCTCCGGAGCAGGGAGAATACTGGAAGTGGGAATATATTGACGCGGACAACCCGGACGAAATCCGCCGCGGCATCCACGAAAACATCTACTATGGGGCGGACGTCATCAAGCTGGTCGCCGACAATAGCGCGTTTCACTATTCGGAAAATGACATTCGCGTTGCCGTGGAAGAAGCCCACGCCTCCGGGCGCCCGGTGGCCGTACACGTGTACGGGGGAGCCGCGGCGGACAACGTGATCCGCGGAGGCGCCGATTCCCTGGAACACGGATTTGAACTGACCGACGATCAACTGCGCCTGATGAAAGAGAAGGGCACATTCCTGGTCGGCACGGACTTCCCCGCCGCACATCTGGCCGGACTCAGCCCATCGAATGACGTGCTCGCCAACGCCGACGTCCTGGGGAAGAAAATCATCGATCGCCTTGGCCGCGCCCATCGCATCGGGGTGAAAATGGCGTTTGGATCGGATACGGTCACCGAAATGCCTGGTCGTACGCGAGCGGACATGATGCTCGACTACCTGGCGATCTGGCGCGCGGCGGGCGTTCCTCCCGCGGACATTCTGAAGGCATGACCACCAACGGCGCCGAATTGCTGCGCATCGACAAAGATCGCGGCTCCATCGCCGCGGGCCAATTTGCGGATATCATTGCCATGCCGGCGGACCCGCTGCAGGACGTGGAATCGCTGCGAAAAATCAATTTCGTCATGAAAAATGGAAAGATTGTGCGCAGCCTGAAGTAGCGCCCGGTGCAATAAGTCCGACTGGCACACTTTTAACGTACCGAAACAGCTTCGGGTAGCCATCCATCGTCATCCTTCAGCGAGCGCAGCCCCCAAAATAATGTAACCTCGAAGCTTCCCAGGCAGTAAGTGTAGATAGAGGCGGTGCATGGAACTGCTGGAGCGATTCGCGGCGGGCGATGTGGATGCCTTCGAAACGCTTTTCCGGCAGTACCAGGGCGAGGTCTTTCGCTGGCTCATGCGCATCGTCCGCAATACAGCGGTGGCCGAGGATTTGACCGTGGAAACTTTCTGGCGCATGCACCGGGCCCATGCACGCTTCGACCCGGCTATGGGCAATTGTGGCGCGTGGCTGCGGCGAATCGCCACAAACGCGGCCATCGATCATATTCGTCATTCGCGCCGCGAAGTTCCTTTGCCGGACGAGCTGCCCGCCACGGCACAGCAGCCGCTTGCTGAGCAACTCGAACTCCGCCGCGTGATACTTCGCGCGATGGACAAGCTTTCGCCGCGCATCCGGGCCGTTGTGTTGCTTGCGCTGGTGGAGGAAGAACCCTACGAGCGCATCGCCGAGGCCCTGGGGATTTCAGAAAACGCGGTGAAGGTTCGCGTCTTTCGCGGTGTGCGCATTTTAAGAAAAACGCTAACGCAGGCAGGAGTCCACCCATGAAGGAACCGGAAATTGACGATCTCAAGAAACTGTTGAAGGATTCCCTGCCCCCTGCTCATGACGTTGAGCTCCAGCGCGACCTGTGGCCGGCGATGCTGCAGCGGCTCGATCAGCGCACGATGCGCGTGCCCTGGTGGGATTGGGCCTTGCTCGCGACCCTTGCTGCCGTGCTTTTCTTTTTCCCGGGAATCATTCCCACGTTGTTGTACCACCTGTAAAGAAGGAGTAGCCATGAACAAGCATCCGTATTTGCGCGCCTATCTCGCCGGAATTGCGGTACCGACCGTTTTTCTCCTCCTGGTGATGACCGGCTACACGGTAATTCGTTATATCTACGCCGTCCCCCTACCCATTGAGCGCGTGATCGTGTTCCCGATGGCCGCGGTGCCCAATGCCTGGGGTTTGTGGAACGTTCTGTACCATGTGTTCTTTGCAGGTCGCCGCGTTTCTCTCGGCGTGTTCGGCGGGGCGCTTCCGCTGCTGCTGGCGCCGGGCGGCTACATCGTCACACGGCTGCTCGGTTTCACCGTTCCTCATGAAGTTTTCGTTGTGGCTCCTTTTGCGCTCCCCGTCGGCCTGATCGTTTACTATCTCGTGTGGAAGTATTTCGTGGGCTTTCTCAATGCGGAGTTGGGTATCGCTTGATCACACGCGAGTAACGGAAAGGGTGTCGAAACAAAACGGACAGATGGGAGATCGACAAAAGAACGGGTGCCTCCCGACAGCAGCGAGAGGCACCCGGGGTGTGTGGGTCGGGGTGAAATGCTAGAGGGGTCGCTTAGTTCTTCGGCTGCGGCTGCGCATCAGGCGCTGGAGCCGGGCCGTGCTGACCTCTGTGTCCTTCTCCGCGTGGGCCGGGGCGTCCTGGGCCACCCTCGTGGCGGAAGCGTTCACTCATCAATTGATGGAGCTTCTCACGTTGCGCGGGGGTAATGGCCTCGCGCATGGCCAAACGATAGTGGACCGCGGATTTCTCCAGGGCCAATCGCGCCGTGCTGATTTCCTGCAGCTTGCTGTCGATCGCAGCGCGATCCGGTTTCTCGGCTTCCAGCAGATCTCTTAAATCGACTCGCTTTACCGCCAGGTCGGCCCGGTCGCGAATCTCTGTCTTGCGGAAATCCGACTCCTGCTTGCGGATCGCGCCTACTTGTTCGGCGGTGATACCGAGCTTTTCCCGGATGGCAGGGTCGTTCAGAAGGCGCGAGAGAACGAATTGCCGCCGTCCCCTGCCGAAGCCGCGCTCGCCCATGCGGTCGCCTCCGCCGAAACCTTCTTGCCTATGGCCCCACTGGCCACCCTCCTCACCGGGGCCCCCAGTCTGCATTGGGCCGCTTGGCCCAGACCCCTCCCACGCCATTTGCAGGTCGGGTGGTGAATCCTGTGGGTCGTCCTGTGCCAGGACCGGGCCGGAGCTAAGCGCCACAGCCAGGACTGCAAGAGCCGCTTTCGAGTAGATTTCCATGATGTGTTCTCCCGTATCGTGCTTTCCGTGACTTCTGGGTAGAATTCCCTTTCGCGGACAAAAAGGTTCCCAAAGCGCGCGGCCAATCCCGCGCCGAGACTGGTGAGTTCATTCGGGCATAGAGTTCTTGTGACGCGCAGAGGTATTTGTGAATCATGTTAAGTAACATATTTTCAATCATTTATGGAGTGGATGCCGGGAACCCCTCGGAACAGGTCCTGCCCGTTCGAGCGCACGCCTATACGGGACGATCCGGGTAGATCGCTTTCGGAAATCGCAAATGGATTAACAGCGCACAGAGAAGGAGCGCGACGAGTGCAACGACGCTGCCCTCGGGTCCTGCCGATCCTCCGGTGAGCCAATCCGGGCCTTGGAACGTGGTGTTCAGAAATCGGCCAAGCCCGAAAAGGCCACTGTCCGGCGTGCCGTAAAAGAAAGTCTCCGCCCAGTCCCAGGCTGCGTGAAAGCCAACGGCGAACCAGAGATTGCCAGTGCGCCGGATGGTCAAGCAGAAGAGCAAGCCGGTCGCCACAACGTGCAGAATGCCGAGGGCGTTTTCTCCGTGATTGGCCAGATGGGCGGCCCCGAACGCAACCGAGAGAATCACCGCGGCCGGCCAGAAGCTCCGGCGCCCGGAAACAATGAAGAGCAAGTAGCCGCGAAAGCCAAACTCTTCGGTCAGGGACACCGCAAGAAATGTGGCACCCCAGCCGAGCGCGTACCGGAAGACTGCTCCTCCCGTAAGAACCACGGAGTCAATTTGAAAATGGCCAGAAGCGCGGAGAACCAGCAGGATCGCGGAGAGCATCGCGAAGCCCCAGACCGTGCCTTCCCAAAATCTTTTGCCGAATGCCTGGCGAGGAGGGGCGCCGTAATCGTCGAGGGGACGCCTTTCCAGGCGGGACACCACCCAGGTCGCCAAAAGGGCAAAAAACGCGCTGACGGCTTTGGTGGGCAATTCGCTCTGCACGGTGAAGACGGAAGCACTCCGGCTAAGCCATGGATGCAACGCCAAAAGAAAAGGCACTGGGAGCACGAATGCGATTCCACCCCAGATGAACAGGCGGTTACGGTCGGTGCGACCCCACGTGCGAGGCTGCTCTGAGCGTGGCGCGTTCAGGCGATCCGAGCCATCCAGGGATGCTTTCTCGTTTTGCAATTCTTTCGTGGGGTCGGGACCTGGTTCGTCGGGCAAAGGCGTGGCTCCTAATGAAGCATAAGATTGTGCCAGTCAAGCTGGCAACGTGCCAGCATGATCGCCTGCGCCAGACTCGTGTTTAACACTCCCGGTGACTTACTGGAGTGGTATGCTGCCTTCGTGAATCCTGAATTCATGCGAAAAACTGCGCCACACGGCGATCAGAGGGAGAAAATATGAAGATCCACTTGTTTACGATGAGCATAATTCTGCTGGCGATAATCGGCGCCGGCGAGGGACGCCTCGGGAATGCTGCTCTTTTCACTGGCGACACCCGCGCGGCCAACGTCTCCCAGCAGGCGAGCGCGAAGAACTTCGATGCATCGGCGGACGCGGCGCTGGTGGCGATGAAGAAGCACGCCACGGAGCTCAAGATCGGGGGAGTCGCGGTGGTGGCCTATTTCGAGGGCGACAGCCTTCAGGCCTGGAGTTCAAAGATGGTTGTGGTGGGCCGGATGAAAGATGCACCCTCGACGGGCAACAACGGCTCCAATCTGCTGGGGATCGCTTACGCGAAGGCCGCGGAGATGGCCGACACGCTGCAGAATAGCGGCAGCGGCACGCGCCCGCCGATGATTGGCGAATTCGGCTGGCAAGGTGGCGTGATTGCCCGGGCGAAGACCGGCTATGTCATCGCGGCATTCAGCGGGGGCAAGTCCGAGGACGACGTGGAAGTTTCCAAGGCCGGGCTTGAGGCGCTGAAGGGCGCTCTGTAGGCTGCTGGTCAGGACGATCGAAGCGCAGGCGACAGAGAAAACCCGACGCACTTTGATGGCAGCTCCAGGGAAGGGGCATCAGGTGCCGGAGTAGCGCTGCTCTTTCCAGGGGTCGCCGTAGGCATGGTAGCCGTTGCGTTCCCAAAAGCCCAGGCGCTCGTGGTCCAGAAGCAGGAAGCCGCGCACCCACTTCACACTTTTCCAGGAGTAAAGGTGCGGCACTACCAGGCGCACGGGGCCGCCATGTTCGCCGGTGAGCGGCTCGCCGTCGTGCTCAAACGCAAAGAGCACTTCCGGGTGCTGCAAATCCTTCAATGGGATATTGGAGGTGTAGCCTTCTTCGGCGAGGACGAGAACAAACTCGGCGCCTGGATTCAGTTGCACTTGCTTCAAAACTTCAGTGAAGAGCACGCCTTTCCAGCGATTGTTAAGGCGGCTCCAGCGCGTGACGCAGTGAAAATCGCTGGTCACCTCGGTTTGCGGCAGGCCGCGGAATTCCTGCCACGAAAACCGGCGCGGCTCTTCCACCAGGCCGCTGATCTTGAAGTCCCACATGGCGGGATCGAACAGCGGCACGCTTCCGTAATGCAGCACGGGCCATTTGATGGTCAGCGATTGACCGGGCGGCAAGCGTCCTTCGGCGCGCGCTTTTTTCTCAAGTTCCCGTCTACCGCCATCGTCGCCGAACAATGGCATGCTTCCACCTCCCTAGGATTAGAGTCTGGCTGGGCGGAATGGTTTCAATGCGCATGGCATTTGACAGGAAGACCGAGGAAGTGCGGAGAGCCGATCTGATCATCGGCCGCTACAAAAGCAAACCCAAGAGCACAGTCCCTTCGAAGCTCAGGGCAAGCAGAAATGACTGTGCCACTGCACACTGCCCGCAACTTTCCCTGTGCTATTCTCTGTGCATGAGCGCACGCCTTTTGGACGGCCTGAAAATCCGCGACCAGATTTTTGAGGAATTAAAGGTAGAAACCCGCGAACTCGCCGCGAAAGGCGTGCGGCCGGGATTGGCCGCGGTGCTGGTGGGCGAAAACCCCGCCTCGCAGATCTACGTCAAAAGCAAAATCGCGGCTTGCGCGCAACTGGGGCTGGCAAGCTGGCTGCACACTCCTCCCGCTTCCGTTGCCACGGAGCAATTGCTGCAGTTGGTGCGCAACCTCAACGCCGACTACGAGGTGGATGGCATCCTGGTGCAACTGCCTTTGCCCGCGCAGGTTGACGCCAAGCGCATCCTGGAAGCCGTCGAACCCGCGAAGGACGTGGACGGTTTTCATCCCGTGAACCTGGGCAAGCTGGTCAGCAATCGTCCGGGGCTCGTGGCGTGCACGCCAGCGGGCTGCATGGAGATTCTGCGCCGCTACCTGATTCCCCTGGAAGGAGCGAACGCCGTGGTGCTGGGCCGCAGCGACATTGTTGGCAAGCCTATGGCGCTTCTGCTGATGCACGCGAACGCGACGGTGACGATCTGCCATTCCAAGACGCGTGATTTGCCGGAGGTGGTCCGCCGCGCGGACATCGTCGTAGCAGCGATGGGCAAGGCGGGTTACGTGCAACCCGATTGGATTCGCCCGGGCGCCACGGTGATTGACGTTGGCACCAACAAGGTCACCGATCCGGCGGAAGCCGAGCAGTTGCTGCGCAATTTTCCGGAACGCCTGGAAAAATTCCGCGCGAAGGGGAGTGTGCTGATTGGCGACGTGCATCCCGACGCGCTGCAGGTTGCCGGGGCGCTGACGCCCGTGCCCGGCGGCGTTGGACCGATGACCATTACCATGCTGATGAGCAACACGGTGAAAGCCGCGCGGTGGCGGCGTGTATCAAACCCTGCGGTTGCCGGGGACTAGAGGGAATCTATGCTGCGATACGGTCTCACAGGTGGAATTGCCAGTGGAAAGAGCGCGGTAGCGGCGATGCTGCGCGAAATGGGCTTTCCGGTGCTCGACGCGGATCCCATTGCCCACAAACTGATGGAGCCGGGGCAGCCGGCGCGCGAGGAAGTTCTGAGGGAGTTTGGCGCGGAAGTGGCCGGGGCGGACGGGCGAATTGACCGCGCAAAGCTGGGAGCAATCGTCTTCGCGGATCCCGACAGGCTGGCGAAACTCAACAGGATCCTGCATCCGCGCGTCGAGCAGATCCTGCTCAAGCAGTATGAGGAATGGGAACGCAGCGGCGTACGCGATGCCGCGTTTGTGGAGGCGGCGCTGCTGGTCGAATCAGGCTTCGTTAGCCATCTCGATGGCCTGATAGTGGTTTGGAGCGAGCTGGAACAGCAACTTGAGCGGTTGAAGGCACGCGGCATGAGCGAGGTGGATGCCAAGCGCCGCATCTTGGCACAACTCCCGCTCGAGGAAAAACTGCTCCGGGCCACCTACTCCATCGATTGCTCGGGAACGATGGAATCCACGCGCGTGCAGGTGCGGGCGCTCGCCGCGCAACTTCGCAAATCCTCCGCTTCGTAGGGTCCGGCGGGAATTCGCCGGACGCCGCGTATTTTTCTATACTAAAGGGTTAGGACTTTTGAACCGCCAGGAAGCCGGAGGCTTTACGCAAATGACGCAAGGAATGAAGAACAGCCGGGGACGCCTGATTCTGGTGGCCCTGATCCTGGTACTGGGAGCTTTTTGGGTAGGCGCGCGCTACGGCCCGAAGCAGGCGGAAAAGGTGGAAGCGCGGCGCATCGCCGCCGTGCAACCCGGCTTGAGCGATAAGCCTGTGGCCGGCAGGAGTGAAGCGCTGTCCGAGGACGAATCCATCAACGTGCGCATCTACCGCCAGGCCTCGCCGGCGGTCGCCAATATTTTGACGAAAACCACGGAGTACGATTTCTTCATGGATCCCGTGCCGGTGGAAGGCGCAGGCTCGGGATTTGTGATCGATCCGCGCGGCTACATTTTGACGAATTATCACGTGGTCGCTGGTGCGCAGACCATCGAGGTGATCCTGGGCGATCAGAGCCACTATCCGGCAAAATTCATCGGCGCGGACCAGCGCAATGACGTCGCTTTGGTGAAGATTGACCCCAAAGGCAAGCAGCTTAAGGCGCTGTCGCTGGGCGATTCTTCGACGCTGCAGGTGGGACAGAAAGTTCTGGCCATCGGCGATCCGTTCGGTTTCCAGTCAACGCTGACGACGGGCGTGGTGAGCGCGCTGGGCCGCACGGTGCAGACCAGCCAAACCACATTTATTGACGAGGCGATTCAGACCGACGCCTCGATCAACCGCGGCAATTCCGGCGGGCCGCTGATCAACACGCATGGCGAGGTGATCGGCATCAACTCCGCGATCTACACACCCTCTGGAACGACGGCGGGCATCGGCTTCGCCATTCCGATTAACACGGCGAAGCTCATTGCCAACGACCTGATTTCAGAGGGGCGCGTGCGGCGCGCGTATCTGGGGGTGCAGACGGTGCCGGTGGGCGGATGGCTGGCGGAGGCGCTTGATCTGCCCGTGCAGGATGGCTTGCTGGTGGAGCAGACCACCAAGGGCAGCCCGGCAGCGGCCGCGGGAATTCGCGGTGGCGATCGTGTGGCCGAAGCGGGCATGCGGCGCATCGTGATCGGCGGCGACGTTATTGTGGCGCTGGATGGGCAGAAAGTGGCGAATCAGTTTGACATGAATGTGCTGCTGAACCGCAAGCGCCCGGGCGACACCGTGACGCTCACGGTGTACCGCGGAGCCAAGAAGGTGGATGTTCCCGTAAAACTCGGCGAACACGATGGCAACTGAGCCGGGCTCGAAACAAACCTGAAATCCGAAGTCAGATGCTTCACAGCCTCCACCCCCCAAGATTTGTCATTTCGACCGGAGGGACGGTGCTTTTTGCCGTCCCGGAGCGGAGAAATCTCTCTTCGACTTCCAATTTCAGGACAAAAGCGGCTGCGAGCTCGGGCAGTTGCGGTTGACGGACGCCCTCAATTACGGCCCGAACTCGGCGCGATAGCGGTTGCGTTCTTCTTCGCTCATCGCATACCAGCCTTCCGCGATATCGCGCACGCGTTCCAAGGCCTTCTGCATCTCCTCATGCTTTGCTTTGATCATCTCTGGATCGGCATTCTGGGGCACGTAGATCGGTTTTTCAACGACAATCACCGCGCGGGTGAACAATCCCGGCAGCAGAAATTGATCCCAGGTTTTCTGAATGGTTTTGCCGCGCTCAACGCCCACGTGAAACACCTGAATGGGCACGCCGGTCATGCGCGCAAGCAACACCGGCCCCACCTTGGCCACGTAGCGGGGACCGCGCGGCCCGTCAATAGTGAAGGCGCAGTCGAAACCTTCTTCAATGCGCTTGGCCATTACTTGCAAGCCACGCAAGCCGCCGCGCGAAGAGCTGCCCTGGGCGGTGCCGAAGCCCAGCCACTCAATTACCTTGCGGGTCCACTGGCCGTCGAACGCGGTGGTATTCATCACCACAATGCCGCGGTTCCGGGCGTACCAGGTTATCGGCAGAATCACGCGATGCCAGAATGCCCAGATGCTCGGCTTCTTTGCTGCCCAAAATGCCTGGAACTGCGCACCGCCCACCGTCTCAAAGCGCAAAGTCGGGCCCACGGTCCGGATCACGCTGAAAACTAACGCAGCGATAATGGGAATCTGCATGCGGCGGTGCCAGGGCAGTTTGGGCAGGCGGATGTCGTAGTGCGGGCTGATCGCCTCGGGCGCCTCTTCCTTGCCGTTTTCGGGGGTTGCCATCTTCCTATAGTATAAGAGGGTTGCCGCGATGTTGCGTGCTTCGGAGTGAATTGGCTTGGTGAACGGCCCCAAACGGAGAGCGATGACGCGAAGAATCGGCAAGATTCTCTGTGCCGGAGTTTTGGTGTGGGCTGGTCTGGCGGTGCCGCTGCTGGTGCAAGGGGACAATCCGCCACTTGGCGATTCCGTCGGGGCCATTGAGGGCGACTCCATCTCCATTGATGGGCCGATGAGCGTCGAGGTGGTGCACGGGCAGGTGCGCACCGTTTTGCGCAGCGGCAGCGATGTCCGCGTGAAATCCGGGCAGGCGCGTATCAAGTTGGTGGAAGGGGGAGAGATCCTCATCTGCGGCCCGGCACACTTTTCCGTGCTGAAATCGGGCGGCGCGCTCACGGTGGCGCTGGAGGGCGGCATAATTCACGCGCACCTGGAGAATGATCTGGCGCTGACGGTGTACACGCCACAGATTCAGGCGCGGCCCATCTCGATCGGCAACGGCCCGGAGGATGTGCTGGTGGGCCTCGATTCCGTGGGGTCCATTTGCATTCGCGCAAATAAAGGAGCGGTGCGCCTGGAGCAGCAGTTAACCGGGCAGAGCGTGCTGGTGCCGCAGTCGGGCGATGTTTTATTGACCAACGGTCAGATCGAAAGCTTGCGAACAGCGGCGGGGAGTTGCACCTGTGAAGCGGGCACGGCGGCAATTCCGGAGCAGGTTACCACTGAAATCAGCAGGCTAGCCACACCGGAGGAGAGCAAGAAAGTGGCTGAAGAGCGCAAGGCCGATCCGCCGCCAGCGAACACGGCGCCTCCCGTGGAGAAGCCGGAACCTGTCTACCAGGTATTTATGCCGCCGCTCCGCTACGACGCGAACGCCACGGTGCAGCCCGAATATGACCCCAGCTTGATTGTGCTGGTGCGGCGCGTGCACGTGCGGCCCACGCTGATTTTCCAGGGCAAAGTGGAGGGCGCCCCTGTGGTCGCACAAGCCACGCCGCCACCTCCGTCTCCCGCGGCCCGGAAACCCGCGTCGGTGCAAAAGCCCACGGATGATTCCACGTGGAACCGCGTGAAGACCTACTGGCGCAAGTTGTGGTCGTCCAGCTCGTAAACGCGCCGGCAAGGTTGAGACCCAGGCAGTTCGCCGCCGCGAACTGCTTGCAATGTGAAGCTACCAAGGGAAGGAATTGTCTGGGGATGGGGCAGTTGCCGATTAGGCAACTCAGGAGTTATCAAGGCAGCGCGCCATGTCAGTGGCAGCCAATATCACTCGCCGGATGGCGGTTACTGGCACTCCGGGAGAACATTCGGTTCTTTCGGCGATGAGAGGCTTTGCTAATCTCGATGACCCGCCGGTACATGCAAGGTTAAACGCAACCAAGGAAACAAAAGGCCAGCTGCCAGCCGCTTCCGTGGTCGTCATCTGCGGTTGGATTAGCGCTCATTCAGCAATTTCGTCAGGCGTGGCTGCGGTTGTGGTGTGATCTCCCTCAACCGCAGAGGGCGTGACTGGCGAGGACGAGAGCGAGGGCGTTTTGAACGTCGGCGTAGGTTCCTCTTTGCGCATCGACGGGAACTTCCCGTAGGTCATGCCGCGCCACAACCACTCCATGGGGCCAAAGCGATACTGCTTCAACCACCAATTGCTGGACACAACCTGTGCCCCATAAAGAATGACCGTGGGCACCAGCCCGATCGCTGGTCCGATGCGTCCATAGAGACCGGTTGTGTAGTGATAGAAGAACAAGGTGCATAACACGGATTGCATCAAGTAGTTCGTCAGTGCCATCCGCCCAACCGCGGCGAACGGGAGCAGGATGCGCCGCCAATCCTCGTGCAGGAAGATAAGCGCCAGGCCCGAAGCATAACCTGCGCTAAGGATATGGGAGCCCGGCAGCCAAAGCACACCTGCAGACCAACCCCACAGCGAAACGTGGCCGGGAGGAACCACCGCTTTCACGCTCGCCACGTAAATACTGATGGTCAGCCCCACCGGGAGGCACCACGCGCACACGCGCCTCAATACCGGTTTGTATTCATCGAGGCGTTGTACGATGCCGGCTCGCCATACCCACATCCCCAGCAGAAATAGCCCCGTCGCATAAATTGCGAAACCAATAGTGGGCAACATCTGCTTCCATTCCACCCAGTTCTGCGCAAGTATCTGCCGGACCGTCCCATGCGCGTAGATATGGATGACCGCGTAAAGCTTTTGCACGTCCGGCGGCTTGGGATCCATCCAAGGCCGGTGGAAGCGGCTGAAGTAGAGAGTAAGGAAAACTGTGCTGGCCACGATAGGCAGCGCGAACAAACTTCCGGCCCACCACAGCAGTGTCCTCTGTTGACGTTTGCGGAAGAGCAACAGAATTGCGCCTGATATCGCGTAGGTCAGCAGGATGTCTCCCGCCCAGATCAGTAGCCCGTGGATCAACCCGAACAGAGCGAGCGCGAGAAGGCGTCGTGGATAGAAGCTTAGGAAGCGCACGCCGCGCGCTTCCGCCCGGCTCAACTGGATGGCAAAGCCCATCCCGAACAGGAATGAAAAAATCGAGATGAACTTGCCTTGGACAAATGCATCGATGAAGACCTGGGCCAGGACGTCGGCCCGGCTGTGAAAAAGGACCCCGATGTGCTCGTAGCAATCGAGGGGGGCGAAGAAAGCGCGCATGTTCGCCGCGAGAATTCCGAACAGCGCCATGCCTCGCAGAATATCGATAAAAAGGATGCGCTCTGAAAGGTTGACTGGGCCGACCCGCTGCGATTCCATTTGCATGCGCCACTCCCGGGCAGGCAATGATGACATGGGCCACCCAAGTGGAGTCAATTGCCAATTAATTGCTCTCGGAAGCGCAGGGGCGCCTCTAGTTAACCCCAACGATTCGCGACCTCAGTTGGAAGACGTTTTGCTAGACGCTTGCAGAGATTTCTATATTAACCGCGGCCGGCTGGGCGTTCGGAGGAACGGAAAAAATCGTCCGCTAATCGGTCGGTAACTGGTCGAGGCCGCAGCGCCAAGTTAAAGAGAGCTGGCTTACAGAATTCAGGAAGTTGGATCCCCTAGGTAATCTTCAGCCTCCCATTTGCGTAACTATCAATAAGGAAGCCCTGGGCAACCGAACGCGCTGTTGTGAGGTGGAGCGTGGCCATGTCAGATGGCAAGCGTGGCAACAGAGTAGCTGACCGTGCGTCCAGTCCTTGGTCGAAGTTGCCTGTTGCGCCGCGGGCTATCATCTCCGGCCTTCTTCTCACACTTGCCGCCATCAACGCATGGCCACTGTTGCTTCTTAAGCTTGGCATGCCTCTGGCTGCGTTCGGCGAAGCGGCGTTTCTTGGGCTTTTTCTCTGGTGGACGAGCGGCGGAGGACCTCCACACTCGACGGAAGCCGCCCGCGCCACGGCATTCCGAAGAGGTAATCTCTCCTCCGTGCAATGGTTCTGGGGTCTAGTGGGCGCGTTCTTTTTTGCCGCTACGATTCATTCCTCAATTGTGTTGCTGTTTCGCCTGGTGCCGTTTCCGGTCGCGGCGTTCCGCCATGGGTATGATCTTTCTTTCATCGCTTCTCAGCCCCTGCGATGGTTAGCCATTGTGTTTTCTGCCATATCGGCGGGAATCTGCGAAGAGATCGGTTTTCGAGGCTACATGCAGCGCCCGATCGAGCAGCGCCATGGAGCGCTGGTCGCGATTCTGATTTCCTCGTTATTCTTCACGGCTCTGCATCTCACCAAAGCCTGGGCGATTCCGGGAATGGTTCCCATCGTGTTTGGCGCAGGCGTATTGCTGGGCCTTCTTGCCTGGTCCTCCGGATCGCTTATCCCCGGCATCATCGGGCACGTCGTGATGGACATTGGGTTGTTCGCCTACTGGTGGACCGGTATTGCCGGCAACTTTACCGCGCGGACGATTGCCGTGACCGGCGTGGATGGGCCATTCCTTATCGCGTCCGCCGTGTGCGTGACTTCCCTGGGCATCGTCCTGCTTGCCACATCAAGACTCCGGGACCTGCTGACCGTCGTACCGAGTGAATCGGCTACCGGTTGAAAAACCCCAAATTCGCCAGCGAGCTTCGGGAGGCATAATTCTCCCGCCGGAAACTGACTCGGCAGCAGGCGTTTACATCCCTTCGTAGTTGGGGCCCCCGCCGCCTTCGGGGACGACCCAGTCGATGATCTGGTAGGGATCGGCGATGTCGCACGTCTTGCAATGGACGCAATTGGCTGCGTTGATCTTCAGCTTCACCGCGTCGCCCTCTTTGGCCATTTCGTAGACCGCCGCGGGACAAAAATACTGGCAGGGATTGCCGTACTCTTCCACGCAGCGGGTCGCGCAGATATTCAGGTCGCTCACCTTCAGATGGCAGGGCTGATCCTCGTCGTGGCGCGTCCCGGAATGATAGACGTCGGTCAGGCGGTCAAAGGTCAGCTTGCCATCTCCCTTGAAGCGCTCTGGCGCGGGCCGCCCGTGAATTTTGCCGTAGGCTTCGTGGCCAGCATGCACGCGCATGGGATCAATCAGGCCGCGCCCGCCTGATACCTGCTGCAATGCGCTGTGAAAGAAGCCGTCGAGCATGCCGTTGCGGAAGGACTGATGAAAATTCCGCACTTTCCAAAGCTCGGTCTTGATGTAGCTGTGATCGATTTTCTCTTTGTAGGCTTGCAGCGTTTTTGCGGAGTAGTCAGCTTTCTTGAGCGCTTCGAAAATCGTTTCGGCGGCCAGCATGCCGCTCTTCATGGCCAGATGCACGCCCTTCAGGCGCTGCGAATCCAGGAAGCTGCCGGCATCGCCGACGATGAGGCCGCCGTCCACATAATTGCGCGGCATGGCATACCAGCCGCCGTAAGGCAGCGACTTTGCGCCGTAGCGCACCAACTGGCCGCCGTCCAGCAGATTGCGCACAAAGGGATGCGTCTTCCAGGTTTGAAACGCCGCGTGAGGATCAAAGCGCGGGTCCTCATACTCCAGCGCAATCACCAGACCGATGGAGACGCGGTTGTTCTGCAAGCCGTAAAACCAGCCGCCGCCGTACATCTTTGAAGAGACGGGCCAGCCCAGCGTGTGGGCCACGAAACCCGGCTGGATTTTCCCGGGTTGCACTTCCCACAATTCCTTGACGCCGATGCCGTAGCTCTGCGGATTGATGTTGTCGAGTTTCTTCGTCGCCACGAGCTGCTTGGTAAGCGAGCCGCGCGTGCCTTCGGCCAGCACGGTGATCTTGGCGCGCAATTCGTAGCCGGGCGTGAAGTTGTCCTTGGGTTTGACGTTTTTGTCGAGGCCCTTGTCTTCGGTGATGACGCCCGCGATGCCGTCGCCGGAGTAAATCAATTCCGCGCCGCCAAATTCCTTGAACAAGTTAACGCCCGCGGACTCCACCAGCCCGCCCATCCACTTCGTCAATTTACTGAGCGAGATGACGTAATTCCCCGCATTGTTGAACGGCGGCGGCGTAATCGGGATGCGGTAGGACGACTTTTGCGTGAAGATGAGCGCGGCGGAATCGGTCACCGGCGTGTCCAGCGGCGCAGTCTTCGCGAAGTCTGGCACGAGCTCCGCCAGCGCCACAGGGTTCATGATCGCGCCGGAAAGCTGGTGCGCGCCGATCTCGCGGCCCTTTTCCAGCACGTAAATGTTTTCCGCGGAAAGCTCGGGTTTCGCGCCGCCGGCATTGTGCTGCTTGATGAGATTGGCCAGGTGCAGCGCGCAGGAGAGCCCCGCCGGCCCCGCGCCCACGATCAGTACATCGGCTTCCAATTGTTCGCGTTGTAGAGCCATTGGCGCATTCTAACAAAACAAGAGAGCGCCCTCAGCCCTTGGTTTTCTGCAGTTCCTCGGTGAGGGCGGGCATGACCTCGAAGATGTCCGCGACGATGCCGTAATCGGCAATCTCAAAGATGGGGGCGTTCTGGTCCTTGTTTACGGCAACGATGGTGCGCGAACCCTTCATGCCAACGACATGCTGGATGGCGCCGCTGATGCCCAGCGCCAGATACAATTTCGGCGCTACGGTTTGGCCGGAGCTGCCGATCTGCCGATCCATGGGGAGCCAACCTTCATCGCAAATCGGGCGAGACGCCGCGATTTCCGCGCCCAGCGCCTTGGCCAACGCTTCCGCCTGAACAATGTTCTCCGGCGCTTTGATGCCGCGGCCGATCGCGACAATCAGCGGCGCTTGCGTGAGGTCCACGGCCGACTTTGCTTCCTTGAAGAGCTCGAGCGGCTTGGTGCGAATGTCGCCGGCGCTCAGTGTCACTTGCGCGGCGTTGACGGGCGCTTTGCCGCCCGGATGAGCGGCGAGCAAATCGGCGCGAAACGCTCCCGACTGGAACGATACAAACCACGGCGCAGCTCCGGTGAACGTGACGTCGGCCGCCGTTTTGCCCTGAAACATCTGGCGGACAAAGACCAGTCTGCCGTCTTCGCTGCGGAAGCCGACGCAATCGCCGATCATGCCCTTACCGAGCGAGGCAGCCAGCTTCGGCGCAAAATCGCGCACTTGGTAGGTGTGCGGAAAGAGCACCAGGTCCGGCTTGGCCGTTTCGATCACCTGCTTCAGCGCGACGCAATAGCCGTCGGGCGTGTAGCTTTCCAGCAGATCGTGCTCAACGAGTAAAACCTCCGCGACGTTCTTCGACGCCAATTCCTCCGCGAACGGGGCCACACCTTTGCCAATCACGGCGGCGCTGACGGCGCCCGGCGTCGCCGCGGCGATTTGCTGCGCCGCCACCAAGGTCTCGAAACTGGTGTTGTTCCACTTGCCCTGCCGCTGTTCGGTTACTACCAAAATCCTCATCACCTTACCCCCTGCGATTTACTCTTTGACTGTCAACTGTTAACTGTGGACTGTAAACTGATTCAGATCACCCGCGCCTCGAACTTCAGCTTCTCAACCAGTTTGGCGGCCATTTCCTTCGGCGTTCCGGTCAGAAATTCTGTTTTCTTGGTTTTCGTGGGGACGTAAATTCTTTCGATCTTCTGTGTCGGCTCGATGGCCACGCCGAGCGACTCGCGCGTGACAACCGCAATTTCTTTCTTCTTGGCGCCCATAATGCCCTTCAGCGTGGCGTAACGCACCTTGTTGATGCCAGACTGGATGGAAAGCACGGCCGGGAGCGGACACTCGATCCACTGGAACCAGCCAGCCTCCAATTCGCGTTTCAGCTTCAACCTGCCGTCCAGCGCTTCGATTTGCATGATCAGCGTGGCATGCGGCAGATTCAGGAGACCCGCGAGCAAAACGCCGGTCTGCCCGAAGCCGTGGTCATCGCTCTGCAGGCCGGTCAGCACCAGGTCGCATTTTTGACTGGCGATCGCCGCGGCCAGCAACTTGGCCGTGCCCAGTGGATCGAGCTGCGCGAAATTATCGTCGGCGATGTGAATGCCGCGATCCGCGCCTTTGGCCAGCGCTTCCTTGATGGTCTGCTTCACGCGCTCCGGGCCCAGCGAAAGCGCGATCACTTCCCCGCCGTGCTTTTCTTTCAGGCGCAGCGCCTCTTCCAGCGCGTAGCTGTCCGGCTCATTCATCTCGAAGCCGATGTCGGATTCCTTAATCCAGTTCCCGGCGATGGCCAGCGGCGCATCCTTGGCGGGCACTTGCTTGACGCACACAATTATGTTCATGGGGTTTTCCTTCTTGCTGCAGGCGGGCGAGGTCACTCTCCCTGGCTGATTGTAGGCCTGTCATCCTGAGCGAAGCGAAGGATCTCAGGTCGTAACAAGCCTCGACAAAGAGCGACGATGAGGTTCTTCGGCGAACCTCATCGGTTCGCCTCAGAATGACACCGAAAGGCAAGCAACGCTAGGAAGGGCGGACTACTTCCCGGTCCAACGCTTGAAAATGAGGGCGGCGTTCGTTCCGCCAAAGCCAAACGAATTGGAGAGCGCGTAATCGAAGGTGGCTTTGCGCGCCACGTTGGGCACATAGTCCAGATCGCAAGCGGGATCGGACCTTTCCTGGTTGATGGTGGGAGGAAGGATCTGATCGCGCAGGGCCAGAACGCTGATGCCTGCTTCCAGGCCTCCGGCGCCGCCAAGGAGGTGCCCGGTCATGGATTTTGTGGAGCTCACAGGCAGTTTTTTGTTGATCGCGCGCTCGCCGAAGAGCCGCTTCATCGCCGTCGTCTCGATGGTGTCGCCGAGCGGCGTGGAAGTGCCGTGGGCATTCACGTAACCGATATCGTCGGGCGTGAGCTTGGCATCCTTCAGCGCGGCCTTCATCACGCGATAGGCGCCATCGCCATTTTCTGCGGGCTGCGTGATGTGATAGGCGTCGCCGCTCATGCCGTAACCTACAATTTCGGCAAAGATGGGGGCATTGCGCTTCTGCGCGTGCTCCAGCGATTCCAGAATCAGGATGCCCGCGCCTTCGCCGACGACGAAGCCATCGCGGTCCGCGTCAAACGGCCGGCTGGCCCGTTCGGGCTCGTCATTGCGCGTGGAGAGCGCGCGCATGGAAGCAAACCCGCCAATACCCATCGGCGTAACGGTGGCTTCGGTGCCGCCGCAGATCATCATTTCCGCGGCGCCACGTTCAATGATCTTGAAGGAATCGCCAATCGAGTGCGCCGAAGCCGAGCAAGCGGTGGCGGTGGCCGAATTTGGCCCGCGCGCGCCATAACGAATGGAAATATGGCCGGAGGCCAGGTTGATGATTGCCGAGGGAATGAAAAACGGCGAAATCTTGCCCGGGCCGCCTTGCATCAGCTTGATGTGCTCGCGCTCGATGATATCGAACCCGCCGATGCCGGAGGCGATGTACACGCCCACTTCATCGAGGTCCGATTGTTCCGGCTTCCACTCGGCCATTTGGACGGCAAAATCCGCGCCGGCCAGGGCCAGCTGGATGAAGCGTCCCATTTTCTTGAGTTCTTTTTTTTCAATCCAGATGAATGGGTCGAAGTTCTTCACTTCGCCCGCGATCTTGCAGGCAAATTCCGTGGCATCAAAGTGCGTGATATGGCCGATGCCGCTTTGCCCCGCGACCAGGTTTTTCCAGCTTTCCTCGGTCCCGATGCCCAGCGCACAGACCAAACCAACGCCCGTAACAACAACCCGGCGAGTCAACTCGATGGCTCCTTCAAGCGGGGATTTGGGTGCGGCTTACTTGCCCTTGCTGTGCTTCTCGATGTACTCGATGGCGTCCTTCACGGTCGTCATCTTTTCGGCGTCTTCGTCAGGCACTTCGATGCCGAAGGCCTCTTCAAACGCCATAACCAATTCCACCTGGTCGAGCGAATCCGCGCCCAGGTCGTCCACGAACGACGCGGTCGGTGTGACTTCGGCTTCATCCACACCAAGCTGCTCGACGATGATCTGCTTTACGCGTTCTTCCACGCTGGCCATGCCCATTCCTCCGCGACCCGATGTCGCATGTTCGTAGTATTACTGCTTTGCACCGTATTCCAGCCCAGAGGCCGTCCTACAAGCTCTTTTCGACTTACCCTGGCAACCTGCCAAGTCTACTTTCCCCGCCCCGCAAGGTCAACTTCGCGGAAGCCTTTAGCTGTTAGCCGACAGCTATTAGCTACGAGCTAGTTCCCCTGACGCCGCTCTTTCTCCCAGCGCTTATCGCGGAGGGGGCAACGAGGGTTCCATTTTACGTGCTCGAAGTGCGCCGCTTGCTTGCCACCTGTCGCGTGGGGCTCCACGGGCTTTCTGCACGCGGGACACAGAAAGGTATGTGTTTCATTATCGCCCATCGTTTTCTCTATTCCCAGTGCGTATTCAACAGTGATTAGGCATTTGGTGATCTTGGGCATATCGATTCCCTTTCAAACGCGGAACGAAAAATAGGCTAAGCCAAATACATGCCACCATTCACGTCAAGGACGTGGCCGGTGATGTAGCAGGCCTCGTCGCTCGCCAGAAACACGATGGCGGCGGCGACATCGCGCGCACTGCCCATGCGCCCCAGGGGAATGCGCACCTTCAGCTCTTCCTTCACTTTGTCGGACAACACATCCGTCATGGGCGTTTCGATGAAGCCCGGAGCGACCGCATTCACGGTGACATTGCGCGAAGCGATTTCGATGGCGATGGCCTTCGTCAAGCCAATCAGGCCCGCCTTCGCGGCCACATAATTGGCTTGCCCGGCGTTGCCCATCCGCGCCACCACGGAAGCGATATTGATGATGCGCCCCGCGCGCGCCCTCATCATTCCCGGCAGGACCTGCTGGGTGCAAAGATACGCGCCGGTCAGGTTGGTGCGCAGAACCGCGTCCCAATCGTCGGCCTTCATGCGCATGGCCAGGCCGTCGCGGGTGATGGCGGCGTTGTTCACCAGGATGTCCACCTTGCCAAACTTTTCCAGGATGGTCTTGAAGGCCGCCTTGGTCTGCTCCGCGTCCGCCACGTCGAGCTTCACGGCAAACGCTTCGCCGCCCGTGCCGGCGATTTCCAGCACCAGCGCCGCCAGCTTCTCTTCGTTGCGCGCGCCTACGGCCACTTTGGCGCCCGCTTCGGCCAAGGCCAAGGCCGTTTCGCGGCCAATGCCCTGCGAGGCTCCGGTCACGACTGCCACTTTGTCTTTGAGACTGAACATTCTTTGCACCTACCAAAACCCAAAGAGAGATTCCTCGCTTCGCTCGGAATGACGGTACAGTTGCTTTGTGCTGCGATACCCCGTGCCCCTGCGCAGAAAATCCTCAGGCCTGAAGGCCTGAGCTACAGCCTCGCATCAGGCTGAATCGGTTTTTGCCCCGGCGATCTTTTCCACCGTGGCCTGCAAGCTCTTTTCGTCTTCCACATTCAGCGAAGCCACGGAGCGCTCGATCTGCCGCATCAAGCCCGTCAACACGCGGCCCGGACCCACTTCCAGGAAGGTGTTCACGCCCTCATCGAGAAGCAGGCGCATGGATTCCTGCCAGCGAACGGGCATGGTCACCTGGCGCACCAGCGCTTGGCGCGCTTCGTCGCCCTTGCGAATGGTGTCCGCGTCCACATTGGTGACCAGCGGCACTTGCAGGTCGGCAAACGAGGTGGCGCGCAAATCCTTTTCCAGCTTTTCCTGCGCCGGCATCATCAACGCCGAATGGAACGGCGCGGAAACCGCCAGCATCATGGAGCGCTTTGCACCCAACTGCGAGGCAATTTCCACGGCGCGTTTCACCGCACTGGCGTGGCCGGAAATCACGGTCTGCTCCGGCGAATTCAGGTTCGCGGCCGAACAAATCTCGCCTTCCGCGGCGCGCTTGCACGCATCCTGCACCACCGCCGGGGAAATGCCCATGATCGCGGCCATGCCGCCTTGTCCCGCGGGCACGGCTTCCTGCATATACTTTCCGCGCTTGTGCACCAGGCGCACGGCATCCGAGAAGTTCAACGAGCCCACCGCCACGAGCGCCGAATACTCGCCGAGGCTGTGGCCGGCGACAAAGTCCGGCGCCAGACCCTTTTCCGCTACCACGCGATACGCCGCCACCGACACGGTCAAAATGGCAGGCTGCGTGTTCGCCGTCTGCTTCAGTTCCTCTTCGCTGCCCTCGAAGCACATTTTGGAGATGGAGAAGCCCAGCGCCTCATCCGCTTCCTCAAAGACGGCGCGGGCCGCGGGATAATTTTCCGCCAGCTCTTTGCCCATGCCCGGGTATTGCGACGCCTGCCCAGGAAACATAAACGCTACTTTTCCCATACTCGACTCCCTCTCCAGACGTTACGCTTTCACTTGCGTCAGGGATAGTTCCTGTTCGATTCGTTCATTGATGCGCGCGCGCGCTAGGCCAGCGGCCACGCGAATGGCATTCTTCACCGCATTCGCGTTGGATCTTCCGTGACCGATCACGCACACGCCCCGGACGCCCAATAGCGGCGCTCCGCCGTACTCCGCATAATCCATTTTCTGCCGGATGCCCTTCATCGCGCCTTTCGACAACAGATAACCCACCTGCGAAGCGAACGAGCTTTTGTAGGTCTTGCGCAGAAACTTCACGATCTCCATCGCCAGCCCTTCGCAGATCTTCAACGCAATGTTGCCCACGAACCCGTCACAAACAATCACGTCCACCTTGCCGCTGAACAGGTCACCGCCTTCCACGTTGCCGACAAAATGCACCGGCAGAGCTTTCAAGCGATCGTAGACGGCGCGCGTCAACTCATTCCCCTTCATCTCTTCCTCGCCGACGGAAAGCAAGCCCACGCGCGGCTTGCGGCTCCCGAAGGTCACGCGGTAGTAGATCTCGCCCATCACCCCGAACTGCAACAGGTGCTCGGGTTTCGAGTCCACATTCGCGCCCACGTCCAGCAGCACCGAAACGCCGCCGCGCGCATTCGGAAAGGGCGCTGCGAGCGCCACGCGGTCCACCGAAGGCAGCGTGCCCATGATGAACTTGGCCGTGGTCATCACCGCGCCGGTATTTCCCGCACTGACAAACGCATCGGCCGCTCGCTCCTGCACCAGCCGCGCACCCACGTGGACCGAGCTGTCTTTCTTCCGGCGAAAGGCCTGGGCCGGGTGATCTTCCATGGTGATCACCTCGCTGGCCGGAACGATCTCAATGGGCACTGTCGGCCGCGAATGCCGGGCCAATTCCGCGCGAATCACGTTCGGTTGCCCCACCAGGAGAACGCGAACCCCGTACTCCTGCGCCGCCAAAACACTCCCCTCCACCTCCGGACGGGGTGCGTGGTCTCCCCCCATGGCATCCACGGCGATTGTGATCATGGAATTCTTCTTCCGCAGACTCCGGGATCGCAACAGAGGCACGCTGTTGGACGTGCCGGCTAGCTCTTACCTGGTCCGAGCGACCGCCCCGGGGGTCAGCACACCGAAACCGGCTGACGCCAATCCTCACTTCACGTCGTGAACGGGCCGTCCCCGGTAGTAGCCGCAATGGGAACACGCATGGTGCGGCTGTTTCATCTCGTGGCAGTTCGGGCATTTGGCCAGCGCGGGAGCGAACAGGTGATCGTGCGCCCTCCGCTTGTTCTTGCGCATCTTGGAATGTCGACGCTTTGGATTAGGCATTACACTACTCCTCGTTCTCGCCTCGCTCGCAGTGGCACACAACGCCTCACCGAACAAGGTCGGATTCTATGGGCATTCCGCCCGGAAATCTATTGTTTCTTGAGCCAGTCCTGTTTCAGCCGCGCGAGGGGAGCGAGCCGCGGGTCGCTGGTGTGCCGCTCACACCGGCACTGCTCCTGATTGAGGTTCGCCCCGCAGTGCGGGCACAACCCCCGGCAATCGCTCTGGCAGATCACTTTCATCGGCAAAGACAGTAACACCTGCTCCTTCAGCACGTCGGCCAGGAACAGGCCTTCTCCTTCGAAAAACCCAATCTCCGTGTCGTCATCCTTCAGCCGTTCCACATCGTTCGGTGTCCCCTTGAGGAGCGGTTGATAGAAGAGGTCAAAATCCCGGTGCACTTCCTCGACCACGGGTTCCAGGCAGCGCGCGCAAACCATATCAATCTTGGTTTGCAGCTCGCCGGTGACCCGGATCTGGCCTTCCAGCAGTTCCGCCGTGGCATTTACTTCCAGCGGTCCCGACTGTTTCACTTCGTACAAGCCGTAATCAATGCTTCCCGGGGCGTAACTCTTCCGGATGTGCACTCTGCGGACGGCAAGATCCTTGACATCAAGGAACATTTCTTCTGCGCCTCCCGCGCGTACGCTCATGCCTTTCTATTATTTCGGCACTTCCCGCCTAAGTCAAGAAAGCGAGCCCCCGCCGAGGCCGCGTTGCACCTTCCCGGTCACTGCCTCCTCCTAGTACTGGTCCCTGCACCGGTTCTATTGAAAGTAGCCCCCGACGACCTTGGCGTAGTCCGCGATGGCGATTTCCGGGTCCTCCAGATCAGGATGCCAGGCCTTTTCCCACTCGAAGCAGAAGTAGCCCTTGTAGCCGATTTTCTGGAGCGCCTGAACCTGTCGCTGGATGGGCACATCGCCCCGGCCCGTGAGCACATATTTGTGCTCCTTGCCGGCCAGTACGGAGTCCTTCAAGTGCGTATGGCGAATCCAGGAGCCCAGTTCTTGAACCGTGTGCTCCGGCTGCTCATGCCCATCGGCGAAGGTGTGATGCGCATCCCAGAGCAGCGCGGCGTGCGGGGAATCGGCGCGCGTCAGGACCTCCTTGAGCGTGGGCGAATCCACGAAATCGCCGTGTGATTCGATAATCACCGTCACGCCCCGCGGCCCTGCGTATTCGCCGAGCTCATGCAAGCCCGCCGCCACGCGCGCCACCACTTCCTCTTTCGGGCCCTTGATCTCGTTGCCGAACACGCGTACATACGGCGAACCCAGCGCGGAGGCCAGGTCGATAAAGCGCTTCGCATCGGCCAATTGCTGCGCATGCTTTGCGGGGTCGGCGTCATGCAGCGCAGAGGAACTGCCGATGTTGGCGATCTTCAGGCCATGCGCGGCGATCTCTTTCCTGCTCTGCGCGATGCGCTCCGGCGCAAATTCCGGCCGCGCGGGCAAATCCATGCTGCCCATCAGGCCGCGGAGTTCGATGGCCGCGAAACCGTGCAATTCCGCGAACTCCAGAATTTTCGGCCATTCCCAAGCCGGACATCCCAGAGTGGAAAAGGCCAGCGGCAACCGCTCTTTCGTGTCCGTAGCCCAGGCAAAACGGCCCAGCGCCAGGCTGGCCGCTCCTCCGGCGCTTCCGGCAACAAATTCCCTTCGCGTGATTCTCATCGTATGGCTCCCCTTCCCATTACCGGATTTTTCGCAATAGCGGTCCCGCAATCAAGTATGATTTAGCTCGCGCGAGATCCGGCGTCGCGAGTCACTGCTCCGCCGCCGAACTCTCCGCGCACAAAACGTATCACCATCATCCGCGAAAGAACACCGATCCTTGCCGGAGGTGCTCCGTGACCCTGCAAAACTCATCCCGCCGCAATTTCCTGAAGACCGGCGCCGCCGCGCTCGCCGTTGTGCCGCTGGCGCGCGCTTCCAGTTATGCGCGCATCTTTGGCGCAAACGACCGCGTGCGCGTGGGCGTGGTCGGCTTCTCCGATCGCTTCCGCTCGGCCCTGTTGCCCGCATTTCTGCAGCACGCCAAGGATCTCAACTTCGAATTCGTGGCCGTCTCCGACATCTGGAACCAGCGCCGCGAAGAAGGCCAGGCGCACATCGGAAAACTCACTGGCGGGCACATTGATGCCGTGCGCAACAACGACGAGCTGTACGCGCGCAAAGACGTTGACGCCGTTTTCGTCGCCACCGCCGATTTTCAACACGCCCGGCACGGCGTGGAAGCGGTGCGCGCCGGCCGTGACGCTTACGTCGAAAAGCCGCTGGCAGACACCATGGAAGACGCGCGCGCGATTCGCGACGCTGTGCGCGAAACCCAGCGCATCGTGCAGATCGGCACGCAACGGCGCAGTTCGCCGGTGTACCAGCAGGCCTACGATTTCATCCGCAGCGGCAAATTCGGCGAAATCGTGTCCGTGCTGATGACCTGGAACGTCAACCAGCCGGGCCGCTGGCGCCGCCCGAAACTCGTCGCCGGCCTGCGCGAAGAGCACGTGGATTGGAAGCGTTACCTGCTGAATCGTCCCTACGAACCTTTCGATCCGCGCAAGTACGTCGAGTTCCGCCTCTTCTGGCCGTATTCCTCGGGGATTCCGGACCAGTGGATGGTCCATCAAATTGACACCGTCCACTGGTTCACCGGGTTGCCGCGCCCGCGCAGCGTGGTGGCCAACGGCGGCATCTATTTTTGGAAAGATGGGCGCAAGAATTGGGACACCATGACCGCGGTCTTCGATTACGGCCCGTTGAATGATCCTGCCAAGGGATTTCAAGTGGTCTACAGCTCGCGCATGACGAATGAGGCGGGTGAAGTAAAAGAACTTTATTATTCCAATGGAGGCACGCTCGATCTCGACAAGAGAACCGTGTCACCCGAAGGTGGGCTGACAAAACGCTACGCGGACGAAATGGATATGCCGCCGAATTTGCTGCCCAAGATTTCGCTGCAGGATTCCGGCGGGCGCATCGTCACTTCCGCCGACACTGGCGGCGACGCGGACACTTCCGCCAACGTTCGCAACTGGATGGAGTGCGTGCGCAGCCGCAAAACGCCTAACGCGCACATTGACGCGGGCTATTCACACTCTGTGGCGCTATGTATGACGATTGCGGCAATTCAAACCGGCCGCCGCATCACGTTCGACGACGCAAAGCAGGAAGTGGTCACTGGCGCGTAGCTAGTGCGAGCAAGCCGGGAGCGTCAGACCTCGTGAATTATCTTCAACAGGCCATCCATAGATTCGCGGCTTGACGCTTCTTTGTCCTTCGCTGCATTCAGGTAATGCGTTTCGAGGGACATTGTGCCGTTGAATCCATCTTTCAGGATGGCGCGGAGTTGCCCGACATAGTCGATCTGTCCGCCGCCAATGGGACGCCAGTTGGTTCCAGTGCCTTCCACATCCTTCAGGTGCATGTGCCAGATGCGCTTCTTATCCAGCAGGGCGTAGCCGTCCGGGAAGGGTCTCATTTCGCCTGCGGCATACGCGTTGCCCGGATCCCAATTCAGGCCCAGAGCCGGCGCTTTTACCGCGCTCAGCATGGCCGCGCTCTCCGCGCCCGTGGCCACATTGCAGGCAAACTCATTCTCCAGCACCAGGCGGATGCCTTCGCGCTTGGCAATTTCCGCCGTCCTGTCCAGTTCTTTGGCGACGCGCTCGAAAACCGTCTCGGGATCGTCCACGCGCCAGAACGAAAAGATGCGCACTTTGTCGGTTCCAAAATCCTTGGCGCGCGCGAAGGCCCGTTCGAGCAACGCTTCCTGTTGTTCGTGTTCATTGGCGGCGAAATCGCCCTTGCCTTCGGCGAATGTTGAAGTGGTCCCCGGCAAAGTCGTTTTGAAGTAGGCCGAATCCAGCACGGACACGCGCAGGCCGTATTTCGCGAGCAGGTCCTTGGCGCGCTTCACTTCGTCGGGTGTGAACTCGGTGATGTACTTGTCCCAGACGTTGCGAAATTCCACCCACTCCAACCGGTAGCTCTTCGCCCACGCCAGTGCCTTCTCCAAATCCTGGGTCACTTCATCCGTGATCACGCCGAGATTGAATCGCTTCACGTTCGCCGCCAGCGCGCGCGTGGCGCTCATCATGATTAATGCTGTTGCTCCACCGGCCAGGAATTCGCGTCGTTTTATCATGGTGAGTGCATCCTATTCTTCTGACCCGGCCTCGTCAATCTTGAGTTCGCAACCCGCCCCCGGCCTCCATATTCTTTTAGCTTTTCACCAGGCAAATACTGGATTCGCCCCGGACAACTTTCAACTTACTGGCTACGTCTAAGTGGGAGAGCAGTAGCGATCTCGCCCCCAGCTAGCCCCAGCTGAAGTCCCGCAAATCATCTCTCAAGGAGAACACGCATGAAACGTGTCGCATTGCTATTCCTTTTGGCTTGCTTCTTCATTCCGCTGGCTTCGGCGCAGGATCATTTCCAGGCCGGGGTTTACGCCGATTATCTTCACTTTTCGCAGACCAGCAGCAACCTCGCGGGCCTCGGCGGGCGTTTCGGGTTCAAGGCGTTTCCCCACGTCATCATGGAAGGTGAAATGAGTTACGACTTTGCGCAGGCGTTCTCGGAGGGCTTCACGGACACGACCACCGGGAGCCTTTCGTTCCAGCAGACAAATATGCGCGTGCTGCACGGCCTGTTCGGACCGAAGGTGGAGGGCGGGCACGGGCGCATTCGGCCATTTGTAACCGTCAAGGGCGGCTTCAGCAATTTCAGGCTGGATCCACGCCCGGCCAGTTTCGATACTTTCGTCAGCTCGGTGGAGAATTTGCGCGCCAAAAACGTGAGCGCCGTATTGTATCCGGGCGCTGGCGTGGAGGGGCACCTCGGCCCCGTCGGACTGCGGCTGGATGTGGGAGACGAGATTTACTTCAACGGCGGCACGCATAACAATTTGCGCCTGGCGTTCGGCCCGTTTCTGCGTTTCTGACCGGCGCGCCAGCGATCCCTGCTCACAATTTGTCATTCCGACCAGAGGGACGGCGCCTTCTGCCGTCCCGGAGCGGAGGAATCTCTCTTCACTCCTGAATTCAGGCTTAACAAATTCCTCACGAACGCCTCCGGACTTCCTAAACCGGGCCAACGTACTCTGTGGGTGTCAACGGAACGCTTGTAACAACGAGGATTCGCCGTGTCGCCATTTGCCATTCTCGCGTTATGCATCCTTAGCATCGATCTCACGCTTGTTTTGTTGTTCCACCTGGTCTATGGCGAAAAGCGCCATAAGTTTTCCCGCGAAAAGCTGCTCCAAGGGGATCGCCGAACGGCACGCTAAGAATCCCTACATGCTCCCGTCAGGGCCACCGCGCTCCGCCGCACTCCTAGTGTCACCAGAAACTGCTTCACGAATGCTTGGGGGGAGGGCACGGCTTCAGCCGTGCCGAACAAACGCTGGAAAACTGGGCTTTAGCCCCTGAGGCATCAGGGTTTTTCCTTCTGTTCTGATGTGTGAGATGGACCGCCGATCCGCGGCCACCCTGCTACACTAGCTTGCATCGCTCCCAGGAGTAGCACATGTCTGAACCTACCTCGTTCGCCAAGTCCGTTCCCACCCGCACCGAATCCGACAGCATGGGCAAGATTGAAGTCCCGGTGGACCGCTACTACGGCGCACAAACGGCCCGCTCGCTGATTCATTTCGCCATTGGCAAGGACACCATGCCGCCGGAATTGATCCGCGCCTTTGGGATACTGAAAAAGGCCGCGGCGTTGGTCAATCGCGATCTCGGCAAACTTTCCGAAGAGAAGGCCAACCTGATCGTGCAGGCTGCCGATGAAGTCATCGCCGGAAAGCTGCAGGAACATTTTCCATTGCGCATCTGGCAGACCGGCAGCGGCACGCAGACCAACATGAACGTCAACGAAGTGATTTCCAACCGCGCCATTTCCATTGCGGGCGGCGTGATGGGCAGCAAGAAGCCCGTTCATCCGAACGACGATGTGAACATGTCGCAATCCTCGAACGACACTTTTCCCGCGGCCATGCACATTGCCGCCGCCACGGAGACTTCGCGCCATTTGTTGCCTGCGGTGAAGCGGCTCCGCGACGCGCTCGATGCCAAAGCAAAAGAATTTATGGGCGTGGTCAAAATTGGCCGCACGCACTTGCAGGACGCTACGCCGTTGACCGTGGGCCAGGAATTTTCCGGCTGGGTTAGCCTTATCGATCGCGATGGTGCGCGAATCGCCATGGCGCTGGATGGCTTGTTCGATCTCGCCATCGGCGGGACGGCGGTGGGCACGGGCCTGAATGCGCATCCGGAGTTTGCTGACCGCGCCGCAAGGAAGATCGCCGAACTTACCGGCCTGCCCTTCCGCTCTCACCCCAACAAATTCGCAAGCCTCTCCGCGCACGATGAAATCGTTTTTGCCAGCGGCGCGTTGAAGACCCTGGCCGCTTCGCTGATGAAAATCGCGAATGATGTCCGCTGGCTGGCTTCCGGCCCGCGCTGCGGCCTGGGCGAGCTTACGCTGCCGGAAAACGAGCCCGGCTCCTCGATCATGCCGGGAAAAGTGAATCCCACGCAGTGTGAAGCGCTGACCATGGTGGCCGTGCAAGTTATGGGCAACGACGCGGCGATTGGCTTCGCCGGCTCGCAAGGCAACTTTGAATTGAACGTGTACAAGCCGGTGATGATCTTCAACTACCTGCACTCGGTGGAGTTGCTCGGCGACGCCATGAACAGCTTCGTGGAGCACTGCGTCGTGGGCATCGAAATCAACCGCGAAACGATTGACCGCTATGTGAAGAATTCCCTCATGCTGGTAACCGCCCTGGCCCCCAAAATCGGCTACGACAACGCCGCCAAAGTCGCCAAAACCGCGCACCACGAAAACACCAGCCTCCGCGAAGCCGCCGTGAAGCTGGGTTTCCTGACCGGCGAGGAATTCGACGCCCTCGTCAAGCCCGAGGACATGACACATCCGGGGCGATCAGCATGAGCACGATATCCCAGAAGATTAAGGCAGTTGTCGATCTGGGGCTTGCTCCGTCACTAAAGAGAGAAGGATTCCGCAGGAAAGGCACAAATTTCTCCAAACGCGACGGAGATCTCTTGCAGATAGTGAATGTCCAGTCAAGCCAGCACAACAGCGCCCTGATCCCCTACTTAGACGAGGGCAGATTCACCCTCAATATAGGGGTACATTTCACAAGCGTAGCTAAAGTCCTGCATGGTACCGATCCCATGCCTGCTGATCCCAAGGAACATTTTTGTCTTCTGAGAAGACGGGTTGGAATGCTCATGCCAGCCGAAGCAGATCATTGGTGGACCGTGACCTCCAGGACCAATATCGAGGATCTTGCCGCAGAACTGAAATCTGCATGGCACATGTACATCTCGCCCTGGTTGGCAAAAGTCGGAACTGTTTCAGGAATCGCTCGCGAGATAGAGGAACATCCGAACGCAATAGGTGGCAGTCTCGCGACAGCAGCAGCCGCGTTCATTGTTATTGGCCAACCGGAAGAGGCCAGCCGGTTGGTCAACAGGCAACTGGAAGACCTCAGAGCTCAGCTGGCAACCTGCCATCCGGCCAACACCGCTCTGCTGACTGGCTATATCGCGGAGTTGAGACGATGGGCGAGTGCTCAAAGTCTGCCCGGGCTTAAGGAGTCGGAGTGAATCCGGTCGAACGACGATACTAAGAAGTGAACTTGGCAGACGGAAGGCTATACCGCTGCTGGGAGCTGATTGCCGTGTCCGTTGTCTTCCACTATCTGTACCTTTTGCGGTACAATGTACTAAATAAGGTGCATGGTGGCCGGCGAATCGCAACCGAAGAAGATACCTCTCGTTTTCTTCCGCACTATTGCCGGAAGCGAGCCGGTGCGAGAGTGGCTTAGAGAACTCCCGCAGGACGAACGCCACACTATCGGCAGGGATCTGTTGCGGGCGCAGTGGCGGTGGCCTGTGGGCATGCCCTTGTGTCGCCCGATGGGCAGAGGCCTGCGGGAAATTCGGACCGACCTGCCGACGGGACGGACGGCGCGCGTCTTGATTTGTCTTTATCGTGATCATCTTGTGGCGCTGCACGGTTTTATCAAGAAAACCCGCGCAACACCCGATGAAGACCTGGAATTGGCTCGAAGGCGAAAGAAGGAGCTGGAGCGATGAGCAAGAAGCATATGGGTTCGAGCGTTGATGATTTCCTGAAGGAACAGGGGATTTTCGAGGAGGCGCAGGCGCAAGCGATCAAGGAGGTGGTCGCCTGGCAACTTGCCAAGGCCATGAAAAGGAAGAAGATCTCAAAGAATAGAATGGCCGCCCTGCTGAAAACGAGCCGCACGCAGGTCGACCGCCTCCTGAACGCCAGGGACGATATTACGTTGGCGAGCCTGCAACGAGCCGCCGCAGTGGTCGGGCGGCGCGTGATGATCGAACTTGTGTGAAACGGCATCTGCTCCGCGAAGCTGAAAGGCATTGCGGCCCCGCCTGAAGCCCCGGGCAAGGGCGCTGCCCGGTCCGTGGCGTCGCTCTTCACTGCGCTGGCGGCTCAGAGGGCGCAGAATAGTGGAAGTCAGGAACAGCTATGCTTTGCCGGCCTCCAGTATTCCTCTCCCTTGCAGTTCTCCTACTGCTCGCGGCCGCCGCGCCTGTCGCCTTCGCGCAACCCAAACAGACGCAATCCAAACACGAGAAAACAGTTTGGAATTTCGACGGGGGCATCTCGCTCATTACGGACGGTTCGATCCCCGATGGGCCGTGCTTCCGGCTGACCGGCAGGATGTTCGCGCCGGAGTTCTTCGAGAATCTGAAGCGCGTGGACAGCGAACTCGGCACGGTCTATCGCCGCGGCAACGATGTGGTTTCCGTATTCCCGGAAAAAATGCAGCTGCACTTCATGATGTACGACATGCCCTGCAGCGATCAGCTCCAGGCAGCGGGCACGCGAGTTTATCTGACGCGCTCGCTGATGGAGACGCTGCGGCTTAGTTTTTTCTGGAAGCACGGCATGTATCTGCGTCCCGCGAAGGGCGTGGCGCTCAAACATCTGGAAGCGCGGCCGGTGCCGGCTTATGGCGCCGAACACGCGAGTGATTTGCCGGAAAAATACGAGTGGTGGTTTGAGTTCGAGGTGCCCAGCGAAAATGTGCCGGTGACGGACAGCCTGGTTATCCTCGTGCGCACGGGGGATGGCTATGTTGCCGCGCGGGTCGCCGCGCGCATGTAGCTCGGACAGAAGCCCAACTCATAGATACTCCGCAATTGTGCCGCGCCTACCTCAGGGGTTAAAACCCCTGAATATGCGATGCTTTTCGGCACGGCTGAAGCCGTGCCCTCCCGAGAACCATTGATGCCATGACTTCCAGCCTTCCCGCTCTCGCCTGCAATCTATTTTTCGCAGCCGGGTTGCGGCTCGGGACGCAGGTTGTAGAGGAATGTAAACCCGAAGTCGACCTGCGGTTTGCCCCAATCCGGCGGGATTGCGGGAAACGGAGCGGCTTCCCGCACGGCGCGCAAGGCGTTCTCCGTCAGCTTGTTTCCGGCAAACACCTGCGCCAGAAACATGTCGTCTTCGTCGGTCTTGCCATCGGCTTGAATCTTGATGCGCACGGTGACGACGGCTTCTTCTCCTTCGCGGGCCGACATGGGCAGGCGCTTGAACCACTGCTTGCGGACTTTGCCATAAACCCGCTGCGCGTAGTCCACGATCACGGGCGTGCTGCCCGAGGGCATATCCGGACTGGTCTTGTAGCAGAAAGGGTGGCGCAGCTCCACCACCAATTCCTCAAAAGGACGCGTTTCCTGATTGGAGAGCGAAACGAGGCGATTCCTGTGCCACGCCACCACGCCGGCCTCTTTGTGTTCGATTTCGAATTTCCCGTCGGGTTCAAAAACGCTGACTTGCGCCGAGCCAAACGGAATTTCCAGATGCAGCGGAAACTGCACTTCTTCCGTTGTTTCCCTGGGCTCAAGGTGCATCCAGAAAACACGCGCGTGCTGGTTTTCGAGGACCAGTCGGAAATGACGGGTGTCGAAATTGACCGGATCGCGCAAGGAACCCGGCACTTGAATCTGGTCCATGGCGTAAGAGTCCTTGAACTCAATCACCAGGATGCGGGAAGGCTGCAGGTCTGTGTTATGCACGAAATTTTCTTCGTCCCTGCGGAGCCACGACACTTCGCCAAATCCCAGGCGGGATGTTTGCGCGCGATTGGCGGAAGACCAAACGTCCTGAGCTTCGCCGTCCAGAATCACCAGCAGGCTGTCGTTTTTCAGGACGGGGAGCGTAACGATGCTCGAAGGGAGAATGGCGAAGCGCACGGCCCGCACATTCTTGTTTTCCAGGAGCACTTCCCCGCCGGTTGCTTCCGGCGCTCGGACTCCCTGGGAAAAAGCGGGGAGCGAAAGAAAGACGGAGAGAACACCTGAGGCGCAAACGGAGAGCATCGAAAACGAGGACATCGGAAAGAATCCACCCCTGATGAGGGCAGTTTAGCACGAACGAATCAAGCGCAGCCGGCCGTTCAGCCCAGGTTGATTTCCGGCACGCGGCCGCGCACTTGCAGCTTCGCTTCGGTTTTCGCCTGAACTTCCTCGGGGGACCATCCGGGTGCGGCCTCGCGCAAGACCAAGCCGTCTTTCGTCACATCAATGACGGCGAGGTCCGTAATGATCGTGTTGACGCACTCGATGCCGGTCAGGGGATAGCTGCACTGGTTCACGATCTTCGCCGCGCCGTCTTTGGTGTTGTGCTCCATGCACACAATCAGGTTCTTCGCGCCCGCGGAAATGTCCATGGCGCCGCCGATGTTGCCGATGCCTTTCGAGCCGGGAATCTTCCAGTTGGCCAGATCCCCCTTCTCCGAGACCTGGAAGCCGCCGAGGACCGCAACGTCCAGATGCCCGCCGCGGGTCATGAGGTGCGCGTCGGCCTGATTGAAAAACGAAGCGCCTGGAATAATTGTTACCGGAACTTTCATCGCGTCCACCAGGTCGTAATCCTCTTCGCCGGGCTTGGCGCGGCGGCCCATCCCCAGGATGCCGTTTTCGCTGTGGAAATAGACCGTGATTCCCTTCGGCAAATAGTCCGCGATGAGATTCGGAATGCCCCAACCGAGATTTACGTAAGCGCCGTCAGGCAATTCCCGCGCGGCGCGCTGCGCGATCTGTTCGCGGGTGAGACGCGGCTTATCCGGCATATCGCAATCCTTTCGCCTGCACGATGCGGTGCACGAAGATGGCGGGCGTGATGACGTTTTCGGGTTCGATGGAACCCACGGGAACGATTTCGTCCACCTCAACGATGGTGGTGCTTGCCGCCATGGCCATGATGGGATTGAAATTCCGCGCGGCCAGACGATAGGTGAGATTGCCGAGCTCATCGGCTTTCGCCGCCTTGATCAGGGCGAAGTCCGCGTGAATTGGTTTTTCGAGAATACAACGCTTGCCATCGATCACGCGTTCCTCCTTCCCGTTGGCCACTTCCGTACCCACGCCGACAGAGGTATAGAAGCCGAGCAGGCCCGCCGCGGCCGCACGCATGCGTTCGCAGAGTATGCCCTGCGGCACAACTTCGCAGGTGACTTCACCCTTCGCGTAGCGTTCCTGAAAGTAGTTGGCATGCGGGCCGGGGAATGCGGCGATGACGTGGCGCACCTGGCCATTCTTGAACATGATGCCGAGTTCGCCTTCGCGCGTGCCGCAGTTGTTGCTGATCGCCGTGATTTCTTTGACGCCCTTGCGGGACAGCGCTTGAATCAAATTGTTGGGGAACCCGGCGCCGCCGAATCCGCCAAACATGATGCGCGCGCCATCGGGAATATCCGCCACCGCGGCGTCGAGGGTGGAGAAGATTTTCTGCTTCATGAGTCACTCGATGAATGAAGTGTGCGTTGCTTTTGCCTATAGATTGTTCACGACCAGCGCCCAATGTGCAACCCCGCCAGGCGATAACCGGCCATCCCGTGCACTTGGAGCAGGGCTTTTCGCTGGCCGAAAGGGTGCGCACTCGCCCAGATTCCGAACTCGGCATACGGGGGCTACCATCGTTGCTTTCTTTTGTTATCCTTGGATACCCCGCGAGCGCGACTCTCAGTCGTCAAAATCGCGGCCCCTGCTCAGAAAATGTCTCTGCCGAGTCGCTGCTAGCGATCAGGAGGGTGCGCATGCGCCGAGATATCCAGACGATCGGGGCCACGAGCCTCGTGGCTCTACTGTTGATCGGGTGTGGCCAGAGTTACATAGGCGCGAGCAACAGCACGCCGCCGGCGATTACCGCCGAACCCGCCAACGTTACGGTCACCGCGGGACAGTCCGCCACGTTCTCCGTTAGCGCCACGGGAACCGCTCCGCTGGGCTACCAATGGCAGAAGAATGGTGCCACCATCGGCGGCGCAACGACCTCCAGCTATACCACGCCTGCAACAACATCGGCGGACAACGGCGCAACGTTTGTGGCCGTGGTCTCGAACACGGCCGGGAGCAAGACCAGCAGCCCTGCGACGCTGACAGTAACCGCAGCGCCGGTGGCTCCGGCGATTAACGCACAACCTCAGAACCAGGCGGTTACCGTGGGCCAGACCGCCACATTCAGCGTCACCGCAACAGGCACCGCGCCTCTGAACTATCAGTGGCAAAAGAATTCGTTGAACATTACCGGCGCGACGAGCTCCAGCTATACCACTCCGGCAGCGACGGCTGGCGATAACGGCGCCACCTTCGACGTAGTGATCACGAATACTGCCGGAACCATCACCAGCAGCTCCGCAACGCTGACCGTGAGCGCGGCCGCCGTAGCGCCAACAATTACCGCGCAGCCGCAAAATCAATCCGTGAATGCCGGCCAGACCGCGACCTTCAGCGTGACCGCAACAGGCACGGCCCCGCTGAATTACCAGTGGCAGAAAAACAGCGCAAACATTTCCGGAGCCACTTCGCCCAACTACACCACACCCGCGACCACGAGCACGGATTCCGGCGAACAGTTTCGCGTCGTGGTGGCTAACACGGCCGGAAACATCACCAGCAACCAAGCGACCCTGACGGTGACAGCCACCACAGGCAACGGAGTCGACGTGGTGACGCATCACTACGACAATTCTCGCAGCGGCGTCAACGCGAATGAAACGCTTTTGACACCGGCCAACGTGAATCCGACGAACTTCGGAAGATTGGGCGAGTTTACCCTCGACGGGCAGATTGACGGGCAGGCGCTGTACCTCCAGCAACTCCCAATCCCCGGCCAGGGAATGAAGAATGTGCTGTATGTGGCCACGGAAAACGACAGCGTCTACGCGCTGGACGCCGATAGCATCACGGGCACAAGCGCCACGGTTTTGTGGCAGACGCGCGTGGTCTCCTCCGGTGAAACGGCAGCGCCGCTTGGCAACTTGCCCTGCGGGAACTTTGATCCCAATGGCGTCACGGCGACACCCGTGATTGACCGCGCGCGCAATGCGATCTACTTGGAAGCCATGTCCATGGACGCGAGCAACAACATCATCCACCGCTTGCACGCATTGAGCTTGACGTCCGGCCAGGAATTGTTTGGCGGGCCGACACTGATCACGGCGACATATCCGGGAACAGGTGGAAACAGTCACAACGGCACGGTCACCTTCGAGCCCTCCGTGCACCATGATCGGGCCGCGCTGCTCGAGAGCGGCGGCAAGATCTATATGACGTGGTCGGGATTAGCCGGCGATTGCGGACTGTATTCGGCCTGGGTCATGGCCTACAGCGCTGACACGCTGGCGCAAAGCAGCGTCATCGACCTGGTGCCGAACAACTATGGGGGCGGGATGTGGATGGGCGGCGGTGGCCCAGCCGCGGACGCTTCGGGCGATGTGTACGTGGTGTCGGGTAACGGCTTTGGCGACACTCCGGGAATGAACAACAGCTACGGGAATTCTCTGGTGCGGCTCTCCGGATCTGGAAGCCTCAGCGTTGTGGATTACTTCACGCCGTTCAACACCATCAACGAGGACAACGCAGACGAGGATCTGGGCTCCGCGGGTCCGTTGTTGCTGCCGGATCTTGTGGATGGCAACCAAATGATACGGCATCTAGTTGTGGTCGCGGGTAAGGACGGGAATCTATACGTGGCGAGCCGCGACAACATGGGCGAGTTCAACGCGCTGCAAAATAACATCTACCAGGAGTTCCCGCTGAGTCCGAGTGAGAATCTCTCGACGCCCGTCTATTTCAATGGCACGGTGTACCTATGCCCGTCAGGGCAATCGGTAAAAGCATTTCTTGTAACGAACGCGCTGCTGGCCACCACGCCGTCAACGCAAAGTGCCCATCAGTTCAGCAACACCGGAGCCGTCGTAAGCGTGTCAGCGAATGGCACAAACAACGGAATTGTCTGGGCCCTGGACTGGGGCGCGGGGACGCTGTTCGCCTACGATGCCACGGACCTCACGAAGAACATCTACAATTCAGATCAGGAGGCCAACGGGCGCGATCATTTCTCGACGGTGGGGGGACATTTCATTACGCCTATGGTGACGAACGGAAGAGTCTATTTTGGCACTGCAAGCAGCGTGGTGGTGTTCGGACTGTTGCCGTAGCTGGCGCGGTTCGGCGAACCTCTGCGTACGAAAATGATCACGGCTTGCGCAGGCCGTGCAAGATGAGGCGGAGAAAGATTTGTTTGACGTGCTCGGGGTCGCTTCCCGCCTGGTCGGAAGACACCGGATCGTTGTCATACCACCGGTAAAGCCAATTGCACATCCCCAGGATGGCGTTGACGATGAGCCATGGCTCGCCATCCATGAGCTTTCCCTGTTCCTGGCCCTTGCGAACCAGCTCGACAAATCGCTTGTTGTAACGCGACATCACGGAGATGAGCTTGTGCTGGCGTTTGCCGGAGAGCGAATCGAATTCGTGCAGGAATAGTCCGAAGGGCACGCGATTCTGGATGATGTAGTCAATCTGCGCGCGGATGGCACGCTCCAACTGCTCGACAGGGTCGCCAGCGGCATCGATGTGCCGGGCGATGTAGGCGTCGCCATCCTCGATACCGGCGAGGAGCAGCCGGAACAGCAAGTCGTCCTTGGATTTGATGTAGTAGTAGAGCGAACCCTTGAGGATGCCGACGTCGCTGGCGACATCTTCGATGGTCGTGGCATGAAATCCCTTGGCGAAAAAAATGTTCGCTGCACTTTGCAGGACTTCCTCGAGGCGCGTGCCTGGTTTGGATTTGGCCGGAGGCTGCGGGGCATTGCGCGGGCGCAGCGGCTTGGGAACGGATTTGCTCTTGGAGATTTTGCCGGGCACGGGCGTCCTCACCAGAAACGCAGGGAACATAGTAGCAGAGGAGGATGCGGGAAACGGACGGGGGATTCAACGAAGATTGGTGGTAACGGCGGAGTACGAACAAGTTTCAGGGCAAGACGACGTGGCAGGAATGCGTTTTCAGCACGAGCCACACGCGCAGGCCGGGGGCGAGTTGCAGCGAGCGAACGGCGCCGGGCGTGAGATGCACGATGAAGCGAGCGCCGGCGTTCACTTGCGCGACGACGAGCGAGCCGCGCGGCTCCAGCGCTTCCAGTGTGCCCGGCAAGACGTTGCGGGCGCTGAGGGCACGCGGCGCTTCGGTGGCAAGAAGAATGTCACCGGCGCGGATGGCCACCTGAACCGCTGCGCCCGGCGGCACCGTACCGAGCGGAATTTCCAGTTCGCAGTTTGCGGAAGTGAGCGCGACGCGCATGACACCGTCCGCAGGACGCTGCTCGACGATATGCCCGTTCAGAAGGTTCTCGAAACCGGCGGCCTGAGCCAGGGCAACACTCCGCGGCGCATCGAGGACAGCGCGAGGGGCACCGCTTTCCTGAACGCGGCCATTGATGAGCGCGACGACACGTTCGCCGACGGCGTCCACTTCTTCGCGGTTGTGCGTCACATAAAGAATCGGGATGCGCTCGGCGGCGTTCCACGCGCAAAGGTCTTGCAGAATGGCTTGCCTCAAAGCTGCATCGAGCCCGGTGAGCGGCTCATCGAGCAGCAGCAATTGCGGCTGGGTCACCAGCGAGCGCGCCAGGGCCACCCGCTGCTTTTCTCCGCCGGAAAGTTCAGCAGGCTTGCGCCGGCGCAGCGCTGCAATGTGAAAGGCCTGCAGAATGCGCTCGACGCGCTGTTGCCGCTCCGGCGCAGAGAGAGCGGAGAGACCATAGGCGACATTTTCTTCCACGGACAGATGAGGGAAGAGCGCGAGCGATTGAAATACGTAGGCCGTGCGGCGCAATTGCGCGGGCAGCGAGAAGCGGCGCGCGGCGTCGAAGAAATACTCGTCGTTCCATTTGATCACACCTGCATCCGGGCGGAGCAGACCGGCGATGCAATCGAGCAGCGTGGATTTCCCTGCCCCGGAGGGGCCGAAGAGCACCGTAAAACCCGGGGCGAATGTTTCGCGGAGGTCGAGAAGAAAAGGTGGCGAGCCCGCCGCGCGGAATTGTTTACGAATGTCAACAAAGAGCATCGCAGTGGTCACTTCGCGAGCCACGGCGACCACACGCGGCGATTCATGCCGTAGACGACAGCCAGCACGCTAAACGAGATAGCCAGCAGCAGTAGCGCCATGTGGTTGGCGGCAGCGAAGTCGAGCGCCTGGACGCGATCGTAAATGTCAATGGAAACGGTGCGCGTGATGCCCGGAAGATTGCCGCCAACCATCAACACAACGCCGAATTCGCCGAGCGTGTGCGCAAAGCTAAGGACCACGGCGGTGATGAGGCCGGGCCAGGAGAGCGGAAGAATGATGCGAAAAAAAGTGCGCAGGCGGCCTGCGCCGAGGATGGCAGAAGCGTCGAGGAGACGCCGGTCGAGCGATTCGAAGGAAGCGATCAGGGGCTGCACGGCAAAAGGCAGGCTATAGACAATTGAGGCGATGACGAGGCCGGCGAAGGTGAAGGCGAGCGTATGGCCGAACAGGAATAGCCACAGGCGACCAAGCGGGCCGCGCGGACCCAGCGCGATCAGAGCATAGAAGCCGAGAACCGTGGGAGGAAGGACCAGCGGAAGAGCTACGACTGACTCCAGCAGGAATTTGCCACGCCAGCGCGTGAACGCGAGCCAGTAGGCCAGCGGCAGCGCCAGCATGAGGAGGACGGCGGAGACTACGGCGGCCAGACGGAAGGAAAGCAGTAGCGCATCGAGATTCACGGCTTGGCCTCGCGCAATCCAGAAACCGCCGGCAGCGAGAAGCCATAGCGGGCTAGCGTCGCGCGCGCGGATTCAGTTTGCAGAAAGGCGAGGAACGCGCGGGCAGCCGGCTTGTTGGACGAGGATTTCATGAGGACGACGGCTTGCTCGAGCGGCGGGTAAAGTTCGCGTGGAATTTCCCAAGTCTTGCCGGATTTCATGGCGGGCGCGAATGTGAGCGACATGGCCAGGATGCCAGCCTGGGCGCTGCCGGATTCTACGAACTGCGCGGCTTGCGAAATATTTTCGCCGTAAACGAGCTTTGATTTGAGTTGTTCGTAGAGACCCGCTTTTTGCAAGGCGGCAACGGCGGCGCGGCCGTAGGGCGCGTGGTCGGGATTGGCGATGGCAATTTTCTGAATGCGCGCATCCAGTAGCGTGTTCCACTGGAGCTGCGCGGGGTTCAATGGCGAATCGGGTGGGAGCCACAAAACGATGCGCCCGAACGCGTAGGTGGTTCGCGAATCGGATTCGGCAAATCCCCCATCGATTAGCTTTTGCGGATAAGCGATATCGGCGGAGAAGAAAAGATCGAAGGGAGCGCCATTCTGGATTTGCGCAAAGAAGTTGCCGCTGGAGCCAAAGGTGATGGCGAGTTTCTCGCCCGATTGCTTTTCGTATTGCGCGGCAAGATCGGCGAGAGCGAATTGCAGATCGGAGGCGGCGGCGATGCGAAGGGATTGGGCCTGCGCGTGGCGTGCGCCCAGAAAGAAGAGGAGGACGAGCAAGCCTGCCGAGATGGGGCGCAGCAATGCTGCGCCCCTACACTGACGGATTGTTTGCAGGTTCTTCATGGGCACGCGCACTCACAATGCGATCAGACGCGGAGAATCATCACTTCGGTGGATTTGATGAGCGCGGCGGCGCGTTCGCCGGCCTTGAGACGCATCTCTTTGGCGGCATCCGCGGTGATGATCGAGGTGATGTGCTGCTCGCCTATGGCGAGTGTGATTTGCGCCAGGAGTCCGCTGAATTTGACGGCGACGACACGCCCGATAAGCTGGTTGCGCCCGCTGATTTTGCGAAAATTGCCGCGCCGCGTGGCGATATCCCCGCGTTCCAGCTTCTTGGGAATCAGCCGGTCAATCTCCGATTCCGGGACGCGATGGTGCCCGCCGGGCGTTTTGGCAGTCTTGATTTTGCCGTGATAGATCCACTGCTTCAGCGTGGGATAGCTGATGCCAAGTATATTTGCGGCTTCGCGCGGAGCTAAGAGTCTTTGCATGAAGAACCTCGGAACCGGGATGATAGACGGTTTTATTTGCCAGAGCAATACGTTTTTATACGGTTTCTAAAGAAGAAGTTCACATGGTGGAAGCGAAAATGCCTAGGGTGAACCACTCCAACGCTAATTGCGCAGCGGCTTGCCCGTTTTGAGCGTGTGGGCAATGCGTTCCTGGGTCTTCTTCTCGCCGCAAAGAGAGACGAAGGCTTCGCGCTCCAGATCAAGAACGTATTGTTCGCTGACCAACTGCGGCGCGGACAAAGCTCCCCCTGCAAGAATGTTGGCGAGCTGGCGTGCCACATGCGCATCGTAATCGGAAGCGTAGCCGCCTCGCATCATCAGGTGGATGGCCATCTTCGCGGCGGCCAGGAACGATTCTCCCAGCACCTTGATCTGCGTCGTCTGCGCGCCTTCTTGCCAGGAGGAAGCCGCCGGCTTCCATCCGCCGCGCGCGAGAGCGAGTGCGCTCTGTTTGGCGTCGGCAACCAGCCGCTCACGATTCATCGAGTACGAATCGCTGCGCCGCAGGTAGCCAAGCGCGCGGCATTCTTCCGCGCTGGTGCCCACTTTGGCGGTGGCGATATTCTCGAACACCGGCCTCAGCGTGTGAAACAAATCGAGGTCATCCCCCGACGCGGCATTCTCATTCGCGCGGATGAGCATCTCCTTCGTGCCGCCGCCGCCGGGAATCAGGCCCACTCCGGCTTCCACGAGGCCGATGTAAGCCTCCGCCGCCGCATGAATCTTCGCGGCGTGCAGGTTGATTTCGCAGCCGCCGCCAAGCGCCAGGCCCTGCGGCGCGGCGACCACCGGCTTCGGCGCGTACTTGATGGCCAGATTCACGTTTTGGAACTGCTTCACGGCCATGTGCAATTCGTCCCACTCTTGCTCCTGTGCGCCGACAAGCACCAGCATGAGATTCGCGCCAACCGAAAAATTGGTGGCCTGGTTGGCGATGACCATGGCGTCGAAATCTTTCTCTAAACGTTTCAGCCCTTTGTGCAGCATGGCGATCAGGTCCGCGCCAATAGCGTTCATCTTGGCGTGAAATTCGCAGCAGACCACGCCGTCGCCAAGATCGATCAGGCTAGCGCCGGAGTTGCGCTCGACTTCGCGGCCCGCCTCCTTCAGATTCTTCAGAATGAGGATGCCGGCGGGCTCCTCCACTTTCTGTACGGAACCTGTGGCGAGATCGAAGACGGAGGTGACGCCCTTCTCCGATTCGTAAAAGCTTTTGCGCCCGCCGGCCAGCGCTTTTTCAAAAACGGCAGGAAGCGCGCGACCCTCTTTCTTGATCTGCTCCGCGAACGCGGGAAGCCCCAGCGCGTCCACAATCTCAAAGGGGCCAAGTTCCCAGGCAAAGCCCCAGCGCATGGCGCGGTCCACGTCCACGATGTGGTCAGTAATTTCCGGCATGCGGCGTCCAGCGTAGAGGCACATCTCGGAAAGGCCGCCCCAGATGAATTGCTGGGCCTTGTCCGTCTTTTGTCCTTCAAAAATCGGCGTCACGAGCGCGCGCAGACGCTCGCGCGTATCCTCGATTGTTTTGCCGGCTTCGATGGAAGCGAACCGCGCTTTCTGCCGCGCGCGATATTCCATGGTGTTGAGGTCGAGCGTCAGAATTTCCTTTTCGCCTTCACCCTTGACGCGCTTGTAAAAGCCCTGGCCAGTCTTGTCGCCAATCCAGCCGCGCCGCGCCATATCATCGACGAAGGGCGGCACTTTGTAGGCTTCCCGCGATTCATCATCTGGCGCGGTTTCGTAAATGTTTTTCACCACGTGCATCAGAATATCGAGGCCGACGATATCCGCGGTGCGAAAGGTGGCCGATTTCGGCCAGCCCACAGCAGGGCCGGTGCACGCGTCCACCTCCTCCACCGTTAATCCGAGGGTGTTCATCAGGCGAAGGGCATTCAACATCGAATATGTGCCGATGCGGTTGGCGATGAAGTTGGGCGTGTCCTTGGCTACAACCACGCCCTTGCCAAGGCGCCGGTCACAAAAATCGCAGAGCGCCGCTACCACGTCCGAAGAGGTCTTGGGGCCGGGAATGAGCTCCACGAGTTTCATGTAGCGCGGCGGATTGAAGAAGTGTGTGCCGGCCCAGTGCTGCTGAAATTCTTCGGGCAGGCCTTCCGCGATGAGGTGAACGGGAAGCCCGGAAGTATTGGTGGTGACGATGGCGCCGGGCTTGCGGTGTTGCGCAACTTTAGCCAGCAGGCCGCGCTTGATCTCCAGATTTTCCGCCACCACTTCGATGATCCAGTCCGCTTCGGCAATGCGCGGCAAATCGTCTTCAAAATTGCCGACAGCGATTCTGGAGGCCAGCGCAGGCGTGAAAAAAGCGGCCGGGCGCGATTTTTTCGCGGCCTCCAGACCGGCAAGTACAATTTTGTTGCGCTCGGCGGGAGCGGCGTCCCTGGGAACGATGTCGAGGAGAAGACAGGGGAGTCCGGCGTTGGCAAAGTGCGCGGCGATGCGCGCGCCCATGGTGCCGGCGCCGAGAACAGCGGCTTTCTGAATTCGGTGAGTCATACGCAAGCCTTGTGGAACGTGATTGGTACGGCAAGACAGGTTACAAAACCGGCATGCGCTGGTCAAACACCTGTTTGGTAAAGTCCGGGCGACATAGAATGGCAGGGATATGAGCAAAGCAAAAACCCGGGAAACCGCGAGCTTCCGCGAGCTCGCGAAAGAGGTCTTTCGCGCGTTTGCCTACGGCGGCACCCCGCCGGGGACGCGGCGACCGCGCGTAGGGCTGGCGCTGGCAGGCGGATTTGCGCGCGGCATCGCGCACATCGGTGTGCTGCGCGTTTTTCGCGAAGCGGGCATTCCGATCGACGTTGTTTCCGGCACCAGCGTGGGCGCACTGATCGCCGCGGGGTATTGCGCCGGCACGCCGCTCGAAGCCATGCAAGATCTGGCGCTGCAAACAAAATTCAGCGATTTCGGCAGGTGGACGCCTTCCTGGCTGGGCTTGGCGACGAACTACCGCCTGGAACAATATCTTTCGCGGTTGACGCCGCTGAAAAAATTTGAAGACCTGCAGAAGCCCCTGGCCATCGCCGCAACCGACATCAATGAAGGCTTGGCGGTCTATTACCACAGCGGGCCGATCGCTCCGGCCTTGCGTGCTTCCTGCGCTTACCCTGGGTTGTTTACACCGATCCAGCACGAGGGGCGCACGCTGGTGGACGGCTTCCTAACCGCGCTAGTGCCCATCGAAGGAGTCCTGCTTCTGGGCGCGGAGTTGGTGATCGCCGTTTACCTGGAATCCAAAACCATCGAAAGCCCTCGCACCTTCACGGACGTGCTCAGCCGGTCGTTCACCATCATCCAAAAACACGCGGACCTGGAGTGGCGGCAGCACGCCGATGTGATCATCGAACCGGATGTCTCGCCCTATGCCTGGGATGACTTCACCAAAACGATGGAATTGGTGCGCGCAGGAGAAGAAGCGGCGCTGCGAGCCCTGCCCGCCATTCGCGCGGGGATTGAGGGCAAGCGCATCGTGACCGGGCGCTAGCCAGCGAAAAAACTGCCCCGACAATTTCTTCCCTGGCAAGTTCCAACACAAAGATAAATCGTTCGCGGGAGCTTCTCCGAAAAGTGGCCACCGCATCGCCGCTCAGGCACGAGTGACTTCCACCGTCACCGGCTGGCCTTCGCCCTTGCCGCGCTGGTTGAGCCAGGCGCCGAGACCTTCGGCAAAGCGCTCCGGCGTAAGGCGGAAGCTCGCTTCCAGGCGGCCGTTGGCAACCGGCAGGGTGTCGTCAAAATCGGGCGAATTGGTGAAATTGCGCATGCAGAATTGATCGAGCCACTCGAGCGGGCAGGGCTGGCGTTCCCCGCGAATCAGCACATCCACCTGAAATTTTTGCGCGTACATGGCGAAATCATACCATTGCGCGCACGGAGGCCTGCACCTCCACCAATTCCCGTCGCACCAGCAACCTCAGCCGTGCGTGAAATGGCCGCATAAGCAAAGGCGCAGATGCTCATAAGGCCAGCCTGAACTTGCGCAAGGCTCAGGGCTAACATACACTGTGCGGACACGAGACGGACTTGCACCATCCTGCCTCTCTGGGATGCTCCTCCTGGTATCGGAGACCGGCTGGTTTCGGCACATCGCGTTGCTCCAGGATGCGCCGCACATAGACTTCCGGGGGTTGAACGTGGGAACGCCAATGGAAACCTGGGTTGACCAAGCCGCCCGGTTGACCAAGCCGGATAAAGTTGTTTTCTGCGACGGCTCCGAAGCGGAAAACAATGTCATCCTGCACGAAATGTTGAAGCATGCGGATTCCTTCCGGCTCAACGAAAAGACCTATCCCAACTGCTACCTGCACCGCAGCAGCCCCAGCGACGTCGCCCGCACGGAGCACCTCACGTTCATCTGCACTCCCAGCAAGGACGACGTGGGCCCGACGAACAATTGGATGGATCCCGGCGCGGCCAGAATCAAGGTAGGAGCGCTGCTGGACGGGGCCATGCGCGGGCGCACCATGTACGTGGTGCCCTACCTCATGGGTCCCGCGAATTCGCCGATCAGCAAGGTGGGCGTGGAAGTGACAGACAGCCCCTACGTTGTGGCGAACATGAACATCATGGCGCGCATCGGGAAAGTGGCCACCGACCGCTTGGGAGATTCGGCGGACTTTGTGCCCGGCCTGCACTCGCTGGGCGATCTGGACCCGCTGCGCCGCTATATCGTGCATTTTCCCGAGGAGCGGCTGATTTGGAGCGTCGGTTCGGGCTATGGCGGAAACGCCCTGCTGGGCAAAAAGTGTTTTGCGCTGCGCATTGCCAGTTACATGGCGCGGCAACAAGGCTGGATGGCCGAGCACATGCTCATCCTCGGCCTCGAATCGCCCGGCGGAAAAGTCACCTACATGGCCGCGGCGTTTCCCAGCGCTTGCGGAAAGACGAATCTGGCGATGATGGTCTCCGCGTTGGAGAACCAAGGCTACAAGGTCTGGACGGTCGGCGATGACATCGCGTGGATGCAGATCGGCACTGATGGCTATCTGCACGCCATCAATCCGGAAGCGGGCTTTTTCGGCGTTGCGCCCGGCACGGGGATGAATACGAATCCCAACGTGATGCGGGCGCTGAACCGCAACAGCATTTTCACGAACGTGGGCGTGACTGCGGAAGACGAGCCGTGGTGGGAAGGCATCGGCGGCGATCCGCCGGAAGGACTGGTAACTTGGCGCGGCGAGAAGTGGGATCCCACAAAGGGCCTCGCGGCCCACGCCAACGCGCGCTATACCGTGCCCGCGCAGCAAGCTCCCTGCATTTCGCCCAACTGGGAGGCGCCCGAGGGCGTGCCCATTTCGGCGATCATTTTTGGCGGCCGGCGGGCTCGCCTGGCTCCGCTGGTGTATGAGTCTTTCGATTGGCAGCATGGCGTCTTCGTTGGCGCCACGATGGCCTCGGAAACAACCGCGGCCACCACGGGCGATGTGGGCGTCAAGCGGCGCGACCCCATGGCGATGCTGCCCTTCTGCGGCTACGACATGGCCGATTATTTCCGCCACTGGCTGGAGATGGGGAAACGCATCCCCAAGCCGCCCAAGATTTTCCACGTGAACTGGTTCCGCAGGGGCGCCGACGGCAAATTCCTGTGGCCGGGCTTTGGGAACAATGTGCGCGTGCTGAAGTGGATTCTGGAGCGCGTCGAGGGACACGGCGAGGCGCGCGAAACCGAGATTGGCTACGTCCCGAAGAAATCCGCTCTGACGCTGGATGGATTAGAGATCCCGCGGGAAGCGTTGAATGAACTGTTTCGCGTGGATGCGGATGATTGGGAGTACGACCTGGCCGATAGCCGCGAATTCTTCGCCAAATTCGGCGCGCGCCTGCCCGCGGAACTCCGCGAAGAACACCAGAAGCTCGCCCGCCGCTTCGAAAAATCCATCCCCGCCTGAGTCAATGCACGAAGCCAAGAGAAAGACAATTACGTCGGCGCGCTATCCTTCTTCGCAGATCACGCCTTCCTACAGTTGTTCTCCCGCGCGTTGGATGTTGCGGATCGCGAACGCAGCCGCAAGGCAGCCTAGCGCTGCATACAGCAACCACGAGGATAGGGGTGAATCCAACTTCCCTGCCGCATATTCGTTCAAAAACGATATAAACGGGTAGAACGGATTCAGCCAGAGAGGCGCCTGAATATATTGGGGATAGGGCTGGCTGAAGTTTCCACCCGCTGTCCGCCAGTGATCGGACCAGATGGCAAAAACAACCAGAGTCACTACGGAGAGTACCAGCACGATGGCGTAGGAGGCCGCTGTCGAATGAACGCTGCGGCGAAAGACCGAGGAGCACCACAAGCCCACCGCGGAGATGCTGGCGAGCACGAGGATTGTGGATCCTACGGCCACCAGCAAATCGCGCACTTCCACCCCGCCAAATGCGAAGGAAATTGCCAGCAATGGAAGAGCGCTCAGCAACAGCAGAAGAAGATACAGGAACGCAGCAACGAATTTTCCCCACCAGATTTGTGGCGCGCTAAGCAAGGATGTGAGCAAGCCCGCGAAGGTGCGTTGCTCTTTTTCGATGGTCAGGCTCCCCGCACTAAAGATGGGGGCCATTAGCAGCAACAACGCGAGTTGCGTGATCACGGCAGTCAGAAAGAGGGCGATGCCGATTTCAGCGCCCTGCATTGGACGTGGGCGGTTGGCCGCCTGCATGGCCGTAGAAGCGTAATAGCTGAAGCAAACCGTGCCAGAAACGGTGAGGAGATAAAGAGTCGGCAGCAACCAGGCGCGCCGCTCGCGAAGGCGCTGGCGAAGCTCTTTGAGGATCATGGGATTACGGATGACGCGGCTCATGGCGCTTTCCTCTCGAAAGTACGGCGATACTTGGCTTCCAGGCCAAGGCCGCGAGTGTCGAAAGAGGTGATGGTCAAGCCCAGAACCAACAAGTTGCGCAGAAGATCGGAGGCATCGCGTGGTGTGCCTGGCAGGGAAATTCGGCAGTAGCCTTCGGATGCTTCAAGGATTTGGGCGCCTGGAATGCCGCCAAGGGCACGCGTCACCACATCGCGCACACCGAGATAGCGAATCTCACAATCCACACTGGTGGACTGCGGGGCTGCGGGCGAAGGAGTGGCGGCGTCTTCGCGAATATTCTTTCCATCGGCGATGAACACAATGCGCGAACAGATATTTTCCAGGTCGGTGAGGATGTGTGAGGCGATGAGAATGGTGAGACCCTCTTCGCGCAGATGTTTGAGTTGCTCGCGGAGCGAGATGCGCGCCAGAGGATCGAGTCCCGTGGCTGGCTCGTCCAGCAATAGCACTGCGGGGGAGTGCATGAGGCATTTGGCGAGGTGCAGTCGCTGCTTCCAGCCGAGGGAGAGGTGTTCGACGAAATCGGTCCGGCGGTCGGCGAGGCCCGATCGCTCGAGGCCCAGCTGAATGGCGCGCGAGCGCTCGGCTCCCTCCAGGCGGAAGGCATCCGCAAAAAACTCCAGGTATTCCTGGATACGCATATCCTGATAGATCCCCGCAACATCCGGCAGGTATCCAACAGACGCGCGAACCAGCCGAAAATCGCGAATGACATCATGGCCCGCAACGACCGCGGAACCTTCATCGCTCCGGATGAGCGTGGCAAGAATCTTGATCAGCGTGGTCTTCCCCGCGCCATTGGGACCGACCAGGCCGACGAGTTCTCCGCGGCCGACCTGCAGCGAAAACCCATCCAGGCCACGGGAGTGGTGGTAGAACTTCCTAAGTTGTTTCACTTCGATCATGGCCACTCTCCGAAGGTCACGACTGTCAGTGAGTAAGAGCGACGCTGGGGTTCGAGGTTCCGGAGAGTAGCTTGAAGTCCGCCTTCCCTGCTTAGGCCGAAGAAGATTCCCTTGGTGCTCGAAAATACCTTATCGCTTTCTACGGACCAGCCGTGAACGAGTTCCAGTAAGGAGAAAGGTCCCTTCTCCAAGCTATTCCATTCGGCTTCGAAGTCTGCGCTGTGTGCTCCAAAGTCGGGCCATCCCTCCTCTCGACTCGAACCCACGTGGGCGAAGGGAGGCTGTGGGTAGCCTCCCGGAGTGCTCACGATGCGCCCCGTCTGCTCGCGATAGGCCAGAACCTGAGCATGGGCGAGATCCACGGAAGAACCTGCCGGGAATTTGCCGAGGACAAACACCCCATCCTTATTCACGAACAACGCCTGTTCAAAAGAGAGGCCTGTACCGTTGTGAAGAGAACCTGCTGGATCGCGGGAAACGTTACCGGAAAAACGACGCGCACCGCGGAAGTCCAGGTCGCAGTAAGACCAACGCTGGAGTCTTTGCTCCGTCTCCCATGAAGAATCGAGGCGCACATTCGGATCGGAGAAAGCCGTATTGACGAAATCGAAACTCTGAAAATTCTCCGGAAGGTTGCTCATATAGACCCAGTTCCCCGGCACGCGCGGATGAACCACTGAACGTGCGGGAGCGGAGATGCGCAACTGGGCCTCGGCGGTAGCCAGCGCGGAACGGCTATCCATTCCGTAGACGACCATCTCGTCAACACCAAAAGTTCGCGGGCGGTCGCGCTCGCTCCAGAAGAACAGGAAGACGGAAAAGGCGATCGCGATGAGCGGTAGGGTGACCCAGCCAAGTTCGGGGCGCCCCAATCGGCGGAGGAGGACAAAATTGAACAAGCCCACGATAAATAGATAGGCCAGGACCCACAGCAGCAGATGAAAGAAGTCTGGGAAGCGGAAGCTCGTACCCAGGCGCTTCATTAGCCAGAACGAATATCTTGGGAAGTCGCGCTGCCTGGTCTGTTCTAGAAAACGCTCGAATTGGGTATGGATCTCCCCGGGCGTATTCTCGGTGAAGCCGAGGGGGCGAAAGTAGCCGGAGAAGTCACCGCTATTAACGGAAGGCAGCGTCACGAGGGTTCCCGAGCTCACGTCCACGGGCGTGGCAGGCTTGAGATGCGCGCGGTAATTTTCAAGAAAATGCGCTGCGGGTGATGCACGTTTCCCGCGGGAAAGCTGCGCGGTAACATCGTCATCAAGCTGGTCTTCCACCAGGGCAAGCTTTCCGCCACCCGCAAGATACAGTTCGAGCGCTTCGAGCTGGCGCGTGGAGAATCTCGCGACGGGCGCTGCTAGGATGACGGTGCTTGCCGGCGCGTAAGCCCAAAACTCCGACGGAGGCTCGGACAACGACACGAAGTGAAGCCTTTTGGATTTATTGATCTGCTCTTCCGGGCTTCCGCTGAGGAGAATCTTCTGCTGGATATTTGTCGCCAGAGCGGGATTCGCGCAGATCAAAGCGATGAGGTTCCCGTCGACTTTTGGCCCGATGCGCCGCGCGGCATAACCAATCGGGGTGCCGCTGGTTGTCAAGGCTTCGACGAAGAGTACGGCAGCTTCGCGATAGCGGACGTGTATCGGGATGGATAGGAGGCGTTCCTCGCCTGAAGCGAGTTGCGAGGGTATGACGAAAGCATCGGAAACAGGGTGTAGTTCAGGAATCAGAGCAACTTCCGAGACGTGCAAATCAAATGAAAGTGGCTGAGCCGTGAGATTGCGAATCTGCACGCTGACCCGCGCAGGCAGCGCTCCCTGGGGATAGATGCCCTCTAATCCAATTTGCCGAATCCTGACGGCGACGCGTTCCTCTGCGTGTACGGCAACTGCCACGCAAAGACACAGGCAAAGAAAGTAGAAGACTCCGGCTTTCCGCATGATTATGCTCTGAATACTAACCCTGTTTATAGACACCAGCAACGTGGTTTTTGTTTCTGGCGGGTGAGTGGTAAAGGCGCGCGCCGGGCTTCTGCTGCTCGCTGCTTTTGCCTTTGTCAGGGAATGGCGTTAGTATCCGGGCATGCCGATGAATTGGAAAGAGTTCGTTGTGAGCGACCCTGAATTTCTTCGGGGCAAGCCGCGACTGAAGCCAACCCGTACTCCCGTCAGGCTGGTGCTTGGGTTTTTGGCGGCAGGCAGGACCTTTGAAAAAACTATGGCAGAGTTCCCCGATCTGACATGAGAGCAACGGCCACCCGCCCCTAACCCATTGAAACTCCCGGCCATCCTTACTTAGGTGATGTCTTCTTCCCAAATTACCGAGGAAGGGCGCCTCCGCGACGCCATGCTTCTTTCTTGCCAAGCCACGTTAGGTTGAGGTAGAAGAGGTGCTCGATATCTTGATCTCGTTCCCCTTCTGGTTCTCCGCTGCCTACTGATGGATGATGGAGCGTTGTCATGCCAGAACCCCCATGGTACGACCGGCTGCTGATAGTTCTCCCGGAAGCATATCGGGCTGGAGTCTTTATTCTCTGCATCGTGGTGCTCGCAATCTTTCTATCTGTGAGACTTGGCTCTGGCTTCGACTGGGACACGACGTTGGCTTCCTACTATTTTGCCTTTCCATGTTCACTCGCCCTCATCGCAAGCGGAATCGTCTTCTCGTTGTGTCGGCGCGACTTTTGGCACAGATACTCCTTCCTGGATGTTGGCCTAATTCTCTGCGGCGTTGCACTGGGCTGTCTTGCACTGAGGGATTACACCCACTATCAGTACCAAGGGGACTACAAGTTCTCAAAGAATGATTGGAATTCCTATGCGGCCCCGAGGTGGTTTCTCGAGCCGATGCAAGGCGACAAAAGCAAATATGTGGAATTCAAGGCTTATGAGGGGCAAATAGAACCCATCTCGGACCGGGCCGCAGGAAGCCTGCGCCTAGCTGTTTCCGTTGAGGACAGTGATATCAAGGAAGGAGCGCCAGCCTGTCATATTATCCGTTCGCGTTTGGAGTTTCCTGGAACTGGTCCGCTTGTACCTTCCGCCACGCAGCTCTCGGGCTCCAGATTCGAGGATTCGGATGCCCACGAATGGTCTTTGTCGAAGCTTCGCAAGCACATGAGATGCGTGCTGCAAGTGGCGGTTGGGAAGACTGCGAAGGTCGGCTGCGAGCTTTCGCTCCAGGTTAGGGAAGAATGAGTAGAAATCTTCCTCGTAGTGGAGTTTCGGCGGGCTTTCGCAGGTCCATTGCCGTACTGTTATCTCTACTTTATATCGCTCCTTATAGAACCTTGGCAGATGACCACTTTATTGAGGGTATTGTCATCTACGCGGGGAGAGGCCTGCCCAAAGTACGGGTGCGATCAGAGTCCAAAGCTGAAAAAGGACTCTGCCTTCTTCAGGACGTAGAAACCGACGATAACGGAAAATTCCGAGTGCCCTTTGATCCCACGTGCCATTACCTTAGGCTGATATTCTCAAAGGCGGGATATACCGATGCTCTCGTGACTGTCAACAACTCAGGGGAAATCAACGATGTTGGCCCAGTCGAGTTGCAACGCCTCGCGCGGGCCGGCGCACCGCTCGGAAGCGGCCGAAGCAGATTCTTAAAAGTCGCGATCGGCGTGGTAGTCGCCCTAAATATAGTGGCTGTCGTCGCGGCAAAGAAACACTAATCGATTCCCACGCGGTACCTGCGGGTGCAACCCGCAAATGGCGGGTAGCGCACCCTCGACACGCCGAGACAACTTCGCCGATCTCCGGGGGGAGTGCTTTCTGCAACAGTACATACGCAAAACATGAAAAGGGATGGAAGTATTAACTATATACTATATTATAAGATAGTTTATATTTACATTCTTGTACCTTATGAATGCCATGGAGACAGATGCCTTCTACAAACACCAGTAACGTGGTTTTTATTCCCGCTACCAACTACAGAATGGACTGGATGCCAGGATCGATGGAGAGGTGCGTGACGCTGGCGCCGCTGATGACGTAGGCCTCGCCCGCGATGTGCGAGAAATGCAGGAAGCGGCTGAGGTGGTAATCCTCGTCGAGGACGTTGAAGAGCGTCTGAGTTTCCGCGGGGCTGAGTTGAAAAGCGGAGAGGGCAACGGGATCGCCGAATTTGCGTGCGACGGCGAGGTAGCGGTCCACAACTTCGCGAAGGCTCAGCATGGGCGCACTAGACGAGTCATGGGATGGATTCCTTAGGCGCTGAAGAGGCTGTGTGAGAAATAGAAAAAGCAACCCTCAGCGGCTAAAGCCGGATTGATTTGGCGCCGTTTGTGGCACGACTGAAGTCGTGCCCTCCCGCAAAACGCCGAATCGCGTTCCACGCGGGAGTGTAGCGCCCCCGGCCAGCCAAGGGAAGCGCGAGTTTGGCGCGCTGCCCCGGGATTCGGTAAGATGCTGGGCGGCAATTCCAACGACGGAAAGGAACACATTATGAGCTTGGCGGTCGGACACACTGCGCCGGATTTCACCTTGAAGGATCAGAACCAGAAGGAAGTGAAGCTTTCGGACTTTGCCGGAAAGAAGAAAGTGGTATTGGTGTTTTATCCATTGGACTGGAGCCCGGTTTGCACCAACGAGCACGCCTGCTTCGTGAACGAAATGAAGCAGTTTGAAACGCTGGATGCCGAAGTGCTCGGCGTGAGCGTGGACAGCGTCTGGTCGCACAAGGCTTACGCGGAAAAAATGGGCATCAAGTATTCGCTGCTGGCGGATTTCCATCCCAAGGGCGCGACGGGCGAAAAGTACGGCGTGTATCTGGGCGAAAAGGGCATCACAGGCCGCGCCATTTTCATCGTGGACAAGCAGGGCAAAGTGGCCTGGGCGAAGAATTACGACATTCCGGTGGTACCGGACGTGAAGGAAGTGGCGACTGCATTGGGCGGCGTGAAGTAGTAGGGACGCGGAAGAGGAGCGAACAGCAGATCCCTCGCTGCGCTCTGGATGACAAATGTGTTTACGCCTTGCCAAGGTGGGGTCGAGCCCCTTCGAAGCTCAGGGTAAAAGTGCTCGACCCCATCAGAGGCGAAGACGACGGGATTAATGTTTGGCCGGGGCGCTGGCAAACGAGCGCACCAGCAGGACGAGCTGCCAGCGCTGTTCATCCGAGAGGCGCTTCTTGAATGACGGCATGGGCTTGCGCCCCTCGGTAATCTGGTAGTAGATCTCCCCGTCGGTCAGTTTGTTGATGTGGGAAGCATCGGTTAGATCGGCGGGGCCTGGGTCGTACATCATGGCGTCGGAGCCATCACCCTTCCCTGTGTCGCCGTGGCAATTGGCGCACTGGTCGGAATAGACTTGCTTCGCGGCGTTCAACGCGACTTGCGACGGCGCGATGGGATTCTTGCGCTGCTTGTCTTCTTCGGGAATCGTCCAATTCGGTTTCTGAAACGCGGCGAATCCAATCGACAGGCAAATCAAACCGAGGGTGCAGGCAAGAAGAAACTTGCGCATAGTGCGGCTCCGTGGCGAGGTGCTAGTCATAGGTACACAAAAAGTTTCGCACAACCGGGCCATCGCGGGAAGCGCGCAACGATGGGGTAAGCGATTTTAGGAGAAGGCAACGTGAGGCGCCTGACGAGGCCGGCCCCAAACCGCGCGAATCCATGGGAGCGGCAAAGGCTGTGATACCTTGGAGAGGAACTTCGGGGGAAACTTTATGGACGAACAACAGGCACCGCCGCAGGGACAGGTTCAAATCAAGGCCGACGAGAAGGAACTCCAGGGCCAGTACAGCAACCTGGTGATGATTCACCACCACGCCGAAGAATTCACGCTGAATTTTGTGTACGTCTTTCCCAATGCGCAGCAGGGCAAGCTGCTGGCCAGCATGATCGTCAGCCCGGGCCACGCGAAACGCATCTGGCGGGCGCTGGGCGAAAACATCGCGCGCTATGAGGCGCAGTATGGGCCGATCAAGGAAGGCCCGGAAGGCAACGTGCCCCCCGCAAACATTGGATTTGTGCAGTAGGGCGGAGAGACCCGTGGAATTTCGCGTGGCGAGCGACCAGGCGGTGCTCGTCTACCTCGGCGAAGAAATCGGGCTGGCGAGCCACCAGCGCGTGTGCAAGCTGCTGCGGCTGCTGCAGGAAGAACCGCTCGCCTGGGTGCGCAATCTCCAACCCGCCTATTGTTCCCTGCTCGTGAGCTTCGATCCTTCCCAAGTTGATCACCGCGAGGTTGAAAGCACGCTGCGCCGCTACGAACAGCGCGCTGGGAAAATGGCGTTGCCGGAACCGCGCACCGTGGAGATACCCGTTTGTTACGGCGGCGAGTTTGGCCCGGATCTCGACGAACTGGCCGCGACGCACAAGCTCTCGGCCCTGCGCGTGATTGAGTTGCACAGTTCGCGAACCTACCATGCCTATTTTCTAGGATTTGCTCCGGGCTTCGCTTATCTGGGCGATTTGCCGCCGGAAATTGCCACGCCGCGGCTGGCGACGCCGAGAAAGAAGGTTGCGGCGGGCAGTGTCGGTATTGCGGGCACGCAGACCGCGGTATACCCCTTCGCGACGCCCGGCGGGTGGCGGTTAATCGGGCGAACGCCGCTGGAAATGTTTCGCAAAGACCGCGAACCGATGGGCATGATCGCAATGGGCGACGAAGTGCGTTTCCGCGCGATCACGCGCGAAGAGTTTGTTGCGTGGCCGTTGCGATGAGTTCCCTGATGGTGGAAAATCCGGGCCTGTTGACGACGGTGCAGGATTTGGGCCGGCCGGGCTTTGGCCCGCTCGGCGTTTCGCCCTCGGGCGCGGCCGATTCCGTGGCGCTGCGGCTTGGAAATATGCTCGTTGGAAATGAGCAAGGCGCGGCGGCACTGGAAATGACGCTGGTGGGCGGGCAATACACATTTCCGGAAGGCGCCGTCATTGCTTTTGCGGGTGCTGATTTTGGCACGAAATTGAATGGCCGGCCGGTCGAGATGTGGATTGCGCATGCGGTGCTTCCCGGCGGAACGCTGGAACTGGGATTGACGAACGAAGGAGCGCGTTGCTATCTGTGCGTCGCGGGCGGGATTCAGGTGGAACGCTTTCTTGGAAGTGCCTCGACGCATCTGCTGAGCGGATTGGGGGGATTTGCAGGTCGGGCGCTGCGCAAGGGCGATGTACTGCAAATCGGCGCGCCAATGCAGAAGATTCGCCGCAGGAGAATTTCGCCAACGGTGCTGGAGATGCTGAGGCCGAGAAAGTCTTTGCGCGTGACGCAGGGCCCCCAGGCGGATTGGTTTTTGGAAGAAACGACGCGCGCGTTTTATGAGGGCGCATTTCGCGTGAGCGAAGATTCGGACCGGCTGGGGCTGCGGTTGGAAGGCGCATCCGTGGCTCCTAAATCCACGCGTGAGATGATCAGCGAAGGCGTTTCGCTCGGAGCAGTGCAGGTGACGCCTTCCGGTCAGCCCATCATTTTGTTTGTGGAGCAGCAGACGGCCGGCGGCTATCCGAAAATTGCAAATGTGATCGGAGCGGATCTGCACTGCATCGGGCAATTGCGGCCGCGCGATGAAATCACGTTTGCGCGCGTTTCGCTGGAAGAGGCGCGGGCGTTGTGGATCGCGCAGGAACAGCTTTTGAATTCGGGAGAAGATCTTTTCGCGTGATGCGCATGGATCTCAATTGCGACGTGGGCGAACTGCCGGAAGCTCTCGCGGACGGCACGCAGGAAGCCATCCTGCGGCAAGTCACTTCCGCGAACATCGCCTGCGGAGGCCACGCAGGTGACCCGCTGATGATGCGCGCGACGATCGAGCAGGCGCAGCGCTGCGGAACGGCCATCGGGGCGCATCCGGGCTATGAGGACCGCGCGAATCTCGGGCGCATCGAGCTCACGCTGAGCGGCGATGAGGTTGCAGCATCCGTCTACAGACAGATTCTTGCGCTGGCGGAGGTCGCAGGGCAATGCGGTGCGCGCATTGGCCACGTGAAACCGCACGGGGCGCTCTACAATCAGGCGGCGCGGGATCGCGAGATTGCGCGGGCGATCGCGGAAGGCGTGACGCGATGGCGGCGGGATGTCGTGCTGGTGGGGCTGGCGGGTTCGGTGATGCTGCAGGAATTTCGCGCTGCTGGATTCGCAGTGGCGGCGGAGGGCTTCGCCGACCGCAAGTATGAAGGCGATGGCAGTTTGCGCCGCCGGAAGTTCCGGGACGCACTGCTGCATGATCCCGCGGAGGCTGCGGCGCAAGCGGTGCGCATTGCCAGGGAGGGAAGCGTCGTGGCGGCAAATGGTGCTGTGATTCCGCTGAAGGTGGAGACCATCTGCATTCACGGCGACACGCCTGGCGCAGCGCGAATTGCGGAGGCCGTGCGCCGTGCCTTGGAACAGGCGGGGATCACTTTGCGGGCGCTTGGCGAGTGAGCGCCTATCTCATAAATACTTCGATATCCCGCTCTGACTACCTCAGGGGTTAAAACCCCTAAATTTTCAGACTGTTTCGGCACGGCTGAAGCCGTGCCCTCCCGACTATCATCTATAAAATGGCTTTGAACGGACTGTGAGCGAAGCATGGGAACTTTGGAGGAGGGAGTGAATTGCCAGGAATAGGCTGGTACGATAAAGTAGAGAAGTTGTTTGCCACGCAGTTTGCGGGCCTGTAGCTCAGGTGGCTAGAGCGCGCCCCTGATAAGGGCGAGGTCGGTGGTTCAAGTCCACCCAGGCCCACCATCACACGGATCGTTGGCGCTGGTGGATCACTTGCGCGTCAACGATGCCCTATCTTACGGCTCCTTCCTTGATTACAACCTTACGGAGAACGCACAGCTCGAATTCATGTGGGACCGCAACAACACGTCCTACAGTGCCCGCGACATCACGACGCTGCAGTATTTCAAAGCCTACAATTCGGACATCGACCAGTTCCAGTTTGGCGGACTCTATATGTTTCGCGGTAGCGAGCACAAATTGCGCCCGTACGTCGCGGCCAGCCTGGGATTCACCCATGATTCCAACGGCAATGTCACCACCAGTGGGAGCGCCCCGGTGGGCACAACCCCGGATCGCACCGCGTTTGCCTACAGCATTGGCGGCGGCGTGAAGTATTATCTCAACCGCCACGTGGGCTTGCGCGGTGATGCTCGATTTATGCCGACGTACGGCAGCTCGTCCAATGGAGAGTATTGCGATCCGTTCTTTGGCTGCTATACCGCAAAGGTCCGGAATTTTTTGGACCGCGGCAATTTCGTGGGCGGCCTCATTTTCCGGTTCTGATGAAGGATTTCATGGGCAAGTCGGAAGGGCCACGGGAGGCCGTGGCTCTTTTTCATTCCTGGCATCGCAAGAAAATCCTTCCACTTGACCCAGGTTATCGACCGGGTTGCTCGCTGGGCATCACGAAGAGTCTTTCGTCCACCGGGACGTTTTGCTGCATCTGATCGATTTGAATCGTGAAGCTTCCACCCGGCCGCATCAGGGTCCACCTGTACGGAATCTTCACGCCATCGGCAACGCGGAAATCGGCATAGTCGATTTGCGTGGGATTGCGCCCCAGTGGCGTTTCGGCATAGCGGATCTGTCGCAGCAAGAGTCCGTTTTCCCGGTCAAAATAAAGACGCAGGTCTGGTCTGCCCGATGCCCTGGCGCTCACCAGAACCGTTTGGCGGCCGCCAATTTCTTCGCCGGGCCGGACGTGAAACTCTTTGTACAGTTCGCGGAGCCGCACGGGGAAATGAAGCTGCGCATCAATACGCGCGGCCTCGGCTTCGGCGGTGGTCATGCGGTGGAAACCGTTCGGCATGCTCAGCCAGCCCACTTCGCCGTTGAAAGCAGTGACGCTGTCTCCCCGAGACGGGTGGGAGACGGAGACGCGCTTTTCCGGCGCCTCGGAATAGACTTCCACCGGATACTGCGTGCCAGCGGCATCAATCTTGCCTTTTTGCACACGCGTCTTGATCTTGTTCACAGCTTCCGCGCCACCCACCGCAGCCAGATACTTGTCCAGCACCTGATCATGGGTCGGCAATCCGGTGAGCGATTCGTCTTCGTCATCGTGAACATGTTCGGGCCGGTTGGCGGGCTCGGCAGAAAGAATCGGCGTGCCAACCGGATGCGGCGCGCCCCGGTGGCAGGTGTAGCACGTCACCTCGAGCTCTCCGTTGAAGTGCGCCCGATTCAAGGCCAGCACCATGGTGATCATTTTGCGCGCAGCAAGCTTGGGTTTCTTATCATCCTTCTCCATGGCGCGCTCGACGTGACAAAAATCGCACTCCACGCCCAGCGACGCGGTGATGAATTGCATGGAGGGGATCAGTTGCTCGGCGGGAATGGCCTTCAGTACTTGAATATTCTTGAATTGCTGCTCCGCGGTTTTCGGCTGGTCGATTGCGGGTTTCGCAGGAGACTCCTGCGCGCGTCCACCATTCCTGCCTCCGGCGAACAAGAAAAGTGCTGCCACTAATGTAAGGAACATCGATGAGTATTCTGGCTTCTTCATGGTGACTCCGGGATTTCCGTACACACAGAGCGGCAACTAATGCAAAACAGATGTGTCCCTTGCGATTTCAGGTGGCGTGATTGGCTTGGCCCGCCAGATCTCCCCGCTTCGCAAGTGCGGTGATGCGGTCGGCCGCACGGTAAGCCAGCGCCTCGATAGTCATGGTGGGCTGGCCGCGACCCGAAGTGACCAGACTGCTGCCGTCGCACAGAAAGAGGTTGGGGACGTCGTGCGTGCGATGGTCCGGGTTAATCACTGAGGATTTGGCATCGTTGCCCATACGGCAGGTGCCCAACAGGTGCACGGCAAATCGCTGCTCGGTGATGGGAGGGTGCCACTTCGTTTTCGCGCCCGCAGCGTCCAAAATCTCCATCGCTCGGTCTGCCATCCACGAGATCATCTTCAAGTCATTGGGATGATCCTTGAAGGTCATGCGCAATGCGGGAAGCTCCCAGGCATCCTTCACGTCTGGATCGAGAGAAAAACTATTCGTGGCGACGGGCAGCGAAGTGGCATGGCAAAAAATCTCCATCGTGCGGGTGAAATTCTGCTGCAGCGCCTTCTTGAATTCTTTTCCCCAGCGCGGCGTGCCTGGCGGCAGAGCACTCATGGCAAAACCCACGGGTGTGAGATCGAAGCGTGCATCGAGTCCACCACCGCCGTAAAAACCAAGTTTCTTCGCATCCAGTTCGTAGAAGTCATGAAAGATGCGGCTGACCGCGTAGCCTTTGTAGTCGTTCAGCGGTTCGTCAAAAACGCCGTAGGCGATCGCGCCGGTGTTCGGCATCAAATACTTTCCCACCAGCCCGCTGGAATTGGCCAAGCCGTTAGGAAAGGCATTGTTGGCGGAGAGCAACAGAAGCCTGGGAGTTTCTGCCCCATTGGCACAGACGATCACCGCCTTGGCTTTTTGCAGGTGTGCGTTGCGTTGGGCATCAAAATATACGGCTCCGGTGGCGCGCCCGTTTTTGCCGGTCTCAATCCTGTGGACGTAGCAATTGGGGCGAACCTCGCACCGGCCGGTACGCTCCGCCATGCGGATCACGCTGGCAAGGGAGGAGGATTTTGCGCCCACCTCGCAGCCGAATCCCAGGCAGAATCCGCAATTGACGCAGGCACTGCGTCCGGCTCGCAGCTGAGAGAGAATGGCCATCGGCGCGGGAAACGGATGGTAACCCAATTTGCGCGCCGCGCGCTCGAAAAGAACGCCTGAACTCTTCACTGGCAGCGCCGGCATGGGATAGGGTTTCGAGCGCGGCGGATCGAACGGGCTGGCCCCGGCCAAGCCGGATACTCCCACCTCCCATTCCACTTTCGTGTAGTAAGGCTCCAGGTCCGCATAGGTGATGGGCCAATCAGTGAACCCTGTGCCGGGGATTTCGCCCACTTTGCTGCGCTCGATGAAATCGATTTCGTGGAAGCGCCAGAAGTTTGCGGTGAAATGGACGCTGCTCCCGCCCACGCACCTGCCATACAATAGGCTGGGTTGTTGCACGGCTTTTTCCTGTTCCGTCTGGCGAAACGTAGTCGGCTGGCGCTTGGGGTCATTGGTCAAACGATGCTTGGTGAATATCTCGATTTCATCGTGCGTGAAGTCCGCCTCTGTCAGATAAGGCCCTTGCTCGAGGACGACGACACGGAAGCCGTTGGTGGAAAGCTCCTTGGCGAGCACACCGCCGGCCGCACCCGACCCGATGATGACGAAATCCACTTCGTCCGAGGGCTGGTAGGTGACCTTGGCCTGGGTCATTTGGATTCCGTTTCCGCCGAGGCTGGCTGCCACCCTGGATAGTCTTTGTCATAGAAGCCGAACGGCGGCGAAAAGCTGTGCGCGGGATCCCGCCCAATGACTTTCCAGCCTGCGTACTCCCGGTTGCCTCCGCCCTCCGGGTCCGCCAGAAACCCTGCCAGGGTGTGAAAGCGGATCATCTCAGGAAAGTCCGTGTTCAACATGCTGGCCATACGGCGACCCGAGCTATGCCTGGATTGCGACTCCTCCAACTTTGTGAATACTTTTTCTTGCTGCTCTGGCGTCGCGGCGGAGAATCGTACAATTCCGGGAAACATCTCGCTGGCCATGCGATGCAGATCGGCAAGACCTCGGTCGTACACGGGCTTTGCTTCGGCGGCAAAGGTCTTCAGCGCGCGATCAATGAAATAGACCACGCCGGCTTCGCGTGCCCCTGGCAATTCGTCGGTGGGAATAATCAGGGAAGAAATGGCCTCGATCTCGATCGCTTGTTCCGGAGACAAGACCTCGAAAGCAGCGGGTGGATTTGCACGGGCGGCCGCGTGCGCGTGCTGCGCCGCCGCAAGCATCCCGGGCCATTGCGCGGTGATCCAGGCTGCTCCAGCCGCGCCGCCGATCTGCAGAAGAAAATCACGCCGCGCCGGGTTGATGTTTTCCATGGGCTCCTCAGTGACTTGAGCAATCTACGGATTCTCTTCGCCTTCGTCAAGCGCTCTCTCAACGTCGTTCTGGCTGGCGCCCATGGAGAGTGCCAGAAACGTAGGCACACCATTTGGCTACGGCCGCGGCCTGCAGTATTATTTCCCCTTGGCATAGACATGAACACGTTTACAGGCGCAATCGGCACCGGCGGAAAATGGCTGCTCGATCGCATTGTCGGTGCGCTCGCGGCTACCGGCATCAACCCGAACTTGCTCACCTTTCTGGGACTGCTGGTCAACTTCGGCGCGGCGGCGAGTTTTGCGGTCGGCAATTTCCGCGCCGGGGCGATTATCATTTTCATCGCGGGTTTCCTGGACATGCTGGATGGACAGGTGGCGCGTCGGCAAAATCGCGTCACCGCATTTGGCGCCTTCTACGATTCCACGCTGGACCGCTACGCGGACATGGCGCTCTATATGGGACTTCTGGTGTATTACAGCGTGAGCGGCCGCACGCCGTACGTCGTGCTGGCCGCGGTGGCGACGGCGGGTTCCGTGATGGTGAGCTACTCCCGCGCGCGGGCCGAATCGCTCATCCCTCTATGCAAGGTGGGCTTCATGGAGCGTCCCGAGCGCATGGTGCTTCTGATCATAGGAGGTGCTTTCAATCGCATGGGGCCCGTGCTGTGGGTGATAGCGGTGGTTTCGACGATCACCGTCATCCATCGCATTGTTTTCACCTGGCAGGAAACCAAGGCTGGCCGGATTCTCCCCAACCTCAAACCTGATTTATAGTTGCTCTTCCGCCCCGTTGTAGCTACAATGAACTGGAGGTAGCTACATGCGCAGAGTCGGCAGCCGTGAATTCAAGAACCGCCTGGGCCGCTATCTGTCGGCTGTCCGGAAGGGACAAACGCTGATCATTACGGATCGGGGGAAAGCGGTCGCCCAGGTCGCGCCGACAGCCGAGACAGATCCCGGCGCGAGTGTTGTCGAAGATAGATTGAAAGAACTAGAAGCTCAAGGCCTGATTCATCTTGCCAAAAAGCCACTTCCGAAGTTTCGCCCCGCAAAAAGCAGAGGAAAACCTGCATCGCAGATCATTATTGAGGACCGGCGCTAGTGTTATACGCGGACTCTTCCGCCCTGGTTAAGCGCTACCTGGAAGAACGTGGGTCGGATAAGCTGAATGCAAAGATCGCCGAGACAACGAGGGCACGGCATCGCGTGCTCACTTCTGTGTTGAGTTTCGCGGAGGTGCATGCTGCGATCGCGAGGAAATTGCGCGAACGGCCTCCACTTCGGGCAACGGAATATCATTGGGCGACGGCGCGGTTCGATTCCGATTGGAGAACCTACTTGACTAGAGTGGACCTGACCACTGCTGTCCTGACTCTGATCCCCGACCTCGTGAAGCGGCACTTTTTGAGGGGATCCGATGCCATACATCTCGCTTCTGCCCTTTGGGTTCGCGAGTCTCTCGAATTCGATAGAGTCAAAGACACCTCGGCAGAGACATTGGTTTTCGCCACGTCGGACAAACAACTCGCAAGAGCGGCTGAGTATGAGCAACTCGAAGTGTTTGACCCCGAGGATACCCCTTGAGACCTGACTGGGGAGTCCCCGACGAATAGGAAATCCCCTAAACCTCCAGGGTCGTTAGCGACGCCGGGGTGGCCTAGTTTTGCGCGACAGCTTTTAGGGATGCTTCTACCGGGCCGGCAATTTCCCACCGGATGCGTTCCTGCAAGGCGGGCAAATCCTCTTTTTTCAAACCTGCGGTTTCAATCGTTTCGTGGAGATGCACGATGATGGTCGTGGGCCGCAGGATCCAGTCGCCGGTGCGGAAATGGCGGAACGAGCCGACCAGGCTCACGGGCACGATGGGCACGCCGAGTTGTTGCGCGAGGCGAAACCCGCCCTGTTCAAAATCTCCCAAATGGCCGTCACGCGTGCGCTTCGCTTCTGGAAAGATGATTAGGCTGACGCCAGAGCGGATGGCCTCTCGCGTCAGGCGCCACAACCTCTTGAGGTCCTTGGGGCCGCGCGCGGCTGGCACGGGCACGTTGCCGAAGCGCTTCATCAACCAGCCGTAAATCGGAATGCGAAAGTGTGATTCCAGCTCCCACCCGCGCACGAGCTGGGGAATGGCGCAATACAGGATGAACGGGTCAAACAGATTGACGTGGTTCACCATGAAGATGGAAGTGCGTTGCGCGTCGAAGCCCGGGGAAGTTTCTACCTTTACCTTGGCGCCCGAAAAGAAAGCGATGCGCCGGCAAAGCCCGCGCTGCAGCCAATCGTGCTTCCGCGGATCCAGAATCACGGCGAGCCCGATCAATACCGGCACGGTAATCAGAAAATGCAGCCAGCTCATGCCCCAAAGAAAAATGCTGCGCACCACCTCCCAGGTCTTCTTCATACGTAGACATCCATCACACCGGGCAGAATATCCAGCGTTTTGCACTGCAGCGTGACGATCTCACCGTCGATCATCACGTCCACCGGAGCATCCAGCGCGAATTCCACGTGCTTTACCGCGCGCCGCTCCGCCAGCGGGTGGTGGATGTGCGTCCCGTCGTACAGGCGCGGCAGCATCTTCAGCAGGCCGACGCGACCGATGGGTCCCCAGCGGACGTATTCGATCAAGCCATCGGTCGGATCGGCCTGCGGCGCAATCATCATGGTGCCGCCGGTGTACTTGCTATTGTTGAAGGTCAGGAACAGGCAGCGCCGTTCGTCCCAACTTTCATCGGCATCGGAGCGCACGCGGAATCCTCTCCGCTTGAGCTGCACCACGCCCACGAACACGCCGAGGAGATATCCAAAGTGCCCAAAGGGCTTGAAGATGCGGTTGGTCAGCGCGCCGACGTCCGCGGTAAATCCGACGCTCAACAGGTTGAAGGAATATATGGTCCCTGTCGCATGGCGCAGGCGCAACAAATCCACGCGGCGCTTGCGGCCGGTAAGCAGCGCTTCGATGGAGCTTTTTGTGCCCTCCTTCGTGAAGTCGCGCAGGAACGAGTTGCCAGTACCCAGCGGCAAAAATCCCAACTCGATGCGCTCGGTAAGCGTTTCGCGCCCGAAAATTCCATTGAGGATTTCGTGCGCGGTGCCGTCACCACCCACGGCGAGAAAGCGGCGATAGCCCTGTTCGTAGGCTTCAAGTGCCAGTTGGGCGGCATGGCCCGGCCCGGACGAGGCGATCACGTCCACGCGCAGGCCGCCCGCCCGCAGGCGCGCCAGTTGCGCCCCGGCAAGCTTCAACGTACGCCCGCGGCCAGCCGCAGGGTTCACAATGGCAAGAAAGCGTTCTCTCACGGTTCGTCCGGTAAGGGAATTCTACCTGTTCCGGGGCTAAATCGGCAGAACGGCATTATTCCGGTCCAATGCGCCCAGGCGTTGTGCCAGGGCCGTGCGAATAATCTTCAGAGAGGCGGTCAGAGGAAAATCTTCGGGATAGACGACGATGCCATGCACGCGCTTGTAGTTGATCAGCCGGTTGTTGCGCGTGGCAATTTCAGCGCGCAATTCGCCGGTGAGAGCCTGGCCGGGCTCCAGATGGATGACCAACACCAATTGTTCGCCCACCATCGAGCGTTGCGGCCAGATGAAGTTCGCGGCGAACACGCAGAACTCTTTCACCTTCAACCCTTCAAACGCGTTTTCCACGTCCTCGGCGTAGACGTTTTTCCCTTCTTCGGTCACGATCATGTTTTTCTTGCGGCCAAAAAGCTGCAAGTGGCCGCGGGCGTCGAACCGCCCCATGTCGCCGGTCATCAGCCAGCCGTCCACAATCGCCTCCGCGGTCATCTGCGGCTCGTTCAAATAGCCCGCCATGACTGTTTTGCTGCGCACGGCCACTTCGCCAATGCCATCGGCATCGGGATTGACGACGCGCACTTCCATGCCGGGCAGCGGCTTCCCGACCGTGTCCGCGCGAAAGGGTTTCAGATCGTTGACTGTGACCGCGGTTCCCGCTTCGGTCAGTCCATAGCCGTTCGCCACGGGAATGCCCAGATCGTAGAAGAATTGCAGGGTTTGCGGCTCCGTGAAGGCTCCGCCAACGATAATGGTTTCCAGGCGTCCGCCAAAGGCCACGTGTACTTGCTGGAGCAGGCGGCGGCTGATGGGCAGGCGTGTGCGGCGCTTCGTCAAGACGATGTTGATTCTTCGCAGTGCCTGGAAGACACGCTTTCGGGTCGGCGGCAATTCGTCAAACCGCGCTTGCAGCCCTTTCTGCAGATTCTTCAGCACCAGGGGCACCAGGCTCACATAGGTGATGTGATACTTCGCAAACGCCTCGCGTACATATTCCGGCCGCAACGTTCGCAGATGCACTACCGCGGCGCCACAGGTGAACGGCCCCAAGAATCCCACCATGAAATCAATGGCGTGGTTTGTCGGCAAAATACTGAGGTAACGCACGCCCGGCCAGAACGGATACCAGGCTGTCAATGACATGCACTGTTCCAGGTAATTTTCGTGCGTCATCATGCAGCCCTTAGGACTTCCGCCTGTGCCGGAAGAATAGACGATGCAGGCAAGATCACCGCGCTGGCGCGGCACAAAAGCAGGCTCACCGGTTCCCTTTGCTTCTTCCCAGCGCCGCGCTCCTGCCAGATCGGCATTGACCGGCGCTTCCGTCACAAATATCGTCTTCACATTTGCGGCTTCCGCACGCCCCGGCGAGGCGCTCAGTTGCCGCCAGATACCGTACTCCGTGATGAGCACGCTGGCGCCGGAGTGCTTCAGCAATTGCCACTGCTCCTCGGGCTTCAATTTGTAATCGAGTGGCACCAGCGTTCCGCCGTCATGAAATATGGCATAAGCCGAAATGAGCCATTTCGACTGATTCGTCATGATGATGGAAGCGCGGTCGCCGGCAGCAAAACCCGTGTCCTGCAACGCTTTCGCGAAGGGCAGCGCGCGCGCTTTGAAATCCCGGTACGTGAGGCGTTCTTTCTCTTCCCCGCGGTCGGACTCGAACAAGCACACTTCGGCGGGAAAGGTTTCCAGTGCTTCTCGCAGCGCTGCGCCTATTGACGCGTATTTATTCAAATCCAGCATGCAAATTGACCTAACTGCCACAGCGGCAGAGTTCTCCGTGCAGGGATTGCCAAAGGATATAGCGTTGAATAGCGTGAGTCAAAATCGCGATCTCGAGCGAGGCAAGAGCCGCGCAACTGCCTGCAATTCTTCCGTACCAAAATTCTGCGGCTACAATCGCGCCTGGATGCGTTCCGCGAGCGTCTTGAAGTCGCTCACACCCTGAACTTCGTAATCCGGCAATTCGATCTTGAAATGATCTTCCAGCCGTGAAAGCAGATCCAGCGTCTGCAGGCTGTCAATTCCAAGCTTCTTATAAAAGTCATCCCCGGCGCTCAGCGAGCCTTCCGGCACCTTAAACTGCTTCGTCGCGAGGTCCAGAATCTCCCTGGTAGTCTCATCCAATGTGCGCATATTCCATTAATTTATCATTCCCGGGGAGAGAAGGAAAACATTGGGGACTACGGCAAGACCAATCCGCGCACCATACCGATCAACGCCGCTCTCGGTTCGCGCCGTTTGTTCTCAGGAGCCGCTGGGCGCTAAGCCACCGGCAAATGCTTCATCGGGTCGTCGGTTTCCACAAAGCGCCGCAGGCTTTCCATCACCACGGGCCGGTTGAACAGTTTGCAGAAAAGGTCGATCTCTCTTTGCAATTCCTCGTAGGGGATCGGCTTCAGGAATTTTTTGGCCGCCACGCGCGTCTCCGCGTCGAATTTGGTCACCTGCCGCGCCATGGAGCGCGCCACTTGCAGCGCGTAGCCTTCGCCCGCGAGATGCGACACGAGGCCAGCCTGCTGCGCGCTTTCGGCCTTGACGGTCCGGCCGGTGAAGAGCAGATCGCGGATGAAGCCATTGCCGACATCACGCCGCAAGCGCGGAATTCCGCCAAATCCGGGGATCAGGCCGAGGCGCAGCTCCGGAAAGCCAAACCGCGCCATTTTGTCCGCCACGATCAAATCGCAAACCAGCGCGAGTTCCAGGCCACCACCCATGCACAACCCATGCACCGCCGCGATGGTTACGAACGGCGCCGCATCCAGTGCATTCATCACCGCATGGATGCGCTTCAGGAATGCGCGCATGCCCGCCGCACGCTTTTTCGGAGAAAGCGGCAATGCGTCGTGATACAACTCCTTCAAATTCGCGCCCGCGCAGAAGCCGCCGGGGCGCGCGCTGGTAATCACGCAAGCGCTGGTGATTGGAGCCAGCCCATCGAAAGCGGCCACGAACTTCTCGAGATCCGCCAGCATCACCGTGCCGATTTCATTGAGTGGCTCGAAGTCCAGCGTAAGTTCCACGACGGCGTCGCGCCATTCCCAGCTCAGCGCCTGGCCGCGAAACTCTTTCAGCGCGCTCGCGCCGCGACGCCCTTTGCTCATGCCTTGCCGCCCGCCGCCACGGCTTGTTTCCGGTACATCTGCTCGATTTCTTCGCGGTATTTTTCGTTGATGGCATCGCGGCGCAGCTTGCCGTTCGCCGTGAGCAGACCGCTTTCCGGCGTGAACGGCTCGCGCAGAATTGTGAAGCTGCGCACCTGGCGGTAATGCGGCAATTCCGAGTTCATCGTGTCCAGCGCAGACTGGACCGCCTTTTCTTCCACGGCGCCGGTGACGAGCGCGCACAAATATCCGCGCCCGTTGCCCACCAACACGATTTGCTGCGCCTCCGCCAGGCGCTGCGCAAGCTCTTCTTCGATCGGCTCCGGCGCAATGTTGTGCCCGGAATTCAGGATGAGCAGATTCTTGATGCGCCCGCTGATCCGCCAGTTCCCGCGGGAGTTCACTTCGCCTTGATCGCCGGTATGAAACCAGCCGTCTTTCAGGGCTTTCTCCGTCTCCAGCACGCGGTTCCAATAGCCAGGGAAGATATTCGGGCCGCGCACCAGGATTTCTTCGTTCTCTCCGCTGCGCATTTCAATTCCCGGTACGGCTTCGCCCACGCGGCCGGGCTCCGCGGCGATGCGCGGATCGTCCAAGGTGCAAAGGGCAGTGGTCTCCGTGAGGCCGTACCCCTGCAGGACGGAAATGCCCAGCATCTGGAAGAATTGCTGCGTTTCCGGGGCCAGCGGCGCGGACCCGCAAATCAGGGCGCGCAGATGAGGGCCGAAACGCGCGCGAATCTTGCTGAAAATCAGCTTGCGCCCCAGGAACAGCCACAAGACGTCTGCGGCGCGCCTTTCGCTCTTCTGCCCGTGTTCCCAAGCTTGCTGTGCTTTTTGAAAGATCTTTTGAATTGCGGTGTCGCGCTGCGCGAGAGCGTCGAGCACCCCTCGGCGCACCCGCTCCAACAGCGTGGGCACATTCAGGGAGTAGTGCGGCGAGGCCACGCGGATCTCATCGGCCAGGCGGTTGAGGTCCGTGGAAAGAGTCAGCGCGCTTTCCCGCGAAATGCAGGTGAGCAGCAGAATCCAGGACCCCGCAAAACTGAACGGCAGATAGTGAAACACACGATCCGGCTCCCTGGTGGCGCCCATCAACTGATCCAGGCGCTGTGTGGTGCACGCCAGCATGTGATCCAGATTGCGCACGTTCAGGCAGACGCCTTTGGGTTCGCCTGATGTGCCCGAAGTGTAGATGATCGTGACGAGATCTTCAGAGCGCAACGAGTTGGGCGCGGCCGTGATGCCCTTGCCCGCGGGAATATTTCCGAGCACCTCGTCAAACGTCACGCGCGCCGGCGCCTGCGGCCACACGGCGGCCACGGCTTCGCCAAGCGCAGCATCACTGACGATCAAGAGCCGCGGGCCGCAATCCTTCATCATGCCCGCAAGTTCGTTGGCAGCTTGGCGCGCATAGAGCGGCACGACGATCGCGCCCTCCGCCATCAACGCCAAATCGAATGCGACCCAGCGTATCGAATTGGGCCCCAGCAGCGCGCAGCGATCCCCGGTTTGCACACCCGCCTGCCGCAGATACGCGCGGGCGCGGGCCACCAGGTCGAGCAATTCCCTGCCCGAGACGCTGACGAATTTATCGCCTCGGACCTCGCGCAGCACCACGCGCTCCGCCGCCTTTTGCAGCTCTGCAAAAACGTTTTCGAGGAAATTCGCCATGAATGTTCAGCGGCCCGCCGCCAATGCCGCGGGCGTGCGGTCGTACGTCTCCACCAGCTTACGCAAATTCCCGTTCAGTGGCGGCAGATTGTCTTCCCAGCTCACCACGCCGCGCCGCAGCGGAAACTCCGGATAGGTGCGGCGGACTTCATCTTCCATGAAAATGGCCATGCGCGCCATGGCTTTCAGGTTGGTTACCACCGTTTTGCCGATGTTTTCGCGAATGGCCTCGGACTCCGTCACCAGCGATTCCATTACTTCTAGCAGCTTGGGCTCGAGATCGGGATCGTCAACGTTCAAGAGCAGGTGCTGGTGGCCGCGTTCGCGCATCAGATTGCGAATGCGTTCATCCATGGTCACGCCCGCGGAAACCACCTGCGTCGGCATGCACGTGACGATGCCGTGATAGCGCGAGGAAACCATGTAGGTGCACGCGCGCAGGATGGACACCAACTGGAACATGTCGTAATCGTCCGAAGTCAGCACCGGCGTGCCCGGAATTTCCTTGGCGATTTCGCGGCAGGCCACCGCGTCGAGCCGCTCCATGGCCACGAGAATCGGGAATACGCGGTGCTTCTGCAAAAACGCCTTTGCCGCCTTGGCATAACCGGAAACGTAGTGCGCGAACTTGCGATCCACTTCGGTGCCCGATTCGAAGAAGTAGACGGTGCGGTACTGGCTGTCCTTGTAGGCGCCGGTGGTGACGCGCGCCAGATATTTTCCGATGGACGCGCGCACGGGCCATACAAAGGGATGGATGGGGCAAAGCGCGAGGATGGGCGTCTGTTCGTCCCAGCCCGCTTTCCGCAAGGCCTGGCGAGCGTATTCCGGCGGATGCGGCTCAAAGGTCCACGCAGTGTCCGCGCCCAATTCGTTCGGCACACCCAGGCCGCTGAGCAATTGCTGCGATTCCAGGCTGCGTGTGATCACCAGCGATTCACTGGTGTAGCGAGCGCACATCTGTTTGATCAGGTCGTCCATGTGGCCGGCATCGCCGCCATAGGCCACGGACAATTTGTTTTCCGCGGAGGCTATTCCCAGGGACCCGATCATCATAGTGGTCAGCGCATTCGCGAACTTGCTCTTGAACATCGAGCCTTCGCACGCCACCACTCCGTGATTCGCGTGCACTTCGCGGAACAGAAAAGGCGGGTACACATCCGGCAGGTGCACTTGCCGCGCGCCCTCGAAATATCCCTTGGTGCGATCGAAGTTTTGCGTCATCACGCTGAATTCGACATTCTCCGCCCCCAGTACGTGGCGCACCTGCCGCAGAATCTCCTGCACGCGCACGTCGCTGCCGGTGTTGCGCGTGCCGTTATAGCCCGCGAACAGGATTTTCAGTTTTTCGCCGGGTGTCCAGCGCTTGCCGAGGCCGAACATCCAGCCAAAACGCCGGATCTCGATCAGCGCGCTGACCCATGCCACGAGTAGAAAATCCGTCATTCGCCCGCGCTCCCCGCGCTTTTCAGTTCTTGGCCAGCAGCATCCCCCGGCCAGGGCTTCTCCGGATACTTGAACTTATTCTCCCGGCTGAATTGCAGCAACGGATAGGCATAGCTCGAAAATTTCGCCGGAGCCTCCCCCATTTCCGAAACCACGCGCGTGTTATCAAACACCGTATTCCAATCCAGATACGGCCAGAAAACCTTCATCAGCGAAGCGCCATAACCCACCGCGCCGCGCTTGAACGCCAGCCAATTGACCGTCTTCGAGAACGGGCCTCCCAGCCACGGCTGGTAAGTTGGCTTGCTCCAGCCGGCCTGTTCCGCCAGCGCGTCCGTTAATTCCTTATAGGTCTGCGAGCCCGTGCCCGACGACAGATGATAAATCCCAAAGCCGGGCTTGGCCATTTGATGAATCTTGACGATGGCCCCACCAACATAGTTCGCGGGGACGATGTCGATCTTGTCGTCCGGGCGCAGCGGCAACACCGGCAATCGCGCAAGCGTGGCGAAGGCCTGCACCATGTCGAACTGGGACGTTTCCGGCCGGCGGCTGTCGCCCATCACAATCGCGGGCCGGAAAATCGTGTGCGGCACATCCGGCAGAAGCTGGTGCACCATGTGCTCGCAGAATTTCTTGGTGCGCGCATAGGGGTCGTAGTCGGAGCGGCTCCAGTCAATCGAAGCGTCTTCGGTGACGACTTCATTCTGCCGCTTCCCCGCCACTGCTACGGTCGACACGTGCGAGTAGCGCCGAAGGCCGTTACGGTTCTGCGCGCGCCGCGCCAGTTGAATCACCTCCAGCGAGCCGCGCAAATTCACGTTCAAGCACTGCTTTTCGGATTTGCGGTTCAGCGAGGCGGCGCAATGCAGTATGGAATCCGTGGAATCCACCAGCGCGTGGTATTCCTCATCGTCCAAGCCAAATCGTTCGCTGGTCAAATCGCCGCGGAAAATGCGCACGCGCGATTCGAGAAATTGGAGGAATTCGGGAAACGCGAAGTGCAGTTGCAGGGATTGCCACAAGCGTTCGCGGGCTTTCTGCTCGGACTTCGCGCGCACCAGCAGGTTCAGGCGGTCCGGGTGCCCCGTGAAGAGTCCCGCCACCAAGTAGCTGCCGAGATAGCCCGTCGAGCCCGTCAGGAAAATGGCCATATGAAGATCGCGATGCGGCTTAGCGCGTCGCCGCCGATGCTCCCGTGGAAACCGCGGGCCACTCGAGCAAACGCGGCTCGCGCGCTTCCAGCGGCCGCCCTTCCATCAGCGGATAGCACCACCGCCGCAGCGCCGGTATGTGAATGTTAATCCAGTAGTCCCACCAGTCAATCGTTTCCGGCGAAAAGTCGAACATCTCTTTCTCTTCGGGCGGAAGCGCCGCCGAGAGCAGGCGGGCATTCTCGCACTCGAAGACGTGCTCATTGTGCAGAATGAAAGGCTCGTAGAGTTCAATGATCTTTTCAACACGGCCCAGGTCGCGCTCGGTCTTGGCCAGCGGCGGCTTGCCCAGGTGCAAGGTCGCCGCAACCTTGTTGATCCGAGAGACGACCGCCTTCTGCATGGGAATGGACATGCGCTCGTAGCGCAGCTTGGACACGGGAATGGTTTCCATCTTCACCTTCAGCCAGTGATCGATGCCCGGTTGCGATTTGTAGTGCTTGCGGTGCGCCAGCCCGGTTAATTCGATGGAGCGGCCCATGTTCACGGGATTGATCCCCGAAGTGGCCAGTTGATAGAGCCGCGCATTTTTGCGTAGCACCAGCGCCGCCGCGATCAACGTCATCCCTCGCGTCACCATGTCCACGGGAATCACGTCCAGGCATTTTCTGGCGTTCGAGGGCAGTTGGCGAAAATTCGTGCCTAGAAGGTAGGACAGCGGCCCCGAGGTATTGATCCCCTCATTCCATCCGGTGAACGGCGTGCGCTGGGAACTCTCCACGATCGAGGGCCGCACAATGGCAATGGCCAGATTGCGGCCGCGCTGCGCCAGCAAGGATTCGCCGAGGCTTTTCGTGAATGTGTAGGTATTCGGCCAACCCAAGTGTTCCGCGCGCTTCATCGCCGCGCGCACCAGGTGGTTGCGCACCCAGCGCGCCCGGTTTCGTTTCAGCACGCCGTCGAGCTCTGCTGCCGCCACTTTGCTGGGATCGCCGCTGCGGCCCAGCGCCTGCCGTCGCAACGCCTTCGCCAGTTCCGCGCTTTCCGCGCGTTCCTCAACCCTTTTCACCAGTTCCCGCAACGAGGCAATTTCCCGCTCGGCATCAAAGTCCGGGTGATTCGCCGGGTTGTAATTCACGCGCAACTCTTCTCCCACGCGCCCATCTTTCATGCCCACGACGTAGCACGTGGAAAGATGGATCAGTCCGGCATGATCGCAATGGCGGAGGAACTCGAGAAGGTGATTCACGGGGTCAACGTTGGAGGAGAGCGCATCGCGCAAGTCGGGATTGAAATCGGTGAGGCCCGCGCTGTTGGCGATGACGTCCACCGATTGCTGCAGCCGCGCCTGCGTTTCGGCGTCGAGACCCAGGCCTGGCTGGCTGGCATCGCCTTCCACCACTTCCACTTTGTCTTGCAGGAACGCAGCCAGGCCTGCGCCGTGGCGATCCTGCAGGGTGTCGAAGGTGGGCGATTCCTCGACGATTTTCTCGAAGCGGCGCTTCGCGGGGGTAGTGCGATTGCGCCGGATGAGCAGCGTGATTTTGCGGATGTTGGGGATTTTTTCCAGCAGGTCCACCAGCCAGACTTTGCCGATGAAGCCGGTCACGCCGATCAGCATGATGTGTTTCCCGGCCAGCGTCTCGCGCACGTTTAGCCGGTCGACGCGTGGCGTATCGCTGAACAGTTCCACCGGCCTCCCTGCAGGAGGCTGCGGGCGCGCCACGGGCTGCACGGTGGTTTCCAGCAGCTCGGGCGTTTTCTTCCAATCGAGTTGTGCGAGCAGCTTGCCCTTACGGAGGCGCCCGTCCGCTGAACCGCTGGCCAGCCACGCGAACGGGCCGCGCGGCCGTATCACCGGCTCGCGCAAACGGCCCGTGGCCACGCCGTCGCGGAACTCCAGGCGGTTGGCGATGAAGCCTTGCACGCTGAAATACTCCGCCATGGGCCGCAAAATATGTTCCAGGAGCTGCCCGACGAGTACGACGCGTTCGCCGCTGCGCACGGCATCCACTAGCTTTTGCACGGCTTCTTGCCGCATCGCCGGCTTCAGCACATATTGGAAATATTCCTCGCCAAGCAGATCCAGGCGGTCGCGCGTGATTCCCCGCAGCACACTGTGGAGAAACCGCGTCGAAAGCGTACGGCTGGAGAGATAAGCCGGCGGGCGCAGCAATGTGATTGCCGCCATGGCGCCGCGGCGAATCCAGCGGTCCAGGAAGCTTTGGCTGTTCCAGTTGAAGAAGCCCACACTGCGCAGCGCGCTGATCTCGAAGAGCGAGCCTTCCACGCGCCAGTAGCTCAACTCGCGCACACGCGCCGCTTCATTGGCATTCAGGTTGGGAGAATGATCCAGCATCTTTTTTCTTGGGACTCGAGCGTTTGGGAACTGAGGCGTTCTAAGATCCTACGCAATTCCGCGCGCCCCTGTCGCTGCGCTTTGCTCTGCCACGGAATTGTGGCCCGGCCGCCTCCCGATTGCTCAGGGCCCCCAAACACGCGCGTCCAGACCGCTTGGAGTTATCAAAATTAGCATCCCCAACAGCTTCCCGCAACCTGCTTGCGCCCCAATGCGTGGCAAAATCGCGACACTAAAACCGATCTGGGATGGATGGGAAACGCGCATTTTCAGCCACGCTTAGACTAGACCCCCCAGCCGTATTTTTCGGCGTGCTCGAAGGTACGCTGCATTTCCTGGTGCAGAACTTCCAGGAACGCGGCGGTGCCGACGGTTTTTGCCCCGGGTTCGGCGATGTCCGTGGTGCGATAGCCGCCGCCCAGGACGCGCACCAGCGATTGCTCCACCCAGTCCGCTTCCAGGCTAAGACCAAACGTATCGCGCAGCATCATCGTGGCGCTCAGAATCGAGCCGATGGGATTGGCACAGTCTTTCCCAGCAAGCGTTGGCGCCGAACCGTGGATTGGCTCAAACAGCGGCGCGCTGGAGCCAAAGCTGGCGGAAGGAATCAGGCCGATAGAGCCAACAAGCGCGGCTGCCGCATCGCTCAGAATATCGCCAAACATGTTGGAGCTGAGGATCACGTCAAATTGCGTGGGGCGCAACGTGAGTTGCATCGCGGCGTTGTCCACGTACATGTGCTCGAGCTTCACGTCCGGGTACACCGTGCCCATCGAGGTTACGGTGCGGCGCCAAAGCTGCGAACTCGTCAGCACGTTGGCTTTGTCCACCGAACACAGCCGGCGCGAGCGGGCTTCCGCCCGTTTGTAGGCAAACACCGCGATGCGCTCGATTTCCGGCGTGGAGTAGGACTCCGTGTCAAAGGCGCGCTCGACGCCTTTCTCGTTCACGTTGCCGCGTTCGCCGAAGTACATCCCTCCGGCCAGCTCGCGCACAATTTCGATGTCCAGATCGCCCAAGCGCTCCGGACGCAACGGCGAAATCCCGCGCAGCGGCTCGAGCACTTTCACCGGCCGCAAATTCACATATAGCCCAAGCCCCTTGCGCAAACCAAGCAAACCGGTTTCGGGCCGCTTGCCCACCGCCAGCGCATCCCACTTCGGGCCGCCCACCGCTCCCAGAAACACCGCATCGGCTTTGTGGCAGGCGTCCAGCGTTTCGTTGGGCAGCGGGCTTCCGGTTTTATCGATCGCCGCGCCGCCAATCGGCAGCTCGATCGTTTCAAATTGATGCTGGAATTCCCGCGCGCATTCCTGGAGCACGCTGGCGGCCGCGCGCGTCACTTCCGGGCCGATACCATCACCCGGCAGAAGGACAATCTTCTTCTTCAACTTCATGGTGGGGTCCCCGTTCTAGCAGCCTGCAAGAAACCACCAACCGGTCATTTCGAACGGAGTCTGCGGAGTGAGAAATCTCTCTTTTCTTCGCATTGAGATCGAAGAGGGATTCCTCGCTTCGCTCGGAATGACAAGCTAGGACATTTCTTCCGCAGCCTGCTAAAGATTGTAGCGCGGGTCAGACCGCGGGCGCGGCTTCGCTGGCCATCGGCACGGCCTTGCGGCGCATCACTTCGTGGGCGATGGTCATGAGGTCGCGCGCGCGCACCTGCTTGGACGCATCGGCCAGCGTGGTTACGCGGCGGTAGCACTCGGCGAGTTCGGCGTCGTTCGGGTCGTAGCCGAGTTCCTTGAGCGACATGCTCAGCGCATGGCGTCCGGAGTGCTTGCCGAGCACCAGCGAACGCGAAGGCACGCCCACGGCCTCCGGCGAAATAATCTCGTAGGTCAGCGGGTTCTTGATGATGCCGTCCTGGTGAATGCCCGCTTCATGCGCGAACGCGTTTGCGCCCACCACGGCTTTGTTGGGGGCAACCTGCGCCCCGGTAATCTGTGTCAACAGCCGGCTGGACTTGTAGAGTTCGTTCAGCTTGAGTTTCGTGGCAATGCCAAAGCTTTCCTTGCGCACCGCAAGCGCAACCGCCACTTCTTCGAGTGCGGCGTTGCCCGCGCGTTCACCAATACCGTTCACCGTGCACTCAATCTGGCGCACTCCGGCGCGGACTGCGGCCAGCGAATTGGCCACCGCGAGGCCCAGGTCATCGTGGCAATGCGCACTGAGAACGATGTGCTCGGGATCGCCCAGATGCTCGCGCACCTTGAGGAACATCTCGCCATACTCTTCTGGCACGGCGTAGCCCACCGTGTCCGGCAGATTCAAAACCGTGGCGCCGGCATCCACGGCGATCTGGCAGGCCTGGCACAGAAATTCAATTTCGGTGCGCCCGGCATCCTCGGCGGAAAATTCCACTTCGGCAACGAGATTCCGCGCCAGCTTGACCATCGACCCGATGGCTTCCAGCGCCTGTTCCCGCGTCATGTGCAGCTTGGCTTGCAGGTGCAGGTCGGAAGTCGCCAGAAACACATGCATGCGCGGGTGTTTAGCGGGCTTCAGCGCTTCCGCGGCGGCGAGGATATCGTCTTTGCGAGCCCGCGCCAGCGCCGCAATCGGCACTTCGCGAACTTCCTTGGCCACGGCCAGCACGGCTTCCAGGTCGCCCTTCGAGGCGATCGGAAAGCCGGCCTCGATGATGTCCACGCCCAAGGCAGCGAGCTGGTGCGCCATGCGGATCTTCTCCTCCGTGTTCATGGAGAAGCCGGGCGACTGCTCGCCGTCGCGGAGCGTGGTATCGAAAATGCGGACGTGGTCCATGGGTACCCCCAAAGCTAGAATTCCAGTAACGCACGGCGGGGGGCTTTAGTCCAATTTATCTTGGTTCTATAATTCATAATTCTACCTTATACTAGGGAAAGACGGGACCGGGGGACGGTAGTCTCCACCGCCAGCCCCAGCGCAGCGGAAAACCCCTCTGCGCGCCCAAAGAGAGGCGCTATCGCTATGGATCTAGGCGAATTGCAGGTTTTTCTCATGGTTGCCAAGGAAGGCAGCTTCTCTCGTGCCGCCGAACGGCTCTACCGCACGCAGCCCGCGGTCAGCCTGGCCATACGCAAACTGGAGGATTCCCTGGGCCAGCCGCTGTTTGTCCGCGGCGCCCGCCCCGTGCGCTTGACCGATGCCGGCACACTCTTGCGCGAATATGCCGAGCGTTTGATCAACCTGCGCGACGAGGTTAAGAAAAGCCTTATGGAGTTGGAAGGGCTCAAACGGGGCGAGCTTGCCCTGGGCGTCAACGAAAGCTCCATCCACGCCTTGCTGCCCGCGTTAGCGCAATTCCGCGAACTGCATCCGGGCGTGCAGGTGCGCGTGCACCGCATGTTCTCGCGCGACATTCCGCACGAGGTGGTGAACTACCGCCTGGACCTTGGCGCCGTTTCCTTTGTGCCGCGCGAAACGCAATTGCAGGCCACGGAGATTTTGAAGGACGAATTGACGCTAGTGGTGCCGCCCAAACACGTTCTGGCGAAGAAGAAAGAAGTGGATATCGAAGAGCTTGGCAAGGAAAATTTCATCGCGCACATCGTGGAGTCGCCCTTCCGCCGCAAGGTGATTGAGCTGTTTGCGCGGCATCGCACGCCGTTAAACATGCCCATCGAAATGCCCACCATCGAAAGCATCAAGCGCTTCGTGCAAATGGGCATGGGCGTGGCCATCGTGCCGCGGATGTGCGTCAACTGGGAGGTCGAGCACGGCTGGCTGAAAGAACTAAAGATCCGCCAATTGACGATTCCGCGCCATCTCTACATCATCTCGCGCCGCGGCGCGCGGCTCCCGCACGCGGCCACGGAATTCATGCGCATTCTGAAAGCGGAATAGGTCCGCAACGGACGTGCCGCGAAATCATTGACAACTGGTCAGTTCCGGTAAATACGATTAGCTGGCTTTGCTCTCGGAGCACTGCTGCTCTTGCTGTTCCTTGGCATATACTTCCACTATGACACGCCTCATTACAAACGACAGGGGACATTCGATGAACTTACTGCAAAAAACAAAAGTGCGGAGCGCGGTGAAATGGTTCGCGCTGGCAGCAATTCTGGCGTTGAGCGCGGGAATGGCGCTGGCCCAGAGCGTGCCGGTAGTCACGGGCGATGCGCGCGTGGACAAACTGTTGAGCCAGATGACACTCCAAGAAAAGCTGACGCTGATCCACGGCACCCCGGAAGACCCCGGGGTCTACCAGGGCCAGGCCGGCTACCTGGGCGGCGTTCCGCGCCTTGGCATTCCAGGGTTGCGTTTTGCCGATGGGCCGCCGGGCGTGCTGACGCGGCACCCGTCGCAGGGTGAGACCGCCACTATGGGCGTAGCCGCCACCTTCAGCGTGAAGGACGCGGAGGACAACGGCCTGGTCATCGGCCGCGAAGACCGCGCCCTGGGCATTGACGTTTCCCTGCAACCCTTTGTGAACATCGACCGCGATCTCGAGTTCGGGCGCGGCTACAACACCTTCGGCGAAGATCCGTTCCTTTCCGGCGAAATGGCCGCCGCACAAATCAAGGGCATCCAGTCGCAGCATGTGATGGCCCAGGTGAAGCACTTTGTGGCTTACGATTCCAACAGCGGCAATATCTGGGTGGACGAGCAGACGCTGCACGAGGTTTACGTGGCCCCATTCGAATCGGCCATCAAGGCCGGCGTCTCATCCATCATGTGCTCCTACAATCGCGTTAACGGAACCTTTGCGTGCGGCAACGAGTCCACGCTGACCAAAATCCTGCGCGACGAGATCGGCTTCAAGGGATTCGTGACCTCGGACTGGGGCGCGGTCCACGCCGTCAAGTTCATCAACGCCGGCCTGGACATGGAGATGCCCGGTGAACCTTCTAAAGAGCCGGGCGCTTTCTCCATCCCATCCTTCTTCGATTCGCAGCCCTTTCCGGCCCCGCGCCCAGCCTTGACGGACGACACCTTGGACAGCATGTTCGGCAGCCATCTTCCCGAGGAACCGGTCCGGGAGCGCAGAGGGGCCGGGGGCGATTTCGGACTGAAACTCGACCCGAAGAAGATGCCTGAGGCCCTGAAGGACGGCATGGTGAACGAGGCCGCCATCACGCGGGCCGCCGGGCGCGTGCTCTACGAAATCGTTCACTTCGGCTATCTGGACGGCCAGTCGAAGCACGAGGTCACGGAACAATCCATCGAGGCCAACGCCAAGATCATCGAGAAGACCGGCGAAGACGCCGCCGTGCTCCTGAAGAACGAAGGCGGCGCATTGCCTTTGAAGGCCGCTGAGCTCGATTCCGTGGTCCTCATCGGTCCCACCGCCCTCCAGGTTGACTCGATCGGCATCAGCGGCGAGCGGTCCGTGGGTCTGCCATGGCGGCAGGTTGGCCCGCTCGAAGCCATGAAGAAGATTTCAGGCAACGCCAACATACGCTTTGCCGTAGATGACGATATGACCGGCTCGCTGGTTCCGGCTTCCGCGCTGAGCCACGATGGGAAGCCCGGCCTGGAGCGCACCGGCTCGGGCGCCCCGCAGGTTGATGCCGAACTCAACTTCACCAGCAAGGCCGGCGATGCGCTCGCCCCCAACTCGGTCGTCACGTGGAAAGGCTCGCTCACCGCGCCCCATGCCGGCACGTACTGGCTCTATCTTCAGGCCCTTGGGACCAACGCCAAGATCTGGCTCGACGGCAAGCGCCTGGCCGGCACCGGCGCCCGACAGGGCGGCGTGCATGGAGACATCCTGCAAGCCAACCAGGACAACGTCGTTCCCACCGCCGATGGGCTTGACAACGTTCGCCGCGCGGTTGAGCTGACCGCCGAACCGCACGCCATCGAAATCAAAACCAGCCCCGACACCTCCAACGCGCCCGTCCAGGTGCGCCTCAATTGGTACACTCCCGAGCAGCACAAAGCCGACCACGAGGCCGCCATTGCCGCCGCCAAGAACGCCAAGACGGCGGTGGTGTTCGTCTGGACCCGCCTTGCGCCAGTCTTCGGGTTGCCCGGCGAACAGAACAAGCTCGTTGAAGAAGTGGCCGCCGTCAACCCCAACACCATCGTCGTCCTGAATACCAGCCAGCCGGTTGCTCTCCCATGGCTGGGCAAGGTGAAGGCTGTTCTGGAAATGTGGTGGCCGGGCGACGAGGGTGGATGGTCCACGGCGAATCTGCTGCTTGGCAAATCCAGCCCCGCCGGGCGGCTGCCGGTCACCTGGGGCAAGCGCCTCGAGGACTACGCCGCTACCGATCCCAAGCATCCCGAGCGCTCGCACAAGGGCGTGGACGGCAAAACCACCTACAGCGAAGGCCTCAACGTGGGTTATCGCTGGTTCGACAAGGAGAAGATTGATCCGCTCTTCGCTTTCGGCCACGGCCTGAGTTACACCACTTTTGAATACTCCGGGCTGAAGATCGCCAAGACCCCTGACGGCGGCCTCGACGTCCAAGTGCAAATCAAGAACACGGGCAACGCGGACTCGGACGAGGTTCCTCAGGTTTACCTGAGCGCACCGGCTGAGATTCCCGCCGGCGTGCAGTTTCCGGTGCGGGCTCTGGCTGCGTTCGATCGCGTGCACCTGGCCGCGGGCGAAAGCAAGAGCGTCACGCTGCACGTGGCACCGCGCCAGTTGCAGTACTGGTCCATGGCAAGCCACGCTTGGGTAACTGCCAGCGGCAAGCGCACCGTCAGCGTGGGTGCCTCATCCCGCGACCTGCGCCTGAAGCAGAGTATCGACTGATAGCCTGCGCTGAGAATGGGCATGCCGGGGGTCTCACTACGGCGGGCGTGCCGCGGAATTGTGTGCTGAGGTCACTTCGCGGGGCGTCCTAATATCAGGCAAGCTAGTCGTTTTTGGAACCAGAAGCCCGGTAGCCGTAGCAGACGTCGCCCTCTCCTGATGTTGTGAGCGCCTTCAAGTCTCGAATACGGCCTTCCGTAAGAGTCCTTTTCAAGATGGCTAAACACATGGGGTAAACGGATCCGTAGCTTGAGGTGGTTTCCTGAGGATAGAGCGCAGCCAGCTGTGCGTCCCGGTAAGCTTCCCACGCCTTTTGCTCTGGGCTGTCTCTGCGTATGCCCAACTGGTTAAGCAGCCTTTCAAGTTTCAATTCAGCGTTGTGCAGCTCTTTGACGGCGCACTCGTTTAGCCCTCCCTGCGTCATGTGGGACTTATCCCTACAAGTGTCGGGCTTCTGCTGATGCGTCTGTGCCATACTCGGGCTCGAAAACAACACTAATCCCAACATCAACTCAGCAAATCGCCAGAATCTGTTGTTCACGGAACCCTCCGTCGGTGCGACGCAAGAGTCAAAAACACAGATACATCTTAGCGGAACGATTCGCGAAAGGGTTTTCGTTTTTGCATCATCACCACTTCGAGAGTGCGGCCCGGGCAAGCCCCATATTAGGCACCCCCCGGTGGACGCGCAGTCGGTCACACGGTCAACTCCTAGTAAGTCGCCGAAGCGGAAACTGACCCGCTACCGAAACATTCGCTCTTTGGTCGCGTTCTCGATTATCCTGTAAGCAGCCGCGTTTTCACGGGCAACCTATGATCAGCGGATTGGCCATTCTCGTTATCGGGTTCTTTCTGGGCATGCGGCATGCCACGGACCCGGACCACGTCATCGCCGTGTCCACCATCGTGACCCGCGAGCGTTCCCTTTCCAAAGCGGCGCTGATCGGCGCGCTGTGGGGCGTAGGCCATACGCTGACCATTCTGGTGGTGGGCGCCGCCATCATCCTGTTCAATCTGGCGATTCCTCCGCGTGTCGGACTTACGATGGAATTGGCCGTCGGGCTGATGCTGATCTTGTTGGGAGTGCTAAACCTAGCGGGTGTCACCAAGTGGCTTAGCGAAAAATTCTCGCCCGCGCACCCTCATGTCACCGGCGAGCATGCGCACATTCACGAGCACGGTTCGCACCTGCATTATCACTGGCACGAGCACGCCCCGGCCAAGGAACACCACGGCGACTCGCTGGAGGCGCCACGCTGGCTGAGCAGCCCGTTCGCGAAACTGGGACTCTTCCACTCGTTGCGGCCGCTGCTGATTGGAATTGTGCACGGCCTCGCGGGCTCCGCCGCCGTGGCGCTTCTCGTTCTCACCACGATTCACGACCCGCGCTGGGGCGTCCTGTATCTTTTGATCTTCGGAGCCGGCACGGTGGGTGGAATGATTCTGATTACTGCCGCTCTCTCCTTGCCGTTCACCTACGCCGGTTCGCGGTTTGCCTGGATGACTCGTGGACTGGTGATGGCTTCCGGCGTGCTGAGTCTGGGCTTCGGCTTGTTCATTTCCTATCAAATCGGCTTCGTCGACGGATTGTTCACCAGTCATCCAAACTGGTCGCCGCACTGAACATTCCTCATCCCGTCATTCCGAACGAAGTCTGCGGAGTGAGGTACGGTTTTGCATCGCACGTCTTTTGTGCGATGCATCCCTCTTTTCTTGGGTTTCCGCCAAAGAGAGATTCCTCGCTTCGCTCGGAATGACGGCTCGGAGCATTTTCCGCAGTCTCTGAAGCCGTGCCCTGACGGACATCCTTGGCAGCAACACATGCTCCTGGCGCCTGCCTTGTTGCTGTGATTTGCGAAGAATTACAATCCGCCTGCGGAGGCTTCTTCTACGGTCTTGGAAACCGGCAGCAGCTTCTGCAATCCCGCCACGGTGACCACCGCCGTCGCTTGGGGCGGCAGGGCTGCCAGCGCAAAGGTTTTCCCTTGATTCCGCCGGCTCACAAACAGCGAAACCAGCGCGCCCACTCCCGCGGAATCCAGGAAATTCACCCCGCTCATGTCCAGAACGACACGCCTGGCGGTCTCCTGGCGCATCTGCGGGATAAAACCTGCAACCGTCTCCAGACTTAGCTTCCCTTTAAGTTGGTACACCGTGACGTCAGCGGTACTTCCAGCCGTCTTTTCAACATCAAGCGTGAATGGTGGCATAAGCAGAAGACAGTAGCTGAAACGCCGGGAATGGCACATTAACAGTTATTAACAATTGGGCGTCGGGGTGGTATTGGGGTGCTGTTCCATTTTGGAACAGGTCTCCCTTTCTCTTACTTTGCTCTTTGCATAATCCATGTTGACGACATAACCACATCACGCTACCGTCATAGCGGTTCCCTCTCAGGCCCAATCATTTTTGCTTGTTCAGGAGTGGCGCGCTATGAAAGCGTTGTCCTGCCTCTTTTTGCAATTCCCTTTCCGGAAGTGCGCCCTGCTAATGCTCCTACTCGGCATGGCGAGTCTGGGCCTTTGCCAAATACCGCAGCAGCACGTGTACGCCACGGGGACTGGCACGAACAATCCCAGCGTGGCAGTGATTTCGGGATTCGACAAAAACTCCGCTTCGGGTTCCCTTGCGGCGATTCCTGGAAGCCCCTTTCCCGCGCATAACGCCGCACCCATGGCGGTCGATGGACAGGGCAAATTTCTATTTGTTGCCGGCCCCACAAGCATCGCCATGTATGCGATCGATCCGGCCAGTGGCATGCTGACGGAGGTTCCGCGCTCTCCCATTCCCTATGTTCCCATTCCCGGCTCCCAGCAGCCTCCGTCCAACCCGCTCTCGATCGCTACTGAACCCACGGGACAATTTGTATATGTCGGTTTTCAGAATGGCGATTACCCAGGGAATCCGGAAGGCAACAGTTCCATCACCCCCTTTGTGATTGATACTTCCAATGCCACCCTTGGTCCGACGCTCGATCTCGGTCCGCAGTGGTCCATCGATTTCAACGAGACGCCTACGAGCCTCTACGTCGAACCCAGCGGGCGGCATCTGTACGTCGCGCTGGGGCCGTATAGCGAAAATCTTTACGCAGGATTTGATGTCTACGACATCGATGGGGACACCGGCGAACTCGAGAATCTGAACGCGGTAGATACGCCCGGGCCTTCGCAAATCAGCGCGATGGATCCGAAGGGGCGTTTTTTGTTTCAGGCCTATGGCCAATACAATAGTTGGCTGTCGTCCTTTCAGCTATCGCCGGCCGATGGCTCCGTCACGGCAATCACTTCGATTTTTGTCGACTATACGATGGTGCATGGCATCGTCGTGGACCCCAGCGGGAATTTCCTCTATGTCAACGTAGGGGGAGCGCCTGCGAGCTTCAATACCTACTCCATCGACCAGACAACCGGGGCGCTGACGCAGCTGAGTAGTTCCACACAAATCGCGTTTCCCTTTGGCCAGTGGACCGTGGCCGACCCGCAAGGCCCTTATCTCTATACCTTGCTGAATGGTTCCGTGCACGGTTTCCAGTCGGATCCAACCGCCGGCACAGTCACCGAACTCTCAGGCTCACCCTTCACCGACGGTTCAGCAAACTACTATGAGTCCGGACTCTGCATCACCAATACCAATCCACAGGCTTCTTCCGGCCCCTATTTGGAGATATCAGGTGGGGGACCCTTTCCGCAAACGCCTGTCGGAACAATCTCGCCCCAGACCATCACGGTAATCTTAAGCAACATTGGTGACGTCACGATGTCCCTCAGCTCTCTGGCGATCGCCGGAGATGCCACTCACAGTTTTTCCGAAACAAACAATTGCCCGAATACGCTGGTTCCACAAGCCTCCTGCCAAGCCACGCTCTCGTTCACCCCGGCGGTCACCGGCGTGCTTCAGGCAACGCTACAGATCACAGACAACGCTCCCGGCAGCCCGCAATCGGTATCCATTTCCGGGGTTGGCACGAGCAGCACGACGCAGCCGCAGGTCTCGTTATCTTCCAGCAATCTGGGCTTTGGCAGCCAGACGCAGGGTACCTCGAGTACTCCGCAGGTGATCACGCTGAACAACACGGGTAACGCGCCTCTCCATGTTTCCGCGGTTACTTTGACCGGTTCTTACCCGAAGGACTGGACCCAAACGAACACCTGCGCAGTTCCGCTTGCTGCCCAAGGCACCTGCACGATTTCTGTCACCTTCTCCCCCAGCGACAACGGCATACTCAGCGCTGTACTCACGGTTGCCGACGACGCGCCAAGCTCGCCGCAGACAATCAATCTTTACGGCAACGCGCCACCCGCAGCGTTGGTGAGCCCGGCCACAAGCGGGGGCTCAACCGTGGCCACGGTCCCCGCCGGAACTACGGCCACATACAATCTCCAGGTCGTGCCCGGCCCCAGCTTTTCGGGCACCATCAACCTCACGTGTTCTGGCGCTCCCTTTGGTGCGGTGTGCACTGTTCCCGCCAGCGTGGCTGTGGGCAACGGCGCCGCGACTCCCTTCACGGTTTCGATCTCAACTCTGTCTTCTTCCCAGGCGGCCGTCTTTCCGTTGCTTCCGCGCCCACCATCCGGCCCTTTGCGCCCTCAGCCGGGCTTCTCGCTGGCGTTTTTCGCCGCGTTGCTTCTGTTTGCGCTGACGTTGCGCTCCAGGATGCAGTCGCAGGCACCGCGCTGGCTGGCCTCCGTCACGGCAGTGTTGCTGGTAACCGCTCTGGTGTTCTCCGGAATTGGTTGCGGCAGCGCGGGCTCTTCTCAGATACAGACCCAGCCACCGCCGCAGAGTGCGGCCACGCCGGCCATACAACCTGCGGCGGGAACGTATTATGCGGCGCAGTCCGTGACGATCACGGACGCCACGGCCGGAGCCACCATCCACTACACCACGGACGGCTCGACTCCCACGGCTTCCTCTCCCACTTATCAAGCAGCGATACCTTTGAGTTCGCTGACTACGGTACAAGCCCTGGCGATCGCACCCAACTACGCAAATAGTGCAGTCGCGAGCGCCACGTTTAAGTTCCAGACTCCCTCTGGAACCATCACCCTTACGTCAACGGCGACGCCCAGCGGCTCGAGCACACACCTCGCTTTGACACCAATTCAGTTGACTTTGACGGTGCAGTGACCCACGCGCTCCAGCGAGCAGCCGGGGAAATGAAGGCGAGAAACGCTCAGGGCGCATAGCTGATGCGATAGATCAGGCCTGCGCCATCGTCGCTGACCAGCAACGCTCCATCGGGAGCCACGGCCACGCCCACGGGGCGGCCATTCACGTTTCTACCGCCGGGATCCGGCACCAGCCCCGTTAGAAACGGCACGGGATCGGCCGAAGCCTTTCCGTCTTTGAACGCCACAAAGGCCACCTGATAGCCTGCGCGCGTAGCGCGATTCCACGAGCCATGCTCCGCCACGAACGCTCCGCCGCGGTACGATTCCGGAAACTGCTTCCCGGTATAGAAGGCAAACTGCAATGGCGCCACGTGCGCTCCCAGCAACACATCCGGGATGATGGCCTTGGCGACGAGCTCGGGTTTCTGCGGCTGCACGCGGGGATCAACGTTGCCTCCAATATAGCTGTAGGGCCAACCGTAGAAGCCGCCGTCCTTGATCGAGGTGAAGTAATCGGGCGGCAGATCGTCGCCCAATTCATCCCGTTCGTTTACGCTGACCCAGACCTCGCCGGTCAACGGTTCAACCGCCAAGCCGACCGCATTGCGCAAGCCGCTGGCAAAGATGCGCGAGTTCTTCCCGTCCGGATCGCACACCAGGACCGCGGCACGCCGCTGGTCCTTCTCGAAATCGATGTTGGAGGAGGAACCCACGCTGACGTAAAGCCTCTTGCTCTCCTTGCTGAACGCCAGCGTGCGCGTGAAGTGGCCTCCGCCCGTCGGCAGGTCGAGGATGTGTTCGGCATCGCCCAGCCGCTTGGAGGTTAGCTTGTCGTAACGAAAGCGCACTACTTCGCCGGTGTTGCCGACGTAGACGTAGTCTTCATGAAACGCGACCCCAAAAGGCCGGTTCAATCCTTGGGCGAAATCCTCCCGCTGCTGTGCCCCACCGGTGTGTTGCGGATCGCGGAGAACAACGACCCTGCCCGCACCCGTATCGGCAAGAAAAATGTCGCCATTGGGGGCAACCGCGAGGAATCGGGGCTGCTTGAAATCTTTGGCGAAGATATTGATGTGGAATCCGGCAGGGACGCTCGGTATAAAACCTGCCTGCGGCTTAGTTTCGGAAGGTCCGTTGCCCGCCGATTTTGTCGTAAAAGGCGCAGGCAACTGCGGCTTCTTTCCGTAGGTCACTTGCGCGCTGGCAGGGTTCGCGCCGAGCACGGCGGTGCAACATGCGAAGGTGAGAAAGAGGGACGTGCGCATCGTTCCATTCCTCCAGGTCTGTTGTATGTCGGACACCAAGTAAGATGCCATAGGTAAGCCAGAGGTTCCATGGAGAAACCCCTGGGAGCGTCAAGGAAGAGCGAATGTGAATCCCAACAATGTTTTCCTGCATCCAAGGAATTGCAAGGCAGTTTGAGCTCACAGACCGCCCGTGGGGTTGAACAAATGAAGCTGGGTCATGGAGTTTGCTTCGCCACAACCGCTGTCGCAGGTATATTGATCTGCCTTACCTGTTCTTCTTCTTCCGGCGCCATCGCAGCGCACACGAACGCGTCTTTTCCAAAACCCGCCGTGGATGAACCGATGGCCAGCGTCAGGGGTCAGGAAGTAGCCGTTCTTTCCGGAGGCTGCTTCTGGGGCGTGCAGGGTGTCTACCAGCACACCAAGGGAGTCATCTCCGCCACTTCGGGCTACTCCGGCGGTGAAGCGGAAACCGCGCACTACGAAATGGTGGGTGGCGGAGGCACGGGACACGCAGAGAGCGTCAAGGTGGTTTTCGATCCTTCGCAGATCACCTACGGCCAGGTGCTGATGATTTTCTTCTCCGTAGTGCACAATCCGACGGAGCTGGACAAGCAAGGTCCCGATTGGGGGCCGCAGTACCGCTCGGCCGTGTTTTTTTCGAGCGATGAACAGAAACGAATTGCCCAGGCCTACATTGCGCAGTTGGACGCCGCAAAGGTCTACCCGCAGAAGATCGTGACCCAGGTCGTTCCGTTAAAGGCGTTCTACCCCGCGGAAAGGTATCACCAGGACTACTTGAAGCATCATTTGGATAGTCCCTACATCCAGATCAACGACCTGCCAAAAATTGCCGGTCTGAAGAAGCAGTTCCCGCAGCTTTACCGCGAATACTGAAAGCCTTCGTTGGACGGCCCTACGATTGGGCCTGGCGATTTGTGACGTGTTCTCGCCAGCGAAGTTCCCGCTTGACTTGCTCTCCGCACTGGCGTATTCAGGTTGTCCACGCGCAGCGCTCCCTGCCGTCCGGCCACCCGTTGCTTTTGCCTCCTGCGCGTCTAATTCACAATTTTGAAGGAGGAACTATGTGCGCAGTCAAGGCAATTCCAGACGGGTACCATTCCATCACGCCATCCATCGTGTGCAAGGATGCCGCCCGCGCGATTGATTTCTACAAGGAGGTCTTTCAAGCCAAAGAACTGGCTCGCATGTCGGGACCGGGCGGCAGCATTGGACACGCTGAGTTGCAGATCGGCGATTCGCGTCTGATGTTGAGTGACGAGTTTCCCGGCATGGCCAACGCGCCGGATCCCAATGGCCCGCAATCGGCTTACCTCTTCATTTACACCGACAACGTGGATGCGCTGTACGACCGCGCGGTGAAGGCCGGGTGCAAGGTGGAGATGCCACTCCAAAACCAATTTTGGGGTGACCGCTATGCCAAAGTCCGCGACCCGTACGGCCACCAGTGGGGATTCGGCCAACATGTGGAAGACGTCACGCCGGAGGAGATGAAGCGACGCGCGGATGCCTGGGTGGCGAAGATGAGCAAGGCGGCGAGTGGCGACTGATCCGCTTTCACTGACAGTATCCTGGTTCGGATGCGGCCCTGTCTCTCTGCGGGACAGGGCCACATTTTTTGAATTGAAGATGCAGCCAACTCCCCTGCGATCGTCGCTGGATCCCTACGGGACGCGGCGCGAAAAAGTTTTGCAATCTTTTCCTTCGCGATTCACAGGCACGCCAATTGACGCGCGCAGGCGTTCCGCGCACACTCACGATAGAACTCCGGCGCACGGGGTCATCCAGCCGGTGAAAGAATCCGCACTTGCCTTCGACGGGAAATCGTGCTACTTATAGCGAAGGAAAAGCGAAAATAGGAGCCTTGCCCCTTCTCCATGCCCGCTGATTCCACTCTCGAACGCCCCATGCCCAGCAATTTGGACGCGGAGCGCTCCATTCTTGGCGCCATCCTGCTGGACAATAACGCGCTGAACACCGCGATTGAAGCGCTGAAGCCCGACGATTTCTTCATTCCGCAGCATCGCAACATCTTCAACCAGATGATGGCGCTGGGAGAAGCGCAACACGCCATCGATCTGGTGACGCTCACGGAGGAGCTGCACCGGCGCGGGGAGCTGGAGTCGTCTGGCGGCGCGCCGTATCTGGCTTCGCTGGTGGACGGCGTGCCGCGTGTTTCCAACGTGGAGCACTACGCGCGGATCGTCAAGGAAAAGGCGATGCTCCGCAACCTGATCCACGCCACGCACAATATCCAGCAGCATGCGTTCGATGGCGAGGACGGCGCGGACACGATTCTGGATAATGCGGAATCGAGCATCTTCGCCCTTGCGGAAGACCGCGTCAAAGCCGGACTGTTGCCGATTAAGGATATCGTCCGCGACAATTTCGAGCGCCTGGAGAAGATTTTCCGGGAAGGCAAAAGCGTCACCGGCATCTCCACGGGGTACGGAGAGCTGGACAAGCTGCTGTCAGGCCTACAGCCGTCGGAACTGATCATTCTTGCGGGGCGGCCTTCGCAGGGAAAAACCGCACTGGCGCTGAATATGGCGGAGAACATCGCCATACGGGGAGGGCTGCCGGTGGCTGTGTTCAGCCTGGAAATGTCCAAGGAATCGCTGCTGCAACGCCTGGTGGCCTCCGTGGCGCAGGTGGACGCACACAAATTCCGTACCGGGCATCTGAGCCGCGAGGATTGGCGGCGCATGACGGAAGGCCTCGGACAAATCTCCTCCGCGCCGTTGTGGGTTGACGACGCGGGTTCCATCAGTGTTCTGGAAATTGGCGCTAAGGCGCGGCGGCTGAAGCGAGACAAAGGGCTCTCGCTGCTCATCGTGGACTATCTCCAACTCATCACCGCGCGCGGGCGCTTCAACTCCCGCCAAGAAGAAGTCGCCAGCATTTCCCGCGGACTGAAGGGCCTGGCGAAAGAGCTGCAGATTCCGGTCCTGGTCCTCAGCCAGTTGACGCGCGCCCCGGAACGCGAAGAGCGCGGTCCGCAGCTTTCCGACCTGCGCGAATCGGGCGCCATCGAACAGGACGCCGACGTGGTGATGTTTATCTACCGCCCCAATTTCTTTAAGTTGGACGTAACACCAGAGGAGCGCGAAATGGCCGACATCCTAATCGCCAAGCAGCGCAATGGCCCCACCGACAAGGTCAAGTTCGTGTTCCGCAGCCGGCTGACGCGATTTGAAGAAGCGGCGCCGGACGCCTTCTCGCAGTTTGCGGGTGGGGACGAGATGTAGGGGACACAAAGCGCGTCCCGTTGCCTACAGCCCCTTGCGTCTTTGCGTGGTCCGCTTATTTTCGGCAGGGCCGTTTCAGTCCCGTGCCGCAACTGGCAACCCGTTTGGATTCAATTGTCTCTGATCCACGGCCGCACTGGCGCAGCCCCGCGGCCGCGACATAATTAGCGGTCATGCGTGTGGCCTTGTGCGTGCCCCTCTCTCTGTTGTCATTCTCGCGCAATGTGACGCAGTGTTTTTGACGCCGCGCGCGAATGCCGTAAACTAGAAACTCCAGGAAATTTCATGCCCCGCGTGAAAAAAAATCCCACTGAGTTTATCGGCCGCCCCGTCTGGGCGGAGGTTTCGCTATCCGCGCTCGCCAAAAACTTTCAGGCGATTCGCGAATACATAAATCCCGCTTCGGAGAAGCGCAAGACGCCGCGCAAAGTCTTGAGCATCGTCAAGGGCAATGGCTACGGCCACGGCGGTGCGCAAACCGCCAAGGCTCTGGAGCAGGACGGCTCCGACTGGTTTGGCGTGGCCTCTTCGGGCGAAGGCGTGGAGATTCGCAAAGCCGGCGTGCGCAAGCCGATTCTTGTGCTCGGCGGCTTCTGGCCGGGCGAAGAAGAGATTCTCCTGGAACACAAACTTACGCCGGCGATTCATCGCTGCGAACAGTTGCTGAGTTTTGAAGCCGCGGCCGCCAGGCTGCGCAAGAAAAACGTTCCCATTCAGTTGAAGATTGATACGGGCATGAACCGCCTGGGCATTTTGCCGGGCGAGATGGATTGTTTCGCGCAGCAGTTGGCGAAATGTCCGCATCTTGTGCTCGGCGGTGTGTTCACGCATTTCGCTTCCTCGGAGGTGCTCGTTGATCTTCGCCCCGGGCCGCAGACCCGCCTGCAAATGGAGCGCTTCTATACGGCCATTGACCGGCTGCGCGCGCTGCGCATTGATCCGGGCATCTTGCACCTGGCGAACAGCGCCGCCATCGCCGCGCTGCCGGAAACCTGGGCGGACATGGTGCGGCCGGGCGCGCTGCTGTACGGCTATCATCCGGGATTCGATCCTCCGGAGCTGCGCACAAAATTCGAGGCGGCCCTGCCGCTGCACCCGGTGATGAGCTTGCGCACGCGCGTGATCAATTTGCGTTCGATTGCCGCGGGAGATAGCGTGGGGTACGACGCCAGTTGGGTGGCGCAGCGGCCGTCGCGCATTGCCATACTGGCGGCGGGGTACGGCGACGGCATCCATCGCTCCCTGGGGAATCGCGGAAGCGTGATCATTCGCGGGCAGCGCGCGCCGATGCGTGGCATCATTTCCATGGATGTGACCATGGCGGATGTGACGGATATTCCCGACGCCGCGCTGGGGGACATCGCGACGGTTTACGGCACGGTGGGCCAGGAAGTCTATCCTGCCAACGTCATCGCCCGCAGTATCGGCACGGTCACTTCGGATTTGTTGTCGGGAGTGAGCCAGCGCGTGCCGCGGTTTTTCGTGGATTAGCCCGGCACCCGTGAAGCGCTTGGACCCTCCTTTGAGAGTATATTGAGATAAGTATGAAATTCGAGCTAGAGGAATATCATCGTGGTATTACAGACGATGAACTTATCGCTGACTTAAAACGCGTTGCTAATGAGTCGAACAAAAAGTTCGTTTCATTTCGACGATACAATGAATACGGCAAATACGTTGGCGACACTTTAGCGCGCAGATTCGGAAGTTGGTCTGAGGCTCTGATGAGAGCGGGGCTCCAGGTCAACCGACATCCAGCAAGAATATCAGAGGAAGAGCTTTTTCAAAATATTGAGGAAATTTGGGTCAAGCTGGGTAGACAGCCACGCATTACGGAAATCCAAAAGCCGCTTTCAAAATATAGTCATGGCGCCTACACAAAGCGATTTGGTACTTGGCGGAAGGCGCTAGCAAGATTCGTCGCTTGTATCAACAACGAACAACGCAGTTCGTCTGGTTCTGCTTTCTCCCTTACAGCCAATAATGCCAAGAGCTTGTCAGGACTTACGCAGGGCGTGCCATCTGCGTCTGTCGCTGCTCCGCAATCTAAGCCCATTCCCGATTTCGTGGCTAAGATCGCAGAAGGTCCACATGGAGAGGAGGCGACTGGGAAATTAGAGACCGAGCCCAGCAAGCAGCACAAAACAAAAAGGAATGTAAATTGGCGATTGCGTTTTGTCGTCATGAGGCGAGACAATTTCAAGTGCCAAAAATGTGGAAGATCGCCAGCGACCGACCCCACTATTGTGCTTCATGTCGATCACAGAATTGCCTGGGCAAACTGGGGAGAAACTGTGCTCGAAAATTTAGAAACACTTTGCTCGAAATGCAACATAGGTAAGAGCGATTCAGAATAGCGGAATAGTGAAATTCTGGGCGCATGCCGAGCGTGATAACTGCCGAATGGGGAAGAGGGGTTTCTCTTCCAGTGCCCGCTTGAGGTACACTCAACTTTCTGCAACCCGCGCTTAAGCCAGGTGGATGTCGCTTCAGCCGGACTGCTTTCATCCTATGACTCATATCACTGCGATTCTTCCCGCTGCAGGTCTGGGCACGCGCATGGGCGCGGAAACACCGAAACAATTTCTGGAACTGGATGGCGTGCCCATCGTCATCCTCAGCCTGCGCCGCGTCGCGGCGTGCCCGCTGATTACGGAAATCATCGTGGCCACGCGCGCTGACAATGTGGAGCGGCTGGAGACACGCATCCGTGAGGAGAAATTCAAGCAGCCAGTCCGCGTAATCAAGGGCGGCGATTTACGGCAGGACTCGGTGGCCCAGGCCTTGAAGCTGATCGGGGACGAAACGGAGCTGGTGGTGATTCACGATGCCGTGCGGCCGTTTGTCACCGTGGAGCAAATCACGCGCGTGATTGAGGAAGCGCGCCGCTGTAAGGCCGCCATTCTGGGCGTCCCGGCCATGGACACGGTGAAGGAAGTGAAGCGCGCCAGCCTGCCGGAAGATGTGGCGCTGATCACCGCGACCGTCCCGCGGGAACGCATCGTGCTGGCGCAGACGCCGCAAGTCTTCGAGACGCGCTTGCTGAAGGAAGCCTTCGCGCAGGCGGAAGGGGACGGCCTGAGCGCTTCCGACGAAGCCGGGCTGGTGGAGCGCATGGGCCACGACGTTTATGTGGTGCAAGGCTCCGAGCGCAACATCAAAATCACCAAGCCCGCGGACATGGATCTGGCGCGCTTCTATCTTCACACCGAGCAAAAGAAGGCATGAGCGTTCGCTGCGGCATTGGCTATGACCTGCACCGCCTGGCCGAGGGGCGCAAGCTGATCGTCGGGGGGATTGAAGTGCCGTTCGAGAAAGGCCCGGTGGGGCATTCGGACGGCGACGTGGTGGTGCACGCGCTTTGCGACGCGCTGCTGGGAGCCGCGGGGCTCGGCGACATCGGGACGCACTTTCCGGACAGCGATCCCAAGTGGAAGGGCGCGAACAGCCTGCTCTTCCTTGAGCACGCGCGAAACCTCCTGGACGAAAAGCACTTCAACATCGAGTACGTGGATGCCGTGGTGATTCTGGAACGCCCCAAGCTGGGCCCGCATTTCCCGAAGATGCGCGAGGCGCTGGCCAAATCTTTAAGAGTCCCCGTCGAGAAGATCCACCTGAAAGCCAAGACCAACGAGGGCGTTGACGCCGTGGGCCGCGGCGAGGCGATCGCCTCCTACGTCATCGCCACGCTTTCGGTCCCCTGATCTTGCTCTGCCATATACAATGAAAGTGGTGCCATTCTGAGCCCATCCGACGAGGATGGACGAAGAAGCCCATCGTAAACGCGTAGCTGATCCGCGGTTGAGATCCTTCGGCCCGCATACGGCGCGGCCCTCAGGATGACAACGATGGAGAGGTTAGAATTCCTTCGATGTCCACGCCCGATCACATCCAATCTCCTGAGGTACGCGAAAATCCTTTTCGTGCCGATGACATTCTCGCGATTCTCCGCGAGCAGCAGTGGCTTTCCGCGGAGCCCTCACCGGAGCAGATTGTGTTCTGCGAACGCGCGGCCGCGCTGCTTGGCCATTTTGTGGAAGATCGCATCGGACTCGAAAAGCTGCTACGACTGGTGTTCACCTACGACGCCGCGGAAATCCTGCGCTCCACGGAAGCTCACGCTGTTCTTGCCCGTTATGAGGCCCGCGACGTTGTCCGGCATGTCGCCCTGCTGCTGCTGGAGCCGGAGCCATTCACCTCGGACCGCTTCAAGGAAGTTGTGACGCACCTGAAGGAGACGCTTGAAGTACGCAGCCGCGATTTGTTTCATCCCATCCGGCTGGCGCTGGCCGGGCGGGCTGGCGAGGGAGAACTCGACCGCGTCATCCTCCTTGTGGACGAAGCCGCCGCGTTGCCGTTTGCCGTGCCCGTGAAAACCGTGCGTGCGCGCATCCTGGAATTCTGCGCCGCGCTGGACTGACAGACCGCTTTGCCGCTGCGATTGTTTCGGCAGCCGCTGCGCAGGCTGGGAAGTGCTCACTGAAAACTGTAAACTTGCAAACCATGGACCGATTCACCGGCATTCACGCGGTACGCGAAGCCCTGGAAGCGGGGAGCGCTTTCGACCGTATCGTCATCGCCAAGGGCCGGCAGGATTCGCGCATCGAGGAGATTGTGCAGCTTGCCCGGGAGCGCGGCATCTCCGTGCGCTTCGAGGATCGTGCGAATCTCGACCGGCTGGCCAACTCGCGCGACCATCAGGGCGTGGTGGCGATTGCAGCGTCGCGCGAGGCCTCCACGCTGGAAGACATTCTGGCGCACGCGAATAGCTCCAAGAATCAGGCGGGGCTCATCGTGCTGCTCGATGGCGTGGAGGATCCGCATAATCTTGGAGCAGTGATTCGCACCGCGCTGGCCGCGGGCGCGCATGGTGTGGTCATCCCCGAGCGGCGCGCGGCGGGCCTGACGGACACCGTGGCGCGCGCCTCGGCGGGAGCCATCGCGCATCTGCCCATCGCCAAGGTCACCAACCTGGTGCGCGCGATGGAAGAGTTGAAGGAAGCAGGCTACTGGCTCGTGGGGCTAGACGAAGAGGGAAAGCAGAACTACACGGAAGTGGATTACACCTCGCCGACGGGGATTGTGATGGGCAACGAAGGAAAAGGCCTGCACGAACTGACCCGCAAGCGCTGCGATTTTGTGGTTTCGCTGCCGACCAGCGGCCCGGTGAAGTCCCTAAACGTTTCCGTGGCCACGGGCGTGGTACTCTTCGAGGCTTTAAGGCAAAGAAGGCAGCATTCACGCCCAACCTGAACTCAGTAGGATGACCTTGAGTGCATCGGCGGCGTGTCGTGACCAATGGCTCCAAAAATCGAACCTCCACTCCCAATACACATCATTCGTTGCGCCTGCGTCGCGATATAGATCGAGAGCATCGTGTAGATCAAGATAGATCTCAGCCAAGTCACCAGCCAGAGATCCACCGCAAGGCTCTTTTTTCTTCGTGGGATCGAACATTGCCCAGTATTCGTCCAGATCCCCAGTCTTCTTCCGCAACAGGTGGAGGAGTCTGCCAAATTTCTCGCCGTGCTTTGCCGCTTCTTCCTTAGAAGACTCTTCTCCGGCCGAATGTGGCTCGACGATCGGTAATTGCGCAGCGACAGCACACACCTGCGCCAATTGAACGGCCAGCCTTTGGAAGAATTGTTCTCGATCGTATTCACAATGGGCTTCTATGAGCCGGCAGAATTCTTCGGAGACTCGTGGAAAACTCTCCACTGCTTCCTTCTCAGCCTGGGTCCATGATGAAACCATATCCTCCTCGGTATGTATCAATACCTACTTGTCGTATTGAATCAGCGAAAATACGTCCAGGCCGGGGAGCTTCTCGCGGCCGTGCAGGAAGCTCAGCTCCACGGCAAACGCGGCGCCATCCACTTTGCCGCCCAGCGAGCGAATGAGCTGAACCGCGGCAGCGGCGGTGCCGCCGGTGGCCAGCAAATCATCGCAGAGCAGCACATTCTGGCCCTTTTGCACGGCGTCTTCGTGAATCTCCAGCGTGTCGGTGCCGTACTCCAGTCCATAGGAAATGCGCGCCGTCTCGGCGGGCAACTTGTTCGGTTTGCGCACGGGAACGAATCCCGCGCCGAGGCGGTAGGCTAGGGCCGGAGCAAAGATGAAGCCGCGCGCTTCGATGCCCACCACGAGATCAATTTTGTGGCCTTCGTAATGCGCGCAGAGCCGGTCAATGACCGTGTGGAAGCCCTGCTTGTCCTTCAACAGCGTGGTGATGTCGTAAAAAAGGATTCCCGGCTTCGGGTAATCCGGGATTTCGCGAATCAGTTTTTTCAGATCGTCCATTGCCGCAGCTCTCCGTTAGATAGTCATCTCAATCGTGAACATCCCGGCGTACCGGGTATCCACCACGTCGGGTTCCTCGTTCAAGCCGGTTACATCGGACATCATCGGGCCGCGTTCCAGCGCCACGCGAAGCTGCCC